>Ga0213829_1001288_pt1 | contig 18245 bp, 18 predicted proteins | sample MC6MC0896MG_FD_180665 | JGI IMG/M metagenome (GOLD analysis project Ga0213829, IMG submission 180665) | Enriched soil aggregate microbial communities from Iowa State University, Ames, United States - MC6-MC0896-MG | ecosystem: Environmental > Terrestrial > Soil > Unclassified | place: USA: Iowa...
TACTCATAATAAATAGTCTCTTCAATAAAATTTGAAAATTTTACGTCAAATTTGACTTTCATAAAAAGATGCTGAACTATAACTTTGATATAACCGTAGCTGTTTACGGGATACTTAATTAAATTTCATTAAAAATGAATAAAAAGACAATTTTAGGACTTATCGCAATAGCAATTGCGGCGTTTAGTGTAAACTTAGTGAAGGCGGATACAGAATCTACCGACAGTGGTGGCGGATCGGGCGGGAACTGTGAAAAGCCTATGAGTAATGTTTGTTATAAGGTTAAGCAGAAAGATGGGACATATACTAATAAGCCAGGTGTTTTACATATTAGAGGATAAGTAATTGTTTGTATTTCAAAAATCTAAGTGAGAAAACTTAATATTTATGAAAAAGAAAAGTAAAATTGTAATGGGCTTGACCGTCCTATTTATAGCTGCTGGATTTTTTAATAAAGTCATGGCCGAAACCGAAAGTGGAGGAGGAGATTCAGCTATAAATTGTTATAAACCTGACACTAATACCTGCGCAATAATCCATACCAATGGTATTCAAATAAAGTTAAAAGGTGTTTTGTATATTGATTAATCATTATAAACCTCAATATGAAAAAAATTATTACCGTGAGTATAATGTGCCTCGTAATTACTGTTGTCAGCTTAAATAATTTGAAAGCTGATACTGAGGCGCCATCTGGAGGATCAGATATTTCATGTGTAGAACCAATGTCAAATACTTGTGTTGTAATACATAAACCTTGGCCCTTTAAAGATCAAACTTTAAAGGGTGTATTGCTAATTAAATCAAAATAAACTGAGACTTTAGCATTATAAATCATGAATTATCAAGAATAGTTTTTCTTGTAAATTATCTAAGTCATCTTTAGTGCTGTATATAATTATACAGCACTATCTGCTAACAAACTCTAATTTTTTAATGAAAAAAAAACAATCAGCTTTTTTTATAATAGCATTATTAATTTCCCTTATAATCTTGGGTTTATTATATTTCAACTTCAAATCAAATGAAATCCCTAGTGCTTATCTCAAACAGGGAGGATTTAATCGAAAAGTTTTAGGGTACAGCCAACACTCGCTTCTTAAATATGAATTAATAAAAGGCTATTATAATATTGTCGGGATTTCAGACAAGCGTATAATTATACATGAATGTTATACGGCAAATTTAACAATACTTGACCCTAACAAGACTAATACGATAATAAAATTACCATCAGAAATAAATCCAAAAAATATTTTTGCAATAAGCATCAATCCATACAATTCTAGCTTGTTGGATATCGATTGTGGTAATGATGGTAAGATATTTACATTCGATATTAATAAAGGAAAATTAGCGGATACCTATAAGTTCGATTTTTATTTTGAAAAACCTGTAAGAGCTTCCAAAGATTCATTCTATTGCTTTTTTATGGGGAAAACAGAAAATATCTATAATCTAGGCTTAGTGAAATTTGATGCGCATAAAAAAGCCTATATCGCTAAACAAAGTGACATTTCTAAGGTTTCTATGACTGATGACGGGATATTTCAGAAAAATAATAATGATCTAATTTACTTAAATTATTATAATAACAATATTATGGTTACTGACAGTTCATTTGCTAAAGAGGTTAGTTATAAAACCATTGACACAATTACAACTAGGCCTAAAACAGTAACATTGCGAAACGGTACTATTACTAAATTTTTGAGTGCTCCAAGACCCGTGAATCAGTTAATGCAGATTTCAAATGAATACTTATTTGTTAATTCCTACGTAAAAGCGGACAATGATGATTTAGATATAAATCCTAAACATCCTACTGATTTTATTGATGTATATGATATGAAAGCAAATTATTCATATAAAGGTACTATATACTTAGATATGATAGAAAAAGGAGATAGAATGCAAAGTTTTTTTATTCAGGGGAATAAGTTAATTGCTCAATATTCCAATTGTACTGTTGTATATGAAGTTAATTTCTAATTATTATAAGCAAATTTTTAATTTTTTGCATTATTTGCTGTTTGCGTTATTTGCCTATGCTTCGTTTTCTAAACTAACGGATTTTGATTTATTTGTAAATAACTTAGATAAATCTCCTTTTTTTATCGGGCTGAATACTGCCCTTTTGGCAGGACTACTGATTTGTAGTGAATTGATAATAATGTTGTTTATATTTTTTGAAAAAACTTGCCGACTGGGTTATTTTTTGTCTTTTTTACTATTTTTTTTATTCACAGGCTATATCTTTCTAATTTTAAAATTTAGCCCATATATACCATGTAGTTGCGGCGGTCTAATCGACAAATTATCTTGGGTTCAGCATATATATTTTAATATACTATTTATGCTAATCTCAATATTTTTATTTTTCTGGGCAGATAAATTACAATGTGATGGAGCAACTTATAATAAAGAGTTGGCATAATTTCAAAATAGAGTGTTCCATAAAAAACTCAAGAGATTTTTTGGTAATCACCTCTTTTATTGTGCTATTTGTATATTTTTTATTTTATTATCCTTTTGCCTTTAACTTCGAGATAGATGAATATAAATATTACTTTGTATCATTAGCAACTACAATAACCGTCGTACTTTGGATCGTTCTTTCTATTATTGCTAATAGAGGTAGAATATGTCTATCTGATGCATTTATTGTTATTCCCTTAATGTTTAAGATTTATTGGATGGCAATGGGGAATGAATTCGCAAGTAATATAATGACTTTTATAATATATACCATACTTCTTAAGTCGGTAGACTTTAACAAGTTACACTTTCTATTATATCTTGTTATAGGATTATATTTCGTTCAGTTAATATATTCTGGCTTTTTTCTATTGTCGAAAAATGAGTATTTTAATGGCCCCGCCTTTCATAACACTGGAGTTTTTGCTATATATAGTATAGTTTTTGCGCCACTATGTAAATATTTATTACTTAAAAGTAATTCAAAGTGGAGGAGGATTATTTGGTTGTTTTATACAGTTCTTATAATCTCTTTTATTATGTTTGTAAAATCAAGAACGGCAATCATAGCTATATTTTTGGTTTACCTATTTCCTTCTGTTTTTTCATTCATTCAAAAAAAAACACTTAAAATCAGATTAGTGTCGTATGCAATAATCTCTATGATTATTGTAATTTTTCTATATTATTTATTTGCGGTAAAAAGTGGTTCTTCAATCGGAAGAGTACTAATGCTTAATATTAGCCTTTTACATCTTCAAGATGATTTTTGGACAGGAGTTGGATTGGGTAATTTTACTTGGTTTTACCCAAATTGGCAAGCTGATTATTTTAAAAATTTTCCTTCAACAAATATTGGATATATTTTAAATGCAGGGGAAACTTACGTGATATTTAATGAGTTTTTACAATTATTAATGACCATTGGATTCCCATGTTTTATGATTCTTAGCTTTTTATCCCTTAGATTTTTACGATATAATAATAATTCAACGGCTAATCATGATTTGTCTAGGATGATTAAAAATTCATTTTATACTATTCTTACCTGTTCGTTGACTTATTATACGTTACATATTAATGTCATACTTCTTATAATAATACTTTATTTAATACTATTTTACAAAATTTCATGGGCAAAAATTAAACATTTTTGGTTGAAGCCTTTAGTATCCTATTTAATTTTGATTTTTAGCTGTTTTGTTTTTTTTGTATCTTTTAAAAAGTATGAAGCGGTGCGATGTTGGGAAAAGATAAAATTAGATTCCTATTTTGGCACTCTTGAATCAAGACCTGATATGGTTCCAATTGTTAGCCAACTCCACAACGATGGGAGATTTCTGGTTGATTATGGAGTTTATATTTATGAAAATTATTCAGATTTAAAAGCAGCATCCGAATTAATTGAATTATCGAAAAAAAAGAAATTTATTTCAAAGGTTTCTATTGAAAATCTAGCTTATATATATGTTGAACAAAAAGCGTATTATAAGGCAATCGAAAATTTTGAATGGTTAGTAAATTTTATCCCACATAAATTCGGTTATAGACTCGAATTAATAAAACTCTATCTAAAAACCAATCAATTAAAAAAAGCTAATGTTTTGACCTATAAAACATTGTCTATTCCTGTGAAAATTAAATCAGAGGAGGTCTTGCAAATAAGACGAGAAATATCCTGCATTAAAGAGAAATTAAACCAAAGAATTATACCTAAATAAATTTATTATGAATCAAAACGTCTTTGTTATTTTACTAATCGCTTGTGGCCTAATATTTAAAGTACAAATATCTAATGCACAAGAAAGCATAGTCGACACTTCAAAAGTTCGTATTCTTAGAATAGATCCAGCAACGGCGAATGGGGGAAGCACGTCGCAAGTGTTTGAAGCAATAGATTTTATTCCCTTACAGACAACAAAAGAAAGCATGTTTGGAGATATCAATCAATTAGAAACAAATGAGAATTTCTATATTATTTTTGATGATGACACGAAGTGTATTTTGATTTTTGATAAGAGCGGTATTTTTAAGAATAAAATTAATATAGGGAAAATAATTGGAGGTAAAATAGATCCACAAGATATAGATGTACATTCCTTCAAACTGGTCGATAGTAAATTAATAGAATTTTCTACCACTAATAAAACCTATAAATTTGATACTGAAGCGAAACAAATTGGAGAGCCAATAGATATTAAAAGAGAGCATATATCAAATCAAAGCTATTATTTCAAAGATTCAACTCATGTAAAAAGCTATTTTTATGTAAATTCAAATTTCCTCTATCAATATGTATATTTTATGAATGGAAAAATCAAGTCAAAATACTTTAAGCTAGAGACAGGAAAAAATAGCAGTGAAGGTGACTTTGCGGTAGGTGGACCAAGTTTTATCGAAACCACGGATCATGAAAAACTTTATGGAGTAAGAAATTATGATTACAATATATATCAATTAGACAATAACGGAATTTCTATAGCATATAGATTGATATTTCCAAGTAAAAACACCTTGCCAAAAGATTTTAATACTAATAAAATTTATAAAGGAAAAAAAATGCAGTATTTTTTCAAAAATGCGGAGAATATTTTTGGCATTGGTTACACTTATGGAATCGGAGATTATCTGTATTTTAAATGTGGCTCTTTAAGCTCAAGCATCCGAAAGAATGGGTCATTTGTATACGATCTTAAAAATGACTATTTAATTTCATTAAATAGATTAGATCCTGATAGTTTATCTCATAATCTACCGATTATAGGAACATGGGATAACGATTTTAAAAAATTTGATGGAAATTACCTATATGCCTCTCTATCATCGCTTGAGCTATTTTCATACTATGAGCAAGTAAAGAAAAAAAATCTTCAGTACCCTGTTGCAATGCAAAATTATTTTAAAAAGGGAAGTAAGAAAGATAACCCAGTAATAATTCGATTAAAGCCAAAAAAAGTTAGCTAATGAAATTTCTAACGTTTTTTTTCGTTCTTTTTCTACTATGTTATACTGGGTTATTTGCTCAAAATAAAATTGGAGCGGCAGTTGGTATACTAAAAGGAAATGTTAGAGATAGTGTGTATAATCATGCAATGAAGTCAACTACTGTATCTATACATTCCACTAGTGATGATAAAATAATAAATTACCAAGTTACAAATAATATTGGCGATTTTATCTTTTCGGATCTTCCTCTTTCTAAGGAATTAAAGCTGATAATTAGCCATGTTGGTTACCGACAAGTAGCTAAAACCTTTACAATTGACCAAACTTTAAAGGTATATGACTTAAAGACTATATATGTATCAAAAAAAACGAATCAGTTAGAAGAAGTTACGGTAACAATTCCTCCTATACAAATGAACGGAGATACACTTGAGTTTAACGCAGCGGCATTCAAACTGGATAGTAACGCAGTAGTTCAAGATCTAATGAAAAAAATTCCAAACATAACGCAATGGGGGGATGGTCGAATTACTGTAAATGGTAGAGAAGTTAAAAGTCTTTTGGTGAATGGGCGTGAGTTTATGGGAGGTGATGCCAAAATTTCGATTGAAAATATACCGAAAAATGCATTAGAGAAAATTCAAGTTTATAATACTATTGAAAATCCAAAAAATCTACAGGATTCTAGCTTGAATATGAACCTTAAATTAAAGAAAGGAAAAGATTTTGGCTATTTTGGAAAGGTTGGTGCTGGATTAGGAAATAATCGGAAATATGAATCTGATTTGTCATTTAATGTGTTTTCTCCTAAGGTTCAATTGTCTTTGGTTGGCGCAAGTAACAATGTCAATAAGATTGCCTCAGATGTTAATACATTATTAAGAAACAGTACTTTTAAAGGAGTAGGAGTACAACTTGATTATATGTCTGACTTTAGGACTGTCGGTATTAACCAACCAAATTCGGCTGGTTATTCTCTTAAATATGATTTTAGAGATTTGGGAGTGAAAACTATTTCTAAAAACGTATTTAGTAGCGAATATTTCCTTCAAAATAATCATATTACTCAGTCTGGTGAGAATCAAATAACTACTTATCTAGGAAATAAAACGGATATTACTGAGGAAAATTCAAGTAATAACAATACCATAAATACTAATCATCGATTCAACAATAGGTATCAATTTGCGAAGGATAAATACAGTTTTGACATTTCGCAAAATATACTATTGAGTACCATTTCCTCAGAAGGACGCGATACCAGTATATCCTTAGATAATAATCGAAATATAGTAAGTAAGAGTATCAATGAAAATAAAAATTCAGAGAATAATAAAACTTATGGATTGAAAACTGGAGTTAGTTTTAGACCTAATATTTGGGATATTGACAATAGATTTTCTGGCTTTGACATAGGCTATTCCATAAACATAGCTGAAAAGAAGAATAATAAAGAAAATGTAATAGACTTTACTTCGACCAAAGATCGTTTTTATAATCGTATCTATGATAATAATTCTCAGTTGATAGACCAAAATGTCAATTTGAACTTATCAGGGATTCTTAAGTTAATACTTGGTCCTCGAAAATTTGATTTATTTGATATTGATATAAAGAATGATCTTAAATTTTCAAATTCCAATAGTCATAATCGGGTTTTTGATTACAAAAAGGATGAAGATAAACTTCTGTCAAATGAATATTTAACGAATAATAACAGTTATAATACTATCTTATATCAACCCGTCTTTAATTTCAATAAGATAATTAATAAAAGATTAACGAATAGATATGATAAAACATGGAGTTTTTCAGTTGACTTGCTATCCCAATTTTTTTATCAGAAAAATAGATCAGGGAAAGACTTTCAGAATTTAAACCGGACATATTCAAATTTTTTACCCAGTGCAAATATTAGTTTTTCTGATAATCAATTCGGAGAATTTAGAAAAACATATTCAATGAGTTATGATACTAAAATTTCGGTACCACAGATTTGGCAAATAGCACCTCTAACCGATAGCACTAATGTATATTTCTTACGAGCTGTTAATTTAAATTTAAAGGAAGAAAAAACAGAATCAATAACTTTCAATTTTAAAAGGAGCAATGATAAAAAAGACGATTTTGAATATAATATAGGAGGATTTGTGAGCAAAACTAATGATAATATAATTGACAGTACTCGAATAGATGAGCAAAACGTTAGAACAATATATTTGATAAATAACAGCGAAAATTTCACCTATGGTCTTAATGGTAGTTTAAATAAGGCATTTAAGTTAAGGAACGGTGAGCTCCAAATTAATTTTAATTCTGATTATAATTACAATAAGAGTCCAAATATTATAAATGAGATAAAGAATAGTTGGTCGAATAATAATTTCAATAATAGTCTTAGGATCAATTATTCTTATAAATCAGATTTTACTTTCGAAGGTAAACAGCAATTTGTAAAATCAACTTCGAAAAATTTAAATCACTATGATGAAACATTTATCAATACAAATTCATCCACTTCTTTAAGTTTCAGCATAAATGCCACAAAAAAAATAAAAATAAATAGCAATATATCATTTTCAAGTGCTAGAACCTCAGGTTTAAAACCGATCAATTATAATATTTGGAATGCAAGTGCAACTTATAGATTTTTGAAAGGTAATAATCTTGAAATGAAATTATCTGCATTGGATTTATTACATCAAAATACTTCAATAATTACAAAAAATAAGGGAGGTGTAATTACTTTGGGAAATCAAAACGTATTGCAACAATATTTTATGTTAGGCCTTTCTTATTATCCTCATAAGTTTGGATATACTGGAGCATATTAACCCCTCAAAATTGAATTAGATTTAGGAAGCCCTAGTGTGTTTAAAGTTCATATTCGACAGCCATACTGACTCATGTTGACCCCGTTGACCTTTGCGAGTAGTTTCTGATCCTATTGAATGAGCCGATATGTATCCGCCCTATGAACTACAGTTCAGCTGATTTTTTGAAGTTCTGCGGATATAGCTCATTAAGATTTTTGTGGTTTATGGACATTATATTTTCGAGGGTGTGCTTTAACCATTTGAAAGGGTTTACCTCATGCTTTTTACAGATTGCAAAAAAAGAGTATATCATTGCGGAACGCTGTGCTGCATCATGGCTTCCTGCGAAGAGATAGTTCTTTCTTCCCAGGTTATGTAAAACTTTACATAACCTGGGTTATGCATAGCTGGTGATTATGTAAAGTGCGCGACAATTAATTGCATTCTCAACTGTTGTCGGGTGTATTCATCGTCGCATCACTTTACATAATTAAGCAATCAAAAGTGCTTCAGCCAATCCATTAGATTATCATTTGACAACCAGACAGGTTCCTTTTCAGGCGCAACCGACGTATAAGCTTTCTCAATCGCCATGCGCTTAGCTTTTGAATCTGCCCTCGCGTAAACCTCCGTAGTCTGAACTGAGGTATGCCCAAGTATATCTCGGATATATACCAGATTGACGCCCGCTTGTAGCAAATGCATTGCTTTGGAATGCCGCAATACATGACAGCTGATCTTTTCCGGTAAATAGACTCCGCTTGTTCTTCTTGCCATATCTGCGTACTTGATCAGAATGTGATTTAAGCCGGCCCGGGAGAGTTTGTCCCCGCGGCTGTTGAAGAACAAGGGATGTTTATTATTGCACTCTTGATCTAGTCTATGTTCTACAATGTACGGTTTCAACAACTTAACCTGTTCGTCCAACATGGGAACAATACGGGTCTTATTGCCTTTTCCTGTAATACTGATTGTATTTAATACATCCAGCCTCAAACTGCACGGTGTAAGATCGATTACCTCCTGAACCCTTGCACCGGTATCGTACATGAGTGAAAGTAAAGCTAGGTCACGTCTACCTCTGGCGGTGTGGGTATCAGGTTGACTTAACAATACCTTTATCCCTTCTATCGTCAGGTAGTTCATGGGGATGACGGCTTTACGTTTCATCGGGATGGATAGTATCTTCTGGTATTCATGTAGGTTATCTGGATGTTGATATTGGACATAACTGAAAAAAGCATGGATCGCAGCCAGCCTTGCATTTCTGGTTGAATTGCAATTTTTACGTTCTGTTTGCAACCAGTCAAGAAATCCTATCACCACATTTTGGCTGATAGTTTCTAGAGTGAGCTTGTTCACCGCTATGGCCTGCGTTGCCATGTAACCAATAAACAGTACGAAAGTATCGCGGTATGCACACACCGTATTCCTGCTGGCGCCGCGTTCGTGTACCAGATATTTGGTCAAAAAATCTGAGAGATACTTCGCGAAGTCAGTTGGTTTCATGGCCGGTAGTATTAGGAAAGACATTAATGCAGATCTTGTCAACGTCCTTTAACAGATCTGGATAAATAGTTGACACCAGCCTAACGTAATGATTGGTAGACTCTATCGTTTTGTGACCCAGATAGGTCGACAGTATGGGCAGGGCGCAGTAGATATCGGTCCCGCACTCAGCCATCCTTGCCAATGAATGAACGCTGAAGGTATGTCGTAGCGCGTGCAGCGTAGTGCCACGGCGCGAACTGATCCCTGCGGCAGATAATAGCCGACCAAACCATCTACTGAGCGTATCGCGGGAGATACGCCTGCCGTCGGGTGCGATGAAGAATCGGGCATCTTTTTTCAGTCCGACGGGCAACCGATCTCTGTAGCATGCATATTGAGTTAACACTGTTGCCGTTGAAGCGGAAAAAGGGATTACGCGCTGCTGTCCATTCTTGCTATCGCGCACGGTCAGGTACCGGTCAGCAAGATTAACGTCGCCTGTCGACAGAGCTAATGCTTCTCCGCATCTTAAGCCTGTGGCATACAGTAATCTCAGCAATGCCGGCATGGCAAACATGATCTGCCTGATGCCTTTGGCAACCCGATAACTGTCCGCCGCATCAAAAAGCTTCTTCAATTCTTCGTGGCTGTAGATATAAGGTACAAAGTCCTGTCTAAAAACAGGTAGACGCGATATGTACGAACGGATCCCCTGTTCATTAAGGAACGCTGCCAATTGATTGATGAGAACGGCCCGGTGGTAATTGTAAGAACCGGATAGATCAGAGCCCGCTTTTAACCAGGCTTGCGAAAGCTCCGCTGTTATGCCCACCCTTGTTTCACCACGTGCTATCGTAAAACGGTCAAAAACGCCAAAAATCGCTTCTTCCGTTTCCTGCTTAAAGCCGAGCTGCCGTTTATCGGTAAGGTATTGCTCCAGATACGGCGCATAGATACCAACAAATTTATTACGCATAAAAGTAGCCTCCCTTCTGCTCGTAAAATGTAATTGGTACTGATGGCACTTCTAATATACATTGTTTCATGGAGGCCAGGTCTATACACAGATAATATCGGGTTGAAGCAGAGTTCTCATGGCCCAGTACCTCTGTGATCACAGGCATCACGGTATTTTGTTCCAGTAGAAGGCTTGCCAAACTGTGACGGAGCGCATGCGGGCCATGCCTGCGGTGTTGTATATTAACGCCGGAGGCGAGAAAGGCTTTTTGAACTGAATGTGTGACCGAACTGGTGTATAGACGACCTATCGGCGAACGGCCCGTCAACAACACATATGGCTCACTGGAGTTTGGCCTAGCATATTTAAGATAGTCAATGATCGCTTCACCGACATCGACCAAGAGGGGCAGCTGGAGCAGCCGTCCCGTTTTATATTGATTGAACGAGATAATACACTGTTCCCAAAGCAAGCTATCGAACTTAAGTCCAGCTATATCGGATGAACGCATACCTAGTCTGCAAGCTAGTAAGACGATTGCATAATCACGTTTGCCGCAAGGCCTGGATCGATCGATCGCAGAAATCATGCGCTGGATCTCATCAACTGTATACGTAGAAGGTAAACGGGCTTGCTTAACGTATTTATCTTTGGGCACCAAGATAGAGGTATCCGCCTTTAACTGTCCCTGTTCAAATAGGTACTTCAAAAAACTACGTATGGCCCGCAGGGTCATATGGATTACACTGGGCCTTAGCCTGTCCAAGGTCCTGAGGTAATCCAGGATAACAACTTTGTTAACCTCACTCATTGCGTATATGTTCCGGTCTTTGAGGTAAAATAAAAACCTACAGAGATAATGCTCCCGCTCATTGATAGTCGATGGCTTTAGCCTCATTGATTGCAGATGGCTTATGAATCCCTTCATCTGTACACCTATTGCACCGTCGACTGCGAAGCGTTCTTTAGCACTGACCAGCGTGCCGGTATCATAAAACTCGCAAAGTACGTTGACAATCTTTACAATATCTTTATTGCACTTGGAAAGTGTGGAATAATCGAACCTGCCAAATAAATCAAGTAGGTATTGCTGTCCAATCTGCGAATTGAAATCTATAGTCCCGTTTTTCGCTAAATGTCGTTGCATCTGCCGCCAATAAACGCGATACCATTTGACGGTGTTCTTGGATCTCAGAAGTTTGTTTGAGAGTTCTTCGCTCGCATCAAGGATCAGCTGATCAAAAGCATTAAGGATCTTACTCATAATTGTTTTATTAATGGCCACGGCATTGTGACCATTGATAAAACATATGATTATGTAAAGTTCTTCTGACCAAACAAGGCTTATAAATGACTTTGGCTTAACTACTTTACATAATCACCAGCTATGCATAACCCAGGGCAACCGGGCGAATGGCATTCTCCACAAGATTATTATCAATAAGCAGGTTCCCATCATACAGGTACGCCGATAGCGCATCCCATCTTGCGTATGCATAGGCCATTGCTTTACCGATCTGACTCTTAGGAAGTGTGTTTTTTATCTCTTGGAAGATCCATTTTCCCAGCGCGTTGATAACAGGTAAGGATTCTACCAATCGCAGTTCTTTGATCTGTTCTGCGTTTAGATTCTCCTGTTTAGCTTTCCGCTCGGAGGCATAAAGCTTTTGGATCATTAGCAATGCAATTTCCGCTCTTTGCTTATCGTTATCCAGCGCTTTCTCAAACTCACGCCTTGCGTGTGCCCAACATGCCAGATGTGTAACCTCTTTCTTTTTGCCGTATTTTTCATATACGGTGTACCCATCAGTCTGAAGATAACCTTTAAAGTTCCCCAGCATAGGCACAGCGGCAATGCCCCCACGGGTGGGACTATAATCAAATAATACGGTTCCCTCCAATGGGGCATGGTATACCCAATAATAGCCTTGATGGGCTGCTCCTTTTTTATCGCTGTCCAGTACTTTTATTGGGGTCTCATCGACCTGTAAGTAGCCCTGTGCTTTGGTATCGAAGATGAGCTGTTCATATAATGGCTCTAGTTTTTCTAGCGCTTGTTTGGTCCATCCTTCGATGGTTGAGGAGGCTATCTGTATGTTTTCCCTTGCAAAGATCTGTTTCTGTCGGTATAGTGGAAGATGATCCATGTATTTAGCGGTCAGGATCATCGCAAGCAAGCCGGCCCCCGGGATCCCTTTATCGATTACATGCTCAGGAAGTTCGGCAATAGCTACGGTAGATTTATCTTTAGCAGCATATTTATAACGGATGTAACGTTTGATGTAGAACCTGGCAGGCTCGCATTCCAATTCTTCGGTAATTTCCCTGCCGATGCAGATCATTTGGGATAAGTCACCTTCAGGATGGATTTCAATCTCTTCCACAGGAAGGTGTGCCGGTAACTTAGCACGCCCTTTATGGTTGGGGCGCTTGCGGATGTATTCGATTTTTTGCTTAACTTCTTCCTGTTGCTGCTCTACTTCCGCAGACTCTGCCTTAAAAGGAAGCATGGTCTGGGCGGGATCGCCCTCAAAGCGTTCACGCTTCTGTCCGAACTGCATACGCTTGTACATAGCGAGCTGCGATTCCAGATAATCTATTTTTTCATCTTTTACAGAGGAACTTTTGGAAAGGTCTGTAATTTCTTTCTGCTGACTGAAAACAACCTTGAGAAGGTCTTCTTTTGAAAGGTTATCCAGTTCTTTTTCCATAGTGTAAATATAAGGAAAAAATGGCTTTTATCCTATATAAAGCCATTTTTAAGGCAAAGAAAACCGTCTTTTTTGAATACTTTTCACAACCTGTATACCCTCAACCATCAGTACCAGATCACTCCAGAACAACTCTCCGTTTTTTACATGTGGCGGTAAAAAGGTCCCGCTTTCCAGACGTTTGTAATACAACACAAAGCCTCCTTTTTCCCAGTGGAGAAGTTTTATATGCGTACGGCTACGGTTTAAAAACACGAATACCTCACCACTGGTAGCTTGTCGTTGCATCACTGATTTGATCAGTCCGCATAGTCCATCGAATGATTTGCGCATATCACAGTGGCTATCGTAAAGGTAAAACCGGTGTGATGAACCGAGCGCAAACATTAGTAAAGCTGTATCAGTTGAGAAAGAAGGGCTAGATCGTGCTCTACCTTAATACGTACTCCGTTGGGATAAATAACTTCAACTTCATGTTTACTGCTGATCTTATCGATAGTTATAAAACTACCACTGGCTGTTTCTTCCCCTTTGCTGCGCGAAAACCAATAATAAAAAGTGGCTTCGTTAATCCCGTTTTCAGCGCAATAAGTCTTCTTGCTTTTTCCGCTAGCTCGCCAGTCTGATATCATAGACAGCATGGCAGCTCTTTTTTCTTGCATATTCATAATGCAAAGCTAAACCTTACAGCTAAGCTATAAAATATGTACTTGGTAGGGCGAATACGAATCTAAAAATAGAAATTCCATTCCTAATGGTAGTGTCGTGATCGCCAGGCCGGTTACATATGACAAATTAGATAATGAAGTAGACTATGTCGTTATTGATACATCGAATAATATGTTTTTAGGCCGTCCAAAAACAGCTCTAAATTCTGGGATCACTTTACAACCTAACAGTGATTATCCTGATGTATTTTTACATAGTACTCTTTTAAAATCGATTTATGAAATCACGGATGTGTATTTGAAACGAAGTAATGAGTGATTACAATTTTATAAATGGCTTGGAAAGATCTAAATTAGGAAGTAACAACATTAAAAAGCCTCAATCCGAAGATTGAAGCTTTTGTGCGTTAAGCTCTATATTCAAGCTTTTCAAAGCTACTAATTATTCTCGAATCTACATAAAACTAGTTCAACTTGATCGTTAATAGGTTTTACATCATTGTAAACTATCGGTTTCTTATCTAAAAAAGCCGAAGAAAGATATTCAGATGGAGAAATTCTTTTAAAACCTACTTTGATAATATTATTATCAAATTCAACATCATGCTTTCTTAATGTTGATAAAAAATCTTCATAATTTGGTTGGTCAGTTTCATCAGTTACGGGCCAAGTTGATGGATCCAGGTATTGACCATCATCTATAAAACTATGTAAGACGTTTAAGCAAAAACCAACACACGTCATATACTCACCCTTAACAGAAGCGTAGATGTAGTCTCCAGTTGGAGCATATTTAGCTTGCCCATCATAATAAAAAGCGTATCTCGGAGTTGCTCTTTTAGAAATATTTCTGCAGAAACCTAAAAACGCCTCTATTTCTTGTTCATCGATCCTATCAATGACTTTATGATAATACCACCTTCTATTTCTCCAGTTTGGATCAGAACTTTCAACTAGAAGTACATCTTTTCCAGTGAAGTGAAATAACTTATAGTCATTTCCATTAAAAATAACTATTCCTGAATGAACAGCATCCCCGTCTATATCTAATTCAACAGCAGCTCCTACAAAAGTAGCGGGAGTACCTTGCTTTTCAGTTCTGATAATACTCTCTTCTATTTCTCTAGTCGTCACTTTTGTTTTTGTTTTTAATGGTTTTCAGTCTATTCTTTTGCTCTAAGTAAAAAATATTCAAGCGTTCCCTTAAATTGCTAATTTGAGGGACATTAGAAAAATCTTTAGAAATTACAAGCATGGTTTTCAATACATTCAGATTCCAAGATTTATGAATAAATAGAGACATAAATTTTCGAAAATCACTGTATTTCTTGTTATCTAAGAGAGGGTTCGATATATCGTACATTTTATCTATAAAAGCTGGTAAACGAGAATCTTTATAAGAAATAATTAGGGATCGATATAATTCGAAGTCTTCATCATTAAAATAAACTTCACTGAATTGTCTTTCAATAACCTCATTTTTCCCGTTTATTTTAGTCCAAGCCGCAATCCTAACTGTCTCATAAAGTCGAATCTTACTACTCACATAAACAGCTTCAGTCTCCGAACATTCAACTATTATATCAGAATCATCTACAAGCAAATGTATGTTTGGTTTTTTTCCTCCTATCTCATTTAGTTTTCCCGAATAAAATTCCAATTTTACATTAGATTTAGTCCAACTAGAGGCTCTTTTAAATGTTTTAGCTGCAACGACTTTTTCTTTTATACTGGTCTTAACTCCCTTTTTAATAATATTAGCCTCAATATTAAATCTTTTATTTTGCAAAATAGATTGAATATTTCTCCAGCTTTCGACATCTACACTATCCCTAGAAGTCCTTTTTATGACTTCATCAAAGTTATCGAAAATTGGAGCCATACTAGATGGTGTACCTCTCAATGAAGCCATTGCGGAACCCTCTTTTAATTCTATTTTCAAGTTTGTATTGTCAGGAACATTATTGCATAGATCTCTTAAGGCCGTTATCAGGGATATTAAAGCATCCGCCTCTTCGATATTTAAAGAAGATAACGAAGTATTTTTGTTTTCGTTCTTTTCTATGCGTAGGACTAGTTTATCTTCTGGCATTTTGTAAACAATCTATTTCTATTCAAGATAGTATTAAAAACTATCGAAACCTAAAAAAAATAATTAAATATGGTTAATAATGTTCCCCCAAATATTCCCCCTCAAAAAAACAAAAAAGGTAATCAACTAAATTCCAGCTAATTACCTTTTCCACTTGCGGAGAGTGAGGGATTCGAACCCCCGAACCTGTGACAGTTAACGGTTTTCAAGACCGCCGCATTCGACCACTCTGCCAACTCTCCGCGACAAAAGTAGAAATTCTGAACAGAATTACAAAAAATATTTTACATTTTTCTTTGTTTAATGTGCCGTTTAGACGATTTATGCCGAAAATATTGCTGGATATCAGGTCTTTATTAAATGTTTTTTTAAAAACAATACCAACATCCTGAGCTAAAAAATCAGTCCTTTATAGGACCAAAGGGTATCGATGGTGAAAGAGGTACCCATGAAATTTCTTTGTGCACGGATTTTTTGGTACCAATATCGAAGTTGGTAGCATATTTCATTTTATGAAAACAGCGGTTAAGAGCTACTTTGAGCAATTGACCCATTAACTTCGTGAGTGCTTTTTGTTATATTTCCTCTATAAATTAAAACTCATATCGTTCTTATACGCATTAGGGTTGCGATTTTCCTCTTCGAGCTTGGCCTGCCAGTATGCAGGCATTAACTCATGCTTGTGTGCTTATCGCCTTTTCAGGCAGTTGCATTGGCCAATTTGAAAACGGGGTCTTTTGAGCCACCACAAATATAACCGGCCTTTACGCAATAAATAATTATGGCTTAAGTTTCGCTATTCGCTCCATTTCTCTTTGGTGATAACGGATCTTCGCTTCCAGTTTCCTTGGTTCGTAAATGGCTTGTAAGGCCGGATTGTAGGGTTTTAAGTCTGTTAAGATGTTCCATACGACCACCGAGATTTTCCGAGCGATGGCGATCAATGCTTTTTTTGCAGATTTCCTTATGCTTAATCGGTTGAATTTCTCTTTAAAGTAGGAGCCTTTACTGCGGCTGGCGGCCCAAGCGATCTGTACTAATATCGGTTTGAGATATTTGTTTCCTTTAGTTATAGCTGTGCTTTTGTATTTGCCTGCACTTTCATCGTTTTTTGGACGTAATCCGATCCACCCACTAAGTTTACCGCTGTTTTCAAAAACTTTCATGTCTGCGCCGGTCTCGGCGATGATGACAGCGGAACTCACACGGCTTACACCCGGAATCGTCTTTAGTAAGGACTGCTGCCTTGAAAAACGATGTAAGCAGATGGAATCGATCTTCTCCAGATATTCGCCCGCTTGGTTGACCAATAAGTCGTGTTCTGCTTTTGCCATGCGTAGGTTAAAGCGATGGTGCTCTTTCATGCAGCCTGTTAATGCTGCTGCCAGTCTTCCATTTTCTTTGTTCTTTCGATTGGCGTAAACCAGTTTGATCAAACTCTTCGTATCTGTCTCTCCGGCAATCAGCGCATCAATGACTGCCAGCATACTCTTACCACCGATATCCGAAACAAGACTGCCTAAACGGATACCCGACTGCACAAGGATATTATCCATTTTGATCAGCATCCGGGTGATCCGTTGCTGTAGCTTACTATGAGCACGCGTATAACTTCTGAGCTCCTGAATCTGCTCGCTTGGTACGAAACTCCCCCGCAACATATCCTTATACAAGAGCTGAGCGATCCATTGGGCATCCTTAACATCACTTTTCCGCCCTGGAAGCTGCTTGATCAGAAACGGATTGACCAGTATCAGATCAAAACCCATCTCTGAAAGGATATTCCATACCGGAACCCAGTAAATACTTGTACTCTCCATCGCTACCTGATTAACACCTTCCGCTCTCAGGTAATCACCTAGCGAGCTGATAGCCGTACTGAAAGTCTCAAAAACCTCAACATCGGAATAACGCTTACCATCGAATACGGCACAAAAAATACTATCTTTGTGCACGTCTAAGCCTGCTGTTTTCATAAATTGTTCTTTAGATAAACAAAGGTACTCAGTGGGAAGGACATGGGGGCGCTAAGCGCCCCTCAATTTTTATCCGCTTGTGTGTAATCAAAGATTTAATGTAAATTTG
>Ga0213829_1001291_pt1 | contig 18241 bp, 14 predicted proteins | sample MC6MC0896MG_FD_180665 | JGI IMG/M metagenome (GOLD analysis project Ga0213829, IMG submission 180665) | Enriched soil aggregate microbial communities from Iowa State University, Ames, United States - MC6-MC0896-MG | ecosystem: Environmental > Terrestrial > Soil > Unclassified | place: USA: Iowa...
TTGATTGGTCTAGGAAAGTCTGGCGATGTTAGCACTCGCACAGGGCGACTGCCAGCCACGCTCACGAAAAAACCCGACGGTGCGGGACAGAGCAGAGATGGTGCTGGCCCCTGCCCTTTCAAGGGCAGCCGATCGGATTTTTTTACCGGCCGGTCGTCGGACGTGAATGTTTGACGCAGTTCTCAGTGCGAAAGGTCGAATACGACAGGGTGGCGGATGTGTCATCTGGATTGCGTAGATTCGAGCGGCACTGACCAATCACAAGGAGCCGTAGATGAGGTTGCTGACGCCGCTGTCCCTGGCCTGCCTGCTGGTACTGGCCACCAGCCCGGCCCGGGCCGATGTATTCATCAATGAACTGCATTACGACGACAGCACCCCGGCCGGGGATGTCGGCGAGGCGATCGAGGTGGTCGCCACCGCCGGTGAGGACCTGTCCGGCTACCGGCTCTACCTCTACAACGGCAGCAATCCCTCGGCCGCCGCGGTCTACGCCGACAACGCGGTCCCGGCCGGCACCGCCAGCTGCGGCAGCGCGCGGCTGGCCACGGTCAGCTACCCGACCAACGGCCTCCAGAACGGTCCCAACGATGGCATCGCCCTGGTCGATGCCAGCGGCAAGGTGGTCCAGTTCCTCAGCTACGAGGGCACCATCACCGCGGCCGGGGGACCCGCTGCGGGCCTGACCAGCCAGAACCTCCCGGTCAGCGAGACCAACAGCACTGCCCCGGGCACCTCCCTGCAGCTGACCGGCACCGGCAGCCAGTACGCGCATTTCACCTGGGCCGAAACGGCCGGGCAGACCTTCGGCGCCTGCAACCACGGCCAGACCTTCAGCGGCGGCGGTCCGACCGGCCCGAATACCGCGCCCTCGGTCACGGCGACCACCCCCGAACAGGGCGCCAGCACCTTCCCGGCCGCGGCCGACCTGGGCGTCACCTTCAGTGAGCCGGTCACCCTCTCCAGCGGCGCGTTCGCGCTGAGCTGCGGCCAGTCCGGCACGGTCGCGCTGAGCCATCCGACCACCGGTACCCGCTTCACGCTGGCCACCAATACCGCGCTGGTGGCGGGGGAAGCCTGCCGCTTCGATATCCGCGCCACCCGCGTGAAGGATGCCCAGGGCGCGCGCCCGGCCGCCGATACCCGCATCGCGTTCACCGTGGCCGCCGCCACCACGCCCGACCCGGGCAATCCGGGCAACCCCGGCGAGTACTACGCGAAGGTGAACACCTCCAGCCCCAGCCAGCTGCGCTGCTCGCTGCACGAGACCATCAAGGGGCACACCGCGTATCCATACAGCGGCTCGGGCACCAGCACCTGGACGATCCTGGAGATCGCCGACGAAGATCCCAACAACAGCGGCAACATCCTCGATGCCTACCGCAACCGCAGCTACACCAAGGTCAGCGGGCGCGCCGGCACCGGCAGTGGGCTGACCTACAACCGCGAGCACACCTGGCCCAACTCGCTGGGCTTTGCCAGCACCACCGGCGACAAGGGCCTGCCCTACGCGCCGTATACCGACACCCACATGCTGTACCTGACCGATGCGCAGTGGAATGCGGACCGCGGCAACAAGCCCTATGCCAAATGCGACAGCAACTGCGGTGAGCGTGCGACCGAATCCAACAACGGGTCCGGCGGCGGCAGCGGCGGCTACCCGGGCACCTCCAACTGGGTGCGCACGCCCGATGGCAATGGCGGCTCGTTCGAAGTGTGGGGCCACCGCAAGGGCGATATGGCGCGTGCGGTGATGTACATGGCGATCCGTTATGAAGGGGGCAAAGATGCGAAAACCGGCCAGTCCGAGCCCGATCTGGAGCTGACCGACGACCGCAGCAGAATCGTCAAAACCTCGGCGTCCCCGGCCTACATGGGCCTGCTCTCAACCCTGATCGACTGGCACCTTGCCGACCCGCCGGACGCGGCAGAACGCGCTCGCAACGAGGTGATCTTCAGTTTCCAGGGCAACCGCAATCCGTTCATCGACCACCCCGAATGGGCCACCCCGGCGCTGTTCACCTCGGCCAGGCCGGCCACCTGCCAGCTGGCCAACTGAGCCCGGCCGACCGGCGCCCCCTCGTGGCGCCGGTCGGACCATTGGCCTCCAGCGGTCCTATACTCGGCGGTCATGTCGATTGCCGATCCCGTCTTCCTGCTGTTCACCACCTGCCCCGACGTGGCCTGCGCCACGCGGCTGGCACATGCGCTGGTGGACGAACGCCTGGCCGCGTGCGTGACGCGCCTGGACGGGGCGCACTCGACCTACCGTTGGCAGGGCGAGGTCACCGAGGACCACGAGGTCCAACTGTTGATCAAGACCACCGGCAGCCGCCTGGATGCCGCGATCGCGCGCGTGCAGGCCCTGCATCCGTATGAACTCCCCGAGTGCATCGCGGTCGAAACCCGCGCCGGCCTGCCGGCGTACCTGGATTGGATTCGGGCGCAGACCCGTGAGGAAAGTGATTGATGACGCTGTTTCGTCGTGTTGCCGCGCTGTGCGCGTTGCTCGTGGTCTCCCTGCCGGCCTGGGCCGTCAGTGAAAAAGACCTGCTCCCGGTCGATGAGGCCTTCGGGCTTACTGCGCAGGCGCGTGACCGCGATCGCGTGGAGATCAGCTGGAAGATCGCCCCGGGCTATTACCTGTACCGCCACCGCACCACGGTCAAGGCCGAGGCCGGCTTCGATGCCGAGGCGCTGCAGCTGCCGGCCGGCAAGAAGCACCACGATGACTTCTTCGGCGAGGTGGAAACCTACCGCGAGCGCCTGACCGGTGTCCTGCCCGGCAAGGCCGCCGACGGCGCCGACACCGTCACGCTGGAAGTGCGCTACCAGGGCTGCGCCGATGCTGGCGTGTGCTACCCGCCGCAGAAGCGCACGCTGCAGGTGAAACTGCCGGGCGGTGGCAGTGGCGCGGCCAGCACCGCCCCGGCTGCCGCCAGCGCTGCCGCCTCCCCGTTCAACAACCCGCTGGCCGGCAACAGCGGCACCGGCCTGCGCCTGCCCGGCACCAGCACCACCCAGGCGCTGCCGCTGCCCTCCGAGCGCGCGTTCGGCTTCGATGCGATCGTCGGCGATGGCAATACCGTGCTGCTGCGTTTCACCCCGGCGCCGGGCTACTACCTGTATCGCGACCGCACCTCGCTGGCGCTCGAAGGTGCCCCGGGCATCCGCGCGGACAAGCCCACGTGGCCGGCTGCCAAATCGCACCGCGATGAACACTTCGGCGATGTCGCCGTGTATTTCGACCAGATCGATGTGCCGCTGCCCCTGCGCCGCAGCACCGCCGGTGCGACCGACGCCGCGCTGGTGATCACCTTCCAGGGTTGCCAGACCGATGGCATCTGCTACCCGCCGATGACGCGCCGGGTGAAGCTGGCGCTGCCGGCAGGCACGATCAACGCCAAGGCCGATGAGGTCGCGCAGAAGACCGAGGTCATCGCCCCCCTGCCCAATCGCGACAAGCGCGACCAGGCCCGCAGCGACGCCGGCAGCCAGCCGATGCTGATCCGCCCGAACGAACCGGCGCTGGCCGTGCCCGGCGATACCGGTACCCCGCCCGATGCCAGTGCCGACAACGCGCAGCGCACCCTGCCGCCGGTGGCACCGGCCGCCGCGCCCGGCAACCTGCTGGTGCTGCTGCTGTTCGCCGTGGCCGGTGGCCTGATCCTCAACCTGATGCCGTGCGTGCTGCCGATCCTGTCGCTGAAGGTGCTGGGCGTGGCGCAGAGTGGCGAGAGCCGCCAGCGCGCGCGCAGCCATGCGCTCTGGTACACCGCCGGCGTGCTGGTGGCGTTCGCTGCCATCGGCGCCCTGGTGATCGCGCTGCGGGCGGCCGGCCAGGCCGCGGGATGGGGCTTCCAGTTGCAGCACCCGTGGTTCATCGCCGCGCTGGTGTACCTGATGTTCGCCGTGGGCCTGAGCCTGTCGGGCGTGTTCACCCTCGGCGGCAGCCTGGGTGGCATGGGCCAGTCGCTGGCCTCGCGCAGCGGTCCGGTCGGCGATTTCTTCACCGGCGTGCTCGCCTGCGTGGTGGCCAGCCCGTGCGTGGCTCCGTTCATGGGGCCGGCCCTGGCCTACGCCTTCGCGGCACCCGGCCTGCAGGCGATGCTGGTGTTCCTGGCGCTCGGCCTGGGCCTGGCGCTGCCATTCCTGCTGATCGGCTTCGTGCCCTCGCTGGCGCGCCGCCTGCCGCGCCCCGGTGCGTGGATGGAAACCCTCAAGCTGGTGCTGGCCTTCCCGATGTACGGCACCGCGATCTGGCTGCTGTGGGTGCTGGGCAAGCAGCGCGGCGTGGACGCCATGGCGCTGGTGCTGGGCGGCCTGGTGATCCTGTCGCTGGCCCTGTGGTGGTTCGAGCGCAGCCGCTGGCGCAGCCAGCGCGTGGGCGGCCTGCTGGCCCTGCTGTTGGTGCTCGGCGCGCTGTACCCGATCTGGGGCGTGACCCGCTTGGATCCGCCGGCCAAGGCCGCACAGTCGGCCAGCGACAACGTGGTGGAGTACTCGCCGCAGATGCTGGACCGCCTGCGCCAGGACAACCGCGTGGTGTTCGTCAACATGACCGCCGACTGGTGCGTGACCTGCAAGGCCAACGAGCGCGCGGTGCTGGGCACCGACGCCTTCCGCGATACGTTGCGGCGGACCAACGCGGTCTACATGCGCGGCGACTACACCAATGTCGACCCGCAGATCACCGCCTTCCTGGATGAGCACAAGGCCGTCGGCGTGCCGCTGTACGTGGTCTACGGCCCGGGCGCCCCGCCGACCGTGCTGCCGACCGTGCTGACCCAGGCGCTGGTCGAAGAAGCGCTGCTGCGGACCGCGCGATGAGCCTTCGGCCACCACGGCGGACGGTCGTGGTGGTCGTGATCGCGGCCGTGCTCGGCATCGGCGCCGGCGTCTGGTTCGCCGGGCATGACGAGCGCCCGGCCACTGCCCCGCCACCGCCACGGCCGGCGGTGGTCGCGGCCCAACCGGGGGATCCGATGCCGGCGATCACCCTGCCGGACCTCCAAGGGAAACCGCAGGACCTGGCCAGCTTCCACGGGCGTCCGCTGCTGATCAATGTCTGGGCCAGCTGGTGCGGCCCCTGCGTGGAGGAAATGCCCGCGCTGACCGCCTTTGCCGATGCCCAGGGCGCTACGGGCGTGCAGGTGCTCGGGCTGGCGCTGGATACGCCCGAGGGCGTGCGCGATTTCCTGACCCGCGTCCCGGTCGCCTATCCGATCGTGCTCGATACCCCCGGGCCGGCCGATGCGAGCGTGCGCCTGGGCAATGCGCAGGGGCTGCTGCCGTACTCCGTGCTGATCGACGCGCAGGGGCGCATCGTGAAACAGAAGCTGGGGCCGTTTGCGGCCGGCGAAATCGAGGCCTGGGCAACGCCCTGACGCGCTTGGGCGAAGTGGCTGTTTGATCAGGGGGCCGTACGGGCCCGACCTGGGCTATTGACCGCCTCCGGCCTGCACCCAACAATGACGAGATCCATTCTCATCCACCGCCGGGCGCGCTTCGCCTTGCCGCCGGACCGCCCCCATGTTGAAGACCATCATTTTCCAGCTGCACTGGCTGTTGGGCATTACCGCCGGCACCGTGTTGGCGGTGATGGGCCTGAGCGGGGCCACGCTGGCCTTTGAAGACGAGATCATGCGCGCGGCCAACCCGGGCCTGGCGCAGGTGGTGCAGCGGCACGCGGCGGGCGAGCAGCCACTGGCCCTGACAGAGCTGCTGCCACGACTGCAGCAGGACATGCCACAGCCGCTGCAGCGGCTGCGCGTGGACGCCACCGGGCAGCGCCTGTCGGTGGCGCGTTTCGAAGGCGGCCAGGCGAATTGGCGCTATTTCGATCCGTACACCGGCACCGTGCTCACCGGGCTGAAGGGGCTGGCCTTCTTCGCCTTCGTCGAGGATCTGCATCGCCACCTGGTCAGCGGTGAGCGCGGCAGCCTGATCACCGGCAGCTGCGCGATCGCGCTGGTGTTCTTCTGCCTGTCCGGCCTGTACCTGCGCTGGCCGCGGCGCTGGTGGCACTGGCGCACCTGGCTGGCGGTGGAGTGGGCACGCAGCGGGCGCAGTTTCCTGTGGAGCCTGCACTCGGTGGTCGGCACCTGGGTGCTGCTGGTCTACCTGATGATCGCGCTGACCGGGCTGTGGTGGTCGTTCGACTGGTACCGCAAGGCCGCAACCGCATTGCTTGGCGGCCCAACGGCCGAGCAGACCGCGCCGCGCACCCGTGGCGGCCCACTGGACCTGCACAAGGTGCAGACCACGCTGTACGCCTTGGAAGGCGTGCGGCGCGGGTACATCGACCTTCGTTTCCCGGCCAAGCCAGGCCGTGCGCTCACCAGCCGCGTGCAGGGAAGCAACACCGCGCACGACCGCGCGCAGGACATCCTCCAGCTCGATCCGTCCACGGGTGCCCTGCTCTCCTACGAGCCTTACCGCAGCAAGAACGTTGGCGGCAAGATCATCGTCAGTGTGTTCGCGCTGCACTCGGGCAGCTTCTTCGGGCTGCCGGGTCGGATCATCGTGATGCTCTCCAGCCTGGGCATGCTGGTGTTCTTCATCACCGGCTGGATGCTGTACCTGGACCGCCGCCGCAAGAAACGCGACGTGCGCGCCTCGCGCCTGCCGCTGGCAACGGCCATCGGCACCGGGCAGCCGTGGCTGGTGGCATTCGCCAGCCAGAGTGGCTTTGCCGAACAGCTGGCCTGGCGCACGGCTGCACAGCTGCAGGCGGCCGGCCTGCCGGTGCACGTCCGCCCGCTGTCGCAGGTGGATGCCGCAGTGCTGGCAGACACGGAGACCGCGTTGTTCGTCATCAGTACCTTCGGCGATGGCGAAGCACCGGACGCCGCGCGTGCCTTCGAGCGACGCGTACTGGCGCACGCCGCTGCGCTGCAGGGAATGAGGTATGCCGTGCTCGGGCTCGGCGATCGCGAGTACGGCCGCTTCTGTGGTTTCTCGCGCCAGGTGGATGGCTGGCTGGCGGCGCAGGGCGCGCAGCGGCTGTTCGCCAGCATCGAGGTGGATCGCACCGATGCGGTGCCACTGGCGCAGTGGCAGCAGCAGCTGGCCCTGCTGACCGGCGTTGAGGACCACACGCCGCTGCCGGCGCCGGTCGCGCTGCAGCCGTGGGCACTCGGTGCGCGAACCGTGCTCAATCCGGGCAGCGCCGCCGGGGCGATCTGGCAGGTGGCACTGCACCCGCCGGCCCACGCGCACTGGCAGGCCGGTGACATCCTGGAGATGGCGCCCCGCCACGCGCGTGCCCACGTGCTGGCGGCACTGGCCCGCAACGGCCTGGATCCGCAGGCACCGGTGACGGTCGATGGACGGATCACGACGCTGCTCGAAGCGGCTGCCGCGCGCGTGCTGCCGGAGGCTGTGGAGCCACGTGATCCCGCCGCCGCAGCCGATGCCGCGCGCTGGCTGGCGCGGCTGCCGGCGCTGCCCCATCGCGAGTACTCGATCGCCTCGGTACCGGCCGATGGGGCCGTGCAGCTGGTGATCCGCCTGACCGCGCTGCCCGACGGCCGCCATGGGCTGGGCTCTGGCTGGCTGTGCGTGCATGCCACCGAGGCGGAGAGCATCGCGGCCCGGGTACGTCGCAACACCGGCTTCCATCGCCATCCCGAGCATGCCCCGATGCTGCTGATCGGCAACGGCACCGGTATCGCCGGCCTGCGCAGCCTGCTGCGCGAAGCGGACGCACAGGGCGACCGCGGGCACTGGCTGGTGTTCGGCGAGCGCACCCGCGCGCACGATTTCCTCTATCGCGAGGAGATCGAGGCCTGGCAGGCGAAGGGCCATCTGAGCCGCGTGGACCTGGCGTTCTCGCGCGATGCCGAGGGTGGCGGCTATGTGCAGGATCGTCTGCGCGCCGCACCGGAGGCACTGCGCGCATGGGTGGATCTGGGTGGCAGCATCTATGTGTGCGGCTCGCTGCACGGCATGGCCGAAGGCGTCGATGCGGTGCTGCGCGAGGTACTGGGCAACGATCCGGTCGATGCCCTGCTCAACGACGGACGCTACCGTCGCGATGTGTACTGAGCAACGCCCGGCCGCTCAGGGGAACCAGCGGCGCAGATAGCGCGCCGTCGCCCCCTGCGTGGCCCGGCTGACCTGTGCCGGCGTGCCCTCGGCCACGATCCGCCCGCCCTCTTCGCCAGCCCCCGGCCCCACATCGATCACCCAGTCCGCATCGGCCACCACGCGCAGGTCGTGCTCGACGACCACCACCGTGTTGCCGGCATCCACCAGACCGTGCAGCTGCGCCATCAGCTTGTCCACGTCGGCCGGATGCAGGCCCGTGGTCGGCTCGTCCAGCACGTACAGGCTGCTGCCGTGCTGGCTGCGCTGCAGCTCGGTGGCCAGCTTGATCCGCTGCGCTTCGCCGCCGGACAGCTCCGTGGCGGGCTGGCCCAGGCGCAGATAGCCCAGGCCGATATCCCGCAGCAGCTGCAGCGGCCGCTGCACCGGTGGCTCGTCGGCGAAGAACGCCAACGCCTCCTCCACCGTCATCGCCAGCACCTGCGCGATGTTGCGCCCGTTCCACTGCACCTCCAGCGTCTTGGCGTTGTAACGCTGCCCGTGGCAGGTAGGGCACGGCGCATAGACGCTGGGCATGAACAGCAGTTCGACGTGGACGAAGCCCTCGCCTTCGCAGGTCTCGCAGCGGCCGGCGGCGACGTTGAAGGAGAAGCGGCCGACGCTGTAGCGCCGCGCCTTGGCCGAGCGTGTACCGGCGAACAGCCGGCGCACATGATCGAACAGGCCGGTATAGGTCGCCAGATTCGAGCGGGGCGTGCGCCCGATCGGCTTCTGATCCACATTGACCAGGCGTTTGATCGCCTTGGCCCCGTTCAAGCGGCCACGCGTGCGTTCCATGCGGCTGGGCTGCGGCAACTCGCTGTCGGTTTCCTCGATCAGCGGCTCCTGCCCCAGGTGTTCGCCCACCAGCTCCACCAGTGCCTGGCTGACCAGACTGGACTTGCCCGAGCCGGAGACGCCGGTGACTGCGGTGAACGCACCAAGCGGAAAACGCGCCTCCACGCCATGCAGATTGTTGCGGTGGACGCCCTGCAGGCCCAGCCAGCCGGACGGCGCGCGCGGCGTGCGGCGCGTGCCGGTGGCGTCCTGGAACAGGTACGGCGCAGTGACCGAGGCCTTGACCGTGCGCAGGCCGTCCGGCGGCCCGCTGTAGAGCACCTGGCCGCCATGCTGCCCTGCGCCGGGGCCGACATCCACCAGCCAGTCCGCGCGGCGCAGCATCTCCAGATCATGCTCGACCACGAACAAGGTGTTGCCGCCGGCCTTGAGCTGGGCCAGCGCGTCGTACAGGGCCTCGCCATCGGCCGGATGCAGGCCGGCGGTAGGTTCATCCAGCACGTACACCACGCCGAACAGGCTGGATCGGATCTGCGTCGCCAGCCGCAGGCGCTGCAGCTCGCCCGGCGACAGCGTCGGGGTCGCGCGGTCCATCGACAGATACCCCAGGCCCAGCGACTGCAGCGTGCCGATCCGCTCGACCAGATCGTGCGCGATGCGCTGTGCCGCGATGCGTTTCTCTTCGGACAGATCCGGCGTGCGGCGTACGTCACTGCCGCCGGCATGCGCATTGCCACCGGCGGCGACGCGCTTGGCGGTGGCCTGCCGACCTGCGCTGCGGCTGCGTGTGGCCGTAGCTGCCGGCGCATCGAAGTGGCCTTCGGCCGCAGGACGCAGCGCCTGCGCCATCGCACTGAGCGGCAGCTGCGACAGCGTGCCGATGTCCATGCCGGCGAATGTCACCGACAGCGCTTCGCGCTTCAACCGGCGGCCATCACAGACCGGGCACTGGGCGCCGATCATGTAGCGGGCCACGCGCTTTTTCATCATCGCGCTCTGCGTGGTCGCAAAGGTGTGCAGCACATAGCGGCGCGCACCGCTGAAGGTGCCCATGTAGCTGGGTTCTTCCTTGCGCCGCAGCGAGGCGCGGGTTTCGGCCGGGGTAAAGCCGGCGTAGACCGGCACCACCGGTTGTTCCTCGGTGAACAGGATCCAGTCACGCTGTTTCTTGGGCAGATCGCGCCAGGGAATGTCCACGTCGTAGCCGAGCGTGACCAGGATGTCGCGCTGGTTCTGCCCGTGCCACGCCGGTGGCCACGCGGCGATGGCGCGCTCGCGGATGCTCAGCGAGGGATCGGGCACCATCGATTGCTCGGTCACTTCATACACGTAGCCCAGCCCGTGGCAGTTCGGGCAGGCGCCCTGCGGCGTGTTCGGGGAGAAGTCTTCGGCGTACAGCATGGGTTGCTTGGCCGGATAGGTACCGGCGCGCGAGTACAGCATCCGCAGCAGGCTCGACAGCGTGGTGATGCTGCCGACGCTGGAGCGCACGCTGGCAGTACCACGCTGCTGCTGCAGCGCCACCGCCGGTGGCAGCCCTTCGATCTCGTCCACGTCCGGCACGCCGACCTGATCGATCAGGCGACGTGCGTAGGGCGACAGCGACTCCAGGTAGCGCCGCTGCGCCTCGGCGTAGAGCGTGCCAAACGCGAGCGAGGATTTCCCTGAGCCGGAGATGCCGGAGAACACCACCAGCGCATCGCGCGGGATCTCGACATCCACATTCTTCAGGTTGTGTTCGCGTGCACCCCGGACGCGCACGAAGGCATCCGGGGCAGTGGGAGGCGACGGCCGGCGCGTGGATTTCTTCATAGGTGGACAATAGCGAACCACAGCGCCGGCTCACCGCCGGTGAAGAACGGTGAGCGCGGCCTTGACGCAGCCTCAGGCCGTCGCCCGCACACGCGCCGGCGGCGGTGGCGTCACGACGAAGGCATCCACCGCTTCGCCCAGCAGCGAGGCTTGGCGGTCCAGGGCGCGCGCCGAGGCCGAAGCCTCTTCCACCAGCGCCGCATTCTGCTGCGTGCTGCCATCCATCTGCAGCAACGTCTGGCTCACCTGCTCGATGCCCGCCGTCTGCTGCTGCGACGCGGCTGAAATGCTGGCCATGATCGATGTCACCCGCTGCACGCTGCCGACGATCTCACCCATGGTCGCACCCGCGTCATCGACCTGGCGCGTGCCGGCATCGACCTTCTCCACCGAGGCTTCGATCAGCTGCTTGATCTGGCGCGCAGCGTCGGCACTGCGCTGTGCCAACAGGCGCACTTCGCTGGCCACCACCGCGAAGCTGCGCCCCTGCTCCCCGGCCCGCGCCGCTTCCACGGCGGCGTTCAGGGCCAGGATGTTGGTCTGGAACGCGATCCCGTCGATCACCCCGGTGATCTCCCCGATCCGCCGCGAGGACAGGGCGATATCGGCCATGGTGGTGACCACCTGCGCCACCGATTCGCCGCCGCGGGCCGCAACTTCGGCTGCGCGTATCGCCAGTTGGTTGGCCTGCTGCGCTGAATCCGCGTTCTGCCGCACGGTGGCCGAGAGCGCCTCCATCGACGAGGCCGTCTCTTCCAGGTGCGCCGCCTGGCGCTCGGTGCGATCGGAGAGGTCGTGGTTGCCGGCGACGATCTCCCCGGCGGCATGGTTGATCGCCAGCGACGCCTGCTGGATGCGCGCGACGATGTCGGTCAGCTGCATCACCGTGGCATTGGCATCGTCGCGCAGGCGGGCGAACACGCCGTGGAAGTCACCGTGCATGCGGACGCGCAGATCGCCCTGCGACAGCGCCGAGAGCAACCCCTGCAGCCCGGACAGATTGCTCTGGAAGGTATCGAGCAGGTGGTTGATGCTCAGGGCCAGGGTTTTGACGAAGCCCTGCTTGTCGTCCACCGTGATGCGCCCATGCAGTTCCCCCCGTGCGGCGGCGTCCACCAGTGCGGCGACTTCGTTTTCCACCGTGGTTTCCAGCGCGCGGCTGCGCCACTCCACCGCTGCGCCCAGCAGCTGGCCGTGGTCCATGATAGGGGTGATCACCAGCTGGTAGCGGATGCCCGCGTGCTCGATCTCGCGGCTGGCGCGCTGGCCGGCCTGCAGCGTCGGCACCAGGGTGGCGAAGGCCGGATGCAGGGCGGCAGCCGGTTGGCCGCTCCAGTCGGCGTGCGTGAGCTGCAGTTCGGCCAGCAGCGCCTGGTTGAGGAAACCGATCTGCCCCTCACCGTCGAGCACCATCACCCCGGTCTGTGCGCAGTCCAGCGCCTGGCGGGCACGGGTGTTGTCGCGCGCCACCGCGCGCTCGGCGTCGATCCGCTCACGCAGGCGGTGCTGCATGTGGCGCAGGCGCGCGGCGAGCTGGCCGATTTCATCGTGCGGATTATGCAGGGGCAGGACGGTGTCGAGCCGATCCTCGGCGATGTCCTCCGCAAAGCGCAACGTATCGGTGATCGGATGGCGGACCGCGCGCAGCACCAGCAGCAGCGTGGCGATCAACACCACCGCGACCAGCAGCAGCGTGAGCGCGAATACGATCCCCATGGTGCTGGCCCGCGCGGCCTGTCGCTCGCGTGCCGCCGCCAAGGCCAGCGTCTGCGCCTGTTGCAGCGCCTGCAGCCCCGGGCCGATCTGGGCCGCGGTCTCGGCCAGTGACTGCGCTTCCACGTCCAGCCCGATGCGGGCAGCGGTGTAGGCCAACAGCGCGCCCTGGTAGACGTCCATCTGCGTCCGCAGTGCCTCCTGCATCTCCGGCCCCAGGCGCGCCTGGCCCAGTGCGAGATCGAAGGGCAGCTTCTGTTCGCTGGCGCGATCGGTGTGCGCCGAATCGCCGGTGAGCAGCAGCAGGCTCTCCTCGCGGCGCATCTTCTGCAGCTGGGCCATCAGCGCCGGGCGCGCGCTGGCCTCGACGCTGGCCTCCAGCGTGGCAGCCGCTGCCTCCAGCTGTGCACGCAGGCCGGCATCGCCGCGTCCCATCTCGTCCACGCGGGCGTTCAATGCGGCGATGCCCTCGGCAAAGTCGGCTGCCCGCGTCGCCAACTCACGCAGCGCACCGGCACTGCCGGCATCGTGCGGATCGCGCTGCAGCTGGGCCAGCGTGGCCTGCAAGCGCTGGTGCGCCGCCTGCAGGGCGTCGCGGTCGACATCATCGAAGGTGCTGGCATACCGTGTCTGCAGCCGTCGCGCCTCGGCGACCTCGGTCGCCAGCGTGGCCGCCAGCGCGGCCTCCTGCTGGTGGGCGGCGAAGGTCTCGGCCGCCCGCTCGGTATCATGCCGCGTCCAGCCGTAGACCACGGCCACCGCGAACAGGCCGAGGCCGCAGATCAGCAGGCTGGCCCTGAGTTTCTGTGCCACGCTGAGACGACCGAGCCCGGCCAACCGGGACGGCGGGGCCAGACGGAAGCGGAACCGGTCGCCCAGGCGGGCGACGAACAACGACAGGCGGCGGGGGACGGCCGACATCACGTACTCCAGGCGGAAGGACGCATCGGTATCGGCGGGTTGGGGAGGAACTTTAGGGCCCATCTCAACCAGCGGCCATGGCGTCGCCAGCGGCTCCCGTTGTAAGCGAGTCAGACGACGAAGTGATGACGGTCCGGCGACGAGCGCCCTGCGGCTCGGGGTATCCCTCGCAGGGACAGCGCCTTCACGGCGATTGCGCTGAACTAGCGCTGGGGTCGCGGCCGGGCCGCTGCAGGCGCCGGTGCGCGCCACCGCACCTTGGGCCGATCACGACGCACCAACGCCATACCGCACGGAGAGAGACCGCCATGAATGCCGCCTTCAAGATCTTTCTGCTCGCCGGTGCACTGCTGTACGGCCTGCCGGGGCTGGTGTGGTGGGTGAACCATCGGCGGGCCAAGCGCGCACGGCTGGCCCAGGGCGCGATCAGCGTCGAGGTCCGCGCGCCATGAGCGGAAGCGAAAGCACCCGGGCGCCCCTCACTGAAGAACAGCGGCAGATCCTGCGCGACATCAACGCTACGCGGCCGGTCAGCGACGAGGCGGCCAACTGGGCCGTCAAAGCCGGCTATGCCGCGCAGGCGGAAGATGGCGACATCGACCTGACCCAGGCCGGCCGCCAAGTGGTGGACTCCAGCACGCTGTAGGGGGCCACTGCCCTCGCCCGTCATTCCGTGCGCCGGAGGTCATCCGTCCGAATGACACTTGAAGGGCGTCGCGGCCCGTGCGAAAAGTGACGCCCGCTCTGGTCCGATTGAAGCAGGCACTGCCGATGAAACGCTTCCCCGCTGTTGTCGCCGCCGTGCTCGTAACCGCCGGCATGCTCGCGCCCCTGGCGGCATCCGCTGGCGAGGAGGCCGAAGACGCCGCTACCCTCACGCGCACCATCACCGGATTGGATGACCAGGTCTTCGACGCTTACAACCGCTGCGACCTGGAGACCTTTACCCGCTACTTTTCGCCTACCGTCGAGTTCTATCACGACAGCGGCGGGGCCACGTTCGATCGCGACACGGTGGTCTCCAACACGCGCAAGTACATTTGCCACAAGGTCCGCCGCGAACGGGTTCCCGGGACGCTCAAGGTCTACCCGATCAAGAACTTCGGCGCGATCGAGGAAGGCGAGCACCGCTTCTGCGAGGTGGCCACCGGCAAGTGCGAAGGCAGCGCGAAGTTCGTGATGGTCTGGCAGCACAAGGACGGGCAATGGCAGATGACCCGGGTGCTGAGCTACGGCCATCGCGCGTTGACCGTGGCTGAAAAGGCGGCGCTGGAGACGACAGGACAAAAGTGAGGCCTGGAGGGTCGGTCCGCACTGTCACGGTGCACCTGAGGGATTGCCGGTATCCCGTTGCGCCGGTTGCATCCGGCGGCCGGCAATGCACACCACCACCGCCGCGACCGCGAAGCCTCCGGCGAGCCAGAGATTGGCGGTCAGGCCATACCGGTCCAGTGCCTGGCCCCCCATCCATGCCCCGGATGCGATACCGATGTTGAAGGCGCCGACGTAGAGCGAGGAGGCGACCTCCACCGCCCCTGGTGCGGCCTTCATCATCCACGTCATCAGGCCCACCGATACCCCGCCGTAGGCCAGCCCCCACGCCAGCAGCGCCATGGCGCCGCCCAGGCGGGAATCGCCGATGGACAGGAACAGCAACGGCGCCAGCACCAGGCCCGCCGCGATCAGCGACACCGTCAGCGGGGTACGTCGTGCTGCCACGATGCCGGCGATGAAGTTGCCGGCCATCCCGGCGGCGCCGTAGCCGAACAACAACAGCCCGACCCAGCGCGCGTCGAAGCCCGACACCGACAGCAGCAGCGGCCGCACGAAGGTAAAGGCGATGAAGTGTCCGGCCACCAGCAGGAAGGTCAGCATCAACCCGAGCTGCAGCCCGCGGTTGCCCAGCGCGTGCCCGAATTGACGCAGGGGGGTCGCACCTGACGAAGGCAGCCGGGGCATGACGGCCATATGCAGGACGAGTACGACACCTCCCAACAGCGCCATGCTGCCGAACGCCCAGCGCCATCCCAGCAGTTCACCGATCAGCGCACCCAGTGGAACGCCCAGTACCGACGCCGCCGCCACGCCGCCGAAGATGAGCGATGTTGCCAGGCCAACCGATCGGGCGGCCACCAGCCGCACCGCCAGGCCGCCGGCAATGGCCCAGATGCCGCCCATGCAGAGCCCGACCAGCACGCGCGCTGCCAGCATCCAGGCCAGGGTCGGTGCGAGCGCGGAGACCAGGTTGGCGATGACCAGCATCCCCAGCAGCGCGCACAGCAGCGTGCGGCGATCCACGCTGCCGGCGCTGATCACCACCAGCGGTGCGAACAGCGCTGCCAGCAGTGCGGGCAGCGAGACCATCACGCCCGCGGTGCCGGTGCTCGTTCCCAATGCGTCGGCGATCGATGTCAGCAGCCCCACCGGCAACATTTCCGTGGTGACGACCGAGAAGGTGGCCAGACTGGCGGCGGTGACCGCCCACCACGCGTGCGGCGATGCCGATTCCACGTGCGTGCGCATCAGCCTTCCCCCAGGTCGCGGTCGTCGCGCGGCCGCAACTGTCGATACGCGACCACGGCCGCCAGCAGCACCGCACCGCCGGCAGTGACCGCCAGCAGGAATCCAGCGCGCGCGCCGTACGCATCCACTCCGTAGCCTGACATCGCCGCGCCCAGCGCCACGCCCACGTTCAGCGCCGCCAGCAGCCAGGTCATGCCCTCGGTGAGCTGGCGCGCCGGTACCTGCTGCTCGATCAGCGACATCGCCACGATCATCGTCGGTGCGAAGAAGGCGCCGGCCACGAGCACCGTCGCCACAAGTGAGCCGATGCTGCCGACCAGCAGCAGCGGCACGGTCGTCAGGGCAGTCGCCATTCCACCCAGCAGCACCAGGCGGTGCAGTGGCGCCTTCAGCTTGAGTGCGCCGAACAGTACCCCGGACAGACAGGACCCGGCCGCATACGCAGAGAGCACCAGGCTCGCCGCGGCCGGCTGGCCCAACTGCGCCGCGTAGGCGACGCTGACGATATCGATGGTGCCCACGATCACCCCCATCGCCACCATCAGCAGCGCCAGCCAGCGCACGCTTGCCAGGCCGATCACGGACCCTGAGTGCTCGCCGGCCGATGGCACGGCCTCGATGGGCGGCTCGGTCCTGCGCTGGGCGACCAGGGCGAATACGCCGATCGGCAACAGCATGGCCGCGGCAAGCACGCCGGCCTGCGGAAACAGCGAGACCGCCAGACCGACGGAGAGCGGCGGCCCGGCAATGAAGGTCACTTCATCGAACACCGTTTCCAGCGAGTACGCCGTCTGCAGGCGCGGCTGACCGCGGTAGAGCGCCGTCCAGCGCGCGCGCACCATCGCCGACAGGCTGGGCATGGCACCGGCGAGCAGTGCACCGACGAACAGCAGCGCGACCGGGGCGTGGTACCACGAGCCGCCGAGCAGGAGTAGAAGGCCGATCACGCTGATGCCGGTCGCCATCGGCAGTACCCGGCGCTGCCCCTGCCGGTCCACCAGGCGCGAGACCTGCGGAGACACCAGTGCATAGGTGAGCACGAAGGTCGCCGCGACCGCGCCGGCCAGCGCATAGCTGCCGCGCACCTGGGACAGCAGCGCGATGATGCCGATCCCGGTCATCGGCAGGGGCAGCCGCGCCAGCAGGCCGGCCAGGGTGAAGCCGGCCGTGCCGGGCGCAGCGAACAGATCGCGATAGGGGCGGTTCAACCTCGTCTCCATGGGCATGCTCACCCATTTACATACACATCGTATGTTTAAAATCCTATATACATACGCACCGGATGTAAACAATCATCCGCCCCGTATGCAAGGAGATGACGATGGTTCGCCGCACCCGCGCCGAGATGGAGCAGACCCGCGCCACGCTGCTGGCCACCGCCCGCGCGTTCTTCAGCGCGCGCGGCTACGCCGACACCTCCATGGATGACCTCACCGCGCAGGCCGGCTTGACCCGTGGCGCGCTGTATCACCACTTCGGCGACAAGCAGGGCCTGCTCGCGGCGGTGGTGGAGCAGATCGACGCCGAGATGGACGAGCGTCTGAACGCGATCTCCGATGCTGCAGCCGATCCCTGGGAGGGGTTTCGCCTGCGCTGCACCGGGTATCTGGAGATGGCGCTGGAGCCGACCATCCAACGCGTCGTCCTGCGCGATGCCCGCGCGGTACTCGGCGGCGCCTCGCCGGAGTCGCAGCGCCACTGCATCGATTCCATGCAGCGCCTGCTCACGCACCTGATCGATCAGGGCATGGTCGCCGAGGCCAACCCGCAGGCCCTCGCCTCCCTGGTGTACGGCAGCCTGGCCGAGGCCGCGTTCTGGATCGCCGATGGCGATGATGGCGATGCGCGGCTGGCACAGAGCGTGGCGGCGCTCGACCTGCTGCTGCGTGGGCTGCGGGTCACCACACCGCACTGACCGCTCATCCGGTCGGGCCGCCATTGGATCCAGTCCCTGACCGCAGGTCATATATCGCTCCATGTGGTCGCAGGGCCACCCCTACGCTTCTCCCATCTACTGAAGGAGAGGACGCATGAAGATTCTGGGTGTTGTGCTGATGGCATCGGCGCTGGTGATAACCGGCTCCGATGCGGCAACGAACGCTGCCCCGGCCCGAACCGAGGCGCTGGCACGCGAAGCTGACGCCTTCTTCAAGGACCAGCAACCGGGCGGCGTGGTCCTGGTGACCGATCCGCTGGAGGGGAGCCGTACTCTGCCCGATCCGGCTGGCCTGACCTGCTCAGCGTCGACGTGAGGTCGCACGCGGCTGCAACGCGTCCAGGGCGCCAGCATTGCGGCGCGCCCAGTCGTAGATCAGTTCGATCGGTTCGACCAGTTGCCGCCCCAGCGGGGTCAATGTGTACTCCACCGAGGGCGGCACGGTGGGGT
>Ga0213829_1001292_pt1 | contig 18222 bp, 14 predicted proteins | sample MC6MC0896MG_FD_180665 | JGI IMG/M metagenome (GOLD analysis project Ga0213829, IMG submission 180665) | Enriched soil aggregate microbial communities from Iowa State University, Ames, United States - MC6-MC0896-MG | ecosystem: Environmental > Terrestrial > Soil > Unclassified | place: USA: Iowa...
CAACCTCAACTGACAATCAGGGGAAATTCACGTTAAATGTACCGCAGGGTGCAGTCAAACTGCTGGTTACACTGGTTGGTTATGAAGATGCAAGGCGTACCGTAACGGCCCAAGAAAACGACATCACCATCAAAATGACGGGCAAATCGTCTGCCATAGAGACGGTTGTGGTCACTGCCCTAGGTATCCAGCGGAAAGCCAAAAGTCTAACCTACTCGACGCAGGTCGTAAAAGGTGACGAACTGACCAAAGTAAAGGATGTCAATCCCATGAATAACCTGACAGGTAAAGTATCGGGTGTGCAGATCAATCGCAGTTCATCGGGTATGGGTGGATCCGTGAACATTGTCCTGCGTGGATTTAAATCAAACCGCAACAACCAGCCTCTGTATGTCATTGACGGTCTCCCGATCACAAATACAAATGGTAGTGGCAACGATGGCGCCTTTGGCGGAGGTACCGACCGTGGTGATATCCTGAGTACCCTGAATGCGGATGACATTGCGAGCATCAATGTCCTAAAAGGTGCATCCGCGTCGGCCTTATACGGTAGCCAGGGGGCCAATGGTGCTATTATGATCACCACAAAAAAAGGAGCTGAGGGAAACTTGAAAATTGATCTCTCCAGCGGTTTCACTGCTGATAAGGCTTTTTACCTGCCCAAATTGCAATACCGCTACGGACAGACCACGCCTTCGAGCGAGGAGAGCTGGGGTGAAAAAGGTAATTTTGCTGACCCTGTAAAAGATTTCTACAATACAGGAACAACCTTTATCAATTCCCTGGCACTGAGTGGCGGCACCAATCGCATACAGAATTATTTTTCGTATGCCAATACAAGCAACAAGGGAGTTCTGCCAACCAACACGTTTAAGCAGCATAGCGCCACTTTTCGAAATTCGATGAATTTCTTTGACGATAAACTCTTCTTTGATGGAAGCCTGATGTATTCGCGTCAGAATATCCATAACCGTCCTTCCTCAGGTTTGTACTTCAGCCCAATCGCCGGCTTATACCTGTTTCCGAGAGGACAGGATTTTGATAAGTACAAAAATTTCGAATATTTCTCCGAAAGCCGCAACTTCTATTTGCAGGATTGGTGGAATATCAATGCCGACGCTAAACTGACCGGAACGCATCATCAGCAAAACCCTTATTGGGTACTCAACCGCATTCCTACGGATCAAAAAAGAGATAATATTATCGGCCAGGCCCAGTTCCGCTATGTCTTGGCAGACTGGCTGTCTGTAAGTGCCCGCGGAACCTTAAACAAACGCTGGGATCATTGGGAACGCCGCATATATGCTGGTACACAGGGTGTATTGTCAGGCCTGCCGATCAAGGATAAACTCGACGACAATGGCCGTTATAATATCGATCGAAGCGAAAGTACGGCCTTATATGGCGATCTACTATTAACCGGTAATAAACAATGGGCAGAACAGCTTGATTTAAACTTTACAGCAGGTACCTCAATCAATGATTTACGCTCAAATGGAACTGTTTTGGATCTGGCCAGGCTCGCCTTAGCCAATAAGTTTCTGTTGAGCAATATCTACCGTGACGCTCCAATGCAGTCTGCGACTGAAACCATTTCACGTCGACAGATTCAGTCTTTATTTGCCTCGGCCAACCTGGGCTACCGCGAAAAGGTTTACCTGGATTTAACGGCCCGAAACGACTGGGCTTCTACGCTAGCGAATACCCCCAAAGAACACAAAGGTTATTTTTACTGGTCGGCAGGTGTGTCAACTGTGCTGAGTGAATTATTCAAATTGCCAAGCGCCATTACCTACAGTAAGCTCCGTCTATCCTTTGCCCAGGTGGGGAACGATGTTGCCGCTTATAGTACAATACCTGTAAACACTTTAAATACGGGCATTCTGAGCCCAAATGTATCAGGTCCTTATATGGGTATACCATTGAAACCAGAAATTAGCAAAAGTATCGAATTAGGGTACGAAGGCCGCTTTTGGAAAGACCGCATCAATCTGGATATCGCGCTTTACAGAACCAACACCAAAGATCAATACTTTGAGTATCAAGGACCTGTGGGCGTCGTGAACACGACCGTATTTTTGAATGCAGGAGATGTTGAAAATAAAGGTATTGAAGCAGCTTTGGGTGTGACAGCAATTAAAAAAGAGCAGTTTAGCTGGAACACAGGATTTAATTTTACCGCCAACCGCAATAAGATACTAAAATTAGCTCCCAATCTCGGAAATACGTACCCACTGGGCGGAAATTTCAATGTCCTTCGCCTTGGTGGTTCCTTTGGCGATTTCTGGGCGCCTATGTTTAAGCGTGATCCGAACGGGACGATTATCGTCGATGACAATGGCCGCCCACAGAGCGCTCCAGCAGGATATATCGGCAATAATACGCCCAAAGCTATCGTCGGCTGGACCAATAATGTGAATTACAAAGATTTTGGTCTGAGCTTTACCATAGACGGCCGATTCGGCGGAAAAGTAATCAGTATCACAGACGGTTACCTCAATTCCTTTGGTGTAAGCGAGGAAAGTGCGGCCGCAAGGGATCGCGGTGGCGTTGACATTGCAGCTGTTAAAATGGACGGCACACCTTGGCAAGGTCTACTTCCGGCACAGGCCTACTATAGCGCCATTGGCAACCGTGACGGTATCATCGAAGGCCAACTATACAGTGCCACCAATATCCGGATGCGTGAGATTGCATTCAGCTATAAACTCCCCATCAAATGGCAGGGCATCAAACAGGCCTCCATATCATTGACCGGAAGAAACTTATTTTTCTTTCGCAACGATGCCCCTTACGACCCTGAACTCAATACAACAACCGGTGTCGGCGGCCAGGGCTACGATAGCTTTGCCCTTCCAACGACCCGCAGTTATGGTTTAAATCTCAAGGTATCCTTTTAATAACCTAGATCATGGACAATACAATCAAATTTTTCGCTTATAGCAGATTGATCTGCCTCTTGCTCGTTACTGTCTTGTTAACGGGCTGTACCAAAAATTTCACCGACTTAAATACAAATCCGGCAGGTGTAACGGACGAAGAAGCAAATGCCGACTATGCATTGATTGCCTCATTCCTGGCTCAGGCACAACGTGACATCATCCCCGAGAACGTCGGTGAATACCAGTTGGCCAATAACCTCTGCAGTGACACCTATGCGGGATACCTCACTCCGCCTACTCCCTTCGCTGGGAACGCCAATAACGTCACCTATAACCTGGTACAGGGTTGGTATCAGGCGATTTTCGTGGATCGCTACATCAAAGCGATGAACCCGCTTTTTCGTGTAGAACAAGCAACACGTAAAGAAGAAAGACTTCAGGATATTTTCGCATTTGCCAAATTGCTCAAAGTATCAGCCATGCATCGCACCAGTGACAAAGTTGGCCCTATTATCTACAGTAAATATAACGTACTGAATGAAAATGGACAGATCGATTATGATTCACAGGAAAATGCTTACAAAAACTTCTTTTTGGACCTGGATACCGCAACAACGATCTTAAAAGATATCCAGAATAATCCCAAATCTGCAGCGATGGCCAAGTCTGATATGGCTTATTCCGCAGATAATTATAAGCGCTGGCTACGCTATGCAAATACGCTGCGTCTACGGCTGGCGATACGTATCGTTGCCATAGCGCCCAATATTGCAAAAACAGAAGGTGAAAAAGCACTCAATCCTGCCAACGGTGGATTGCTTGAGGAAAATGCCGATAACTGCATTATCGGGCTCAGTACGGATCATCCGTTAAATACCATCACTGGCGCATGGGGTGATACACGCATGAGTGCGCCAGTAGAATCTATACTGGGTGGTTATGATGATCCGCGCATGGCAAAGTTATTTGACCCAGCAGGGGATCCCTTAGTAGCCGGGCAGTATAAAGGCATCCGTTCGGGTATCAATATCGATGGTAAAAGCCGCTATGAAAATTATTCTAAGCTCCGTGCATTGCCTAATCAGATGCAATTAATGATCGCTGCCGAAAGCTGGTTTTTGAAAGCAGAAGCAGCACTACGCGGCTGGTCCAATGCAGGAACAGCAAAGACCAACTATGAAACTGGGATCGACCGTTCTTTCGAAATGTATGGACTAAGCAGCCTAGTTGCAGATTATAAGAATAACAGCGCGAGCAAACCCAAAGCGTATGTTGATCCAAAAGCTATTAAAGCTGGTGAAAATAACGTGGCAATTGGCTCTCCATATTTGAGCACGATGACTATCCGCTGGGAGGACGGAGATTCGAACGATAGGAAACTTGAACGCATCATAACACAAAAATGGATAGCCATGTTTCCTGATGGTGATGAAGCCTGGGCGGAGTACCGCCGTACAGGATATCCCATTCTGTTCCCTAACATTGTAAATTTCAGCGGTAACACCATACCTACAGTTCCGGGTATCCGCCGTATGCCGTACCCACAACGTGAGTATGACAGTAATAAACAAGCCGTTACCGCCGCTGTGCAGCTATTGGGAGGCCCCGATAACGGTGGCACACGATTGTGGTGGGATGTTGCGAACAAGAAGTTTTAAAAAAAACTTTTTTATCATTTTTTAAATATAATAGCCGGTTGATTGCCGGCTATTATATTTAAAATTCACCTTTCCATAATTTGGAAGATCTTATCTTTTATAATTAATATCTTTGAGGCATGAATATCGAAAACATCGGACAACCTTTCCTCAAAAAATTTCCCGGAGATTTTTCCAACAATCCTGCGCAGAGAAGCACGCCAAAAGTTTTATTTGCCACGATTAAACCTGCCGGTTTTGACAAGCCACAATTAATTGCTTTCAACGAAGCTCTTTCTGAGGAAATAGGACTGGGAAAATTTGAAGAAAAGGATCTTAATTTTCTGGTGGGATCTCAGCTTCCTGACAATATTCAGACCTACGCGACAGCCTATGCCGGACATCAATTTGGTAACTGGGCAGGACAGCTGGGAGACGGAAGAGCGATTCTCGCGGGGGAAATTACCAATGCAGCGGGTAAGAAAACAGAGATCCAGTGGAAAGGCGCTGGTGCTACTCCCTATTCAAGGCGTGCAGACGGAAGAGCTGTATTGAGGTCTTCTGTACGCGAATACCTGATGAGTGAAGCCATGTATCACCTAGGCGTACCCACTACCAGAGCTTTGAGCCTGGCCTTTACAGGAGAAGATGTTATTCGCGATATCATGTATAACGGAAATCCACAATACGAAAAAGGGGCCGTAGTCATAAGAACGGCTGAAAGCTTCCTTCGTTTCGGGCATTTTGAATTGATGTTTGCTCAGGGCGAACACGAGCTGTTACAGGATCTGCTTGATTTTACTATTGAAAATTACTTCCCCGAAATTGTTTCATCCGATCATCAGAAATATAAAGATTTTTTCGAAAAAGTATGTATCCGGACAGCAGACTTAATGGTAGAATGGTTCAGGGTAGGTTTTGTTCATGGCGTAATGAACACAGACAATATGTCGATCTTAGGTTTAACGATTGATTATGGCCCCTATTCCATGATGGATGAATATAATTTAAATTTCACGCCAAATACAACTGATCTTCCAGGAAGAAGATATGCATTTGGAAAGCAGGGACAGATATCACACTGGAACCTTTGGAAACTTGCAAATGCCCTGCAGGCAATAATCAACGATGACAAATTCCTAGAAAACACGCTAAATAATTTTGGAGTTTATTTTTGGGAAGCCCATGACAAAATGCTGTGCAAAAAATTCGGATTTGATGGACTAAGAAAAGAGGATGAAGACTTTTTCGCCAATTGGCAGGGCTTCATGCAGGAGTTGGAATTGGATCATACTTTGTTCTTCAATCAATTAGAAAAAATAACTCCAGATACGGATTTAAAGGAACATTTCAGCCCGATAGCTTATACTGTTTTAAATGAAGAAAAACTCAGAAAACTTGAAGACTTCATTGAAAAGTACCGGTCCCGTCTGCATTCAAATACGATTCCAAAAGCAGAATCTCTGGAATTAATGAAAAAGACCAATCCTAAATTCATACTGAGAAACTACCTGCTCTACCAGTGTATTGAAGAAATTAGTAACGGGAAAACAGAAATACTAACTAAATTAACGCAAGCTTTAGAAAATCCATATCAGGAGCTATTTCCGGAGTTTTCGGTAAAGCGCCCATCCAGCTATGACGACACCGCAGGATGCTCTACACTTTCATGTAGCTCATAAAGCAGGGTATCTATCACATTTGAAGCACTTATAAGGCAGCCATACATCGTCCTATTTAAAACAACGACGTATAGCTGCTCAATGGAAGCCTTTCATCGCATAATGGTAAAGGATCTTAAATGTATGATTTAAGCGGTACCTCCTACCAATCGAAAAGATAAAAACACATCCGCTTTCATCAAGATCAATAGTGTATCTCTTAATAGGTCACTGACAGTATTATAATAATGTAATCAAAATTGATTACCTCTACACGATTGCCAAGAAAAACACGAGTAATACAAAGAAAAGAAGGTTTCTCATAAGCTATTCTTTCGTATAATTTGATTTTCCATTTACATCCACCGGTTTACCCAGATACTTTGGTTTTCTGTTTCTTATGATATCCAAAACGGCTTTAGTGACCGATAATTTTTCCCGGAGAGCATAGTATTTATACCCCGGATAAACGCCTCTATCTGCGCTATAGCCAAATGATTTTATGCCCATTTCATCGCCTAGGTAAATACATCTGTTCAGGTGGTATTTCTGAGACACTAAGATTGCTGTATCAACATGAAAGATATGTTTTGCACGGTACATGGTCGAGTAGCTATCAAAGCCTGCATAGTCAATGTAAATTTTAGTGGTATCGACGCCATTTTTCTGACAATATAACTTCATTACCGTAAGCTCATCATATTCATCCCTCCCATTATCTCCCGACAGCAATATTTTATCCACTTTGTTGTTCTTGTATAGTGAAATTCCTGCATCCAATCTATCTCTTAAATACCTACTCGGTTGATCGCCGTTTATACCAGCGCCAAAAATAATGGCTACCTTGGTTTTTGGCACATCTTTAAGTTCAGTAAAAATCAGCTTTTCTGTTTCGGCCGTCACATTGTTGTTGGTTACCAAAACAACAACTAGGGTTATTAGGCATAGGATGATAACTGGTAAAATGAACTTTTTAATCTTTTTCATGCTTTTTATTTTACAACAATTTATAAAACTCGTTTAATAATATACACCCCCTGCTTCTTGTTTTCGTGAAAATTGGTGCTATAATCGTACGTCAAAAAATGCACATTGCTTTTAGCAGTATACTTAGCTGGCAATTCGAATAAATGCAGATAAGTTTCTATTTCGCCGCCAAAAGATGCTTTATTGGCCACAGTTTTAAAATTCAATACCGTGTTTTCAAATTCTAAATCATAGTATGCTGTTCCATAAAATTAGTTGGGAATACCTAGATTAAGATATCCTTCGGTAGTGTAAGTTTCTTTTGCAAAGGCCAGTGTTTTTACTTTTCCTTTTTTGGTATATTCCAATTTTTGGTCAGGGAAAAATGTATTGTCCGAATTAAAAGGTGTGATGTAAGTATCCGTATATCTAAGCTCGTTTGAGTAAGTTGCATTTTGCACATCTTTCAGAAAGTGTTCTTCCTGCCATTTAGGTAAAATCTGTTCGCTATTTATTTTACATTGTATTTTTGAGCCTTCTGCATAAATAAATGATGAAGATTTAGGTGTATAAAGTTTTATCCATTTACCGTTCTGACGAAAATATACCGCCTCTCTACTGATCAGTTCGGTATGATAGCTGTACAATACAGCATCCGATGTGTTGTAAAATTTGCCAAAAAAATCTTCAACCCATACTTTGTCTGAAATAGTACTGTCTGTATTTAGGATCTCAGCAAAATGTTCTAAATGGGGGTTTTCTGCCGAAAAGTCGTAAATACCATCTTCTGTAGTTACATAGCAATTTATGGCGTCTAAAAACTTCAATTTTGGACTGTTTTCTAGTTCGAACGCCTTATTTCCTGCACTATCTATTTTTATAAAATAAGGAGAGCTAGATATCAAGAAAAAATTCTTTTCTGGAAAATACCGAATGCTATTGTTACTATTTTGAGTTGCCCTATACATCAAAAAATTATCCCATTGCAATTTTTCTTGCAACTCGGCAAACTTTTTATACCTAGCTTTATTGCATAATAAACTTGGCGATAAATTGATAACAGAACCGCTCTGTATGGCTATATAGGCTAATAAAATTATTACGATAGAAATTACCATTTTTTTCATCATTTTATTTTTTTGAATAGCATGTTCTTTTGTTTATCAATGCTTGGATTAAATTTTACCGCATCATTTCTATTTAAAGTCTTCCTATTTTTTTAACAGTTTTGCCGTATTCTAACATGCCAGTATAATATCTAGACATCAGCTTTATTTTACACCCAAATTTAGCTGTAAAACCTGTAGGAAATTAAACGAATTATAATTTGCTGGAGATAAATTATCATTCGTAAGCATTTGTGATCTTTTTGAAAAATAATTGATATTCTAGTTTAGGATAATCAATATGATAAATTCTTACTAAATTGTAAGTACGCCATCGAGTCATTAAATTTGGACCGATAGACTGCTGCGAACCTCCTTTTGTGTAGAACCATGCAAACAATAGCATAGGTAAAGCGATCAGATCGGAAAGATCAACGGTTCTGCCAATATGCAGATATGGTTTCATGAATTGAATAATATCTGAGGAATAATCACTTTTCCAAAATATAAATAAGACCGCCGTAGAGATAAAAACCAATAATTTTTGTTTAGGGAAGATAACGGACCAGAAAATGGGAAAAATAAAAAGTCCACTGAAATCAGAGAGTTTTCCGGTAAAAGTATTGTGGAATGCCACTTTCAGAAAAAAATCATTGATAATCAATAGAACAAGAAAAAAAATAAAAAGTGGCGAAACAAGATGCTTTAAGCGTTCAGACATATTTTAGTGTTTACGTTTTTTATTGATACCGCTTTATGCTATTTGGTAACCTACGGACCGCAGCAGTTGCAAACACTATTTTGACGCCAGACACTTTTACACCACAGATAAAGTGTCGATCCTACGATATCAACCTAGCCGATCTAGCGAGTAATTATTTTGCTTATCTTTAATACATAGATTTTACTAATTTTTGAGTTTTTAATCTAACGACATCTGTGATGTTACACAACCTGAGATGGTCCTATATTTTTAAACACTGGGCCGGTACCGTTATACTGGGTACCATGCTTGTGGTTATATCCCCTGGATTTAATCCATTAAATTCTTCTAGTATAGGTCAAAAAATACTTTTTTCGATAGTCCCATTATTCTACAGTGCGATATATTCCATCCCGACGTTGATATGCAATCTTTTGGCATTTTACTGGTTTAAGGATAATACGCTAAATGTTAATTGGATCAAAATGACATTAATACTGATTACAATGGCTGGAATTACCACGACAGTTGCATTAACAATAGAGTCATTGGAGGTTGCGCTATATTATTCAATCGCTGCAATAGTTACAGGGATATTGTTTAAGATTGGGAAAGTGTGATTTTCGAAAAATAACAGAATGGCTAATTCGACCATTAACATCCCATCGGAGTTGTGATAATGATTAATTTGGTTACTTTTTGCCCGTTGTCTTTTCGATGGCCTGTTACCCTTAAGAAGTAACGACTTATACTTACCCCACATGGATATTCAAGTGGAGAATTTGTATTTGCCAAAAGTTTAAACCAGTCCTCACCACACTGTTCTTTGACTTTTTGCTTCAACTCATCCATCGAGACTTCGGGAAAGATATTATAATCCTGTTCGGAATATTTATCACCTATAAATTGTCCGTTTGCATTTTGTTTTAACGACTTCCAGTCGGAATTAAAATGTTTCCAGTCAATGAGGTCGCAGTGAGGTCCTTCATTCATAATGGTTATGCTGGTTTCATAGCGTTGCTCGATATTTAAACTGCTCAGTTGCTCGCTTACAATAGAGATGGGACGCCCTTCAATGGTTTCTCCAACTTCGGCTTCGATCTCAACGGTATCCTTTTGAATACGATCCATTTTTTCTGCCTCAAAAATGGCCATGCCGTTAATAGCAATTACAAATTCATTAAATTTTATTTTTGTAATCGTGTTAGACTCATTCGTGCCATGTACAGCGGATATATTCAGACTATCGCCCCCTCCTAACTGTATATTTTTATTTTCAGTCTGCAGGACTCCTGCAGTGTCCTTTTTTACTTCCATAGTCACAGCTAACTGGGGATCAGTACGTTTTTTTTGTTCTTTTTCGCCTCCACAGCTTAATGCAACCAGAACAAGTACAGTAAGAGTAATATTTTTCCACATGATGAAGTTGTTTTAAAATCGAGGCCGTATCCGCGTTGTCGACCGTTTTTTTGCTGCTATTCACAAAAAATATCCTCAAGATCGTCAATAATGAATGTACTTTACCTGATATCTCATTTATTGTCTAACTGGGCAGTGTAATAAGTAAATTGCTTGCTTCTTTCATTGCCGACCTTTTTAAGTGTATAAGCTTTCACAATTATGGTATTCTGATCTAGCCATCTGATATTTTCCACTGCCCATTTTTCGGTTTGAAAGCTCCTGTATTCAGAAAGATTAATCCGAAACGGACTACCTTTTCGCACTTCAAGAATTCCTATAAAACAGCTATTGGGTGCGTACACCTCATTGTAGTAATATGCCAGAAACCCTCCATCGGGAGATGGAATAGGAATTTCAACAGCACCATCACCGACCGAAGCGATCGTATGCTGACTGCCCTCGATACTATCCAACAAGACCAGGTCGCTAAAGCCCAAACTTTCGGCAACATGGTGGCTTACTAAAACATGCATTTTCAGCTTTGGAAAATAACCGCTATACTCCCAGCCCCTGAATCCATTGCCCTGCCCCGGTGAGGAATCATACTTTTTGAACTTTAGTTTGCCTTTTCCTATCGGAATCACGAGATTCTTCTTTTCAACCGCAGGATTTATATTGACGATGGAATTGGCGCTGAATGCATTTTCATAATTTTCTCCTCTCGCCGCATTGAAATTTAATTTAGGCAGACTGTCGTACCTATCTCCATAGCCAACGGTCAGATTTTTATTGGACTGCCCGTAAACTAGACTTATGGAAAAAAGAATAATAAAAATCAATTTCATATTTATTTCTTGATTATGATGTAGCCAGATACTGTTAAAAAAAGCTTTCTTAATTTACTGTATCACAAGCGGGTTTATAATTTCTCAAAAGATTTAAAAAACCAATTCGATATAAAGGTAGGTTAGATAACAACAAAAGTTAAAGGCTATTTAATATTTGTTTATAGTTTTTTATGATTCGCAGGATTTCAATGAATTAGAGACAGATATATGACCGTAAATGATCTATTTCTGGGTTATACGCAAGAAGTTTCTTATGATCTAAACGCTGATTACATCAAAGGGTAAGGATCAATCACTTACCTAGCGAAAGAATATAGAGATCTTCCTAAGAGATTTCCCAGAAGATAGCTAAAAATTGACCACTCCCCTATGTTTTTGAGATTTATAAGCCAAACAGAAAAGTCAACAAGCTATAAATGACCTCCGCGTGGCTGATAAAATCAAAGTATTACGGGACATTTTAATGGATTTATCCTATCTTTAATACTCGAAATATTTAAATTTTATGAAGGCACATACATACGAAACGCAATCAACAATTACTCCTGAGAAAGCACTAGACTTCTTAAAGGAGGGTAATCAGCGCTTTGTCAATAATCTAAAAGCAAACCGGGATCTTCTGGAACAGGTAAATGCTACCCGTGAAGGACAGTGGCCATTTGCTGTGGTACTAAGCTGTATAGATAGCCGTACTTCCGCGGAACTTATATTTGACCAAGGTCTGGGTGATATTTTCAGTATTAGAATTGCCGGAAATTTTGTTAATCAAGATATTCTAGGTTCAATGGAATTCGGTTGCAATGTGGCAGGTTCCAAACTCGTTGTCGTTTTAGGCCATACCAAATGTGGCGCCTTGAAAGGTGGATTGGATGCTGCTCAAATTGAAGGAATGGGAATGGACAACTTGAACCATTTAGTTAATCATTTTGATGCTATTATCAATGAAGTGATCGATGAAAACGAGGAACGTTCATCCAAAAATAGCGTATTGCTGGAGAAACTAAACCAACAGAATATTAAACACGCAATTAAAGATATTCGCAGACAGAGTTCAACACTTCGGAAGCTTGAAGAGGAAGGTAAGATCAAGATCGTTGGTGCCAACTATGATGTTGAAACAGGAAGCGTAAATTGGTTATAAGGTTATTTCAGCGATTGTTATCAACTCTTTTTGAATATCAAAATGTGATAACTTATTCAGAATAACCGGACAGCATAGGACTAAGATATACGTCATGCTATAAATGTAAAAAAAGGCCACTTGGAAAGTATCTAAGCGGCCAATTTTTTATATTTCTAATATCTATTTGAGATAATTTTCAACATCAACAAGTTGGTATTTGGGACTTCTCTGCATGAATTCATCCAAAAAAGCACTGTGGGTAGCTCCCATAATGATAAAAATGGATCATACCGAAAGTTTTTGGAGAATACTTTTTAAGCATCCAGTTTCATTACACGACATAAGAAGAATTTAGTATCCCTTACACCACGAAATACACTTCTAAAAGCCTTAAGTTTAGCATTGAGGGATTCTGCAGATACATTAGTGCTTTTATTATCAAAGTAATGCAGAATATTGGAGTGATGGGCAGCTATAGATCTTGCTACAGTTTCGAAGGATGTTATTCCAGAGTTTTCTACCTGATTATGCCATAAGCCTAATTTCGTGAATGCTCCTTCCTTGCTCTTACTTTTATTATAAATACCCCCGAGTGCTATCCCTAGGTCATAAGCTTTTTTGATTAACGGAAAACGCAGGAACAAGAACTCCGCACGATGTTTCTGGTTCTCTGTCCATCTAATAGGATGTTTGAACAGCAGATGTCTTGATCTAGCTAAGAGTTGCCTGAGAGTATCTCCTTTAGATAATAGTTCCGGATCATAGGTAATTCCCTGTTTACGGGCTTGAGCAATTTTCTTGCTTTCTTCATCCGGTATTCCACATATTAACGTTATTTCACTTTATATTAACGTTACTTCAATTTAGATTAACGTTGTTTTGTTCTATCATTACGTTATTATGATATATATCAACGTTAAAATAATAAATTCTAACGTTATTTCACTTTATATTAACGTTACTTCAATTCAGATTAACGTTGTTTTGTTCTATCAATACGTTGTAATAATATACTGTAACGTAATAATAATAGATATCAACGTTACAATAATATATACTAACGTTTAAATGATAGATATTAACGTTATAATAATACATGCTAACGTTAAAATGATAAATATCAACGTTACAATGATATAGATTAACGTTAATCTAAGCTAGATTCTAACAAATGTAAGCATGCTCATAACGTATCTTCATCGACAAGGCTCCTGAGTCGAGCAAACTGCCAGCTCTCTGTATGTGGCTTCTGGTTCCAATCAGGAAAATCACTGAGATGGTTCTTGTATTGATCCTAGAGTTGCTTGCCATCCATTTGAAAGAATAAACCTACCAAATGGGCGCTTACAGGATGATTATCCAGATATCCTCTTTAAAAAAGGCACCAATTGTTGACGATTCGAAAGTAAAGTTTGGCTGATTAGACTCCTCACTATGTATAAATTCGGCATCAGTAGAAAAAGGTTTAAACTCAACCTCTTCATTAAAATCGCAAATACCGAATGAGGAAAGAAATTCTGCAAGCCTTACTGGAAGAATACCTCCAACTAGGCACTCCAGTTTTTGTATATCTTCGGCATTGAGACGCGTCCAAACGTCTACCCAATGATATTATCCATACACTTGTAGGGCGGTTCATTACTCTTCTTCCGCTACTTTATATGTAAAGAATCCATCGCTGCTCTATTTCTGAATATATTCCGATCCTTAAAGCTAAAATTTTGCTTTCTGTCCAATAGGGCAATTAATTGAATTTGTGCACTGATCTCATTATTAACAATGGGCAGATCCATCTCATCAAAAACGGGTCTCAGATCATTGGAGGCAAGAATTAAGTCAATAATGCTCGTTGATGCACTATGGGCCTGTCTCCCATATTGTGCCCCATTGATTACACCATTATAGATTTCCCCAAACCTACCGATCAACAAACTGATGCATAATTCTGGTAAAATATCATCTCTGTATTCGTCACAATTCTTCTGAAGAATGCTTTTAATATCTATTATTTCACCTGTATCTTCATCAATGGAAAGGGATAATTCTTTTCAAACACTGACCCGAATTGCTTCATCTGAATCTGGCCGCGATCAATTATTTCCCAACAACAACTCCACATTTCTTGCAGTAGTGCATACTCCTCTTCATAATTTTCTTTGTATCGTTCCAAAATCTCAAATGGATAAGTCGCATTCCATAGACTCCAGAATAAAACATTCCCTTTTAAAATATTGGTATATCCCACTTCCAATATTCTTTTATAGCTTTTATAATCCAATTAATATAATATTTGATTAAACTTCGATTTCACCGATATTTATTTACATATTTTTTGTCCAGAGATACTGCCGGGCAGTCCCACCAGGAATACTCAGATTCTTCTAAAAAAACATATTGCCCATTTTTCAACTCCTCGTTCTCGATCTCAAACGTTCCCGACAGCGATCTAAACTTGGTCATTATGGTTATTGATCATTGCGCTTCAGAAACTTGGCACTGCTAAAATCATACTGGGCAATAAGGCTATTCAAATTGTTTTCACTGTTACTGCCTACTAAAAAGTCAGGAGTATTTCCTGCTCTAAACCATCCAACTAAATCAAGTACCTGATTATAAAAAATCGTATGCTCATAGTACTCGAAACTTGACAATCTGGTCAATACACCTTCAAATTTCTTTTCCAGTTTTTCATCTCGTTTCATACCGGTAATACCTTTTATTTTAGTTTTAATAACCTTTCTTTTGTTGACAATAATCATATTTGCAAGTAAGGTAGTCAATTTCTGAAACGGTGGCATGTCATCTTTTTGCCAAAACCAACCTTTTTCATAGGATAAACTCCAACCATTTTTCAAATCCATACCATAAATCGCCTTTTTGACATTTTTTGCTGTCGCATATACTAAAACATCGGTTTTAAACCAACATTCCCCAGTGTAGTAATCTTTAACGATGACGTCTTTCTCTACCCATAAATTTTCGATCATCAATAGCTGAAATTTTTGGTGTTTCAGCATTTCTCTATTCAGCTCATCAACACTACTACCGATATTTTTATACAACATGGCGATTTCTGGTGGCAGGTTGATATCCAATCTCTTTTTTAAAAAATCGAATGCAGCATGATCAAGACCTCCTACTTGAATGAATCCTGAAAGTAATGATATCCACTGCGCCATATGATCCAAGTCTTTATCATTCGCTTTGCGATTTTTTAAGGTATTTGGCGTGTTAGTTATTAACTCAGCTATTGTCTTAAATTTTATCTCCATAATTGATTAAAATTTCATTCGTAATAAACCCCTTTATGCGCCAGAATCTGCTAATAGTTACCTCCATGTTTCATCTATAATTAAATAATACGATCATTTGATTTTTAAAATTTAACGTTTCTATAATAAATATAGACCATTGATTCCACAGACTCTTATATCATTTATTATTCGCTATCAATGGATTTATATTCGTTTGGAAAAATAGTCAAAGCTTATCTTTATTTCCTGTTATATATCGTACAATGGAAAGCCCACAAAACAAAGAAGCTTCCCTCGAACTAACAGAGGGAAGCTTCTTTGTTTTGTGGGCTATAGATTGTTTCTCAGATAACCTTGAAAGTTATCTTGAAAATGCAGGCCATTGCCCAGCCTATATTTACTTAATTTGCTATTTAGCGCTAGCCCCCAAAGAACAAATTCTATCAGGAAGTAGCGATCTTCCGCCTTAGCCTCTGGTTGGTATTGTTGTATCAGCGTTTGGATAGGTGTCATTTGATCCAACAGACTCTCGTAATCTACATCAGTGAGTTCATCGGATAGTTCAATACCCTCCGATTCCGAAAACCAACGGACAATGTCATCATAGGGATAACGCTCATTTTCCTTTTCAAGCTTCTCGATTTTGGGAAATAAGGCCGGAAAGATACTTTTTACGGCATTTTCGATCAACTGTAGTGCAACAGCAGCAGCTCCCTCCTGTTCCCCTTCGTAAACGAGCTCCACCTTACCGGTTATCGCTGGTATGATACCTATAAAATCGCTCAAGCGTACCGCTGTCGCTTTTGTTTTGTTTCTAAGCATGCGCAATTCCGCCGTGCTTAATAAGTTTTGAAATGCTGTAATACTCATCCGTGCGCTGACACCGCTTTTTTCATCAACATACTCGCTATTTCTGGCTTCAAAACTGATCTGCTCAATTAACTCACGCGCCAGCTCGGGAACGTATATTCGCTCCTTCTGTGCAGCTTCCAAGTTGGCTTCCTGAACAGTAATTGCCTTCGCAACCTCAACGGATGCTGGGTAGTGTGTTAATATCTGTGACCCTATCCGATCCTTCAACGGCGTCACAATACTGCCCCTATTGGTATAATCCTCTGGATTTGCAGTGAACACAAACTGTACATCTAATGGTAGACGTAATTTAAATCCACGAATCTGAATATCCCCCTCCTGCAAGATATTGAAAAGGGCCACCTGAATCCTAGCTTGAAGATCGGGCAGCTCATTAATCACAAATATCGAACGGTTTGCCCGTGGAATCATGCCAAAATGAATCACACGATCGTCTGCATAACTCAATCGCAGATTAGCGGCTTTGATAGGATCTATATCACCGATCAAATCTGCTACGGTCACATCAGGAGTGGCAAGTTTCTCGGCAAAACGGTCACTTCGATGAAGCCAGCTAATTACGGTGTCATCTCCATTTTCCTTCAATAGTTCCAGCGCATAGCGCGATATCGGGTTAAATGGGTCGTCATTGATCTCTGATCCTTGTACTACAGGTACATATTCGTCGAGCAGATTTACCATAAGCCTGGCCAGACGTGTCTTTGCCTGACCGCGAAGACCAAGGAAATTAATGTTATGTTTGGAGAGAATGGCTCTTTCAAGTTCGGGAATAACTGTGTCCTCATAACCATGTACGCCGGTGAAAACAGTTTCACCTTTGCTTATTTTTGTAATCAGATTCTGACGCAATTCTTCTTTTATCGTCTTAGGTTTGTAACCTGAAGCTTTCAATGCGCCAAATGATGTAATCTTCGTGTAATCCATATATGCTAATGATGAGGCGCAAACACTGCGCAAGATGAAATCATGTTATCGATAAACGATGTGTTTATCGTATTCTTTTTTTGCGATTTTCTTCGTAATCCTCAAAAATCATTCCGCCCAGATCTCCAAGTCCGGTGTAGTATGCCTTGCCCTGATTTGAGGCTGTAAATTCGTCAACAAATTGCTGCAGATAAGGATCTGAAGTGATCATAAAGGTGGTAATGGGTATCCCCAACTTTCGGGCTTGTGCTGCCATGCTATAACATTTGCTGGTAATAAAAGGATCCAATCCCATCGGATTCTTATAATAAGTACCATCTGGCATATTTAGGCAACTCGGCTTTCCGTCAGTAATCATAAAGATCTGCTTGTTTGCATGCCGTTTCCTTCGGAGTATATCCATCGCTAACTGTAAGCCGGCGACGGTATTGGTATGAAATGGTCCAACCTGCAGATAAGGCAGATCTTTGATCGCTATCGGCCAGGCGTCGTTACCGAAGACAATGATGTCAAGGGAATCTTTCGGATAACGTGTGATGATGAGCTCTGATAAGGCCATGGCCACTTTCTTCGCAGGTGTGATCCGGTCTTCTCCGTATAGAATCATGCTATGACTGATGTCGATCATCAGCACCGTACTCATTTGCGATTTAAACTGTGTATCCTCTACGACCAGATCATTTTCTGATAAACTAAACTCTCCTATTCCATGATTGATCTGTGCGTTTTTTAGGCTTTCAGTCAATGCTATTTTCTCCAGACTGTCGCCAAACTGATAGCTCCTAAAGTCCCCCATATTTTCGTCGCTCCGCCCCTGATGATTGGTTTTATGATTACCTGACGT
>Ga0213829_1001293_pt1 | contig 18202 bp, 17 predicted proteins | sample MC6MC0896MG_FD_180665 | JGI IMG/M metagenome (GOLD analysis project Ga0213829, IMG submission 180665) | Enriched soil aggregate microbial communities from Iowa State University, Ames, United States - MC6-MC0896-MG | ecosystem: Environmental > Terrestrial > Soil > Unclassified | place: USA: Iowa...
TCGCATTCAGGTGGTGTTGATCGACGACGATCCGCACCTGCGTCAGGCCCTCGGCCAGACTCTGGATCTGGCCGGGCTGAAAATCCTTCCGCTGTCCGAAGCCAAAGGTCTGGCCGGGCAACTGGAGCGTGACTGGCCCGGCGTGGTGGTCAGCGATATCCGCATGCCAGGTATGGACGGCCTGGAACTGTTGAGCGAACTGCACGCGCAGGATCCGGAACTGCCAGTGCTGCTGATCACCGGCCACGGCGATGTGCCGCTGGCGGTGCAGGCGATGCGCGCAGGCGCCTATGATTTTCTGGAAAAACCGTTCGCCAGCGATGCCCTGCTCGACAGCGTGCGCCGCGCCCTGGCCCTGCGCCGGCTGGTGCTGGACAACCGCAGCCTGCGTCTGGCCCTGAGCGATCGCAACGAACTGAGCGCACGACTGGTCGGTCATTCGGCGCCGATGCTGCGCCTGCGCGAGCAGATCGGCGCACTGGCGGCGACCAAGGCCGACGTGCTGATCCTCGGTGAAACCGGCGCCGGCAAAGAGGTCGTGGCCCGTGCGCTGCACGATTTGTCGAGCCGGCGTAACGGCCCGTTCGTGGCGATCAACGCCGGGGCGCTGGCCGAATCGGTGGTCGAGAGCGAGCTGTTCGGGCATGAGCCGGGCGCGTTCACTGGCGCGCAGAAACGCCGGATCGGCAAGTTCGAATTCGCCAACGGCGGCACGCTGTTCCTCGATGAAATCGAAAGCATGAGCATGGACGTGCAGGTGAAACTGCTGCGCATGCTGCAAGAGCGTGTGGTCGAACGTCTGGGTGGTAATCAGCTGATCCCGCTGGACATCCGCGTCATCGCCGCGACCAAGGAAGACTTGCGTCAGGCCGCCGATCAAGGGCGTTTTCGCGCCGACTTGTATTACCGTCTGAACGTTGCACCGCTGCGCATTCCGCCACTGCGCGAACGCGGCGAGGACGCGCTGGTGCTGTTTCAGCATTACGCCGATGAAGCCAGCGCCCGCCATGGTTTGCCGCCGCATGAACTGCAGCCGGCGCAACGCGCCTTGCTCCTGCGCCACACCTGGCCGGGCAACGTGCGCGAACTGCAGAACGCCGCCGAGCGGTTCGCCTTGGGGCTGGAACTGGCGCTGGATAACAGTGGAAGTGAAGGCGGCGGCACCACCGTGGAAGTCGTCAGTGGCGGACTGAGCGAGCAGGTGGAAAACTTCGAGAAGTCGTTGATCGCCGCTGAGCTGGCGCGCTCGCACAGTTCGGTGCGCAGCCTCGCCGAAGCCCTGGGTATTCCGCGCAAGACCCTGCACGACAAACTGCGCAAGCACGGTTTGAATTTCGCCGACAGTGGCGCCCATGGAGATGAAGCCGAATGAGCCGCGACAGCCGCTATCTGGAATCGGTGCTGCATCACGACATTCCGCTGACCCGCGAGATGGGCCTCAAGGTCCTCGCCTGGCATGAGCAGCAGTTAAGCCTGCACTTGCCGCTGGAGCCGAACGTCAATCACAAGAGCACCATGTTCGGCGGCAGTCTCTACTGCGGCGCGGTGCTGGCGGGCTGGGGCTGGCTGCATTTGCGCCTGAAGGAAGAAGGCATCGATGACGGGCACATCGTGATTCAGGAAGGCCAGATCAGTTATCCGCTGCCCGTGACCGGTGATGCCACAGCGATTTGTCCGGCACCGGAAGCGGCGGTCTGGAAGAGGTTTCTGGCGATGTATCAGCGTTATGGGCGCGCACGGTTGACGCTCAATACGCGGATCGTCAACGCCGGCAGCGATGAGGATGCAGTGACGTTCAGCGGGCAGTACGTTCTGCACCGCTGAGTCTTCGTGATGCAGCGATCATTTGTGGCGAGGGGATTTATCCCCGATCGACTGCGCAGCAGTCGCAATTCATGTCGTACGTAGAGTGGGGCCGCTACGCGGCCCATCGGGGATAAATCCCCTCACTACAATGCGATGTGCAGGACTCAGGAGCGAGCCAGCTCCAACAGTCTTGAACGCCACGCCGCCTTCGCCGGCAGCGCCAGAAAGAACGCATTGAGCAGCGATTCCCGCGCCGGATAACAGAACGCTTCGCCCTGCAGATCCAGCACCTCGCCGCCGGCACCTTCGAGCACGCCCTGCGCCGCAGCGGTGTCCCATTGCGACGTCGGCGCCAGTCTTGGGTAGCAATCCGCCGCTCCTTCGGCCAACAGACAAAACTTCAGCGAACTGCCGATGTTCGCCAGTTGCAACTCGCCCAGGCTGGCGCTCAAACCGGCGAGCAGACGTTCCTGCTCCGGACTGGAGTGTCGGCGGCTCGCCACCACGGTGAACGCTTCACCGGGCGCGAGCACGTCACGCACCTGAATCGCCACCGGCGAACCACCTTTATCCCCACGCCACGCACCGAGACCTGCACCGCCGACATAGAAACGACCGTTGGTCGGCATCGACACCACGCCAAACACCACCCGACCGTTTTCGATCAGGGCGATGTTGACGGTGAATTCTTCACTGCCGCTGATGAACTCCTTGGTGCCATCCAGCGGATCCACCAGCCACCAGCGCTGCCACCCGGCGCGCACGCTCTGCGCAATGTTGGCGTCTTCCTCGGACAGAATCGGAATACTGGAGTCCAGTGCGGTCAGCCCGGCGACGATTACATGGTGCGCGGCCATATCCGCTGCGGTCACCGGTGAATCATCGGACTTGGCGGTGACCTCCACGCCAGAGCGCCAGAACGGCAGAATCGCCTCGCCAGCCTGCAATGCCAGCTCAACCACCGGCGCCATCAACGGATGGGGAAAACTCATCGACATCTCACTCATGACTGAAAGAACCCGCGCTGCGTCAGCAGATCACGCGCCAGATACAGCGCCGCCAGGGCGCGGCCTTCGGTAAATTGCGGGTTCTGCGCCAGCGCCGCCAGTTCACGCAGGTTGACCTTGTCGACCCGCATCGGCTCGGGCTCGTCGCCCTCCAGACGCTCCTCGTAGAGATCGGTGGCCAGCACCACCTGGATCTTTTGGCTCATGTAACCGGGCGACAGCGACAACTCGGTCAGATGCTCCAGTTGGCGCGCACCGAAACCTGCCTCTTCCTTGAGCTCGCGCTCGGCCGCTGCCAGTACATCCTCGCCCGGCTCGATCAGGCCTTTGGGCAGGGACAGTTCGTATTCGTCGGTGCCGCCGCAGTATTCCTCGACCAGCACCGCGTGTTCGCTGTCGAACATCGCCACAATCATCACCGCGCCATAACCCGCGCCTTTGCCGACCAGACGCTCGTAGGTGCGCTCCACGCCATTGGAAAAACGCAGCTTCAGTTCTTCGACGCAAAACAGGCGACTGGTGGCGACAATCTCGCGGGCGAGTACAGTGGGTTTCTGGCGCATGCAAAGCTCCTTGGCGTGAACGCGCTACTATAACGCGGCTTTCCCGATTGTTTGTGTCGGATATCTTTCTACCGCTCGAGACGTTGCCATGCCTTGTTTACCGTGGTCTGACATCGATACCGTCCTGCTGGACATGGACGGTACATTGCTGGATCTGCACTTCGACAACCATTTCTGGCTGGAACACCTGCCGCAACGCTACGCCGAACTGCACGGGGTGAGCCGGGCCATGGCCGATATGGAATTGCAGCCGCTGTTCGAGCGCCATGCCGGGCAACTGCAGTGGTACTGCCTGGATTTCTGGAGCAGCGAACTGAAACTCTCGGTGCGTGAACTGAAACTGGAAACCGCGCACCTGATCGCACTGCGCCCGGATGCAGACACCTTTCTGCAGGCGATCAAAAAGGCCGGCAAACGGGTGATCATGATCACCAATGCACACCGGGATTCGCTCTCACTGAAACTGGAACGGATCGAGCTGGCGCCGTATTTCGAACGGCTGATCAGCTCCCACGATTACGGTTTCCCCAAAGAGAATCCGCAGTTCTGGGATGCCTTGCAGGCGGATATCGATTTCGATCCGGCGCGCAGTCTGTTCATCGACGACACATTGCCGATTCTGCGCAGTGCGCGGGAATTTGGTGTGACGCATTTGTTGGCGGTGAAAGAGCCGGACAGTCGCAAGGGGCCGAAGGACACTGCCGAGTTTGCGGCGGTTGAAGACTACCGCGATTTGATTCAGGGTCTCTAGCAATACACTGTGGCGAGGGAGCTTGCTCCCGATAGGCCGCGAAGCTGCCCCAAATGTTCATGACTGCTGCACAGCCGAACGGGAGCAAGCTCCCTCGCCACAGCCCGGTTATTACTTCGGAATACGAAGCTTTTGGCCTGGATAGATCTTGTTCACATCCTTGAGCATCGGTTTGTTGGCGTCGAAGATTTTCTGGTACTGGTTGGCATTGCCATATACCCGCAGGGAGATCGCACTGAGCGTGTCACCTGCCTTCACCTCGACAAATTCCGCAGCCACTACTACCGGCCCTGTCACAGTGATCTGGTCGTCAACACTGCCAACACCGGCAATGTTACCCACCGCCAGCAGAATTTTTTCCTTCTCCTCCTGGCTCGCTACCTCACCGGTAACGGTCACCTTGTCGCCGTCCACGGTTGCCTGAACATTGGGATTGCCCAACCCGACCTTGCTGATATGTTCCTTCAACTGCTCACTGGCATTGGCATTGCCCGGGGTCAGCAGGTCGATCAGCTTTTCACCGGCCTCTTTCACAAAGCTCAACAGACTCATAGCGCACACTCCTTGATTTGGGTTCCAGACGTGAAAGCCTAGACCACCTTTGCCGAACCCGGTTCCAGACCGACCAATGACCCGGCAACGCCGCGTACTCAAGCCTTCGGCGTGCCGTCCGGCCAATGCGGAGTCGCTTGATCGACGCCATCTATCAATAGATCGACAGTACCGATTAGACGCGACAAGTTGCCGCGCCTAGTCTTAGCGTTGATCAATCCGTCGGTGATGCCATGAACGCTAAGCGCCCAGCCTGCGCGGCGCCTGCACTCGAAACGCCCGCGCCCGCCGCCAGCCAGACCTACAGCTACAGCGATCTGCCCCTCGTGGAATCGGCCAGCACTGCGCTTGCCGAGGAAGTCGCGCTGGCGATTGCCTACAACGGCATCAGTCAGGCAGTGATGCTGGTGACGCCGACGGATCTGGAAGATTTCATCGTCGGTTTCAGCCTCGGCAGCGGCATCATCGAAGACGCCAGCGACATTTATGACCTGCAACTGACCGGTGCGGGCTCGGCGCAATACGCGCAAGTGACCATCGCCAACCGCGCGTTCTGGAACCTCAAGCAACAGCGCCGACAACTGGCCGGCACCAGCGGTTGCGGGCTGTGCGGCGTCGAGGCGGTGGAACAGGCCCTGCCTGACCTCAAAGTGTTGCCCGGCGCACCGTTGCCGCCCGCTGCCTGGCTCGACGGTCTGCGCCAGCGCATCGGCGCGTTCCAGCCGCTCGGCCAGCACTGTGGCGCGGTACACGCGGCGGTGTTCATGAACGCCAGCGGTGAATTGCTGCTGGGGCGCGAGGACATCGGCCGGCACAACGCCCTCGACAAACTGATTGGCGGGCTGATCCGCCAGAAGACTTCCACAGAAGGCGGCCTGGCGATTGTCACCAGCCGTTGCAGTCTCGAATTGATCCAGAAAGTTTTACGCGCCGGCATCCAGACTCTGGTCAGCCTGTCCGCGCCCACGGGCCTTGCCGTGCAATGGGCCCGTCGCCACAACCTCAATCTCATCCACCTGCTGCAGAAGAATGCGCCGCGGGTTTACAGCCCAGCGATGGAGAATCAAGCGTGAGCCAACATCATCAAGCCGACCAGAAACCTGTCCCGCGCTACAAGCCTTACAAGGGCCCAGCCGGCGGCTGGGGTGCCCTGATCAGTGTGGCTCAGGCCTGGTTGACCAGCGACAACGCGCTGAAAAACCTGCGCATGATGCTCAAGACCAACCAGAACGGTGGCTTCGACTGCCCGGGCTGCGCCTGGGGCGACTCCCCGGAAAGCGGCATGGTCAAGTTCTGCGAGAACGGCGCCAAAGCGGTGAACTGGGAAGCGACCAAGCGTCGGGTGGACGGCAAGTTCTTCGCCAAACACAGCGTGACGTCGTTGCTGGAGCAGAGCGACTACTGGCTTGAATACCAGGGTCGCCTGACCGAGCCGATGGTCTACGATGCCCAGACCGATCGCTACAAACCCATTGCCTGGGACGACGCCTTCGCCCTGATCGGCAAGCACTTGCAAGCGCTGTCGAGCCCCGACCAGGCCGAGTTCTACACCTCGGGCCGTGCCAGCAATGAAGCGGCGTACCTGTATCAATTGTTCGTACGCGCCTATGGCACCAACAACTTCCCCGACTGCTCGAACATGTGCCACGAGGCCAGTGGTGTGGCGTTGGCACAGAGTGTCGGCGTCGGTAAAGGCACGGTAACCTTCGACGACTTCGAACACGCCGACGCGATTTTCGTCTGGGGCCAGAACCCCGGCACCAACCATCCGCGGATGCTCGAACCGCTGCGTGAAGCGGTGAAGCGCGGCGCGCAAGTAGTGTGCATCAACCCGCTGAAAGAGCGCGGTCTGGAACGCTTCCAGCATCCACAACATCCGTTGGAAATGCTCACCAACGGCGATAAGCCGACCAACACCGCGTATTTCCGTCCGGCACTGGGCGGCGACATGGCGGTGCTGCGCGGCATGGCCAAGTTCCTCCTGCAGTGGGAACGCGATGCGCAGAAGGCCGGTGAGCCTGCGGTGTTCGATCACGACTTCCTCAATGCCCACAGCGCCAACGTGCTGGAATATCTCGGGGTTGTCGACGACACCTCATGGGAGCAGATCGTCGAGCAATCCGGCCTGACCCTGGTCGAGATCGAGCAAGCGGCGCGCATGTACGCCAAAGGCAAGAACGTGATCATGTGCTGGGCGATGGGCATCACCCAGCATCGCCACTCGGTGCCGACCATCCAGGAAATCGCCAACCTGATGCTGCTGCGCGGCAACATTGGCAAGCCAGGCGCGGGTCTGTGTCCGGTGCGCGGCCACAGTAACGTGCAGGGCGACCGCACCATGGGTATCAACGAGCGTCCACCGGTGGCGTTCCTCGACTCGCTGGAACGGCGCTTCCAGTTCAAGGTGCCGCGTGAAAACGGCCACAACGTGGTCGAGGCGATCCACGCCATGGCCGAGGGCCGCGCCAAGGTCTTCATCGGTCTGGGTGGCAACTTCGCCCAGGCCACACCGGACAGCCCGCGCACGTTCGCGGCGCTTAGCAATTGCGACCTGACCGTGCAGATCAGCACCAAGCTCAACCGCAGCCACCTGGCCCACGGTAAAGACGCGCTGATCCTGCCGTGCCTGGGTCGAACCGACATCGATATCCAGACCGAAGGCCCGCAAGCGGTCACCGTGGAAGACTCGTTCAGCATGGTTCACGCGTCCAACGGCCAGTTGCAGCCGCTGTCGAACCAGATGCGCTCGGAACCGGCGATCATCGCCGGCATCGCCGCCGCCACGCTGGGCAGCAAACCGGTGGACTGGAACTGGCTGGTGGCCGATTACCGGCGCATCCGCGACCTGATCGCCGATACCATTCCGGGCTTCAAGGACTTCAACGAGAAGGTCAAGAACCCGGGCGGTTTCTACCTCGGCAACAGTGCCGGTGCACGCAAGTGGAACACCCCGTCGGGCCGGGCCAATTTCCGCGCGAACATGCTGCCCAAGGATCTGGTGCACGAGCGTACCCGCGCCACCGGGCAACTGCCGGATCTGATCCTGCAATCGATGCGCTCCCACGATCAGTACAACACCACGATCTATGGCCTCGACGACCGTTACCGTGGGGTCAAGGGCCAGCGCGATGTACTGTTCGCCAACGAGGCCGACATCACTCGTCTGGGCTTCCGCCCGGGACAGAAGGCCGACATCGTGTCGATCTGGGACGATGGCCGTGAGCGTCGGGTGAAGGGCTTTACCTTGCTGGCGTTTGATATTCCGGCGGGTCAGGCAGCGGCTTACTACCCGGAAGTGAATCCGCTGGTGCCGCTGGAAAGCACCGGAGATGGCAGCCATACGCCGACATCGAAGTTCATTGCGATCCGGCTGGAGGCAGCAAGCGAGACTGGGTTGATCATGGCCAAATCTGCGTAAAGCGTTGCCTGGACTGACCCCTTCGCGAGCAAGCCCGCTCCCACATTGGAATGCATTTCAAATGTGGGAGCGGGCTTGCTCGCGAAAGCGGTGGCACATTCAACAAAAATCTTTGTACCCTGCACCCTTCCAACGCCCACAAAAAAGGCCGCTTTTTCACAAAAGCGGCCTGTCCGAAGTAGCTAAAGACCGGCGAAAATCGCTTAAGTTCCGCATACAAAACAGCAACTTGCATAATTGTATACAAGTCGTGTTATTCGTCGGATTTCGATTGTCAGCCGTGATACAGAGCCTCAGGATCGCGCCGTCATCCCTTTGAGGCTCCTCTATGAAGTTCTCCTCGATTCTCTTGTTGTCCCTTGGCCTGGTCAGTGGCTTCTGCCGGAGGCACCACCGAAGCAGGTGTGGGCGGCGCATTGGGCGGGGTTCTTGGCTCGGTCGTCGGTCAGTCTTTAGGCGGCAGCACAGGTTCAACCATTGGCGCAGCCCTGGGCGGCGCGGGTGGTAGCGCGGTCGGCGCGAACAAACACAGCCGTGGCGAAGCGGCCATTGGCGGTGCGTTAGGCGCAGCCGGCGGTAACGTGGTCGGCCGCAGCATGGGCGGCACCACCGGCAGCCTGATCGGCGCCGCAGCAGGTGGTGGCGCCGGTGGCGCGCTGGGCAACTACATGGGTAACAAAAGCAATGACGATGATCGTCATTACGATCGCGGCCGTGACGACCGTCGCTACTACCGCGACCGTCACCCTGGCCGTGGCCACGCTTACGGCCATCGCAAGCATCACCGCTACTATCGCGACTAACCCGTTGCGTTAAGCGCGAAAGCAAAAATCGCAGCCCAAGGGCTGCGATTTTTTTTGCTCAGGTTCAAACCACCAGACGCTCCAGCGCATCACGCAATCTGCCTGGAATGGGCACCGGCTGATTGCTCGTCCGGTCCACGAATACATGGACGAAACGCCCCGCCGCACACGCCTCGCTTTCACCGACCTTGAACACCGCCAGTTCATATTGCACCGAACTGTTACCCAGCTTGCCGACCCGCAGACCGATCTCGATCAGGTCCGGAAAAGCGATCGAGGCAAAATAATCGCAAGATGAACTCACGACAAAACCCACCACCTCGCCGTCGTGGATATCCAGGCCACCGACCTGAATCAGGTAAGTGTTCACGGCAGTATCGAAAAAGCTGTAGTAGGTGACGTTGTTGATGTGGCCATAAGCATCGTTGTCGTGCCAGCGGGTGGTGATCGGCTGGAAATGCGGGTAATCGGCGCGTTGCGCCATGGTGCTGGACATCGGTATCGACTCCTTGAGTTATCTGTCCAGTCTAAAGGTAAAAACCTTTGCCTCGCGCCGCCAGCTCGCCAATCAGTGGCGCCGGCCGCCATTGATCGCCCTGTCGCGTCTCCAGCGCCAGCAAGCGCTTGTGAATGTCCGCCAGCCCCTGATCGTCCGCCCAGGCCATCGGGCCGCCTCTGTCCGCCGGGAAGCCGTAGCCATTGATGTACACCTGATCGATGTCATGCGCCGATTCGGCAATGCCTTCCTGCAGAATTTTCGCGCCCTCGTTGACCAGCGCCAGAAGGCAGCGCTCGAGGATTTCCTCGGACCCAATCTCGCGGCGCTGAAAGCCGAGGCCTTCGCTAACGCTCAATATCAGCGCATCGACCTCGGGATCAGGCTCGGCCTGACGACTGCCCGGCTCGTAGTGGTAGTAACCGTTGCCGGACTTCTGCCCGAAACGCCCCAGTTCGCACAAACGGTTGTCGACCTGAACCTCTGGCGCATCCTGGCCCTCGCCGGCCAATTCGCGCGCGCGCCACTCCAGATCAATGCCGACCACGTCGTACATGCGAAACGGCCCCATGGCAAAACCGAAACCCTGCAACGCTGCATCGACCTGCTGTGGATAAGCGCCTTCGAGCAGCATCTTGCGCGCCTCAAGCACATACGGATGCAACATGCGATTGCCGATAAAACCGTGGCAGTTGCCCGACACCACACTGACCTTGCCCATGCATTTGCCCAGCGCCAGCGCCGCTTCCAGCGTCGCCGGTGAAGTCTGTGCTCCGCGGACGATTTCCAGCAGTTTCATGATATGCGCCGGGCTGAAGAAATGCAGACCGAGCACTTGCGATGGGCGTCTGGTTGCAGCGGCAATCGCGTCGATATCCAGTGCCGAGGTGTTGCTCGCCAACAACGCCTCAGGCTTGAGCAGGCCATCCAGCTCGCGAAAGATCTTTTGCTTGAGCGCGAGGTTTTCGTACACCGCTTCGATCACCAGATCGACATTACGGATCGCCGGGTAATCCGCCGCCGCGCTGATCCGGGCAAGACGTGCATCCGCTTCGACCTGATCGAGCCGGCCCTGGCGCACGTTGTGTGCATAAGTCTGCGCCACTGCGTCCAGCGCCTGTTCAAGCATCTGTGTGTTGTTATCGACCCATTGCACGGCGATGCCGGCATTGGCCAGGCACATGACAATACCGCGGCCCATGGTGCCCGCGCCGATCACGGCAGCTTGCTGAATATCGAAGGATGTCTGGCTCATGTTGTTCTCTTGTTGGCGATCCGAAGACAGCCTTCACCATAGTCAGGCACCGGGCATTTTTGAAGTTTATTACCGTGATAAGCGACATTCAGCGCATGGATACAATCCGCCATGGCGCCACAATCCCCTGTGTGAGCGGACTTGCTCGCGAAAACGGAGTGTCATGCCTGGGAATTTCAACTGTCATGACGCCTTCGCGAGCAAGCCCGCTCCCACAGGATTTGTATTTACTCGAGCAGATGATTGTCAGCCCAACTGCGGACTTGCGCGTACGGATACTCCTCCAGCGCCGCATACCCCGAGATCGTCCGCGCCTTCAGCTTGGTAAACAGCGGCACACTGATCCCGCACAGAAAACGCGTCAGGCGCTCCGCCGTCGGCATGCTGCCGGAGTGCTGTTCGTGCCTGTGGATAAAATCACCGCACAACGCCGCAAAATTTTTATCCACAAGCGCCGGCAACTCCGGTGGTGCCGGTAGCCGCGCAACCTCACCGTGACACACCGAACAGTGCCCGCAGTGCTCGGGCGCATTGTGGTCGCCGAAGTATTCAGCCAAGCGATAACCCAGGCAGCGCTCAGTGGCGAACAGCTCAAGCATTGCGTGGATCCGCGCGATTTCAGCCTGCTCGTGCCGGGTGAAGTACTGGTGCAACTCGGCGCTCAACACAGCGCTGTCGAAATCGCTGTGCAGCACGTTGTAGACCTCGGTCATCTGCTTGCTCTCAAGCTCGACCCAGCCCTTTTCCTGGAAGTAATCCAGCGCCGTCACCACCCGATTGCGCTCAGCCGAATATTGCGTGTACATCGCCTCGAAATTCACCGTGGCCCAGGTGCGTGCGCGACTGGAGGTGCGGATGATGGCCGCGACAAACTCCCTGCGCTCACCCTCGAAACGCTCAAGCAGCGCGTCGGGTTCCAGCAGGTACTTGAAGCGGTACTCGGCGTAATAGGCATAGCGCGGCGCGATCAGGCCCCGCAGCTCCAGCTGCACCAGCAGCGTCTTGAGTGGCAGCGAGCGAATGTTGCTCAGATCGGCCAACGGTCCGAGCAGAAACTCCCACTGCCCTTCGGGCGCGGCAGCCTGCATTTCCTCCAGCACACAACGAATCCCCTCACGCTCCGGGGTATCGCCGTAGACGAAGTTTTCCAGCACGTTGAGGCTGTCGCGGTTGGCCAGTACCAGGCAATCCGAGGGCTGTCCATCGCGTCCGGCGCGACCGATTTCCTGACTGTAGTTTTCGATGGATTTGGGCAGGTCGAAATGCACCACGTTGCGGATGTCGCTCTTGTCGATGCCCATGCCGAAGGCAATGGTCGCGACAATGCAATTGGACTGCCCGGCCATGAAGCGCCTCTGTATCGCCTCGCGCTGATCGTTGGGTAAACCGGCGTGATAGGCCTCGGCCTGAATCCCGTTACGTCCCAGATGCTCGGCAATGTGTTCGGCGGTTTTCTGCAGGGTGACGTAGACGATGCTCGGTTGCCCCGCACGCTCGCTCATCCACTCCACCAGCCGCCGGCGCTTGTCCTGCCCGCGTACCGGCTCGACCAACAGATTGAGGTTGGGCCGATAGAAACCGGTGGTCACCACATCCGCTTCGGCGATGGCGAATTTGGCCTGCATGTCGGCAATCACTTTCGGTGTGGCCGTGGCCGTCAGCAGCAGGGTTTGCGGGATGTTGAACTGACGCTGGTAGTCCGGCAGCTTCAGGTAGTCGGGGCGGAAGTTGTGGCCCCACTCCGAGATGCAGTGCGCCTCGTCGACCACCAGCAGCGAGATCGGCACCTGCTGCAAAAAGTTGCGGAAACGCTCGTTCTTCAGGCGCTCCACCGAGATCATCAGAATCTTCAATTCACCCGAACGGGCGCGGGCCATCACGTCATTGGCGTCATCGCGGCTTTGCGCCGAATCGATACTGCCGGCACTGATGCCGTGACGTTTGAGGAACGCCAGTTGATCCTGCATCAACGCCAATAGCGGCGAGACCACCAAGGTCAGATGCGGCAGCAATAGTGCCGAAACCTGGTAGCAAAGCGACTTGCCGGAACCGGTGGGAAAAATCGCCGCCGCCGAGCGCCCCGCCAGCACGGCGCTGATCGCCGCTTCCTGTCCGGGTCGAAACTGTGGATAACCGAAAACCTGTTCCAGGGTGTTGTGCATGCGCTGTCACTCCGTTGACCGCTGTGATGCCAACAGCCTAGCGGGCGATCGCAGCGAGTCGAGAAAAGGCCGGGGTCAATTCGATACGGGATGATACAGCCATTGGAGCAGACAACTCGGCCCACTGTAGGAGCGAGCCTGCTCGCGAAGAGGCCCGCAACAGCAATACAAACTTACCGGTTCAGGGTTGCAAAATTGCCACTCGCAGGTGCTCATTCAACACCTGCTCATGCACACCCAGGCTCTTGCTCGCCCACAACGCATGCGCCGGAGTGATGTCACCGGTAAAGGCCGCCGCCAATTGACGCAGCTGCGCGACATTACGCACGCGAGGACAGAACGGTTGCCCGACACAGTTCTGACTGGCGTTGCGATAGGTGCTCAGCAAGCGATCCCACAGACCGTCACGCACCTGCCTGATCGACTTGAGCTGCACATGCGGCACACCCAGTCGCTGCTCAAGCCCCACCTCGTCCAGCGTTTCACTGGCGAGCAGGGCTTTGCCGAACATCAGCACCTCCGCGCGCGAAGCGGTATCGATGCTGGTCTGGCTGGAAAGCGCATCGGGCCAGCCGGTGCGTTCAGGACCAGCAAACATCCAGCCGTTGTCGGCATCTGATGCCATGGCCAAACGCCAACCACTGGCTAACAGCACTGAAATCGAGGCCATACGTAGCCATTGCATACTCAATTCCCTTTAAGCGCGTATCGGACGTTTGCAAACGTCCTACAGATTCTGGCGCGCACCATACATAGATTTGCCAATAAACGCCTGTGAATCCCGTGGGAAATTTCTGCGCTAGGGGTTTTACCTCAAAAAAGCCGCAAAACCTTGTAGGGCATATGCCCGGCGCTCGGAAAATCCCCTACGAATGCCGTCCATTGCGGCGCTCTTGTGAGTGCCCGCCACGCACTTCTATAGTGGCCGGCGCGACTGACCACTGAATCAGCCCCGCCCGAGTGCCTTTGAAAAGGACTAGCCTGACCATGATTAACCGCTATCGCCCCTTGAAGACTTGCTACAACGAAAATCCTGTATTGGTCATCGATACTCACTCCAGCCATCGCGATCTGCTTGATGCTGCTGACCAGCGACTGCGTGCCGCCAGCGATCTGCTGGAAACCCTCTACTGTTTATGTTTCAAACAGGCCGACGTGAAAGATATACCTAACATCGTCAATGCTCTTTATTTATTAGTGCAGGACGGTTGCGATTTACTCGAAGTAGCAAAACATAAACCCCAACAACCAGACCCACACTGAAAACAACTAAAATCCAGAAACAACAGAGTACTTTAATAAATAACTAAAAAAGATCTAAGTTGTTGGCTCTTACTTTAACCGAGAGCAACACAATGTCTGTTTTAACTATATTTTTTTGCGGCACAGGCTCCAACAAGTTTGATACCACCCATGAAAACTTCTGGAACGGAGAACTGATTTCCACCCTGGCTTCCAATCATTTGGGCCACGAGTTTGCCGAGTGGATCGTGGTAGATGGCCCCGGGAGCGGCAACTTGCAGGCCGATGATCTATTCACCAGGACCAAGGAATATGGCTTGAGCGGAACTCTGTTCGGCAAAGGCTGGGAAGAAAACGTGTTGCACGCGCTCAATATCATCAAGGGCAAGTGTGACTGGCAGCGCGAGCAGCTGACTGAAGCCGAATACAATCGCCTTAAAGCCGCCGGCATTCCGATCGAAGATGTAAAAGTCGAAGGGTCCTGGTTCTGGCGCAGATATAATTACGGCGATCGCAGCATTACCCAGCAAAAATTACAGGAACAAATCATCAAGACTTTTCGCAAGGACGGTATTATTCCCACGCAAGTCAATCTGGTGGGTTGGAGCCGTGGCGGCATCAGTTGCCATATGCTGGCCAATGCAATGTTCAAGGACAGCCTGCTGAAAAACATTCCGGTCAATATCTTCGCGCTCGATCCCGTGCCGGGTATTGGTAACTTTCAGGAAGAGCGTGTAAAGCTCGCGGCCAACGTCAAAGAGTATGTAGCCTTCTACGCTCGCGACGAACGCTCCAAAGGTTTCAGCTGCGTCATCCCACAGACCGCTACCGGCACTAAAACCTGCATCTACCCCATGGCTGGCCGCCACGCCACCATGGCCGGCAATGCCACCAGCAGCGGCGGCGGCCCGACCGGTGCCAGCGATCTGAAAGTGTTGTTCGAGCCCGGACACATCGTGCGTCACCTCGCCGAAACCTGCCTCAAACGCTGGGGCGTGCAACTGCAAAAAACGTTGAATCTGACTCAGGCCGACCTGGAAAACCTCACCAACGGCATCGTACGCGATGAAGCCAAATACAAACTGATGCACAAACATTCCTACACCTATTTCACCGAACTGGACCAAGGCGAACGCTACGTTTCGCTGGGCAGTAAAGGTGTGCCGTTCAGCAGCGTGAAAGGCGAGATCTACAAGCCGGCGACCGGTTTGGCAACCAGCTTGCTGGATATTTCGGCGTATCAGCATTTACGTTGAAAAACGATTAAAAATCGGTAGGAACGTCCGATGCAATCTTCATCCCGTTCCTACACGCCACGACTCTTTGTCGCCTATCGCGGCTTGAGGGCACAAATCTATAGTCGTGGCTGTCGCTGGCAAATCAGCGGCTCGGGCTTGGTCACCTGAATGGATCGTGCATACGCGTCCGCTGTATGCTGCCGGCACTCAATTGCCTGCAGTTTTATGGTGGCTGTGTTTGGGACACCTTCGGGTGTGCCGGGTCTGTGCACGATCCTCACCGGTTGACCAACCCGAACACAGTCGCCTCCTGTCGCTTGGTCACGATGTGGTGGCTTCGCTTGAAGCATTTGAGGATCAACCAATGAAACCATGGAATCAATTAGCCGCTGATCGCTACTACTCACTCGAATCCAGCCTCACCGACACCCAGCCCCTGATCATCGACACAGAGGCCAACCCGCAAGACATCCTCGAATGCGCCGTCCAGCGCCTGCGCGCCTCCAGCGACCTGCTGAAAACCCTCTACTGCCTCAGCTTCAAACAAGCCTGTTACGACAAGGTATGCCGCTCGAATTATCTCGCCAGTTTACGCATTGAAGGCTTTGAAACGGTGCCTGCCAATGCGGCTGAATCATTGCCTGTTCGGCAGCAAATCCTTGATCGATACCGTCACAACACTAGGTGACCCCAGAGAGTGATCTGCGGCGCTTAAGTGGCATTATTCTGGCTGTTTACATGAGAAAAATCTTGAATAATGGCAGTTAACAGGAGCCGTTATTGCCGACCGCACGCCAAGAGGCAACCTTCTACTTAAGTGCTATTATTCTGGCAGTTAAGAAAAAAAAATGAAGGAATACTGCCACATGGCCAAGAAAACAGCGCCACTTCTGCCCGCCTCCGCTCGACTGCTGTCCGAATTTGGCGAACGGCTGAAGCTGGCTCGTCTGCGCCGCAAGCTGACGGCAAAGCAGGTCGCTGAACGGTCAGGCATGTCGCTGACCACCTTGCGCAATCTGGAGTCAGGCGAATCAGGAGTAACCATCGGCGCTTATCTGTCGGTCATGCAGGTGCTGGGCCTGGAAAAGGATTTGAGTCAGCTTGCCGCGACCGATGAAATGGGCCGACAGCTACAGGATGCTCAGTTAATGCCTGCATCAAGATCCCCAATCAAAAAGCCACAGCGAGTACGCGGAGTCAGCGCGTTAAAAAAAGCTGCATCCGATCACAGCGAGACTTCAAGCGTCATCGATGCCGCTACTACAACAAAACTTCCGGACGATTTTCCAATCAACACGCACACTCTCTCCAATCTGTTGAAGAAGAAAAAGCCACGCTCCACGACAGGTGAAAAATGACGCTGATCGCTGTTTATGCAGATTGGGAATCGTTGAACGGCGCCAGGCGTCTCGGCTTCCTGCATGCCCGTAAGACACGCAATACCAACGTATTCGAGTTTGAATACGATCCCGTAGCGCTGGCCGACCCCGAGTTAAGCTTCGCACAGCTGGACCCACGAATCGGACTTTTTCAAGGACGTCAGTTTCCTGGTCAACATCAGACTCGTTTTGGCGTCTTCGCTGACTCAAGCCCTGATCGTTGGGGCCAACTGCTAATGAAGCGGCGCCTGGAGAGGGATATCCGGGACGGTTTGATTCCCAAGGGCAGCAAGCTATTCGAGTCTGACTATCTCCTTGGCGTGCATGACCAGTTCCGCGTCGGCGCCATCCGCTACAAGCTCAACGACGAGGGTAATTTTCTCGACGATCGCGATGGCGTTGCTGCCCCACCCTTTGTTGAATTGCGTACGCTGGAACAGGCGAGTCTGGCCTTGGAAAACGACACGGACAACACCGCACTCGATGGCCGCGAATGGCTAAGAATGCTCATCGCGCCAGGCGGCTCACTGGGCGGCGCCAGACCAAAAGCCAGTGTGGTCGACGAGCATGGCCAACTGTGGATCGCCAAGTTTCCCAGTACGCGAGACGACTACGATGTTGGTGGCTGGGAAATGCTGGTGAACGCCTTGGCGGTCAACTGCGGGCTACGTGTCGCAACCGGCATGGCACGACGTTACGCGAGCGACCACCACTGTTTTCTGGTCAAACGCTTCGACCGAACTGAACGCGGTGGGCGCCACCACTTCGCCTCAGCCATGACCCTGACCAACCGCACCGACGGCGACGACGCTTCAACAGGCGCCAGCTACCTTGAGTTGGCGGAAGTGCTCATGGAACACGGTTCGGAGCCCAATGCAGACCTTCGCGAGTTATGGTCGAGAATCGTCTTCAACATCCTGGTATCCAACACCGACGACCACCTGCGTAATCACGGATTTATTCTGGATCCCGGTCGGGGATGGCGCATGTCGGCAGCGTATGACATGAACCCCGTAGCGCATGCAGATGGGTTGAAGCTGAACATCACTGATGCTGACAACGCGTTGGATCTGGAGCTGGCGAGGGAAGTGGCGGGGTATTTTCGAGTGAGCTCGATACATGCAGAAGAAATAATTGAGCACTTCAAATCCGAGATCAGCAACTGGCCGGAAGTAGCACGTGTATTGGGACTATCCAAGCGTGAACAGGACCTTATGGCAACAGCGTTTAGTGCCCTTTAATGCCCACAAAAAAGCCGCCCCTGGAGGCGGCTTTTTTGTTCGCAACGAACCAATCTTACAACTTGGGACCAGCAGCCTTGATCGCGTCGCTCACTTCGAACTTTTTGAAGTTCTCGATGAACAGACCGGCCAGCGCCTTGGCAGCTTCGTCGTACGCAGCCTTGTCAGCCCAGGTGTTGCGTGGGTTGAGCAGGTTGGTGTCGACGCCTGGGACAACCTTTGGCACGTCCAGGTTGACGATGTCCAAGTGCTCGGTCTCGGTGCCGATCAGGGCGCCGCTCTGGATCGC
>Ga0213829_1001294_pt1 | contig 18201 bp, 12 predicted proteins | sample MC6MC0896MG_FD_180665 | JGI IMG/M metagenome (GOLD analysis project Ga0213829, IMG submission 180665) | Enriched soil aggregate microbial communities from Iowa State University, Ames, United States - MC6-MC0896-MG | ecosystem: Environmental > Terrestrial > Soil > Unclassified | place: USA: Iowa...
AAATCAGGACGTGTGATGGTTAATTTTAGCAGCAACGATCATACGAATGCTTTCGTTCCCGTATTTGCTTACGGAGCCCGCTCGTTTTTATTCCGGGGGGTATACGATAATACAGCTATTTTCCATAAACTACTGGAAGCTGCGAAGTAAAAGTTTTAATTTCCTTTACACTTTTCGCCCCGTTTGTGTATCAAATCACAACGGGGCATTTTTTTTCGATAAAAAGCCTTTAAAAGACTACGATGGAAGAAATTACTCCTTGTACTCTTTTCCGGTATAGATATCTATGTAATAGTAATTATCTTTATTTTCCGAGCCTTTTACCCGTACCAGACCACTTGGGTTGATCGTGTCATAGCCTTTGGTTCCGATCTGCTTTTTTGTTTTATTATTGTACAATGTAAAAGGGCCATCTTTTTGTATCTGTAAGGAAAAGATCTGTTGTTGGCCATCCAAGATATCAATATGCTGAAAATTTGGTGGTAGATCCCATGTTTTGGTCTCGGCATTCCAGAGTCCCGTGGTTGGATCCTGCTCACCTTTTTTGACGTTGATGAGGTATAATGCTTCGGTTTGATAGACGTATTTTATTTTTCCTGTTTTCCAATCTTTTTCAAGCGTGTTCTTTGTAAACAACATATGCTTATCAGGCCAGACCAGATAACCCACCTGATCCAAAATAAAGAAATCCTTGACGTTGATTTTATCCAATAAATTGCCATCCTTGTCAAGATACAGCCAGTCATAAGCCCATACCTCGTGGTCATAATTAAATCTCCCCAGAATAAAGTAAGGCGAATTGTTGACAGAATACACGAGAGAAACTTCTTTCAGGAAAGCCAGCTGTGCTGCAGTAGCCTGTTTGATCTGTTTTGGCAAAGCTTTCTCATATTGCGGGAAAACATAGATGGCACCTGTGCTGTTGTCTTTTAACAATTTGGGCACTGTTGGTTTGTAGCGATCCTGATTGATGGAATCCAACTGTAAGGGCTGGCCATTCCAAAGCAAGTCTATTTTATCGACACCGACCAGATTGGAAAAAATAGGCCGCTTATGTTTAATATCGTGGATCTCAAAACGATTTTCAGCAGGAGGAATATATCGGCCATTTTCCAAAATCATATCAATTTTTGTACTAAGTTTTTTTAGATGCTGGTTTTTTAGTTCATAAAGATTCCCATTTAGGACGAAATGTTTATCATCCAGATCGTATGCAGCCGAACTGTATCCGTTTTCGTCATAGGGAACATCTTTGTCCAACAGGATCTGGTCGGTTTCAAGCACACGGATTTCTACCTTAACATAGGTCGCTGTTTTTTTTATGCCACCACCCATGATATTCCAGTCCCAGTTCCAGAAAGGCAGTTTTTTCTCATGCTCCCGACGTTTCATAAGTAGTGTCACCTGGCCTAGTGGTTGTAACCCAAGATCAGTATCAGAATAATTTTCGATAAAATCTCCCTTTGAATTAATTAAAGCATGTTGGTTCTTCTCGTTTGAGACGATAGCGTAGCCAGTGTGGGTAAAAGGTTCGGCTCCATAGAATTTTTGTGTCAGCTGCTTCCGGAGCGAGCTGTCCACATAGACGAATTGTTTGTCTTGGGTCTGCATCGGAATCCAATGGATAGATTTTAACGATGAATTTATGGTAGACTCTTGTGCACAGGCTGTCATACAAAGAATGGTTATTAAACCTACTAATATTGATTTGATCATCTTTTTTCTTTTTAATTGAAAGCGTTCGCTGTTAAAAGAGCAACGAAAAGTTTCGTATATGCTCATTATGCCAATGCAACGCTTTATGACAGGATTCATGTTAAATACAGGGATCCAGAGGCTAAAGTAGTCGAAAATTGCCTTTGGAAAAATAGCCGAATTCAGTGATTATGAAGCGACTTGATTGGTTGCTGGACAGCCAGATTAAGCCCTTTTGTCCCTGCATTATTTTTTTCGATGAGCCGATTAAATTGGTTAATCGGCTCAAAATTTGCTCATATTTGAGTCGATTAGAGTTTAGGAGCAGCTCAAATGCATGACCGCAAAAAAGTATATGTCCATTACGAAGACCTCAAAAGCTACTGCAACAAGGGATCTGCAATACCTGCAAGAGCAAGGTATATTTGAACAAATTGGGCTTGGAAGATCCGTACGCTATGAACTTGTACTTAGTTAGATGACCGATTTTAAATAATAGATTCCAGCGATATCATTATTTCTTGTCTACCGGAATAAGTTCTGCACCCCCTTCTTTGGGTCGGTACCAGTACTTGTGGCCCAGATCATCTTCAAAATCGTGGTTTACTTTTGCTTTATCTACACTTCTGAAGCTTTTGACATCGGGCCCTTCAAAGATTTTATTGCCGACGAAAATATGTCTGGCATCTTTGGCGACAGCGCGTTTAAGGACTTCAAAAGTTTTTGGGTCGGCCTCCGCAAATAGCTGTTGGTTATAGTAGATATGATTTTTGTCACCGGACCAAAAAGAGTTTCCACCAATGCCCTCCAATAGTTTAAAACTGTTGGCATCAACATCCATGAATTCAAATTTCTTTCCTTCAATGAGAACCAGTTGATCAATGATTACCGTTTTTCTATCAAGTAATTTGATGTTATTGGTCGAAGGTAAATCCGTTTCGAGCACACCGATACCCTGATAGGGTTGGTAATAAAGTAATTTTTTGCCATCTAAAATAATGTATTCGTCGTTGAGCACATCAATCTTATCCGTTGTGTAATTGAGCAGATTGATACTTTTCTGTGTGACCAGATAGAGCCTATTTTGGTCTTTTACAAAATTTTCATTCAAAATTTTAAATGAAGCATAGTCGACCGCTAATGCTTGGGCATTGTAGAAATAATGTGATTTATCTTTCGCTAGGGATGCGATCGTATCATACAAGGTAATATACGTTTCGGGATCAGCACCCGTAATGGCGATGAGTTGTTGCTCGCTACATTTTCGTGTAGTTGAAGTCGTCGAACCATCGAAAACGAATACATGAGACTGATCGACGGGAATATTTCCTTTCAATCGAAAAGTTTTTGTGTCGACAAATTGTTGTGGACAGCCCATAACATAGATATTGTCTTTATCACGTGCATAGATGCCTTTGATCACAGAAAAGCTATTTACATCTGCCTCCGTCTTTCTTGAACCACGTTCAAAACCATTGCCTCCGGGGATAAAATAGATCGCTCCACTTTTTTTATAGTAGTCTTCAGACAAAGGACTGACCTGCTCTTTGCAGGAAAAGAACAAACCTATACATGTGCTGATAATTCCCATTTTAAAAATATGCTTCATAATTACCTTTTGAATGATCTACTAGGTTATGATTATTTAGGTATTACTATTCTTGAATATAATGAACAGCATAGTCTATCCAGTCAGGGATGGACTCGTCCAAATAGATGTCGGGCTGTACGCCAATGTTGTCGATAGGATATTGTGGTAAGCGAGCTGATCTGTATGTTGGCAACAGCAATTGATAATTATCGCATCCGAATTTAAATTCCCGTATGGAACCATAATCTAGGGCACCCATACTGGGCGTGCCCATGATCTTTACTTTTTTGCTTTGACGACAGCTGAATAAGAAATTTTCACCTGAACTGGCCACATTCCTGTTGGCTAGAATAATAACTTGGGTCGGGCTTTTCTTATGGAGGGCGATCGTATCGATAAGTACTTTTTTATCACCATAGAGCACAAATTTTCCGATATTATCTTTGTATTCTTTTAGATCGTCCTCTATCTTTTTCGCTTCTGAAATAGAGTCCGTACCCGGTTTCATATTTTTAAGGGCATAGTCCCTTAGGCCATTAACCAGGGTATGGGTGGCAAAAAATTCAACACTCATAATCCGTATCGGATTGGTCAGGACATAAGGTAAAATAGGCTGGTATACATCATCCGTTCCTCCGCCGTTATTCCTGATGTCAATAATCAAGCCCTTACTATTTTCAATCTGTTCCTTATGTTTGACTATTAAATCCTTTACCGGAGCGATATTTTCATAGGCAAAACTGCCGATCTTAATATAGAAAACCTCGGGATTAATTGCCTTGGCCATCACTTCTTCTTCAGGTTCAGCCGGACTCGCTGTAGTTTCGGAGACTTTCTTCCGTGCTACAGTCAATGATCTTAAAACAATGTGCTCATCCTGAAAAAAGTCGAGATACTCCTGTAAAAGAGCGATGCAGGCTTCATTTTTTGCGTTGAGACTTTTTTTATTCAGAATACTCTTTTTGGCTTGGTATAAATCGTTGTGCTGTTTTACTTTTTCCGGAAAGCCCGGATATTCTGTTTCGATTTTACTGACTAATTGTTTGAGTGCCTGTGAACAGTTGCAGTTGGTCTGACCGTATATCGGATAGATCAGAAATGAAATACAAAAGGATAAAAGTATTTTTTTTAAGGTCATTTGTCGGTTTATTAAACTTTAGTACTTCTTAATAATAGTAATATTTTACTGTATTTTAAAAATACAATACATCGACCATGTAAGCGATAGAAGTTTACGATTCGCTTAGCGTTATTTATAATTCGTTTACATCCAATTGTGGGGCGGGAAGGACTGATCCTATTTATCAGAGTTGTTCTGCGCAATTGGGACTTAAATTTAGTGATAATTTAGAAAACAGTTGTCTGTCCAAGGGGAATGAATATGTGAGCTGTTAAGGTCGGATTAAGCACCCTTACAGTATTGTTTAAGTATTGATAAAGTATAGATTAAGTATTGCTATAGTATTTGTACAATATAGCTTTTGGATAGCTAGCCAGTGTTATTTTGGTGCTGTAGTTTGCCTACTGGTCTACTGGGATTACCTGTAATAAAGGGTGATTATCTTTTTGTATAACTGAACGACTATTATTCTTAATAATATTTGTTTTTTATATTATTAATTATTACGTTTGTATATATAAACTATACTATTGTATCGTAATGGTGTTTTTATGTAAATAACACAAATGTCTTACCTGTATCTTAGTCGGCAAGCAGGTAAGTATTTTTTCGCAGTCAAGCTGAAACTTCGATACAATTGTTTTTATTGCCGGCCTTTTCTTAATAAACCAAGGTGCAAACGTGTATGCATGCTGCCTGTTGATTTTATCTTTAGTCATCTTGGTATTCTTTCTATGTTTTTTATAAAATAACTGTTTATTATTTGCAATAATAGTCTTTAACTGTTTGTTGTACTGAGGACTATTTATTGCGGATTTTATAACCATTAAATCATTTATTATGGAAATTAATAGTCAGTTGATTATTGATCGATTATCCCAGCGGATGGATCTCGATCGTGTTTATCTCATTAAATATCAATTTTTAAATCAGGAACACCATCACCTGCTTTTAGCGCTTAAGCCAGTAAGTGGACTGTCCGTAAAGGTACTGAGGCCTATTGTGGAGTTATGTTTGATGGATCAGGGGAATATTTCCTATGAGATCATTCTGATTGGGGATTTGAAGAATAAGATAAAGATCGGTAGTATATATTATGCCTACGCTGCGTTGCCTAAGCATATCCTTTTTCTTGCGGATGGCAAAAATAATAAGCTGCAGGGACATAAAGAACAGCGTGTTGCATTGGAACTCACTGATGAATATTACAAGAAAATAATGCCATTATCAGCCGACTTCCTAAAGGGAGCAGAAGCTTTTGCTAAGGCAGGAAACTACCTTAAGGCGGTATTTATGTTACATCAGGGGCTGGAAAATCACTTACGGTTGTTACAGGTTATGGTTGAAGGGAGAGCGAATAATGTGCACAGGCTAAATAATAGAATTAGAAATCTGAGCGAGCATTTCGCTACACTAAATGCGGATATTATAGGCGAAGATGAGCTGACAAAAGAGCGTTTTATGTTGTTGGATGGGGCCTTTGATGCGGTAAAGCAGAATAAGGATCTAGAAATTTCGGCTTTTGATGCCTCCAGCCTATACGACCATAGTAAACTAATATTGGGTGCGATCGAACAATTATTTCACTATTTTATAGGGGCTCTTCGCGCTGAATACGAGCAGGTCACGGCCACAGAGATCAATATTCCGCAATCAGCGAAAGAACTAACGGTTACCTCCGTTACCAAGGTTCCAGAAATAAAGAAAAAGGCGGAAACTCCTTCCGTTGGCCAGAAAGCTGTAACGACAGATCAGATGGCCGTTTCAAATGCCCCTATTTTCCAATCTTTCCCTTGGCCGGAGCGGTATCAATCCGATATACAACAGCTGCTTAATAGGATCTATCGGGACAATCAGCCTGAGCAGATTATGTTGCTCAACTATTATGTGAGTAATGCCAATGGAAACGGATTGTTCGACTATCCGCCAAAAGATATTGGTAGTGCAACACTCTATTTGGTTGTCATAAAAAAACGGATTGGATCAATTCATTTTCGTAAAGTTTCTTTTGGACGGGTTACAGCAGTCATTTCATTTTTAAACAGCAATTTTATTGAAACAAAACTGAACAAGGGGAGTCGCTTCTCGAATACAATCTGGAATGACTCTATCGTCCTCTTCCGTGATCCAAATTATAAACCTTGCTACTTTGTCAGGCCGATCGCTTGGTCAGATACCTTATTGAAAGCTGCAAATTGTTGTGAACGTAATTCAAAACTTATTCAGGATCTGGTACAACTTTTTATTGATGAAAGTATTTCGAGCAGGTTATTGGCTGTCTCATTGCTTAACCAACTGCTGTCGATTGGGCTGTATAGCTATCTCTATCTACGCATTGGTCATGCGCCAAATAACGCCAATTTGGAAGAGCTGATCGATTGGACTTGTATCTGTGACAGTCGGTTGAAAGAATTCTTTGTACCTAAAAATAATATCGATGGCGTACTAAATGCCGAATTAATTCGGCAGACGAAATCAAGGATCTACGAGCTACCTCCAGAACTGGCCCAATTGGACATGAGCATTTTTAGTGCGAAAGCAAATGATATCGGCAATATTTTTCTGGATCTCTGTCAACAGAGTCTGAAATATATGGAAGCGAAATCGGGGATTAAAATAAATTGAAGCTTGCTATGAAATACTAGGTTTTCACTTAAGCATGGTAGACTTAAAAAATTAGACCATTACAAATAAACTAAACCAATGAAAAATGAAATAGATGTAACGATACCATGGCAAAGCAAGCAAGAAAAATCCTTGTCGATCGTTTATCTCAAAAGATTTTTTAACGAAGAATCTGCAAGACTAACTTGGGATTTTAAAATTATTCTAGAAGAGAGCGTTTTTAATAATACGTATGTGTTCGAGAGTTTGTGTAAGGGAAATATTCGTGTCCTGATCACGTTGACTGCGGATCATTTGAAAGCAAATTGTTCATGTGGGCGAATGAATACGACATTATGTGAACATGTTTATGGTTTATTGCGTGAAAAGTTAAGTGGGAATAAACATTATTTTTTTCATTTATACGATCCAAAATGGTTTTTAGCACATCCTGACCAACGCGAACTATTTGGTTTATCTCTTAAAGATGAACATAAGAGAATAACAAAAATTGAAATCAACGCAACAGCAGATTGTGGGAGTATCTATGGTTTTCATAATCCATCAGAATTATGCCATGTAGCTAGCAATAAAGTTTATGCAATTGAACCTTCAATATCTAAGTCAGAGTGCAAATTTATCGTTGCAATTCCGATAAATAATACGATTGATCAATTACCTTTTTTACTCCCTTTTTTGAGTGTAGAAAAGAAAAAAAATGTTTTTAAAGAAAGCTATTTGTTAAAAGATGACATGCCATATCCTGAATATCTTACCAGCCATGAGATGATGCTTGATGCAGTAGCAAAAAAAATGATGCAGCTAGGGGCCTCTGCATTTAACGTTAGCGGACCAAATGAACTTTCAGTCGTTGAACGGAATGAGCGGGATTATCGAATAATGGATTTATGGAGAGATCTCATTTCAAATCAATTGTCTCAAGATGAAGTGATCTTTTTTTATTCCCATACGAATAATTTCGGTCTAAGACATTACCAATTCCGATATAGCTCTGCTTCCAATCAATCACATAAATTGAAAATTGCTAATGGCGACTTTAAGCTTAAGATTCAAGTGATAGAGAATCAAAAAGGTTTATTGATGAAGGTGCTGGGCTATTATAAAGGTAATTTGGTAAAGAAAATTAAGTTTTTGAGTAATGTGCATAGTTTCTTTGTCGAATTAAGTTCCAAGAATGTACTTTTTATTGACGATATACAAGTCGGAAAACTTCTAAATCAATTCAGGCATTCCGCATTCAAAATTTTTGTGTTGCGACAAGATATCGCTAAATTTTATGAAGAAATATTGCACCCAATAGCTCAGTACTTCCCGATAGAATACAAAAATGAGGCGCTTCAAGATCTTACAACCGCTGAGGAGAAAATTGAAAAAATAAAAATATTAGAGGTGTCGCTTCAAGATGATGCATTGCTATTAAAAGCATTTATAGATTTTGGGACAGTTACGCTGCCCATTGTTGAGATGCCTAGTACAACTGTTTTAACCTATGTTGATAATGAAATTCAGGTTCAAGAGCGAGACATTGACGATGAGCTGGCTTTTAGCAATTTTGTCAAAGATCAACATGAATCTTTTGCGGAGCAAACTTCCCCTCATACTTGGGAATTGCGAACATCTCTAATCGCTCGAACAAATTGGATAAATAATCTTCATAAGGGATGTCAAGATCTTCAGATAGCACTTAAGCTTACAGGATTAGTTAAAGGATCTAGTTACTATCCTTTCCCTTTGAAATGGGAAGTGGTTGAGCTGAAGTCTCAATCAAATTTATTATATATCAATATGAAATTTAAGCTGGGTAAACTAATATTGGAACCTAGTCTATTTGAAAATTATCTATTTGAAAAGAAAAATTGGTTCAAGATCGATACTGAGGATTATATCTATATCAGCGACTCTTTGAAATCACTTTTTATACCTCTATTCGGTCAGGCACGCATAGAAGATCCTTATATCATTTTAACTTCAGCACAATTGATTTCTTTTCAAACGCAATTAGAAAAGATAGATCCTAAGATTATTAATGATAGCACAAGAGAAAGAAGGGATAAATTAGCCAATATGACAGAGATACCTTTATTGGATGTACCAAGTACTGTCAAAGCAACGCTGCGCCCCTATCAATTGGTTGGTTTTAGTTGGATGGGATTCTTACAAGAATTTCAATGGGGTGGCATTCTGGCGGATGATATGGGACTTGGGAAAACATTGCAGGTAATTACTTTATTGGAGTATTATTACCAAAATAATCCTGATGCAGCCCCTTCTCTTATTATTGTTCCTAATTCATTGTTATTCAATTGGCAAAATGAAGTTGAAAAATTTGTTCCGGGACGAAATTGCCATGTGTATTATGGCACTAAAAGAAAGGGCCAAGAAACTTTCGCGGAAGCATCATTTGTGCTTACAACCTATGGGACAGCTATGGCGGACCTTTTCTTTCTTCAATCTCAATCATTCAGTTATATGATTTTGGATGAGTCTCAGATGATAAAGAATAGGAATTCTAAACGATTCGAAAGCTTGTTTTCAATTATGGCATCGTTTCGAATAGCAATGACCGGTACTCCAATTGAAAATGGGATTCAAGATATTTATGCACAAATGACCATGGTAAATCCAGGTTTTTTTGGGAATTACAGAAACTTTAATAAAATGTTTAAATCTCTGGGAGATGTCGAGGAAACCGATATGCCATTAATGAATTTGCAAAAGATGATTGCTCCATTTATTTTGAGAAGGACCAAAAAGCAGGTCGCATTAGAGTTGCCGGATAAAACGGAGACTATCCTGTATTTGGATATGCAGGATGAACAACGAAAGCTCTATGATAACTATCGTAGGAAATATCGACTGGAAATTGAAGAAAATTTAAATGCTGAAGATTCTTCAAAATCCAAATTTTTAGCAATAGAGGCATTACAGAAGCTGCGACAGCTGTGTAATTCGCCTATATTGATGAAAGATGGCGGTTCTTCCAATGAATCTGTCAAATTAGATTTTATTGATGAAATTATGGAAGAAGTAGCTCCAAATCATAAGATTCTTCTCTTTTCATCGTACACCTCAATGCTTAAACTTGTAGCCCAACAGATCGAAAAGCACAGTATAGCATATACCTATCTTGATGGCAAGATGAATCAGAAGCAACGGCAATTAGCAGTTGAAACATTTCAAAATGACGATACATGTCGTGTTTTTCTGATCAGCTTAAAGGCCGGAGGAACTGGCTTGAATCTGACAGCCGCGGATTATGTGTATATTTTAGACCCTTGGTGGAACCCTGCGGCTGAAGCCCAGGCGATTGACCGTTGCTATCGCATTGGACAAGATAAACATGTTATGGCCTATAAGATTGTTTGCCGAGACTCTGTCGAAGAGCGAATCCTAGAACTTCAGGCCAGTAAAAAAAGAATGGCTGAGGGTATAATCTTGGACGAAGCCAATCTGATGAAATCCATTAGTAAAGATGAATTACTTAAATTATTCGAGTAACCAACTATAAACTTAACTTATGAATACCGAATCTACAATAAAAACTTCCCACGGTGGAATGATGTATTCACATGATTTCCGACTTTGGTATACCTATCTCAAGCGGCGGATAAAAAAAGAATGGCGGCCCGAAGAGCTTTCGTTCTTAATGGGCAAGCCCGATCATGCCTATCTCGATTTTGAGCGAATGTTTCAAGTCGAAAAGTTTTTAAAGCAAGAATCCATTTTATTGGATCGGATATATGCTAGCTCGCGGATCGAAGCAATGGAATTCCATCGAGGAGAATATGAGATTTCTGAGGAGCGTCTGGTCCGTCTTAAAATTGAAGAAGATGAGGTGAAATGGAGTTATTCAATTGAGGTACCCTGGACCTTTTTTAAAAGTAAAAAAAAGCTTTCTCTTCCAGAGTTGCAATTTGAGGAATGGAAAGCCGAAAAGGATCTTCAACTTGAATCGGATGCCATGCTCCATGTTCGACAAAAATTGGAAGCATTATTGGATAGTAATTACTTTGAAAATGGTGCTACAGCGTTACAAATGTTTCGTAAGGTCGAACGTACAGGTCTTGTTCATTTACAGATTTTTCCTCGACACCTTAAAAATATCTTGTATAGCCTTATCCAACAAAACAAGCTCGTTGTCAGAAATATTGAAAATAGCTTTTCATTTTTCTTAACGGATTTTCAGCAATCTAGTCGCAAACAGTATTTATTAAATGGCTGGCGTTGAGTAAAAAAACAATCATTATATTTATCCCAATGAATAAAATGATTTCTACAAATAGAACATCAATCGTACCAGCCATTTTCAAAGGATTGGCTGGTGCCATTTTTATTTTTGCTGTTTTGACGGCCATTTCTTATCAAAATGATCTACCCGTAGATGGTAAATTGGTGATTGGATTTCCCTGGGAATTCTATTCAGAAGGTACAGGTTATAATCTTGAACGTGATGAATACGCCAGTTTTCAGCACTTTAAACTGTTTGCACTGATTTGCAATATCGTGTTTTCAGCATTTGTATCTGCCCTCTTGTTTTTGTTGTATCGCGTTATTCCCTTCAGAAAAAGGAAATAGCTTTTCTGATCCGCTGCTTAACTCAAGCAAGCAACCATCAATCCAAGAATATTACCTTTCCTTCTTTTGCGGAACGCTTCGCAGCCTCCAATATTTCGACTACAGTGACATTGTTGTTGATGGAGCCCAGATCATTCTCTGGGAGCTGTTTTTGCCTTAGTACATCCTCCAGATAAAGGATGTGATTTTCAAAATAAGGTTGATCTGTCGGAATAACCGTTGGCTTATCGTTATGCTGGACGTATTTTAGCAATGTTTTATCGTTTTGTGCATAGAGTTGAGCCTTGGTCCCAAATACCTGGAGGTCCTTTACACTGTAAGGCCAAGCCCAAGATGCCTGGATAATACCGGTGCTGCCATCGCGGTAATTTAAGATAATCGTAGCGTCATCCTCAACCTTTGGATAGACTTCGGGCTTGAGGCGTTGGGTAAAAGCTGTGACAGAAATAGGCCGTTCACCATTCTTGATCCAGGTCATGAGATTGGCCCCATAACAGCCGAAATCCATTAATGCACCACCACCATTTTTCTCTGGATCTGTCAGCCAATCGAGAAAATAGCTGCTACAGCCGATCTCTTTGGGCCCTTCATGTCCATCTTTTACAATCATCCGTGTCACTCGACCCACGGCATTTTGATCAATCAATTGCTTGAGCTGTTGGTTGCTCTTGTACCAGGTCGTTTCATAATTGACCAAAAAAGCCGTTTTGTTTTCTTTGGACAAAGCTGCAATACGTTTGGCATCAGCCAATGTGGTTGCCATCGGTTTCTCTACCATGACGGGTATTTTGAGCGGCAGACAGATTTCCGCTACATTGATATGCTCATTGGTGGGGTTGTAAGCAAGAACCACATCGGGCTTTACTCTTTTCAATAATGAAGGGAGATCTGAATAAAAAACGGATTTCGGAAGGTTGTATTGTGTCTGAATCTTGTCCGCGAGGATATTATTGGCCTCCGCTATCCCAATGATCTCAACCTTCTTCTCTTTGTATAAATTCAATAGGAGGTATACATGGTCGTGATTGAGTCCCGCAACAGCGACTTTAAGTGGACTATTCGCATAAGCAACATGCTGAAATAGCATCGTCAACAAAAAAAATATCTTTACTATATGTTTCATGGTATTCTGTTTAGGTTCAATAAAGATACCATTTTGAATTCTTTAAATCCTTTAGTAAATCCAGTCAATCTTTGGGTGTGATTGTATTATTTCCGCTACGATATCGAAATAAGTCTGCCCTTTTCCAGCCTGTAAATCACTTAGTTTCTGTTGGAAATAAGTCTGATTGAAAGGCGAATTGGCAGCGAGTTTTTCCTGATAGTAGGCGAGGGCTGTTGTCACTCCTAATGCCGCACGACTGTGATCGATGTCTTTCCAAATGATCGTATGCTTTTTTGCGTCCTGAGCTTTTCCAAAGCCACCATAAAGTAGATCATCAAACCCATCTAGACTCCCAATTTGCCAATTCTCATCGGCCATATAGACCCGATTGATTTCGGCGTAAAAACTCGGAATATCCGCAATACGTGCGCCTTCAATAACTACAAACCCGAATTCGGGATGAAGAGAAATGAGCTTCGTGAAGTCTGCCCAGAGCTCCGCTACCACAATTGGAAATGGTGCTTTTGACCATTTATCCACAAACCGGAAAAGGTCCGGTACGATGGGCTCTGGACTACTTGCGCGTAGGTTTGTCAGGGGCTCTGTTAAAGCCTGCTCCTGAAGATTTCCGACCAAAACTTTAGCAATAACTGCGAGTTGATTTCTGTCATTTGTTTCCATCTGCTTCACATTAGATTTATTCATCTAAAGGACTAAAAAAAATTGACTTAACGAAATCGTTTTCGATTTTTTACAAAAAATCCAATACATTTAGGTTTACATTTAGGGATAAATCTAATGCGATGATCTACCGGATAACGTTCTATCGTATACTCACTTTGCTGAGTGTACTTTCTCTAGTTGAAATTTCTGTTTTTGCACAGCAGCGGCCCAATGTCATTGTGATTTTGAGCGATGATGGCGGTTACGATGATTTTGGTTGCTATGGTGGTAAGGAGGTGCATACACCGCATATCGACGAGCTGGCTAAACAGGGGATTCGTTTTCAGTGTGCTTATGCATCTGCATCGGTTTGTGCACCCTCACGTGCCGGTCTGCTGACGGGTCGGTACCAACAACGCTTTGGCTTCGAACACAATATTTCCAAACGGCCGACCAATGGAACGGTATTGGAAGATATTGGGATGGATACCTCGGTGGCAACCATAGCTGATTTTATGAAATACAACGGCTATAAAACCGTTGGCATCGGCAAGTGGCATCAGGGGGACGGTCCCCAATTTCATCCGCTTAAGCGTGGCTTTGATCATTTCTTTGGTTTTATCGGCGGAGATCGCTCTTATTTTCCGATCCCCGGAAAGGTAAGACCAACACAAATGTTGGTCGATGATGGGCGCATTTTTCCCGAAGATTCCATTAGATATCTGACAGAGACATTGACCGATAAGGCAATCTCCTATGTTCATCGTTATCGCCAACAGCCTTTTTTTATGTATCTGGCTTTTAATGCTATACATACTCCTGTGGAGGCTCCGCTGACGCAGAATAGTAAATATAATCATATTGCAGATCCTTTGCGCCGCGCTTATCTGGCAATGCTGGAGAATATGGACAGTAATATTGGCCGTTTGATAGAACAACTGAAAAGCGATGGACTTTATGAAAATACACTGATTATCTTTATGAATGATAATGGTGCAGCCACAAATAATGGTGCCGATAATGGCCAACTGCGCGGTTTGAAAGGGTCGAAATGGGAAGGCGGTATACGGGTGCCGATGATTATGCAATGGCCAGCAAAGCTCCCGAAAGGAAAAGTAGTCAATGCGATGGTATCGGGTATGGATATCTTGCCAACAAGTATGGATGCCATACAAGGGAAAAACATCCCCGGACAAGCGATCGATGGGCTAAGCCTGTTATCATCCTATAAGGCGGCGAAGAATGGGCATGAATATTTATTTTGGCGACGGGGAGTCGCGAAAGCGGTCCGTCATGCCGAATGGAAACTGATTGTTGTCAAGGATGATCCGATATTGTTATTTAACTTGAAAAACGATGTGAAAGAACAACATAATCTCGCTGAAAAATATCCCGATAGCGTGAAGGAAATGTTGGGTAAATTGGCTGAGTGGGAAAAAAAGATGGCAGCTCCCAAATGGTTGAGTGGAGTCTTGGATAATGATCAGAACCAAATGATGAAACATCGAATGGATGTCATTGGACGGGCAGCAGAAAAGAAATACCCTTAATCGGATTATAATTGAAAAACGAATGAAAGCTATACTTATATTTTTATTATCATTTGGACTGGTCATGACAAGGGCACAGGACAAGCATACATTTGATCGCATCAAAAAACATGTGTACGAAGACGAACTGCAAAGTTCGTCCACGCACGGTGATAAAACCACAATCTGGAGTAATCAGCTGACTGAAGCTGGTACTTGGTCTGATATAGATTACACGAGTAAATCAATTTCACTCTGGCCTCCAGGAGAACACTTGGATCGCTTGAAAGCTTTGATCGTAGCTTATGTATCTCCCAAAAGTAAATCTTATCAGCAAAAGTCGCTTTATGACAAGATTGTACGGGCAGCACAGTACTGGGCAAATAACCGATTTGAATCAACGAATTGGTGGCACAATGAAATTGCTTCTCCTAAAGCGATAGGTGTCTGTCTGATCCTGATGAAATTTGGTCAGGAGAAAATCCCGGCTGCAGTGGAAACAGCACTGGTCAAGTTGATGGAAAGAGGGGACCCCTATAAGAAAACGGGCGCGAACAAAAGTGATATTGCCATGCATTATTTCTATCGTGCACTGATCTTGGAAGATACCGGTCTACTGGCTGCCGCTATGGAACAACTGCTTTTTCCTATCCAGTTGGTGGATGGCAAAGAGGGTTTACAATATGATTTCTCTTACTTACAGCATGGGCCACAATTGTATATTGCTGGCTATGGCGAAGAGTTCTTAAAGGGAATTTCTAAGGTAATGGCTTATGTCCGCGAGACGCCTTATGCGGTTAATAAAGAGAAATTGGATCTCTTTGAAAAATTTCTTTTGGAAACCTATCTGCCGGTCATACGTTCACGTTATATTGATTTTAATGTGCATGGACGTGGGATATCGCGACCAGATATACTGCGCAAAGATCAGGAAGTTGCCATATTGCAGCAGATGCAGTTGATCGATCCAGCTAAAAATGAGATCTGGAAGAAAGGATTGGCAAAATTAGATAGTATACAGGCTTTTAATGCAGAAGATCAATCCCTGCATCGACATTATTGGAAAGGAGACTATACAACACACCTCAGAAAACAGTTTCATTTCAACCTGCGTCTGGCAAGCAAGCGAACCAACAAATCGGAATCAGGAAACGGTGAAAATATGCTTGGTAAAAATATGACAGATGGTGTAACCAATATTCAGGTATTTGGTCCGGAATACTATAATATCATGCCGGTATGGGAATGGGACAAAATTCCGGGGACAACTACCCGAGATTATCAGGGTGATCAGGAACTGAAAGAACAGTGGGGGGTACTGGCTGCCAACAGTTTCTCTGGTGGGGTCAGCAATGGTACAATCGGCGCATCGGCCATGTCTGTTCAATACGATGGGCTGGCTGCGCAAAAAGCATGGTTCTTTTTTGATAAGGAGATTGTTTGCCTGGGCAGTGGAATTAACTGTAGTGCTAATGAACCGGTCGTAACAACATTGAATCAGACTTGGTTGAATGGCTCTGTCGTATGGAATGGAAAAGAGAAGATTTCAACCGATTCACTGGTTCGAAATGTAAAACAAGGTGAATATGTCATACACAACCAGGTCGGCTATTATTTTCCGGAAGCCATGAAAGTCGCTCTGACAGCAAAAGAACAATCGGGCTCTTGGTACCGCATCAATCGTTCCCGATCAAAAGATGCTGTCCATGGTAAGGTATTTAAGTTATGGATTGAACATGCGGCGAAACCTGTAAATGGAAGTTATGCTTATATCGTGGTGCCTGGTGTGGATCAGATCGATAAGCGGGCTATGCAGCAGTTAAAAATCTGGCACAATACTTCTGCTGTTCAAGCTGTAGAACATCGGGGGCTGGCTGCTATTCAGGCCGTGTTTCATCAGTCAGGTACCTATCAAATTGGGGCTTGGTCTATTCAGGTGGATAAGCCGGTCATTCTGCAGATCACAAAGGGAGATAAAGCCTTCAAACTGGATGTGGCAGATCCACTGCAACAGGAAAAAGGCGTACGTATTCATCTCATCAATAAACGTGCACAAGTAAATCAAACTGTCGAGATAAAGCTTCCTCAGGCTGAGTACGCGGGTAGTACCGTATCAGAAACAATCCCGACCGATAATAAATAAGGTTTTAATCCTTTCGAATTGCTGTGAATATTAAAAAGTGAGGTCCAGGATCTGTAAAGAACTTGGACCTTCTTCATTCGTTCGGCTGAGGTTTCTAAAGATTAGTTGGCGTTGTTTACCAAAGTTTAGCTTTTGATACAGCCTGTTTTTATTATTTTTTGAGTTGTTCCAAGCGTGTTAAACCTTCGAGATAATAATAATCTGCATAGGTCAAAGGGACATCAATTTCAGAGTGATGTGGCAGACTGCCAACACTATGTTTGAGCAAGAAACCACCGTTGCTTGCATATTTGGCAAAATAACCTGCTCCTGACAGTGTCTGTAGACTTGCCTTAGCAAAAGCTAAATAGGATTTGCTTTCTGCTCCCGAAGTTAAGGTCGATAGTTCAACGAGTGCCGAAGCGACGATAGCTGCTGCGGAGGCATCACGGGGGACGTAATTAAGTTTTAACGTTGAAAAATCCGCATCTGATTTATATCCCTGTTGTCCCGCATTGAAATCCCAGTAAGGGATTTTATCTTTTGGAAGATTTTTGTGGGTCATGTAAAATTTAGCTGCTGCCTGTGCTGTTTTGAGAAACTCTGTTTTTTTTGTCTCCCGATACATCATCGTAAATCCGTAGATAGCCCATGCCTGTCCACGTGCCCAGGTTGAATTATCGGCATAGCCCTGATTTGTCTGTTGATGAATTGCTTTACCACTGTCATCATAGTCTACAACATGGTAGGTGCTATAGTCTGTGCGAAAATGGTTTTTCATGGTTTGTGTTGCATGACTGATGGCCACATCTTTATATTTAGGATCACCTGTCAAATCCGAAACGTAACACAGCATTTCCAGGTTCATCATATTGTCAATGATGACAGGGGATTTCCAAAGTGATTTGCCATCCCATGACTTTTTCTCGTTCCATGACTTGATGACACCGACCTGTGGGTTAAAGCGCTTTAATGCGGTATTGGCCGAATGGACAAGGATGGCTTTATAATCGGCAATTTTTTTCTGATCCTTGAGGTATTTAATTGCCGTGCCATAGGAACAATACATGACAAAACCAATATCGTGATGTTGATCCAGGTCCTTCGCTTTTTCGAGCGCTTCGGTCCATTTTATCGCTTCTTTCTCTGTTTCTTTATTGTGTGTGTGGTTGTAGA
>Ga0213829_1001296_pt1 | contig 18190 bp, 15 predicted proteins | sample MC6MC0896MG_FD_180665 | JGI IMG/M metagenome (GOLD analysis project Ga0213829, IMG submission 180665) | Enriched soil aggregate microbial communities from Iowa State University, Ames, United States - MC6-MC0896-MG | ecosystem: Environmental > Terrestrial > Soil > Unclassified | place: USA: Iowa...
TGTATGTGAAGGCAGACCCGATCCTTTATGAATCGCGCTCGCGCTCCTTGCGCATCCGGGGCGTGGTCACCACCCTGCGTCTGGAAAACCAGTTCTGGGACATCCTGACCGAGATTGCTGCAGCGGACAGTGTCAGCACCAATCAGCTCATCGCCAAGCTGTACGAGGAGGTCATGGACTACCGCGGAGAAGTGGTGAATTTCGCCTCGTTCCTGAGGGTAAGCTGCACCCGCTACCTCAGCCAAAAGCAGGTGACCAATAGGGTGGTGCCACTTTCAATCGCAGCGGGGTAAGCCTTTTGCCTTGCGTTGGCGAGAGCATCCTGAACCCAGTCTTTAGAAATCTAGTGTTCCGAACGCGCCACCAAGGACTCCGGCAGCGGGGGAGAGCACCTAATCCTGGTTGCCATTTGTTATCATCCATCTCGGATTCGCACTGGGACTCTTCCAAAAAAGCGCAAATGGCTTGGGGGTGAAGAGATCATCCACCCAAGGCTGCACAAACCTGCAGACGATGCCGAGCTTGCTATGGTTCTGACGGTGCTGGCGCAGAAATCCCTCCTGTGACCAAACTTCGGGAGGCTGGAAACATTGCGCTCCAGTTTCAGCTCAGCGTTCTCGGCTCGCAATCGCGCTAACTCGCTGTCTTCTTTGGTAATTGCTCGACGGTCAGGAGAGCTCAGTGGTAGACCACTGCGAGAAGCGTTGGCCCAGTTGTCCAACGTTTTCACAGACATTTCCAGCTGGCGAGCAGCTTCCGTCCTGCCGAGCGTTTCGGCGAGCGCAACGGCCTGAATCTTGAACTCATCGGTGTAGTTGCGGCGAGTGGTTGGGTACATGGCAACCTCCAAGATAGCGATGTAAGTATCGCTTCTTGGCGTCCGTTGTCACGGGACAGGCCCAGGCTTTCCCGGCCTCTCATAACGAGGTTTGACGTGCGGGCCAGTCAAACTGCCAACAGATCCTGATAACCGGATTCTCAATCGCTCAGATCTGCAGAAAATCCTGGAGCGAGCAGGGCGTTGCTGACTCCAGCAAGTACCTCATGATTGCGTAGCCATAACCTGTACTCGGGGCCCCGGAGCCGATGATCAGGAGAGCAGTCCACACTCCATTGCCGCAGCGTATAGCCTGCAGTCAGGGCCTGAATGGTCATCGTCATCAGCCCGTCTTCCATGCCATAGTCTAAATGTGTCACCTCCGGACGCGGTTGGTCTGGATGGTGAACCAATTCCAAAGTCACCTGCTGGTTCCATTGGCTATCGGCCTGTCTTCCTTCGCGCTCTTGATCTACGGTCTCATCAAGCAGCTGTGGATCAAGAATTCGGGTGATCACAAAGTCTCTGAATTCACCTGATTTCCGATCAAAACCGCGCACGTGCCAGCGCAGGCCGTTGTCCACAAGCACGTGGGGCACGATCACGCGCTCACTGGTCGCATTCAAGGACTCATAGCGAATTCGCAGCGGCTGGCGTTGAAAAACGGCTCGGGTAACAAGGCCAAGTGTCTGGAGATTTGGATTGCCCAGCCGGGCAGGCTGCAGCGCTGGCACGCCCGCCGACCATACGCCAGGAAAACCGTCGGCGAACCCTTGCGTCAGCCAGGCAATCACGCGCTCGGAGCTGAAGCTGTACATGGGCTTGAATTCTGGGCCGATGTAGAACGTCTTAGCGCTGACGTCGTAGTTCAGGTTGTTCGGGTTGAGGCTCGCATAGAGGGCAAGATCTCGGGTTGCCGACGCGGCTTTGATCTGGAATCGACGCACGAGCGCTTGGCGCCGCACCTCCCCCAAAAACCACAGGTTGAGCTCGATATAGGCAAGACGCTCATGCTGCGCTTGTGAGTGATCCGAGGTTTCGTTGGTCATTAAATTCTTTTCGTTTTTAGGTTGCGCTTTAGGGGTATAGAACTACTATCCATCAGACCACCTCAAAATGAGTCGGTTTTAGATCGGCAGGGATCAACAGCTCGGCAAGGGCTCTGTGAGCTGATTATGAACGATTTTATAAGCATGCCAGAGCCTCCGAGCGCGAGGAGCATTGACCTGGTCGACCTGACGGCCCACCAGCGCAATCTGCTGCTCCTTAAGCCTATCTTGCGGCTCGACCTCAACAAGATGGCACATTCGACCGAGGACAACGTGTCCGTCCTTGAAGGGCTCGACACCAATTACCTCTGTCTTGCTGCGTTGTTTTTCATGATGGAAGGTGCCGCGATCAATCAAGGCTACACACGCACCGATGTCCAATCACACGTCATGGCGTTGGTGGCGTCGATGCGGGAAGGACTGACTGAATCGAATCGACTACGGGTTGCCGGGATCGTGATCGACGCGCTCAGCAATGCGCCGAACAAGTACGCCTCGTTTGAAGAGGCATTTTTCCATGCGCCTTCTGGTGAGACCCGCTACATCAAGTTCAAGCTCATTCGCTATGAGCCTGACCATGAGGATATTTTCCGCTTCACGCCCACGGAAGCTGGATATGTCGTGTTGATGGGCATGCTTGACCTTGAGGTGGAGGATTACCAGATCCTCATTGAGAAGATGCTGGTTCATCTCATCGAAAACGGACGCTTTGAGCAGGCACTCGAACTGGCCAACCGCGCTCGCCTATTGTCCATAGAGCACAGGCAGAAGATTCGTGACCTGATACGTCGTGCAGCACGATCGCCGGGGACAGTTAACTGGCGTGACGACATATACCCGCAACTGAGCGATGCGCGCCGGCATGTGGAGGAGCGGCAGACCGTCGACCACGCGATGATGGAGTCACTGTCAGTGAAGATCCGAAGTCTGGATAACGAGAGTGCCGTCGCATCCCTGCAGCGTCTTCTACGTCAGCTTCAAAGTGCAAACCTGCAGCGGATGCGGCTACTGACTGACATTGGGGCTGCGGGTGACGATTTTTTAAAAGGGCAGGCCGCAGGCTTTCGGGCTCGCCGGCGTACAGGCCTTCCCGATCTCGATCACGAGCTCTTCCCCAAACTGATGCAGAAACCTGCTGGCGAAATTGCAAGGCATGCAGAAGACCTCTTGCTGAGTTTTTACCCCGCGGTACCCCCTAATGTGTTCGACCTGTCTAGCTTATTCGAGCTGCTGCTTGAGCGCCGAGGCAGCTACGAGTTCGAGGGGGATGAGGGTGAAGGTGGAGAAATCGAACAGTTTCCCGAGATCCCAAACCCTTTTCCGGATGAGCTCATTGCGAAGATCCTGGACTGGCTGGACGCAAAGATGCACTCCGCAAGCGAGTGGACAATCGAGCGTTTGATCCAGTTGGCGCAAGCCGAAGGACTGTCATTTCTGGAGCGCAAGGCCATTGCTTACGAACTGTTTAGAGCGTACGCCGACAGCGAATCGCGGTACCCACATCTTCATGCGGTGGTGGATGGTGAGTTCGATACATCGGTCGTTTCAGGGGACAACCTGCGATACGTGAGCACAGAGGAGGGGCAGGATGAGCAACAGTGAAAGCCGGGATGCCGCAGCGCTGCTTTACAAAGCCATGGGGGCTTACGCAAGCCCAGGTTCCGATGTCGAGTACCGTCATCTGCTTGCCAGGTACCGTGCTGACAGCGCCTTTTCAGAAGTTGTGAACGGTATCGCTGCTGGTATGGAGCTGGCCATCCTCGACGTCAGCGAACGAGGTTTAGTCATCGCACCCAGCGGCAAGAAAAGCCGCTTTTCTATCAAGATCGGCGACCTGCGCCTCAACATGGGTGAGCGTGAAAAGGTGGCCATGGTGCTGGTGCATATGGCCATCGGCACCGTGTTCTATCCCACCACAGATCATCTGGAAGATGAAGGGCGCACCCCGTTCCCCAGCAGCCTCACCGACATCAGAGAAAAGGTGGTCGGCATCGCTAACCAGTTGCGTGTGGCCGCCGAAGGAGACAGCTATCCAGCCGAAGAGCTTCGCCCCGGGTGGAGTCTGTTACTGGATCTGCAGGAGGTGATGCCGGATGCTTCGCGAGCCTCAATGAGTTCGGTGCACGGGATCGTAAAGGTCTGCCTGATGCGCATGCTGACGTACGGGTTGGTCAGAAAAGAGGGGCGTGAAGAGATAGGCGACAAGACCGTGTTCACGCCGACCCATCAACTGCGCATCCAGTTGCGCGAGCTGACGCTCCCCAACCTTTACCGCGTGACTGCCGAATCAGCGGCTGAAGCCAATCAAGGGTGACCCATGCGCATTTCCAGAATCTACGTTGACCGGTTTGGATCGCCTACCAGTTGGTATGAAGGGATGACCTTCGACCTGTGCGAGCCTGTCACTGGCGAGGCCATCGATAGCTGCATGAACTTGGAGAACGCGGGTGGCAAGACGTCTCTGCTGTCCTACATCTTCAGCTGCTTTGAGCCGAAGCAAGATCGGTGGCTGCAGCACCTGCAGTCCAGCTCACACGCTTTCAGGGATTACTTCGCCCGCGACATCAGGCCGTCGTTCATGATAATCGAGTGGATCATGCCCTCGCGCAGCCCGAACGGTCAGAACTACCGTCTCGTCATCGGTCAGGCTGTGCAGCTCAAGGAGTCCGCAGACCGGGCATCAGAGGTTGATCGCCGATTCTTCGCGTTCGAGTCCAGCCCAGCGTTGGCCTGGGAACACCTTCCGGTACCGGGAATATCGATGGCACCGGTTCAGTCGCTCCAAGATTTTTTGAATTGGGGGCATCAAACCGCCCGGGTGCAGAGTCAGGGTGATTTCCACATGATCGTCAACCAAGGCGATTGGGTCGCGCACTTGGAACAGCGCCGGCTGATCGACGTGGAGCTGCTGAAGATGCAGCTGTCCTTCAATAGCCGCGAGGGCGGAAGTGAAGAGGGTTTTCTGTCGTTTAGCTCGGAAAGCGATCTGGTTTCCAAGCTTCTACACCTGTCGATGAACCAGGAACATACAGATGCTTTGCGTGACATGGTCGCGCAGACCATGGATCGCTTGAAGGCAAAGCCCAAGCATGAAGCCAGGCTTCATCAGCTGAAGTTGTTGCAGCAATGGATGAAACCATTCTCCGAAGGCGCCGCTGAGCTCCTCGGCGCCAAGGCTGCATTACTAGAGGTTGAGCAGCAGGCAGCAGATACGCTGTTCACAATGCGCGACCAGGTGAATGGCCTGGACGTGCGCCTGGCCAATGCAAACACGGCCATCAGCCAGCTTCAGCAAATGGCCGACCTTGCTGCCGCAGAAGCGGTGTCATCCAAGCACAATCACCATGCGCTCATTGGCCTCGAGTTGTCCCGTGCGGATGAAGCCGCGAAGGAAAAATCACAAAGCCTCCATACGGCATTGCAAGCGGGGCAGGCCAGGCTTGAGTGTTTGAGCGGTGCACTGATCAAACGCGAGATCGCAAGCGTCGAGAAGCTCATCCAGGAGCTGACGCAACAAGCGGATGCACTGAAGGCCGAGTTGAAACCGTTTGAAGATGACGCAGACCGCATGGGCGCCATGCTTCGGTATGTCATCAGCCAGCATATTGCCAAACATCAGGCCAAAGGCAATGAACTGGTCGCACAAGAGCGTGAGGGCAACACCTCGCTGGATAAAATTGCGCAGCAGCGTCAGTGGGCCAACGATCGGAAAGCGACGCTTAAAGGCAGCAAAGGAGCGGTTGAACAAAGCATCAAGAGCGCCATCCAGTTCCAAGAAGGGCTGATCGAGGGCGGATGGTTGCTGCCGACGGACATTGACGTCGCAGCCGCCATCGAGCGGTTGAGTACGGCGATCGAAGAACTTAAAGCTCGGTTTGATGACCTGAAGGAACAGCGCGTCACGAAAAAAGCAGCGTTAGCCCAAGCTCAAACTGAGGCTGCCGATGCGATGCAGCAGGTGACTCAAGCCCGGGTGGAACAGGTGCCGCTCAATCAGTGGCTGCGCAACTATGATCATCGCGTTGAAACGCTGCAGAACGATCCCGCCTTGGCCACCTTGGTGGAAGGTCTGTGCGACCCACACTCCACAGCGCTGGTGACGCAGGTACAGCATTTTATCGAGTCGACTCGTACGCAAATGTCGGACTGTACGATTCGATTGAAACAACTCAAAGAGCAGCAACTCTCAGTTGAGCAATCTGGCCTGGCAGGGCGAAGCGATGACGTCGATCTAGTCGTGCATGCACTTCATGGGGCAGGAATTCGCTCTGCGAGAGCGGCCAATACCTATGTAGCTGATCTGCGACCCGATGCGCCTGATGCACGAGCGCTCGTCCTGTCAGATCCTGCGCGTTTTTTGGGCGTCAATGTCGCGAAGGACGAATGGCCGAAGGCAGTCCACGCTGCGCGATCGATGCAACTGTCGCTGTCGCTTCCCGTGACATTGGCCATTGCGAGCCTGGACGTTGAACCCACAGCGGATGATCGCTATGTGTTCGGGCCAGAGAAGGACGCCATCTTCAACAAACGTGCGGCGCAAGAGGTACTAGCTGAATGCGAGAACCTCATCCGCGCGGTCGAGGCAGGGTACGATGCATTCGCCGAACGTGAGATAAAGGCCCAGTCGTCTCTGGCAGGCCTACAGGCCTTCCAGCGTGACTACTCCCGCGAATCTATCCAGCAAACCGTCGATGCATTGGAGCAGCTGCAAAGAGATGCAGAAGTGGCTGAAGCAAAGCATGCCGAGCACAGTGAGATCGCGCGACGTGTTGACGGTGAGGTTGAGGCGCTCAACGGCCTGATCGAAACACTTCCAGGTGAAATCAGCACGCTGGGGGATGGCTTGCAGCGGCTGTCGGATTACGCCGCAAACTGGGAACCCAGGATTGCTTCAGGTCGTAAGGAGCTTGCCGAGATCAGCCGTGAGTTAGGCCAGGTCGAAACATCCCTAGCTCAGATGAAAGCTGACGAAGACGCAGGGAAAGCAAGCCTGAGAGACATACGTTCAGAACAGAGCAAGTGCGTAAGGGCTGTCGATCTTCTTCAAAACGAATTCGAACAGGTTTCACGGTGCGACACCGCGCACGATGCCAGTGCCGAAGTGCTTGAGAAGGGCTACGACCTCAAGACATTGCGCGATCTGTACGCACACGCTTACGCGATGCTCACCACGCAAGAGAAAGACAAGCTTGGCGTGATCGGCGCGCAGCTTGAGATGCAGCGTCGACAGGTGTCGCGATTGACGGAGCAGTATCAAAGCGACTTTGGACGTCTGGACGTTACCCTAGTCGACGCGCTCGTCTCGACTGACATCGAGGCGGAGATAGAAAGCCAGAAGCGGTTGAACGGTCGGACAGCGGATGAGAAAGAAGAGGCAGCACATTCCCTGGGTGTGGCGAGCTCCCAACTGCAAGCTTTCCGGAAAGAGCATCCGTCTGTACACCCCACCCCTGAAATGATGGCACTAGAGGACGATGAGTTGCCAGCTCTGGCAGCGCGGGAGCTGTCGCATTCTCAGACAAAGACTGAAGAGGCGGAGTCGATTAACCGTCAGATTGTCCAAAAACGGGCCGACGTCGCGAACGATGTAAAGCAGAAGGCGACCTTGGAAACCCACATCAAGCTGCTGACGTCTTCATTCACTGCGAACAACTTGGTGCCGAAACTGATCGATCTAGGAGACGAGATTGGCGACCGCGTTGCTGATCTACTGTCCACGTGGCGGCGACGGGGCGATGCGGTCAGCGGGCTTCGCTCCAAGACTGACAAGGCGCACCGTGATCTGCTCAAGGTCGCGACGAACGTCGATTTTGTAGTTGTAGAGGGTGAGGTTTCCGCCTACATCAGCCAAGACGACTTCGAGAAAGCCTGCTTGGATCATCAGCGCCTGGTTGAGATGGTTGATGATCGGGTGGCGTCGGTCACCGATCAGCTGGACAAGATGACGCCCGATTTCGAGAGTTGCGTCACTGAGGTTTACAACCAGGCAACATCCGCTAGCTCCCTGGTCAAGCACGCTGTGGGCATCACCATGCCACTCGGCACCCCGTATGTCAGCGGCAAGCCCATACTGAAGATGGCGGCTAACCTGACGGGCAAGACACCAGACCAGCGCAAGATCGAGATCCGGCATTACCTCAACAGCCAGATCGAGAGTGGCGTCGTACCCAGGACGGGAGCTGACATCATCACTCAATGCCTGCTTAGCTTCACAAGTCACCGGTCATTCGGCCTACAGATGCTGAAGATGGAGCAGAATGCGGCATTCCAGTACCAGTCCGTCAACGATATGAAGAAATCAGGTGGGCAGGGCACGGTGATCGCGACCTTCCTCTACATGCTGATCAGCCATATGCGGGTGAACACTCAGACTCAGGCCAAGCGAGGTGGCGGCGGCCCACTGCTCCTAGATAATCCTTTTGCAAACGTACAGACCCGAGCGCTTATCGATGCACAAAGGATCCTCGCCGCCAGCCTTGGTATACAGCTGATCTGCTTCACCGCCAACGCAGACGCTAACATCCTCGAAGGTTTCAGGCGCATCATCCGCCTGCGCAAAGCTGGGGTGAATAGCAAGACCAACCGGACGCATATCGAAATGGCCAAGGCCACGTTCGCAGAGATGGCGTCATAGCTATGAGTGTAATCTTCCTGGACAAGCTCACTCAACAAACCGGGAAGCGCATCGCATTGTCTGCGCTACGCACCCTATGGTTAGACACATTTCCCGAGCAGGTTTCCACGCCTGATAGGGATCATCAACTGCTCAGGGCATTGAAGCAGGGAGAGGGTGAGGGGCGGCTTCAGCTTCCAGGGCCGCTAGGCTTCGAGAAACTGGGTAATCCACCCATGCCCAAGTCCATCACCCTGATCCGAGAGGTCGTGCAGAGGGATAGACCCAACTATGCGAATCTATCCTGGCTACCTGAAATCGGCTTCTGGCCGAACCTATCGCTTAGTGATCGCGCGATTGCCTTCATGATCAACGAGTGGTTGATCAAGCGCCGTGGCAACTTTATGCAAGTCCCTTTGCGTGAGCGATCTCTGGATATTTTCGGTGATGAAAAGTTTCTGGATAGCCGAGTCCGCAACGGCGCGCTCTTCGGCGGTCGAATGCCACTGAGCACCATCGGTGCGATGCGTGTCGAGCATCCTTTGGCTTATCGGCCATCTGATGCTGTTGGAGTACCAGTGCTGGTTGTTGAGAACCACCATACATTCTGGAGTATTGGGGAGTGGAATGAGCACGCCAAGCGCTACAGCGCCGTTGTCTACGGATCCGGCAATACCATCTGCGCATCAGGATTGGCACTCAAAGAGGTCATGCGTGAGCGTGAGGCTCAACGAGCCGAGTATTTCGGAGATGTAGATCCCGAAGGCCTCAGCATTCCGCTCAAATTCAACAAGCTTCACGAAATTCAGCTGACTCCGAGCCTGTCTTTTTACGAGATGTTGTTGAATGTGGGCCGCCGGCGGGAGTCGGTCATCCTGCCTACGGGATACGAAAATCTGACAGCTGCATGGTTGCCTCACCTCGCCAGACAGATCAATGAGCTTTGGAAGGAAGGACTGTGGCTGCCTCAGGAAGGTGTCGGGTTGGAGCAGTTAATGGTGCATAGCAACAGCTGAATCAACTTATGAGCTGGATGCCGCCTAGTGCTGAGGCTGTCGCGAAATGAGGCGACTAGCCCTAAGCGTTGTTTCACAAGGGCTCTAGCCGATGCCCTGCCAATTTAAGCGACTTTTCTTGGGATAGTCGCTAGATTAAACATTATTTTTGTGGATTGTCGCCTTATTAAGCATCAACAACAACGAATACCATTTTGTCGAGGATATCTCCCACCCCGGAGGCCGTGGCATGCGCCCACCTAGACAGGCAAAGACGGCGTAGCTGGACACTCGCCCTGCGGCCAAAACAGAATTCTCTGGTCTCCGCACATAACAAGCCGCAATCGCCATCCCTCCTTGCTGGGCAATCTAGCTCGGTGGAAGCCTTTTTGCGCAGAGTGTTATGGGTTGGTGGCTGCATCTGTTGTACCCCCCAATAAGTGATCCGTTTCGTCCAGCTTTCTCGAGGGCTCCCCCTGGTGGCTTCGCCTTCTGCGATGCAGGGCCCTAGGGCTATTTTTCGTTTGAAACTAAGGACGAACGACCCTCTGACAAGCTGAATTTAGTAAATGCATTTTGGATTGAGCATGTACCGAGATGAAGCCTTGATGAAATTCCGTCGTTCCCGTTTCAATTGGAGGCTTCTGTCTCGATTTACTCAGTGAGTTGTGCGTCAACCTTGTACTTTTTAATGCTTGAGCTTTCAATTTCGGCATGGCGCTTTGGGTTGCGCTTCATACGTCTATTGCTTAGTGGGTTTTGATCACGATTTACCTTCGCCTATCAAAAAAGTTGCATTCGCAGGCTTGACACAAAGCCAAAATGGAAGTTAAAAATGAAAAAGCATTTAACTTCGCGCTCAGGTAGATGGGTATCACCTGATGGTTTCAAAGCATGTCCATAGGGGCTCTACAGGTGTACTTTTCAATTTCATAATCCTTGGTTCAAAGCTATGACCGATACTTCAGAAGATTTGTGGGGGGGCTTAAATAGCTTTACGCCGCTAGAGGAGATAGGGCGGCATAAGCTCGGAAGTGAGCGCTTTACGGTAATTAGCCTCTTCATTGACGGGAAAATATCAGCCGCTGAAGGCATAAATTTACTAGGCATAGGGAAGCAGTATTTTTATAAGTTGGTAGCAAGGTCTCGAGGGGCACGAAACTACAATAAATTAGTGCCAGGTAAGCGGGGTCGTAAAGGCGGGAGCGATAAACTTGACGCTCGCGTGGAAGCAATTATTGATAAAGCTTTTGATGATTACTATTATGGTATTTCTGCTAGCTATGCGAAAGTTTGGTCGGTATGTCAGTCAGAAGCTGATGCTCAAAAAGTTGTGCGTCCCTCTTACTATACGGTCAGACGAAGGATTAAATCTAAGCCTCCAAGATTATTGTACGAAAGGAAATACGGAAAAGACGCAGCGGAACAAAGATACGGAGCGAGGCCTGGACATAAGAAAACCGACCGCCCACTCCAATGGGTTCAATTCGATCACACCGTCATGGACATATTGTTGGTCGACGAAAATGACCGCCGAGTCATTATTGGCAGGCCCTGGATCAGTTTGGCAATTTGTATCCATACAAGGGTGGTTCTTGGGTTCTATTTGTCTTTATTGCCACCGAGCGCTGTAAGCGTGGCAATGTTAATCGAAAATTGCGTGCTGCCAAAGAATAAGATCTTATTAGCTTTAGGGATGGAGGAGAATCTTTGGCCAGTTCACGGCCTGATGGAAACTATCCATACTGATAATGCTAAGGAATTCATATCTGATGTGCTGGTACTGAACTGCAAGCACTATGGAATTGACGTAAGGCATCGCAATGTAGGAAAAAAACATCAAGGAGGACATATCGAGAGTTTGATTGGAAAGTTCATGACAACCAAAGTGCATTTTTTGCCAGGAACAACGGGTTCAAACGTAATCGACCGGAAGTCATATGGCAGTGAAAAACGCGCATCAATGACGTTTAGTGCACTACGCAAGTTCATGATTTATCAAGTGTGCGCATATCATGAGACCAAGCATTCTGGCATTGGGAAAAGCCCTATTGAAGCTTGGAATGATTATTACCGAGATGGGGTGGAACCAAAAAGCATTCCAGAAAAAGACCATGATGGTTTTCGCTTTAGCTTTTATCCAGAGTTTGCCGCAAAACAAGTAGTTCCGCAAGGGATAGAGTTATTCCGACGGTTTTATTATGCTCCTGCACTAAAAAATCATATTAGAGAGAAGGTGCTGGTTAAGTATGACCCTTACAACCTTGATGTAATAAGGGTAAAAGTGAATGCAGAATGGTTCGTGGTTCCTTGTGTACGAAACTCTTCTGGCCGACATTCGCATTATGAATATTTTCGGCATCAGAGGCGCATTAAGTCCTTACCAAATGGCACTATGACTAGGCGTGGCAGTGAGGCAGTATATAGTGCAAATCAACTCGTGGTAAGTGAAGTAAAAGCTACGACTAAGGCTAGGCGTCTGAAGAAGGAAAAAGGTCTAGAACAGCATAATGCTTACTCCATCATTTTAGAAGGCGCGAGCAAAAAAAATAATGAAAGCGCTGAAAATTATTCGAACGTTGCCCGTGGAAGTGCTAGCCAGGTTGAAGGGCATAGAGGGCTGATTGGCGATTCGATGCCTGGGATAGTCTCGAACCTGCGCTCAAGCAATAGTGTAGATTACGAAGATGAGCCGATTTTGTATTGATCGTTCATTAATGAACGATTAAGTATTTTGTTTTTGCCTTAATCCAATTGTTTTTGCGAGACTATTATGTCCGATTTTTCCCACGTGCATCCCGATAGTCATAGCTATTTTTCGTTAACGGATCATGAGCGAACATTGGTGTGCTGTCAGGATATCTGGGTGCCTCACCCCTCAGTTGAAAACCTAATTGCACGCATGCATGTGATGATGCAGATGACAAATAAAATCAATGCCCCCAGCATGCTAGTAATAGGGCCTGGTGGCTCAGGTAAGACTAGCATGATTGAAGAGTTGAAGAAGCGACATCGTGTTTGGGCGGAGAAAATGGTATTTGTAACAATGCATCAAAGCCCTAATGGCTATTCATTGAAGGAGTTGATACTGCAAGAAATTGGAGTGGGTGTGTCGCGTCGTGCGCGTCTGAATGAGAATATCTCGCCGGAATTGCAATACTTGATTAAAAGTCAAAATATTCGGGCCATCGTTATCGATGAGATTCATGATGCATTGACATTAACAGACTTCCAGCAGCGAATTAACTTGTCATTGTTGAAGAATTTAGCTGGCTCTAACTATGGTCTCTGTGTCTTTGCATTCGGTATTCCAGATGCCGCGCGGGTATTGAGGCGTGATGCTCAGTTGGCCCGCCGGTATGCTGTGCGGTCCCTAAAACAATGGGGGAACGATGGTGAGTTCAGAAGCTTTGTGGCATCTTACATTTTTCGCCTCCCTTTACGGAAGCCGACAAACTTCAAAGACCAGAAGTTATTTCTAAAGATAATGGAGACGGGCCAGGGGCTGACCGATAACATTGTGAAGATCTTACAGGCGGCAGCCATGGCTGCAATCACTGATGGCTCTGAACATATTGCTCATAAGCATCTTGACAACATTGAGTACATTATGGATGACCTATGTATTGCGCTGCGCGACGTCGACCAGCTTGAGCGTGAGGGCGGTTTCGCATGAATAGTAGCTCTCGTATTTCCAAGGCAATCAAAGTTCTCCAAGGACAATACAAGATTGAATATTCGTTCCCTGAATTGACGAATACCATAGAAGAGCTAATCCGAAATACAAATATCACTGCTAAGGGTGTAGTCGTTCACCTAGAGGGCGAACCTGGTTGTGGCTTGTCCGCCAGTCTTGAACATGTGGTTAATAAATTTGGTGTAGAGGCAACTAAGGTCAATTATAATTTTAGCTTCGGCAAGCTATCTTTATTGGATAATTTCGCTATTTCGTTAGCAATAAGATCCCCCTACGAGCACCTGAAAAAAGCTCCCTTATATATGGATCAGTACATAAATGAGGTAGGGTTAAAGCTAGTAGTAATTGATGACTTGGAGCGCTTCGAAGTCACACATGATAACTCATTGGCCGAATGCTTGGTCGCTATATCGGAAGTCGCAAATGGCCTGGTTGTTCTATATACAACGCACTATCGCCCGCTGGCAAGAAAGATAGAAAAAATTATGAAAGGAAGGGTGAATTTATTTAGAGTTAGGATGTCGCTCGAGTCAGCTGACCTTTGCAATATCGCATTTAAGTTTTTAAACGCTGCGAATGGTGAAACTAGACAAAGTATTAGGTTTTCTGAATGTGCACTTGAACACATCGAGCAGCAAGCATGCCGGCTCGATGAGTTTGTAAAGATCTTAGAGGTGGCTTACGCATATGCTACTTTAAGAAATGATAGCCTACTCACATTTTCAGGTACTGAAGAAGAGTTTTCAATTCAAGGAAGTCAGTATGTTGAAGTCCGGGCTATGCTCGAATGCTAAAATGATAGCTGGTGAATCACTTTCATCTTGGAGTTATCGGCTATGTCAAATCCCAGAAGTGCAGCAGTATTTACTGCACAATGCTGGGGGTTATGGACGTGGTCCACGATTATTTTTGTCACTTTTTGAATTTGAAAAGCGTGAAGCTCACTGCGACTTAGATTTTATAAGCCCGGACTATAAATGGAAGGTTCTGCCCTTGATTATGGGGCCAGATCTAGAAAGATTCGTCAAGCCTGTGAATGACGCGCCGATGATACCTTGGGGATTTCGACGATCTTATTGCGAAGATTGCATGCGTGAAAATCTTCGATCTAATTGTTCTTTGATGCTCAAGATTGCCTGGCGATACGTATCAAAACCATTTTGTGAAGTGCATGATATGTTGCTTAAGGATGTCCCGCGACAGATAGGTGGCGCGTTGGATGCGCCTCGGGCCATATTTAAATGGAATCATAGTATTGAGAGTAAGAATCTCGGACATGCAGAATATGTTAACAACTGGGCCGATTTGCTAAAAACCGCATGTCGTGTTCAGAAGAAACTCGTAAAGTTACGTAATCTTCAGCATGATAGTTGCATTTATCTTTTTGATAACACAATAATGAGCCTTATGCGGGCTCTTCTTACGCCAGGCATGGATTTGTATCGTCATTCCGGTAGTAACAGACTGCTAGATATTGTGTCCAGTGAAGGTGAGACGCTATACCTTAGCTGCTACTTGCAGCCGTTTAGGGCTTCTGCAGCTTGTCGCGCGCGCGCGCTTTTTTTTATTGGAATATTGCTAGGTTGGGTTAGTCAAAAGGAGGCCTTTAAGTCACTTCGTGGCGATCCTTGGGAATCAGATACGCCGGAAAAAATATGGGGGAGCGTGTATAAATTTGACAAAGAGCTTTATTATTGGCTTAGAAATAGCTTGATCAGATTCCAGACAAGCGCCCTAAGTATTTACACTTCATAGTTCGCATAAGTATTTCATGTACACTTATATAGTTCCGGTTTACGTTACCCTGGGTTTTTACGTCAAGGTGTCGGGTCAGTTCAAGAGACAACATCCGTTTTTATGTTATGTAGTTGACGCGCGCAGCTGCAAAATAGTAGGCCATGCTTTTTCGGTCGGTAAGCCCACGATCAATCTCTATGGTAGAGCAATGCTGGGTGTGCGCGCGGAACAGTTGACTCATTCCTCTGACTCCGCTCATTCCTCTCATTCGTGTGAATTGTTGCGAATTCGCGGTCCTAGTTTTGTTGGTGAACTAGCTGACGTTTTTTGTGATGTTGATAAGCCAGTGATGATATCAAAGATGCGCAGATCGCGGAATTTGACATTGATTTCTGAGACGATGTTGGCATCTTTGTTGATGCACCATATTTACGAAGCCTTTTCCGATATTTTCATGGCGCAAGCAGCAACGATGTCTATTGAGGTCGCTACTCTAAATGCTTTATTAAATCAAGCTCTTAGTCGCTGCAATCGATCATTAGATGATTTCCCACACTGGATCACATTGAGTTAGCGGGTAAGGTTTGCCAAACTTCTATTCCAAGCTAATGAAATCGTAGCGTGGTGGGGGAGTTGATGTACTAATTTCCGCCAGCAAAGCTGTGCAAAAAGAAGGTGCGCTCTCATACTTAGTCTCCATCCTATAAGCTCAATTCTAAGTTAGTCCGTGCTCAAACGAACTACCACTATATTTTAAGTCTAAACGGAAGAGCCCGGCGCTGCTCGAGGCTAGATTAGGAGTGGCTCAGAGATAGATTCCAAGGCTGATCGCGGTTTCAAATGTGGATTTGCTTTGCGAGACACTGTGGCGCCTAGGGTGGCATTGAAGGCCAAGGTCGAGAGCTCTAGGTGCATGTGGGATTCGTGTTTTTTTGTTACGATCACGGCCACCGAAATGATTTTCTTCACTTGGCAAAAAAACTTCATTTTTGAGGTTTTCCTACACTTTTTCTTCACTCGCGTGGACCCACGCGGGGTATTCCAAGTTACGTTCCCGTGGCTTCGACACTGTCCCTGCGGTTCAACGCTTTACAGTAGGCTTGTCCATGAACGATCAAAAAAGCCCCCTTAGTGTCCATTCGAAAGCAGTCGTTTTCCACTCCTGCTACAACACTGTGCTCAGAAAGGTGGACGCACGATACGATATACGCGGTTACGTTTTGGCTCAGATGGTCAAGCTTTGCCTACAGAGCCGCGGTACGCTCCCGCTCGCGTACCGCAGCTTTTATGCGCAGTACGCTCAAGCCGAGGCGATTGCGTTCTTGGAAGCGTGTGCTACCCACTTGTTATTCGGCCCGGCTGGTCGCCTTTCACCACAGGAGTATCACTACCAGAGAGATGCATACCAAAACCCGGGCTAGCCCGTAGCCCGATCAGCAGCATTCTGATGCTCACGTGTAAACGTCGTACTCAAGACGGTAGAGGAAGGCCCATACCTCCATATAGCTTTCATGACTCCAAAGCAAGGTGCATGGGGTGTGGTTGCCAAGACCAAGCGCAGGGCTGATCATCCAACGCTGCGCCAGTTCTCCTTTGCCGAGCACCTCCATTGCTTTTCGAAAAATTTGCCCCTTCCTTGTTAAAAAAGCCCCATGAGCAGAGGTCCAGCAGCTGATTGAGGGCTGCTCGCTAATTCCGTGGATCGTGATACTGTTCATGACAAGTGTTCCAAAGGCTAATGTCGAGAGACTCTGATGACACTATGACGTCAGGCGGGGGTTGCACGCCACCGATCTTGTAGGTAAGCGCAGCGACTTCGGACTGCTATGTCAAAATACCCTGAGTTTATCGAGTTGCGGGGGAGTGTCGCCTAAGGCCAGTCGGTCATGCCGCTAGACCCGCCCCTGAAAGCCCCGTCTGAATGGCGTCCATAGAGCGCACCCGCCACGCCTGCAGTGTAGGGACCGGGCTGAACATCGCTGGCTTCAACACGGGGACCGCACCAGATTCGTGGGTTGGTGGTCTGACTTCAAGCTCCATCGGCGGCGCACAGTCCTGCATCGCCTCTTCCGAGTTGAAATTGCACTTATCGCGGCGACGATAGCGGCCGCTGCGGCATACAGCCTGGTGTAGGTAGGGCCAGCACGGCGCGTCCGATGAAGCGTGCTAACAGTCAGTTGTAGATAGCAGCTGAGCCATCGAAGTGGTGCTTCAGCAAGTTATTCACATTCGCCGTATCGAAAAAAACTTGCAAAATGCATTCCTGCAGTACGTTTCATCCTGGCTTGGCAGCGCGTATGGGTTCCTGTCGGAGGAGGGTGGAGAGCTGATCCGTCTTCCAACTGGTATGGACAAGTAGTTTTCTCGCTGTGGCTCGACAGCAATAACATCTGTTCATTCAGATCCGCAAGGTCGCATGGAAAACCTAAACGCGAACCAAAGCCAATGATGGCTGCTCGCTTCCGGGCGGAAGCGCGCGCAACGCCAGCGAAGCGGACCGACAAGCCAGCCGTTTTCTCGATCATGCATTGGTCAAAGACCGCGATTTTGAGCCAGCAGGCCGGTTGGCTGGTTGAAACTGACTTCACCGCAAAGCTGCATCGGCTGGGACGAGGGCATCGGTGCTGGTTCTGTCAATTTCATCGCTAAACGCTGCAATAGATGCGGATAACCTGTGGCTTATCAGACCTAATATAGCGAAGAGGTAGGCATGACGATATCCATGATCGTGAAGAGCAGCAATCGCCCCTTTGCGACCGCTGAGCGATAACGGCTTTACCAGGTGCGACGGGCACTCTGTGGGGAGCGGGTTTTCCCGCTAAGCAGACGACACGGTGGTTGTCACCGGCTTTGCCGGTGTTGGCGGGTTAACTCGCTCCCACAAAGTCCGCTATCAGAGGCAAGGGCCGGCAAAGGCTCGCGCCCCACAGCGCGCCTCGATCATTGATGATCGCGGTCGTAGCGGATGCTTCAGGGCGATACAACGCGTTGACCCGGTCGCCTATCGCGTAGCCGAAGATCAACCCATTTTCGGAGTTCCTGATCATTCTGCCCGTGACGTCCCTAATTTGTGGATGATCGCCGCGCGTTCACAGCGCCGACATTGCCTTGGGAGCGTTGGGCGTGAGAGGCGCCGATGCAACGGACGCAGCGGCCGCCGACGAAGACATTCAGGACGACGGTCAAGTCATTTACGCATGAGGAGAAAGGCAATGGACAACTACCACCTGAGCCTAACCGCTGATGGCTGGGAGCTGAAGAAAACCGGTGCGGAACGAGCCG
>Ga0213829_1001297_pt1 | contig 18152 bp, 19 predicted proteins | sample MC6MC0896MG_FD_180665 | JGI IMG/M metagenome (GOLD analysis project Ga0213829, IMG submission 180665) | Enriched soil aggregate microbial communities from Iowa State University, Ames, United States - MC6-MC0896-MG | ecosystem: Environmental > Terrestrial > Soil > Unclassified | place: USA: Iowa...
TTCTCCAATTCCGGCGAGCTGGCCAATGCTGCGATCACGCCGGGGATCTCGTTTCCCTGAAGCAGCACGCAGTCGACATACGCCGATGCGATCACCCGGGCGGTACCGGGCAACGTCGGTATTGCGCTCCGGAGTGAGGCATCCATCAATGCTGTCTGCCGGGCGTCGAAGTCTTGGTAGAGCGCTGCCAGCAACATAGGGCGCGTGGCGAAGTGGTTGTAGACCACCGGCTTGGTGATCCCGGCCTTTTCGGCGAGACGACCCAGGGTCAAGGCGTCCGTACCTTCTTCCCGGACGAGTTGCCAGGCGACGTCCAGCAACTGGCGACGGCGATCTTCGCGCGTCAGGCGTCGTCGAGGGGGGGCAGTGGCATTCGCTTGGGTAGTTGACATCGTTATGTACCAAAAGTAACTTACTGATCGTAACTTACCAAGAGTATATAAGGTCCGCCTTGTGCTCTCAATCAGGAGTGTCAGCATGCACGCACTTATCGTTGTGGCTCATCACGAGCCTCGATCACTCACCCATGGCCTGGCTGCGCAAATTGCCGAAGGCCTGGCGCAGGCCGATCCCGAGAGCACGGTAGAGATGGCCGATCTCTGGGCCGAAGGCTTTGAGCCAAGGTTCGGCGCCGCTGATCTGGCGGTTCACCACCGTGAATCAACGCCCCCTGCCGATGTGCTGGCCGAGCAAGTGCGAATAGACCGCGCCGATGCCCTGGTGCTGGTTTATCCGGTCTATTGGTGGTCGATGCCAGCGCTGCTCAAGGGCTGGATCGATCGGGTGTTCGCCAATGGCTGGGCCTTCGATTTCAGTGCCGACAAGCTGGAGAAGAAGCTGGGCCATCTGCGGGTTCATCTGATCGGAGTGGGGGGCGCCGATGCGGGCACCTACGCGCGGCACGGTTATGCCGAGGCCATGCAGACGCAGATCGATCACGGGATTTTTGATTATTGCGGCGCGCGCGTGCTGACGTCGGAACTGATGCTGGAATCGGAAACCCAGGATCCGGCGATTCATCTGGATGCCGCGCACGCCTTGGGTCGCGAGCTCGCAGCGGCATCCAGAGGCCTCGATCCGACTAGCGCTGTTCTCCCGGCCAGCCAGCACGACGCAAGGCTTTGAGCAGCGTTTCGGCATCCAGTCCCGGCACGGCATGGCCGTTGCCTTCAGCGGTGTCGCCAGCCAGCAGGGCATTGATGATGGCTTCTTCGACGGCTTCGGTGGCGGCCAGGAACAGTTCGCTGATGTGGTCGTTGTTGACCATGCTCAGGTTGTTGCAGGTCGGCGCGCGCTTGCTTTCATAGGCAGCCGGCGGCATGTGATTGCCGGTGGCGAAGGCGATGAAAATGTCGCCGCTGTGGTCTTCGTTGCCGCCACCGGTGCGAGCCAGGCCGAGGCTGGCGCGTTGGGCCAGCCGCGTGCATTGATGCGGCAGCAACGGTGCATCGGTGGCCAGGCAGACGACGATCGAACCCATGCCTGGGTGGGGCAGGGACGCCTTGAGGAACGGCGAGTCGGCCTGTTCCATGTAGCGCCCGACCGGGTAGCCGTCGACGCGCAATTCGTTGCGGATGCCATGGTTGGCCTGGACGATCGCGCCGACGGTCCAGCCGCCCTGGGCACTGTTCAGTCGTCGTGAAGCGGTGCCGATGCCGCCCTTGAATTCGTGACAGATCATGCCGCTGCCACCCCCGACCGCACCCTCGATCACCGGCCCGCCCGCCGCCGAGCCCAAGGCTTGGGCGACGTGCTCGGGTTTCACATGGAAACCATTGATGTCGTTGAGCAAGCCGTCGAAGGTTTCCAGCACCACCGGCATGTTCCAGTAGAGCCGTCCGTCGTCCGGCTGCTGCTCACGGTCCAGCACAATCAGCGCATCGCGCACCACACCCAGGCTGTGGGTGTTGGTGAAGGCGATCGGACTGGTCAGCAAGCCGGCCTCGCGAATCCACTCAAGCCCGGTGGCGTCGCCATTGCCGTTGAGCACATGGACCCCGGCGAAGCACGGTTGCTGGCTGGTGGAACCGGGGCGCGGTTCGATCACGGTGACGCCGGTCAGGATGTCGCGGCCGTTGGCGGTGCGTCCTCGGACGTTGCTGTGGCCGACCCGTACGCCGGGTACATCGGTAATGGCGTTGAGGGGACCGGGCTGCAGTTGGCCGAACTGGATGTTCAGGTCGCGGGCACGTGGTTTCATGGGGTTTCTCGTCTCGTGGCAGGAAAAGTTGGCTAGGTGGAGCGCGGTACCTGTAGGAGCGGGCTTGCCCGCGATGAGGCCACCAAATCCAGCCTTGATGTCGTCTGACACACCGCCATCGCGGGCAAGCCCGCTCCCACAGGTTTTTTGCGGTGGAGCTACTGACCGTTCTTGACCTTGCTCCAGATCCGCGTCCGCACGCGCTCGGTAGCGGGCGGCAAGGGCTGAAGGGTGAACAGCGTGGCCATGGCCTCGGCTGACGGATACACCGCCGGGTTGGTGCGGGTCGCTTCGGCCACCAGGGGCGTCGCGCTGCGGTTGCCGTTGGGGTAGGACAGGTGATCGCTGACCGGGGCGATGACTTCGGCGCGCATCAGGTAGTCGATGAAGGCCAGCCCCTGCTCCGGATGCGGCGCGTCCTTGAGCAGCACCAGGGTGTCGAACCACACCGGCGCACCTTCCTTGGGCAGGCTGTAGGCGATCTTCACGCCGTTCTTGGCCTGCTCGGCATTGGTCTTGGCTTCCAGCATCGCTCCGGACCAGCCCACCGCGACGCAGATGTTGCCGTTGGCCAGGTCGCTGATGAACTTGGACGAGTTAAAGTAGGCGATGTGCGGACGCAACTTGAGCAGCAACGCTTCGGCCTTCTTGTAGTCCTCGGGGTTGGTGCTGTTGGGCGGCAGGCCCAGGTAGTGCAGGGCGACCGGCAGCATCTCGGACGGCGAGTCGAGCATGGCCACGCCGCACTGGCCAAGCTTGGCCAGGTTGTCTTCGTTGAACACCAGGTCCCAGGAGTCCACCGGTGCCTTGTCGCCCAATGCGGCACGGACTTTGTCGATGTTGTAGCCGATGCCGTTGGTGCCCCACAGGTAAGGCACGGCGTACTGGTTGCCCGGATCGTTGTGGGCCAGTTTCGCCAACAGCTCAGTGTCCATGTTCTTGAAGTCCGGCATCTGATTGCGCGGCAGCGGCGCGAGGGCGCCGGCCTTGATCAGGGTCGGCAGGCTGAAGTTGCTGGCCACCACCACGTCGTAACCGCTGCGGCTGGTGAGCAGTTTTCCTTCCAGCACTTCGGCGCTGTCGAAGGTGTCGTAGACCGGCTGGATACCGGTGTCACGCTTGAAGTCCTGCAGGGTCGTGGGACCGATGTAGTCATACCAGTTGTACACGTGAACCGTGGGACCGTCGGCGGCGATGGCCGACAGCGAGACGCCCAGGCAGGCGCTCAGGCCAAGGTTGATATACGGGCGGTGACGACTCATGATGCGGCACTCCTGGCCTGCTGCAGGCCGGTGATGAACAGGTGCTTGCAGCGTATCGGCAGGCGGGTTGCTCACCCATTCCCATCTTGGGTTACTCGAAAGGGGTAGTGCGTGGACGCGTTGCTGAAAGAGTTGGCGGTGCACCAGGGACTGGCGCGGGTCTTTGGCGTGTTGGGCCAGGACGGGTTCTGGCGTGCGCTGGTCGACACCTTGCGCCTGCTGGTGCCGCTGGACAACGCGTTGGTGGCGGTGATGCGGCCGGGGCGAGTGCCGCGCCTGCTGATCGATTTCGACGCCAAGGGGCGCGGCGACGAGCATGAGGAACTGAAGGACTACAGCGCCGGCATGTACCTGCTCGATCCGTTTTACCAGGCTGCTTGCGCGGGCATCGCCGACGGCTTGCACAGCCTAGAATCACTGGCCCCCGACCAGTTCCAGCACAGCGAGTACTACCTGAGCTACTTCCGCTCGGTGGTGGGGGCTGACGAGTTGCAGTTCATGGTCAATATCGACGGCGCCGTGCTCGGTTTGTCCCTGGGGCGCGCGACACGCTTCAGCCTCGAGGAGCAGGGCCGTCTGATCTGCGTGCGTGACTGGGTGCTGGCGGCGATGCGCCGTCACCTGCAGTTGCAGCCACCGCAAGGATCGGCTGCCGAGACCGTGGCCGGGGATCTGGCCAGCCTGCTGGATCGCTTCGATGCGCGGTTGACGGTGCGCGAGGTCGAAACGGCGCGGCTGATTCTTCAAGGGTTTTCCAGCAAGGCGATCGCCCAGCAACTGAGCATCTCCCCGGAAACGGTGAAGGTGCATCGGCGCAATCTCTATCACAAGCTCAATGTAAACGGGCATGGGGAGTTGTTTGCGTTGGTGTTGCAGCCGCGTTGAACCAACTCCAAGGTCTACTCCTACAGTGTTTCTGGATTAATCCCCCAGCCTGAACACCAGCGCCTTCAACCCGCACTCGACATCCGTATCCGGAAACTCCGGCGGGTTCTCCAGCCGTTGCTCGAAGCGCAGACTCGGCGCTTCACGCATGACGCCCTCGATCAGGAAGGCCGCGCCGAACGCCGGGTCATTCATGCAAGCCAGCACAGTGCCCTGCGGGCTGAGCAACTCCGGCAGACGACGCAACACCCGCTGGTAATCCTTGGTCAACAGAAAACTGCCTTTCTGGAAGGAGGGCGGGTCAATGATCACCAGGTCATACGGCCCCTTGCCGATCACCTTGCCCCAGGACTTGAACAGGTCGTGGCCCAGAAACGTCACCTTGCCCAAGTCATGTCCGTTCAGGCGGTGATTGTCACGGCCACGGCTCAGTGCCGGGCTGGACATGTCCAGGTTGACCACATGGGTCGCGCCGCCTTCGATGGCCGCCACCGAGAAGCCGCAGGTGTAGGCGAAAAGATTCAGCACGCGCTTGCCCTGGGCATTGGCCCGCACCCAGTCGCGACCGTAGCGCATGTCGAGGAACAGGCCGGTGTTCTGTTTGCGCCCCAGGTCGACGCGATAACGCAGGCCGCCCTCGGTGATGGTCATGTCCTCGATCGCCTCCCCGAGCAGCCACTCGGTGGTGCTTTGCAGCAGGTAGCGATGTTGCAGCGCCAAGGTGTGCGCGCCGGATGACGCCCACTGGGGCGACCGGGCAAGTTGCAGCAGCCGCTGATGCAACGCCTCCAGTTGCGCCGCTTCGGGTTCCTTGAACAGCGACACCAGCACCACGCCCTGCAACCAGTCCACCGTCAATTGCTCCAGCCCCGGCCAGCAACGACCGCGACCGTGGAACAGCCGGCGGGTTTCTTCCGGGGCGGCGGCCAGGGCTTGGAGCAAATGATCGTGGAGGATGGAAAGCGCGTCAGAGTTCATCGGGCAGGGTCGGCAACAGGTTGGGGCGGCATTTTAAACACAAATGCTCGCCAACGAACCAACGGTGCACGGGTTTACCAGTCCACCGAATTGCTGACCGCCCATCGACGTCCTGGTCAGATGATGGCGATGTCAAGAAAACCAGGCAGTGCCTGCGTCGTGAGTTATCACGTTTAATTTAACTTTACGTGAGGATTTGGCGATCTGTCGGCACCCATACTCGGCTCCAACGATCAACCGCCGGGAACGCATCATGTCCTCGCTACCTGCTTCATCCCATCCTCGCTGGCTACGCCTGACCCATTGGCTCAATGCGCTGGCGGTGCTGGTCATGGTCACCAGCGGTTGGCGGATCTATAACGCGTCGCCACTCTACGATTTCAGTTTTCCCGCATCGATCACCCTGGGCGGCTGGCTCGGCGGTGCGTTGCAATGGCACTTCGCGGCGATGTGGTTCCTCGCCATCAACGGCCTCGTCTACCTGATCCTCAACCTCTTCAGTGGTCGTCTGACACGTCGCTTTTTCCCCGTCTCGCCCCGAGGTGTCCTGCATGACCTGTGGGCCGCATTGCGCGGGCGGTTGGGGCATGCCGACCTGGGTCACTACAACCAGGTGCAACGGGTGGCGTACCTGTTCGTGATGGTGGACATCGCGCTGCTGGTGATCTCCGGCCTGGTGTTGTGGAAGTCCGTGCAATTCCCGCTCCTGCGTGAATTGCTGGGCGGATACGAAGGCGCGCGGCATGTGCATTTCGTTGCGATGGGGTTGTTGGTGGCCTTCGTCGCGGTGCATCTGCTGATGGTCGTACTGGTGCCCAAAACGTTGTGGGCCATGATTGTCGGTCGCAAGGAGCCCGTATGAAAAAGCGCATTGAAAGCTCGGGACTGGATGAGTCGTCCATCCTGACCGACGCCCGAAAAATCATCGCACCGCAGATCGAGGATCGTTCCCGTCGCAACTTCCTGATGCGCGGCCTGACCCTCGGCGGCGTGGCCATGTTGTCCGGCTGCAACCTGACCGACAACGACAGCGTCGAGACCGCGCTGTCCTCCATGTCCCGGTTCAACGATCGGGTTCAGGGCTGGCTGTTCAACCCTAACGCAATGGCGCCCACCTATCCTGAGTCGATGATCACCCGGCCGTTTCCCTTCAACGCCTTCTACGGCATCGACGAGGCGCCGACGGTGGCGGAAGAGGGTTATCGCCTGGAAGTGACCGGACTGGTCGCCGACAAGCGCAGCTGGCGCCTTGAAGAGCTGCGCGCCATGGCCCAGACCGAGCAGATCACCCGTCATATTTGCGTCGAAGGCTGGAGTGCGATCGGGCGCTGGGGCGGTGTGCGGTTCAGCGATTTCCTGAAACGGATCGGTGCCGACACCGATGCCAGATATGTCGGCTTCAAATGCGCGGACGATTATTACACCAGCATCGACATGGCCACCGCGCTGCATGCGCAAACCCTGTTGGCGCTGACCTATGACGGCGCGGTACTGCCCCGCGAGTACGGTTTCCCGATGAAACTGCGCATGCCCACCAAGCTCGGCTACAAGAACCCCAAACACATCCAGGCGATTTTCGTCAGCAACACCTACAGCGGCGGCTACTGGGAAGACCAGGGCTACAACTGGTTCGGTGGCAGTTGACGATGCCCGGCCGTTTTATTGCGCAGCTCGTGCTGCGTTCATTCGCAACCTGTGATTCAAAGGAGTTTCATCATGAAAGTGTTAACGACCGCAGTACTGTCGATGTGCCTGGCCGTGGGCGCTGTCAGCGCCTTTGCTGCCGATGCCATGAGCAACGACGGCATGAGCAAGGATTCGATGTCCAAGGATTCCATGAGCAAGGACGCGATGAAAAAGGACGGCATGTCCAAGGACTCCATGGCCAAGGACTCGATGAAGAAGGACACAATGTCCAAGGATTCCATGGGCAAGGACTCGATGAAGAAAGACGCGATGTCCAAGGATTCCATGAGCAAGGACGCCATGAAGAAAGACGCCATGGCACAGTAGTTCGAACACTGGACTTTCGATTTTTTGCCGTTGCCTGTATCAAAAATGAATTTCCTGTGAGTCCGCTGCTCATACCTGTAAGCAGCGGATTTCGGACCGCGAAATCATTTAAGCAATCAGGGAGTGGCACAGTCATGAGTCCAGTATCGACGGCGGGCGAGTCGCATCCTGGCGGGTTGATTCTTGTGGTTGAGGACGACCCGTTGATCCTGGAGTTTCTCTGCGAAATTCTTCAGGAGGAAGGATTTGTGGTTCAGCCGCAGTCCAGTGCAGACGCCGCATCAGACTATCTGGAAGGGCATTCCAATGAGGTCGGGTTATTGCTGACCGACATCACCATGCCAGGCAAACTCAATGGCGCCGATCTGGCCAACCAGTTCGGCGATCGCTGGCCGGACAAGCCGATCATGATCATGTCCGGCTTTGAAACCCCGGAATCCTCCGGGGTGCGGCATCACGTATCGTTCATCAAGAAGCCTTGGGCGCTCGGGCAACTGCTCGATTGTGTGCAAAATGCCCTGGATTCACGCAAGACCCGGTAGGAGCTGGCTTGCCAGCGAAGGCGGTTTATCATAAACATATCTGTCGTATGACCCACCACCTTCGCTGGCAAGCCAGCTCCTACAGGGGGGGGGTACATTGAATGAAATAGCCGCCTGACCCTTGCAAAAGGACATTGCCCCTTGCCTGCTCACAACGCCATCTTCAACACCCCATACCGCGCCTTTCTATTCGACATGGATGGCACCGTCCTCAACTCCATCGCCGCCGCCGAGCGGATCTGGACGGCCTGGGCCTTGCGCCATGGGGTCGATGTCGAGTCATTCCTGCCGACTATTCATGGCGCCCGCGCCATCGACACCATCCATCGTCTGGCGCTGCCCGGGGTGGATGCCGAGGCTGAAGCGGCGTTTATCACCGAGGCCGAGATCGAAGATGTCGAGGGGATAGTCGAGGTGACCAGCGCCGCTCGCTTCCTCAGGTCTTTGCCAACCAACCAATGGGCCATCGTCACCTCCGCGCCCAAAGCGCTGGCGCGGAGGCGGATGGCAGCGGCAGGGATTCCGGAACCCGAGGTGATGATCACTGCCGAAGACGTCACTGCTGGCAAACCCGATCCTGCGGGTTATCGACTGGCTGCCAGACGGCTGGGTGTCGAGGTGACCGAGTGCCTGGTTTTCGAAGATGCTGCGGTGGGGATTCTTGCGGCCGAGGCGGCGGGGGCGGACCTTGTGGTGGTGACATCGACCCATGTTCATCCGATTGAAACCGCGCATGCGACACTGGTCAGCTATGACAGCGTGACTGCGGTAGTGGCCCCCAACGGCCAGCTCCGCCTTCACACCCTCTAACTGTGGGAGCGAGCAAGCCCGCTCCCACAGTTAGTCGTGGTGTTTCAGTAGATCCCGGGAATCAACCGCCAGCTTCGCTTGCAATAAGCCTCGTATTCACTACCGAACTGCGCCCGCAATAACGCTTCTTCAGCATGGATTCGCGCCATCAACGGCACCATTGTCAGCGCGGCCAGCAACAGGCCGACGCCCGAGCGAAACGCCAGCGCCCAACCCACCGCAGTGATCAACATCCCGAGGTAGCTGGGGTTGCGCAACTTGCGATAAATCCCGTCGGTGACCAGGCGATGTCCCGGCTGAATCGCCACCAGCCCACTGAAGCGATTGCCCAGCACAAACACCGGCCACAGCCGCAGCGCTCCGCCGATGATGAACAGCAGGGCACCGAGCCAGCGAACGCCCTCGCCACCGAAGGTCCAGAAGTCGATCCGGTCCGTATAGGCCGGCAAAAAACCGCTCAATACGCCGATCACCCCGAAGGCCGGAAGCACCCAGCGATTGCCCCGGTCTTCCCGTTCGCCGGAGCTCAGGTTGACCTCGGTAAACAGTGACGCGATCGCCATCACCAGGGTTGCCAGCACCACGACCACCAGCGGCGCATGGGAAAAAAACGCCGAAAATCCGCCCAGCCCCCACACCGCGAGCCCGAGGTAGGCGAGGGTGACGACGATGGCGAAAAACGCCAGCCTGGCCGAGATTTTCATGACCGAACTCCCAAGACACATACGAGACAGTGTAGGAGCTGCCGCAGGCTGCGATCTTTTGACTTTGCTTTTCAAAAAAAAGATCAAAAGATCGCAGCCTGCGGCAGCGCCTACGCAAATCCCAAACAGATCTTAAGCAGACCCCACGCAGCGCCTACGCCGCGTCGTCAGTCCGGGCATTGCGCCGAATCACCTGTGGCGGCTGGCCGAACGCCCGAAGGAACGCTTCGCGCATGCGCCGACGGTCGCTGAAGCCGGTCTCGACGGCGATCTGATCAAGATTCAACCGTCCGCGTTCCAGCAATTGTCGGGCGGCTTCCAGGCGCAGGTTCTCGATGGCCTTGGCCGGCGACTGGCCGGTTTCGGCGCGAAAGGCCCGGCTGAATTGCCGAGGACTGAGGCGCGCCACGTCCGCCAGGTGCTCCACCGACAAGGCCTCGGCGAGGTGTTCCCGAGCATAGCCCAGCACGGTCTGGATGCGGTCGGATTTCGGCTCCAGATCCAGCAGTGCCGAGTGCTGCGACTGGCCGCCTGCGCGGCGGTGGTACATCACCAGCTTCTGTGCCACGGAACGGGCCAGTTCGGCGCCGTGATCCTTTTCCACCATGGCCAGCGCCAGGTCGATGCCGGCGGTCATTCCGGCCGACGTCCAGATCGAACCGTCGATGACGTAGATTCGGTCTTCTTCGACCTTGATCGACGGGAACCGCGCTTTCAATTCCCGAGCGTACGCCCAATGCGTGGTGGCCCGTCGACCATCCAGCAAACCGGCCTGGGCCAGGACAAAGGCGCCGGAGCAGATCGATGCCGTGCGGCGAGCAGTCTTGACGCTGGCGCGCAGGTAATTCAACACCCCTTCGGGCGCCTGCTGGAGGATGGCATCGCCGCCGACCACGATCACCGTATCGAACACCCGCTCATCGAACGCCTCGGTGCCGACACTCAGACCACCGGAGGCGCGTAGCGGGCGACCCTGCTCGGACAACACGCTGACGTCATACAGCGTTTCGCCGGCGCTGAAGTTGGCGTATTCGAACACCGGCATGGCCGCCAGCGCCATGGACTGGAAACCTTCAAAAACGACAAACGCCACGCAAGTCATCGCCAGTTCCTCAAAGGGTCATGTCCTGAAAACGTACTTTAAACGTCATTTGCGACGCGCGTCAGTCCATTTATAACGGATCACACCCGGCGAATCTATCGCCTCACTGTGAAGGAAAATCGACATGGCCCTCTCATCCAAAGGCACCGCACTGGTCACTGGCGCATCATCGGGCATCGGCGCAGTCTACGCCGAACGTCTCGCCCGGCAGGGTTACGACCTGATTCTGGTCGCCCGCAGCCGGAGCAAATTGAACGCCCTGGCCAATCAGTTGAGCAACCAGACCGGCCGCGCGGTGGAAGTGGTCGCCGCCGATCTTAAAGACAAAGCCGACCTGCTGCGGGTCGAAGAGATACTGCGCCGCGACGCGAGCATCACCCTGCTTGTCAACAATGCCGGGGTCGGCGCCGTCATGCCGCTGCTGGGCAGCCCGGTGGACGACATGGAAGACATGATCACCCTCAACGTCACGGCGTTGATGCGTCTGGCTTACGCGGTGGTACCCGGCTTCGTCGCCCGCGGCAGCGGGACCGTGGTTAACATTGCCTCGATCGTGGCCATCGCTCCGGAAATTCTCAATGGCGTGTACGGCGGGACCAAGGCCTTCGTCCTGAGTCTTAGCCAGTCGATGCATCACGAGCTGGCCGACAAAGGTGTGCGTATCCAGGCGGTATTGCCCGGCGCCACTGCCACGGACTTCTGGAGCGAAGCCGGCAACCCGGTGGAAAACCTGCCGCAGGAAATCGTGATGTCCGCCGAGGAGATGGTCGACGCCGCCTTGGCGGGCCTGGCCCAAGGGGAGGTGGTGACCATTCCCGGCCTGCACGACGGCGAGCAGTGGGACCATTATGAAAGCCAGCGCAAAACGCTGTCCGGGTTGTTCGGCAACTCCACGGCGGCATCGCGTTATCGCTAAGGCGGCAATTCCGGGAGCGGGGTGAACTAAGCTGGGGTAATGAGCGTTCACCCTTGGCTCGTTGAAACGATCAAAGAGCCGGTGGCGTGTCAAAGGAGCCGCCATGCTTCACATCAGAACACCCTTGATTCTGCACCCGGGCCTGTCGACTCCGACCCGACGTATCTGGCTCAAACTGGAAAACCTGCAGCCCAGCGGCTCGTTCAAGCTGCGCGGCATGGGGCTGTTGTGTACCCAGGCAAAGGCGCAGGGCAAGCGCAAAGTGGTTTGCCCCTCCGCTGGCAACGCCGGTTTCGCCACGGCCGTGGCCGCTGCCAGCTTGGGCCTGGACGCCTGCATTGTGGTGCCGCACAGCACACCGGAAACCACCCGCGCCAGAATCCGCAAGACCGGTGCCGAGGTGATCGTGCATGGCAAGGTCTGGGACGATGCCAATCAAAAGGCCATGGAGCTGGCACAAGGCACCCACATCGAATATGTGCCGGCCTTTGATCATCCGGTGTTGTGGGAGGGGCACAGCAGCATGATCGACGAAATCCTCGAGGACTGCCCTCAGGTCGATACCTTGGTGACGTCGGTCGGAGGCGGTGGGTTGCTGGCGGGAATCCTCACCGGCTTGATTCGCCATGACCGCATGGACTGCCGGATCGTCGCCTGCGAAACCCGGGGCGCCGCTTCTTTCTCGGCGGCGCTTGCTGCCGGGCATCCAGTCCGATTGCCGAGTATCGACACGGTCGCCACCTCGCTTGGCGCAGCGCAAGTGGCCGCCTGGCCGGTGCAGCACATCCTCGATTTTACCTACGAATTCGTGGTGCTCAGCGATGACGAGGCGATCATGGGCGTCGTTCGTTATGCCAACGACCTGCGGCAGTTAGTCGAGCCGGCGTGCGGGGTGTCGTTGGCGATCGGCTACCTGGACCATCCGGCCATTGCCGGTGCCCGGGACGTCGTGATCGTCGTGTGCGGTGGGGTGAATATCAGTGCGCAGATGGTTGCCGGATGGGCGCGTTCGTCCACCGCGGAGGAAAATTAGCGAGTCAGCGAAGGCAGGGCTGGAAACGCTGTCCCGGTTTCACAAGCCCCGCCGCTCAATTTTCAGATGGCATTACCCGGCAGGCTACTGACCGGAAGACGCGCCGTCCTGAACCAGGATGGCTCGAGCCAGGTCTTCGTCGCTTGCCTTCAGGCCAGGATTATTTTGACGAACCTGCTGCAATACCGACTCCAGGTAAACCCCACGGATCGTGCCGCCACTGGCCACGAAACTGGAGGCGTCATCCCGGGCGGGGATCATCATTTTGTCATCCTTGAAGGTCGAATACAGGGACGCGGAAAGACCCGCCGAGGTGGCGACATCGCCTGCATCGACATCGGCCAGGGCCGAACCGACGGGCAAGCAAAGCACGAGCGAAGAGATGAGAAGCAGACGGCGCATGACGGAGTCCTCCGAAAGCATGAAGCGTAAAGGAAGTGCTACATACCTTAAGATGCCTGATGGCACTCAGTAGTTCCTTGCCGCACAAACTATCACTTCGACCAATAAGCGCGGATCTGCCAGTTTCGCCTCGCCGCAGGCCCGGGCCGGGGCATGGCCCGTGGGCACCCAGGCATCCCACACGGCGTTCATTGTCGCGAAATCTGCCATGTCGGCGAGCCAGATGGTGGCCTGCAGCAGATGTTCACGGCTGGAACCGGCTTCCTTGAGCAAGGCATCCACCCGCGCCAGCGCATCGCGGGTCTGGCCGGCGACGTCGTGCTGCGCTTCACCGACTTGTCCGGCCAGGTACAGGGTGTTGCCGTGGATGACAATCTGACTCATGCGTTGATTGGTGTGTCTGCGCTCGATGGTTTGCATCAATGGCTCTCCTGTCAAAGGGCGTCGCTCAGAAGCGTTGCGCGGAAAAACTGTCCAGCCACGTCGGGGCTTTGCCGGCGATGCAGTCGGCCACCAGCTGGCCGGTCGCGCCGGCCAGGGTCAGGCCCAGATGCTGGTGGCCGAAGGCGTAAATCAACCGCGGCTCGTTGGGCGAGGGACCAATGACCGGCAACGAGTCGGGCAGGGAAGGACGAAAGCCCAGCCATTGGCGCGCGACCGGTGCCGTCAGGCCCATGACGCGGCGCACATGGCGTTCCAGATACGCAAAGCGTTCGGGATTGGCCGGATCCTTGATCGAACCGAGCTCCACCGTGCCCGCCACCCGCAGTCGTCCGGCCATGGGCGTCATGTAGAAGGCGCTTTCCACCGGGCAGCAGGGGCGGTTGAGCAGGGTGTCCTGCAGGTCGAATTCGATGTGATAGCCGCGTTCGGTATCCAGCGGGATGTTGTCACCGACCTGGCGTGCCAGCGCCGCGGACCAGGCACCGCCGCACAGCACGACGCGATCGGCGCGATAGACCTGGCCTTCGGCGCTCGACAGTTGCAGGCCGTCAGGCTGGCGCTGCACCCCGGTGATCGTGGTCCGGTGCAGCGCCCCTTCGGTGATCAAGGGCGCCGCCAAGGCTTCGATGAAGGCGCGCGGGTCATCCATGTGCGACGACTCGGGAAACAGAATGCCGGCTACCGCCTTCCCCGCGAGGGCCGGTTCCAGTTGCTCGACATCCGCCGCGTTCAGGGCTTGCTGGGCAATCCCCAGGGACCGGCGCAATTCGATGGCCGCCCGGGCGCCGGCAAAACCCTGTTCAGTGCCGTAGGCATAGAGGCAACCGTTGTGACGCAAATGCCGCTCGGCCTCCGGGCAGTCCGCCAGCAAGGGCGCATAACCGCTGTAGGTGTGCTGCAGTATTCTGGTCAGTGCCTGGGTGTTGGCTTCGCAACGGGAGGCCCGACATTCATTGAGAAACCGCAACAGCCAGGGCATAAGCCGCGGCAGACGCGCCCAATTGATGACGAAGGGCGACTCCGGCGAAAACAGCAGCGATGGAATGGCCTTCAACAGGGCTGGCTGGGCAATCGGCATCACGCCATAAGGCGCCAGGGTGCCCGCGTTGCCATAGGACGCGCCGCTGGCAATCGCGTCGCGTTCGAGCAACAACACCCGATAACCCTGGCGACGCAGCCAGAGTGCAGTGGCGACTCCGACCACGCCGGCGCCGATAACGGCGATTTCGCAATGAACTGGCTGTGTCATGTTTCTCAGATCCGGTTGTGCATGTAGAGATGACCCTGGCGCGCCAGTTGGCTGATGACGTTCAGGGCTTTGACCAGCTGCTCCCGCGACAGGGCTGCCGAGATATTGATACGCACCGCTTGCGGCGAGAGCTCCGGCCGCAGAGTGAAAGCCCCCCCGGCGAGCAGGACCACGCCGCGGTCCTGGCACAGGCGGGCGAAGCGTGAGCCGGTCCAGGGTTCCGGCAACATCAGCCAGGCGTGGGTGCCGGTGGCGCTATGACGGAATTCCAGGCCTTCAAGGTGAGTGGCCAGCAGCGCCTGGCGGATGCGCAATTCTTCGCGCTGTTCCGAGACCAACCGGTCGGCATGACCGTCCTCGATCAGCCGGGTGGCGATCAGCGCGGTCAGCGGCGAAGTGCTCCAGCAGTCGATGCGCTGCATGGCGGCGATGTCTTGCACCAGCGGCTGCGGCGCCATGACGAAGCCCATGCGCAACCCCGGCGCAATGCACTTGGACAGGGCCGAGATGTAAATCGTCCGTTCCGGCATCAGCGCGGCGAGGGGCCGCGGCGATTGATCGAGCAGCGGCCGATAGACATCGTCTTCGATGACCAGCAGGTTGGTCTGGCGAATCACCGTGGCCAGTTCTTCCCGTCGCTCGGCGTCCAGGGTGATGGCGGTCGGGTTATGAATCGATGGCACCAGGAACAACAGCCGTGGCTGGTGTTCGGCGCAAGCCAGGCGCAAGGCCTCGGGCGACATCCCGCGCGAGTCGGCGTCGACCCCGACCAAGATCAACCCCAATGAACGACACAGGGCGTTGATGCCTTGGTAGGTCACGCTGTCGGCCAGCACGGTGTCGCCGCTATTGGTCAGGCTGCGCAAGGTGCTGGCGATGCCGTGCTGGGCACCTTCGACGATCAGCATCTGCGCGGCATCGGCCTGAACGCCGGTGTGGCGCAACCATTGCGCGGCGGCCTCACGCGCCCAGAGCGGACCTTCAGAGGGGTGATAGTCCTTCATGTCGGTAAAGCGCGGGTCGCTGGACAGGCGTGGCAGTAATTGTGCCAGCACCTGATTGAAACCATCGGTGGCCGGGCGATTGACGCTCAAATCGACGGTGGCCGGATCGTTACTCGGCGCCGACTGAAACTGCGCCGCCGGATGCCGTGGCTGCGCAACCTGCGTGCCGCGTCCGGGGCGGCTTTCGACCAGACCCTTCTGCTGCAACACCGCCATGGCCTTGGTCACCGTGGTGATGTTGACCCCCAAGGCACTGGCGAAGTCGCGATGGGGCGGCAGACGCTCGCCCGGCTTGAGCTTGCCGTTACCGATCGCTTCAGCCAGTGAATCGGCCAATTGTGCGTACAGGGTTTCCGCCTTGTCGCGCTGCAAGGCGGCACTGGCCTTGAGTTCTTCCAGCAGTTGTTCGAATTGACTCATGATGCTGTTATCCCTTCTTGTCATGCTAGCAGCAAGACAATAAGCAAATTTGTATTGCTTTTTATCCGATGCAAAGCCCATTGACAAGCTAAAAAACCGTGATTAGTGTATGAGTTGTAATGCTTGTCATGCAACACAATAAGAAAATGGCTGCCATGCTCAGCCCAATGGGTACGCACATGACTATCGACACGTTCCAGCCGGGTTCACCCTCGGCGCACCGACACCACCGACTGTCCAGCCCGTCAGCGGGCGGCACAGAGTATCCGGTGTGTTGTCCCCCTCGCGCAAAGTCTTCGAAGAATTTATCCGGTCGTTCGACCCCATCCCACACCGTGGAGGTCATTCAATGAGCCACGCCGATACCAAACCCGGTCAACAACAACGCCTCAGCGGCGCCCTGCGCCAGCGTCACATCACCATGATTTCCCTTGGCGGGATCATCGGCGCAGGCCTGTTTGTCGGCAGCAGTGCAACGATCCAGGCCATCGGCCCGGCGGCGTTTCTCAGTTATCTCGCCGCCGGCATCGTGGTGATGCTGGTCATGCGCATGCTCGGCGAAATGGCCGTGGCCTTGCCTGGCGTCGGCTCGTTTACCGAGTACGCGCGCATCGGCCTGGGCAATTGGGTCGGGTTCACCAGTGGCTGGTTGTACTGGTACTTCTGGGTGATCGTGGTCGCCGTGGAGGCGGTGGTCGGCGCCACTATCCTCGAGCAATGGATACCGCTGCCGGCGTGGATGATTGGCCTGAGCCTCTTGGCGATCATGACCGCCATCAACTGCCTGTCGGTGAAGTCCTATGGCGAATTCGAATACTGGTTCGCGTCATTAAAGGTGTTCGCGATCATCGTCTTCATATTCGTGGTTGGCGCTTACCTGTTCGGTTTCGCCCCGAGCACCAGCGATTTGTTGGGCAACCTGGTGAATGATCGCGGCTTCATGCCTTACGGAGTGAGTGCGGTCCTGGCCGGTGTGCCGACCGTGATCTTCGCCGTGGGCGGTGCCGAGATCGCGACCATTGCCGCGGCTGAATCCGACGATCCCTCGAAGAACGTGGCGAACATGACCCGCTCGGTGATCTTCCGGGTCATCACCTTCTATGTCGGTTCGATTTTCCTGATCGTCTGCGTGGTGCCCTGGGGCCAGATCGTGGCCGGCCATTCGCCGTTCGTGGCAGCGCTGGAAGTCATGCACATTCCCGGCGCGGCAATGATCATGCAGGCCGTGGTGCTGGTGGCCGTGCTGTCGGCGTTGAATTCGGGGTTGTACGTGTCGTCGCGGATTCTGTTCGGCCTCAGCCAGCGCGGTGATGCCCCGGCGAAACTGTCGACCCTCACCGGACGCAAGGTGCCAAGAGCCGCCGTGCTGCTGAGCAGTGTGATCGGCTACATCGCGATCATGGCGGCGATCATTTCGCCAGAGGGGGTGTTCCTGTTCCTGGTCAACGCCTCCGGTGCGGTGATGCTGTTCGTTTACCTGGCGGTCGCGCTGGCGCAGATCAAGGTGCGGCGTCAGGTCGAAGCGACGGCACCGGCCCGCCTGACCCTGAAAATGTGGCTGTTCCCATGGCTGTCCTATGCTGTGGTGGCAGTGATTGCGGGTGTTTTAGTCGCCATGGCGTTCCAGGAATCCTTGCGGACGCAGTTCCTGGCCAGCCTCGTCAGCCTGCTGGTGGTGTCCGCCGCCTATTGGCTCCTCCAGCGTCGACGCCTGCAGGCGAACAAGCCCCATGTCAACGCTATCGACATCCTTGCGGGGCTGCCGACGCGGTCGTAGAACTCAAGGACATCCAGCCAGGGACGGCGCTCGAGTAGTAAGGCTTGTACCGGTCAAAACAATAATTTGCCTATAGGTGATCTATGTCCGACTTCAAGTTCGATACCCGGGGTTTCTCCCGACGCGGCCTGCTCAAAGCTACCGGCTACGGCTCACTGGCGGCATTGGCGGCCAGCGCGATGGGCCCGATGTCCTTCGCCTTCGCCGCGGGGAAACCGATCAAGACGGTACGCGAGGGCTACCTGACAGCGGCTTGCCTGGGCGACATGCCCCTGGGGGCGTTGCGCGAAGGCGTGCCCGTCGGCACCGATCTGGAATTGCTCAAGATCATTGCCGACCGTCTCGAACTCAAGCTCGAGGTGCTGACCATGGGCTTCCCGGCGGTAGTCGAAGCGGTGAGATCCGGGCGCG
>Ga0213829_1001300_pt1 | contig 18124 bp, 16 predicted proteins | sample MC6MC0896MG_FD_180665 | JGI IMG/M metagenome (GOLD analysis project Ga0213829, IMG submission 180665) | Enriched soil aggregate microbial communities from Iowa State University, Ames, United States - MC6-MC0896-MG | ecosystem: Environmental > Terrestrial > Soil > Unclassified | place: USA: Iowa...
CTGTGGCAACTTTTTGCAATTGGATGGCTTATCCTTATCGCCGTCTCGATTGATCAATGGATCAGAAAGGTATCGGCATGACCGACGCTGTCAGACCTGTTCTTGAAGCAAAAGGACTTACCAAGCGATACGGGCGTGTTGTTGCGATCGATCAAGCCGATTTCGATCTCATGCCCGGCGAAATCCTTGGCGTCATTGGCGACAATGGCGCTGGAAAGTCGAGCCTCATCAAAGCGCTCTCCGGTGCAGTCAGACCGGATGGCGGGGAAATTCTGCTCGATGGCAAACCAGTTTCATTCGGCTCACCCATTGAAGCCCGGCATGCCGGCATTGAGACCGTCTATCAAACGCTGGCTCTTTCGCCTGCTCTGTCGATCAGTGAAAACATGTTTCTTGGACGTGAACTTTATACGTCAGGACTGATGGGGCGCTTCCTGCGCCATATGGATCGCCCTGCCATGGATCGCATCGCGCGTGATAAACTCTCCGAACTGGGACTTCTGACGATCCAGAACATCAATCAGCCGGTCGAAACCCTTTCGGGTGGACAGCGACAGGGTGTGGCTGTGGCAAGAGCTGCGGCCTTTGGTTCCAAAGTCATCATCATGGATGAGCCAACAGCGGCTCTTGGTGTGAAGGAGTCGCGCAAAGTGCTCGATCTCATTCTCAAAGTAAGAGCGCGCGGTGTTCCAATCGTGTTGATCAGCCATAATATGCCTCATGTCTTTGAAGTCGCAGACAGAATCCATATTCACCGGCTTGGAAAAAGAGCAACGATTGTCAAACCCGGCGAAGTATCCATGTCTGACGCAGTTGCAATCATGACGGGTGCCATGCCTCCGCCAGTTCATTGAATGGGTTACTCACCAAGGCTTAATTGACCTCCCTATCACAACATGCGACGAATAATTGTCATGCATCAGGCAGCAAATATCGAGCGCAAAACATGTTCGACTACTGTATCGTGGGAGGCGGGATCGTCGGCTTGGCGACCGCATTAAAGATTGTGAAAAGCGAGCCGGATGCTCGGCTTCTTCTGTTAGAAAAAGAAAGCGCGCTCGCCGCTCACCAAACCGGGCATAATAGCGGAGTCATTCATGCCGGGATTTATTATAAACCCGGCAGCCTGAAAGCGGAGCTCTGCCGCGCAGGCGAGCGCATCACAAAGCAATTTTGCGACGGGAATAACATCCCCTACCGCACACCCGGAAAACTTGTCGTCGCAACCAACCAGATCGAATTGCAGCGCCTGGCGAACCTCGAAACAAACGCTGGTGCAAACAATATCAACTGTCGCAGGTTATCTGCCGCAGAGCTTATCGAGATGGAGCCCGCAGTGACCGGGCTTGGTGCTTTGCTAGTCGAGCAAACCGGCATCGTTGACTATCGTGCCGTCTCCAAAGCCATGGGCGATATGATCAGAGCTGCGGGGGGGACGATTATATTCGACGTTGAAGTTGATCGCATCGAAGAGCGTTCAGATACAGTTCGGGTGCATACCGATAAGGGCGTATGGGAAAGCCACTATGTCATTGCCTGTGCCGGACTACAGGCTGACCGGCTCGCGCAGCGTTCGGGACAGGCGGTCGATTTCCAGATCGTGCCGTTTCGCGGTGAATATTACGCGCTTAAGCCAGAACTTAGTACTCTCGTCGATCGCATGATCTATCCGGTGCCCGATCCATCCATGCCGTTCTTAGGCATTCATCTGACCCCGATGATGGATGGCAGATTGACGGTCGGGCCAAACGCCGTTCTTGGCATGTCTCGTGAAGGCTATGCAAAATTCTCGATCAATCTTCAGGACATGGCCACCTATGCGAAGTTCCCCGGCTTCTGGAAGGTCATATCCAACAATCTTCGCTCCGGTATTCAAGAGATGAAAGACAGTGTCTTCAAATCGAGCTATCTGGAAAAATGCCGCAAATATTGCCCGTCGCTCCAAGTTGATGATCTTTTGCCTTATCGGGCTGGGATACGTGCTCAGGCTGTTTCCAAAGACGGTGAATTAATACATGATTTCAAGTTCTTGCAGTCAAAGCGCGTTTTGCATGTCTGCAATGCCCCCTCGCCTGCGGCCACCTCCGCCATCCCGATTGGTGAGCTGATTTTCAAGCATATGCATCAATGAAGGCCTTAAGCCTTCTCAATGACACGAACGCTCTGCCCTGAACCAATATCCATCAATTTCGTCAATGGCGGCGGCTGATGCACATCATGTGTACCGAAGCTCGTTGGATAAAACGCATAGCCTTGCGGTGCTTGAGGCGCAGTTCTCTCATCAATAAGGCGCGTGCCTGTCAGCTCAGCAATCGGATCGGGAATGGCGGATATTAGTCGGCGCGTATAGGGATGCGTCGGGTTTGAGAATATCCGGTCCCATGGCCCGGTTTCGACAATCTGTCCAAAATACATGACAGCCACCCGGTCGCTCATATGTTCAACAACGCTCAGATCATGGCTGATCATGATGTAAGACAGGCCCAGCCGCTCTTTGAGTTCCAGCAACAGATTGATAATCTGTGCGCGGATGGAAACATCAAGCGCCGAGACTGGTTCATCAAGCACGATGACTTTTGGATTGAGCAGCAATGCGCGAGCTATCCCAATACGCTGGCGCTGACCACCGGAAAACTCATGCGGAAAGCGCTTTGCCTGCTCTGGTTTCAAGCCGACAAGACGCAAGATTTCCGCAACACGTCCATCGACTTCGCTCCGCGATTTCACACCATGAAGCTTGAGTGGTGCAGCAAGCGACGTATAAATCGTCTGACGCGGATTGAGTGAAGCAAATGGGTCCTGAAAGACCATCTGCGCCATTTTTGCGCGTTCAAGCCGAGAGGGTTCGTTTGCGCCGGTAATCGGCTTGCCCTCGAAATAAATCTCTCCGCTGCTGGGCTTCTGCAATCCCACAATTGAAAGCGCAAGCGTGGATTTACCACAACCGGATTCGCCTACAATCGAAAGGCACTCGCCTTTGTTCAGGTTGACGCTCAGATTATTGACTGCATGCAACAACTGTTTTGAACGGCTGAAAATACCACCACTGACAGGAAACCGAACACAGACATCGTCAATACGGACAAGAGGCTCTGTGGGCTTCTTTGAAGGCATCTCATTCATGATGGAAACACCTCACCGAACCTGAATCTTGCAAAGGCGTCCATCCCGGCTTTTCAGAGCAACAAATATCCGTTGCACGCGTGCAGCGCGGCTCAAACCTGCAACCTTGAGGAAAGGCAGAAATCGACGGCACAACACCTTCAATTTCCTGCAATGGGTGCTGTCCCTGCTTTTGGCGTGAACCCAGCCGGGGCAGTGATGCCAGAAGACCATGCGCATAAGGATGGGTCGGATGCTGGAAAAGGCCTGCTGTCGCGCGCTCTTCCACCAGATGCCCGGCATACATAACGCCAACACGGCGGCACATTTTAGCAATCACGCCGAGATCATGGCTGATCATCAGCACAGACGTTCCACGCGCTGTGCAAAGCTCCTGCATGAGACGCAGGATTTCCGCCTGCACCGTCACATCAAGTGCTGTGGTGGGTTCATCGGCAATCAGCAAATCAGGGTTACAGGCAAGCGCAATGGCGATCATTACACGTTGCCGCATACCACCAGACATCTGATGTGGATAGTTTTTCACGCGCTGATCGGGTGCAGGAACTTGCACATTTGCCAGCGCCTCAACTGCTTTGCGCTCCGCGTCATGCCATGTTGCACCCTGATGCAGCACGAACATTTCCGCAATCTGTCGTCCAACGGGCGACACGGGATTGAGTGCCGTCATCGGCTCCTGAAAAATCATTGCGATGCGATTGCCGCGCAATTTACGCATGTCACGCGATGATAGTGTCCGCAAATCCTGCCCTTTGAAGCGGATTGCACCGCCGGTCACAGAAAGCGGTTTGCGCAACAGCCCGATCATCGACAGCGCTGTTATGCTTTTGCCGCAACCAGACTCACCCACCAGACCGAATGTTTCCCCCGCGCCAATCTTGAAAGATACGTCCTCAACCACATTATGCCGGGTTGAGCCCGACGTAATATCGATGCGCAGGTTTTCCACCTCAAGAAGTGCGTTCTCGCTCATACCTTGCGCGTCCTCATATGCGGATCGAGCCAGTCTCTAAGGCCATCGCCGAAAAGATTAAGCCCAAGCACGGCGAAGAAAATGGCAAGGCCGGGGAAGATTGCAGCCCATGGCGCATTAACAATCAGTTCGCGCGCGTCGCTCAGCATATTGCCCCAGCTTGGCTCAGGCGGACTAATGCCAAGGCCAAGATAAGAAAGCGCTGCTTCCGCGAGAATTGCATCACCCATTCCAAGCGTGCCGATGACAAGGATCGGTCCAATCATATTTGGCACGATCTGCGTGATCATGATGCGGGCGTCACTATATCCAAGCATTTTGGCTGCCTGAATATAGCCCTGCTTTTTAAGCGAAAGTGTCGAACTTCGAGCGATGCGGCATGTCCATGACCAGTTTGTAAGGCCCAGCGCAAGCAAAAGACTTGGCAAGCCCGGCCCAAGCACTGCCATAATCGCGAGCGCAAAAATGAGCGAGGGGATTGCCAGCATCAGATTTGTGAGGCCGCTCACCAAATCATCCCACCAGCCCCCGAAATAGCCTGCTGAAATGCCAAGGCAAAGCCCGATGACCGTATTGATGCATTGCGAAACGACGCCCACAGTAAGCGACACCTGTGCGCCATAGAGCAGACGGGAAAATACATCACGCCCCTGCGCATCGGTGCCAAACCAGAACTGGCTATCCGGCGGCAGTTCGGCATTCATAAGGTCCGCATCCATCACCGGATGATAAGGCGCAATCCATGGCGCAAAAACCGCACCCGTCACCATTATAGCGCAGATGACGCCGCCAAATACGAGATTAAAACGCAGCTTCATCGGCCTACTCGTGACTTATACGCGGATCGATGACCGCATAGAGAATATCAACAACCGTATTAATGATAAGAAACCAAAATACGATCACGAGAATAGCCCCTTGCACGACCGGAATATCGCGCAATGAAACGCTATCAATAAGCAGGGAACCAAGCCCCGGCCATGAGAAAAGCTTCTCCACCACCACGGCCTGCCCCATCATTGAGCCGAACTGCAAGCCAATTGTTGTGATGATCAGCACAAGCGCGTTACGCATGACGTGCCATTTCACAAGGCGAAAACTGCTCATGCCCTTGGAACGAGCCGTGCGGATAAAATCGGCGCCCATCACTTCAAGCACGGCTGCGCGTGTGGTTCGCGCCAGAAGGGCAAGCGGTGCCACACCCAAGGTGAGTGCGGGCAGGATCACATGTCTTATGCCACCATCGCCATAGCCGAAACTCGGCAACCAGCCGAGCGTCAGCGCGAAAAAGTACATTAACAGCAAGCCAAGCCAGAACTGCGGCAGCGAAAGACCGGAAACCGCACCAATCATTGTTACGCTGTCGAGAATACTGCCAGGCTTTAATGCTGCCAGAAAACCGAGCGGTACGCCAACAAGGATCGCAAAACCCATGGCCGCAAATGCGAGTTTCAGCGTCGGCCCCATACGCTCCTGAATGAGCGAAACGACCGGCTGTCTTGATCTGTAAGATGTGCCGAGATCGAATTGCGCAAGCTGAACCATATAATTGCCGAACCGAACGTGCACAGGCTTGTCGAGGCCGAATTCCTGCGTGATCTTTTCGACCATTTTTGGATCATTCATACCTTTGCCATTCGCGATAAGTCCCGAGGCGATGCTACCGGGGACCACGCTGAAAATGACAAAGATCAACAGAGATACAGCAATGACCGTCGGTATCATCTGCAGGACGCGGCGGACAATAAAATAGAGCACACAGTCCTCTTTTCGGATCAGTGAAATCGGCCCGCTCAAAACGCGCGAGCCGATTCAGATAAGCTCGATTTAACGCCCGGATGGCACCGTGTCGTCAACCCACAGCTTTTCATAAGACTGAACTGCAAGTTCTGCCGAGTTTGGCTGAAGACCATGCAGCCATGGCTGATGTGCCATCACAGCCTTGTTGTAGTTAAAGAACCAGACCGGCGCTTCTTCCTGCAACAGATTGTTGGCTTTCTTCAGAAGTTCGTTCTTTTCTTCCTCGGTTTTCGCAAGCTTTGCTTCATCGACCAGCTTATCGAAGTCAGCATTTGCAAACTTCTGATAGTTGCATGATGATTGCGGTGTCGTAGAATAGAAGCACTGCATGGCGGTCAGTGCATCTGGACCACTTTCCAGCGACCACATATAGGCCTGAAAATTACCTGATGGAACAACATCCGCGAGCACAGAGGCCTCAACAGGCTTTGCCGTAACCTTGATTCCGACCTTAGCAAGCATTGGAATAATGGCCTGAACGATGGTCAGTCCCCAGCTTTCATTCTGCGTAGCGGTCAGTTCAAACTCGAAGCCATCCGGGTAACCGGCTTCTGCAAGGAGCGCTTTCGCCTTTTCAGGATCATAGGGATAAGGCTTTGCATCCTTATCGAAAGCAGGCGATGAATTTGGCAGCCAGCCCACCGCCCGATAGGCCTTATCCTTCACAAGGCGCTTGATGATCAGATCACTATCAATGGCATAATTGATCGCCTGACGAACACGCTTATCCTGAAATGGCTTGAAATCCGGATTAAAGCCCACAGTGCGTGTGTAAACTTCCGCGACTTCCACCATATTTTTCGCAAGCTCTGGATCGGCGAGATAGGCAGTATATTGCGCAGGTCCAAGCACCGCGACATCAATTTCCTTATTCCGGAAAGCCACATCGCGTGCCGACGCATCGCCCATGATCATAATATTGATCTTGTCTGCGTATGGCTTGCCTTTTTCGTAATATTTGTCCCACTTCTCGACCGTCAGACGCGAACCAGGAACATATTCGGCAAATTTATATGGTCCAAGGCCAATTGGGTTACGCTGAAACGCGTCACTATCGCCCTCCCCAGCGGGATAGATCGCAGTGTTGTTTCGCATGAACTGGTAGCCCGGATCGATGGGCTGCTTAAGAGTGATCTCCAGTGTGTGGTCATCAATCTTTTTCAGTCCGGAAATTTCCGTTGCTTTGCCCTGGGTATATTCTTCCGCACCCTTAATTTCGGAAATATAACGTGCAGGGGGAAAAGCCTTCTTCGGGTCCATTATCCGGGTAAAGCTCCAGATAATATCGTCAGCCGTCAGCGGCTTGTCATTATGAAAGAACGCATCCTCCCGAAGCTTGTAAGTATAGACAAGCTTGTCATCAGATACAGTTACATCTGTCGCCAAACCCAGCACAGGCTTGTTCTGATCGGCATCCCAATCATAAAGCGTGCGGTGAATGGCCTTGGCGTAAAATTCGTCCTGCGTGGTGGGCGACGCCTGAATATCGAGCGTCGAAAAACTGTCGCCATAGGGCGCTACGAAATTGATGACACCATCAGAGCGCGGCTCATCAGCGGCATAAGCGGCAGTGCCACTCATCAGAGCTACAGACAATGCCGCAAGCAACGCAAATTTTCTCATGTTAGCCTCCCTTTGATTTTCTATGTCCGCTCGAACACCACTTCGCCATCGCGAAGGGTCAGCACGCAATGCGTATCGTTGAGAATTTCTTCTGGCTTGGCAGTCAACATGTTGCGTGAAAAGACAGCTATATCAGCAACTTGCCCAGCTATAAGTTTGCCTTTGACATGTTCCAGCTTCTGCGAAAACGCGCCATATTCCGTATAAACCTGAAGCGCCTCTTCGATGCTCACCCTCTCGCGCGCATCCATCACCGTGCCTTTGCCGGTCTCTCGTGTGAGCATCGAATAGATGTTCGGATATGGATTGGGATGACAGACCGGCGCATCGCTGCCTGTTGCAGGCTTGAATCCAAGATCTTTCCAGGTCTTGAGTGGATAGCTCGACAACGCCTTTTCCTCACCAAGAACCGAAATATAGGCGTCACCAAAATCATAGATGAAAACCTGCTGCGGGCATGGATAAATCCCTGCCTTCTTCATGCGTTCATGCTGTTCAGGCGTTGAGAAGCCACAATGTTCAATGCGGTGGCGACGGTCGGGATCAGGATAGGCCGCAAGCGCCTTTTCATAAGCGGTAATCAACTGTCCGATGGCGGCATCACCGATAGCATGGCAAGCAAGCTGGTAACCCTTCTTGTGGGCATCAAGCACCAGCGCTTCAAGCTCGGCATCCGGCAGTATCTGCACACCGATATTATTATCATCGCCAAGATAAGGCTCGCTCATCCATGCCGTGCGACCGCCTGCGGAACCATCGAGGAAAATCTTGACGGCACCAACCGTCAGCATGTCATCGCCAACGCCGGAAACCAAACCCGCCTCGTAGCACTTGTCTATGATCGAAGGGCCGGGATCGCCGAGTAGCACCAGCCAGGTGCGTACTGGCAAACGCTTTTGCAGCTTTGCGAAATTGTAAGCTCTGATCTCATCAAATCCTGCAACCTGACCAACCGCTGCATCCATAACGCTGGTGATACCATAAGAAAGCAAAAGATTGCCCGCAGCCTCAATGGCTTCGATCATCTCTTCAGTGGTTGCCGTCGGTATAGCCTTGCGCACAACGCCTTGCGCATTTTCGGCAACCATACCGGTGAGTACACCATTTTGCTGTTCGATCAGGCCGCCATCCGGCACCGGTGATTTTTCGTCGATCCCCGCAAGTTCAAAAGCTTTTGAGTTGAAAATCGATACGTGACCACAGGCACGCACCAGCATGACCGGATGGTCAGGAGCAACCGCATCAAGTTCGGACCGATGCGGATGACGGCCAATATCGAGCTTTGTCTGATCATATCCACGCGCTTTGATCCATGTCCCGGCAGGAACCGAAGCCGCTTGTTCACGTATTGCGCCAAGCAGGCTTTCCAATGTGGGTGCGGATTGCGGTGTCGCATCGATCCAGTTGAGCGTCAGCCCGACTGATATGAGATGAAGATGCGCATCATTGAGGCCGGGAGTAGCAAACTGCCCTTCAAGATCAATCAGCCGCGTATCGTCACCTTTGAGCGACAAGATCTGTTCTTTAGTGCCTGTTGCAAGCACCTTGCCTTGCCAGATGGCCAGAGCGTCAACTGTGCCCTCTTCATATCCACACCAGATAGTACCGTTATAAAGTATCGTATCGGCACGCAATTCGGGCATTACAGACATTCAGGCATTCCCTTCCCAGAGTACGTTTCGCTCTGACCTGATCAGAACGACGTATCTCATTTTGTTGTTTTGACGCGCATTTATCCTAAAAGCCATTCTCCTTGCGGAGAGTCATGCTTTAAGTCAGCGCTTTTTTAGAAGATGATCAGAGTTCTGTTGATCTATCAACCGATAAAGCTATGAAATTTTTAATTTCTAGCTTGCAACTTTTCCAAATTGAGAATGCGCGATCAGGCTACGGAAAGATGGGCATCGACAAATGCACGTGCATGCTGCGCAAGTTCAAGTCCATCAGACCAGGTATCGCGCCATATGGCGAGATCATTCGAAAGTCCTTCTGCAATAACTGCTGAGGAAAAGGACTCAAATGTTATCGGTCCTCTATAGCCAATATCAACCAGCGCATGGAAAAAGCCGGTGAAATCGATATGGCCGGAGCCCAGATAGCCGCGATGGTTTTCGCCGATATGGATATATCCCAACCGTTCACCCACTTCATGCAGCGGACGCACGAGATTATCCTCCTCAATATTCATGTGATAGGTATCAAGATGAATAACCGTGTTATCAGCCCCTATGTCATCGGCCAATGACAATGCCTGCCGCGCGGTATTGACGAGGTGGGTTTCATAACGGTTGCACACTTCCAGACCCAATGTGATGCCGAGCTTGCTGGCCTCATTTGCCAGATCCTTAATAACAGCAACAGCATTCTCACGCCCCTTGGCGCTTGCAGGTTTCCCATATTTGCCTAGCGCACTGTAAAGTGCGCCAGTAAGCAGCTTGCCGCCCAGGCCATGTGTTGCAATCAGTGACTGATGCAAGAGTTCTGCACCTTTGCGCACCACTGCTGTGTCATCGCTTGAAACATCGGCATCAAATGCCAGTCCGCGCGAGCAGACAATCGAAAGACCAGAATTGCTTAAGACAGACCGCGCATGTTCGACATCAAGATTATCCAGATCATGCAAGGAAAGCTCCAGCAGATCGTAACCGGACTCCCGGCTGCGCTTTGCAGCCAGTTCGATTGAAGCTTTGGACGTGTCGCCAGTCCATACCAGCGCATGAACACCAATCAGATTGTCATAAGTTTTCATTATGCGTTCTCCCTCGCACAAGTTTCCACATCGACCCAGCCGTTAGCGGCCTGATTGGACCGGATGCAGGCATCAATGAAATAAAGGCCATTCAAACCATCTTCGATTGTCGGATAGGCAATCTTGCGCGGATCGCTCACGCGTTGCTGATGACAGCGAATTGCTGTGGCTGCGGACTTATAAATATTGCCAAATGCTTCCAGAAAGCCCTCCGGGTGGCCAGGCGGAACACGGGCGGAATGCGTGTTGCCATAGGTCGCGCCTGTGCCTGCACGTGTCAGCACACTGCGCGGTTGACCCGCCTTACAATACCAGAGCCGGTTCGGATCTTCCTGCGACCATTCAAGCGAGCCTTTGGTGCCGAAGATGCGGCAATTCAGGCGGTTTTCGTTACCGATAGCAACCTGACTGATCCAGAATTGTCCCTTTGCGCCATTATCATAACGCAGCAGAATCGAGGCATTATCATCAACCCTGCGGCCTTTGATAAAAGAAGTAAGATCGGCACAGAGCTGACCGGGTGTCAGCCCCGTCACATAGGATGCAAGATTATAGGCATGGGTTCCAATATCTCCGATCGAACCACCTGCGCCGGCCTTTGACGGATCAGTCCGCCATTCTGCAGCCTTTGAGCCATGCAGTTCGACAGGTTCACTCAGCCAGTCCTGCACATACTCGCAATTGACGAAGCGTATCTCACCCAGTTCGCCCGAAAGCACCATGTCCCGCATCTGCCGCACCATGGCGTTGCCGGTGTAGTTGTGCGTTAAGAAAAACAGGCCGGGTGCGTTTCTGACAATATCGACAAGCGCGACAGCATCTTCCAAGGTGGACGTCACAGGCTTATCGCAGATGACGTGAAAGCCCCCCTGCAAACAGGCTTTAACTGCTTCAAAATGCAGATGGTTTGGCGTCACAATTGCAACGACTTCTGCGCCGTCCGTTCGGTTTTTCTCGCCATTGATCAGGTCTTCCACCGTGTCATAAACACGGTCTTGAGCAACGCCCAATAAAGCTGCTGACTTCAAATTGCGCTCAGGATCGGAACTGAAATCACCAGCGACAAGTTCAAATTCATTATCGAGACGAGCTGCGATGCGGTGGACATTGCCGATAAGAGCACCTTCGCCGCCACCTATCATCGCCAATCGAATTTTTTGCATAGTTTCCTCCCGGTCAAACTGTTTGGGATTTAGAGCTGTTGCATGAAACAACGGATTCCCGAACACGCATATCCGTCATATGTGTAACATGTGAAAGTGGTCGATCCGGCTCGCCAATTCTCTGCATAAGAAGCTGCCATGCGCTGTCGACCATCGCATCAATCGGCTGCGCAACCGTGCTGATTGTTGGTTTCAAGACCGTCATCCAATCGGAATCGTCAAAACCAAGTAAAGACAGATCGCGCGGGATTTCCAGCCCTGCCTGTCTTGCCGCCTTGATCGCGCCAAGCGTGGCAATATAGGCAGACGCAAACAAGGCTGTCGGCGGTTTTTGGTTGAAAACCTGATGCTGTAAGGAATGGCGGCATTCCTCTATCGTCACACCTGCATAGATTACTTTCACATAATCCGACAGGCCAGCTTCCGCCATAGCACATTGATAGCCCTCAACGCGCTGGTTCATATGAACCAGACTATCGCGCGTTGCGACAAAGGTGATGTCGCGATGTCCCATTTCAATGAGATGGGCAGTGCCCGCATGGGTTGCCGCGATATTATCAATGGCAACGGTATCAAAATCTGGCAATTCCGCACCACGATCCACCAGCACAGTCGGGACGGAACGGATCAGCGAACCACCACTTGATGAAATTTCCTCGTCACTGAGAAAAACGATCAATCCATCTACCTGCCTTGCAATCAGCGTATCGATGAGATCAGCCTGCGTTGCCAGAAGCTCATTGCTGTTCATCAGTAAAAGCTGCATTCCATCCTGCATGGCGACCGTGCCTGCACGCTGAACAAATTCCGAGAAGAACGGATTGGTAATATCCGGCACGATAATTCCTATGGAATTGGTCCGCCCCTGCCGCAGGCTTGAGGCCACAAAATTGGGCTTGTAGTTCATCTCCTCCACGGCTGCTAGCACCGTTTTCCGGAGATTTTGATGCACGAACTTGCGACCGGTCAGCACATTGGAAACGGTGCTTGGGGCAACACCTGCATGCTTTGCCACGTCCTGAATAGTGACCGGCCTGCTAGTCTTTGGCGGGGACTTTCGTGTCATGATATCAGGCAATCGCTCCTGTTCACTTCTTTGTAGCAATCAATCGGTCGAGCGTAACCGCTACAATGATGAGGCCACCCATGACAACCAATTGATAGAATGTTGGGACCCGCATCAGATTAAGACCATTGCTGATCGTGCCAATGATAAGACCACCAATCACCACGGATGGAATACGGCCCTTACCGCCAAAGAAGCTGGTTCCACCGATGATGGCCGATGCAATCGCGAAGGTTTCAAAGCCGGTGCCTGCGGCGGGTTCTGCTGCCCCCAGACGTGCCGTACTCAACACGCCCGCAAGACCTGCACAAAGGCCTGAAATCATGAATACAATCAGCGTGTGGCGCTTAACATTGATGCCGGAGAAAAACGCCGCTTCACGATTGCCACCAATTGCATAGATGTTTCGGCCAAGTCGCGTCTGTTGCGTGAGATACCATAGAACTGCGGCCATACCGAAAGCCACGATCACCGGAACCGGAACCCAGAAAATCGTGCCAGCAAAGGTCTCTGTGAAACTATAGGGAAAGCCGAAGACAGGACTTGCACCGGAGATAATCAGCGTAATGCCGCGGAAAATAGCGTTTGTTCCCAAGGTGATGATGAAGGGATGAAGGCCGGTAAAATTGACCAAAAGGCCATTGAACGCACCAAGGGCCAGCCCCACGCCAGCACCGCCAATAAGTGCCGCACTATAAGGATCAAAGCCTGCGAGCAGCAGTTTGCCGGTCACAATACCCGCAAGCGCCAAAATGGAACCGACCGAAAGATCAATGCCCGCAATCAGGATCGGGAAGAACTCGCCCAATGCCAGAAGTATGGTGATCGAGCTTTGCAGCATGATCTGAACAAGGTTCTGACGACGCAGGAAATATTCAGGTGAAAGAACACTGAACAGGACGAGAATGACCACCAGAATGCACAAAGTGCCGTATCTGTCCCAGTTTTCCTGAAACTTTTTCATGCTGCTGCTCCACCAATCGCGTGGCTTAAAAGTGTTTCTTCGGTTGCACTGTGTCCGTCGACAATTGTGGCAATGCTGCCATCGCGATAGACCGCAATGCGGTCACAGACACCGAGCACTTCCGCGAGTTCTGACGAAACCACGATGATCGCCTTGCCCTGCAAAGCCAGTTGCCGGATGATGGCGTAGATTTCGGCTTTGGCACCCACATCGATACCCCGGGTCGGCTCATCGAAGATGATCAGATCGGGCTCCGTAGCCATCCATTTGGCAACGATCACCTTTTGCTGGTTACCGCCGGAAAGTTCAGTCACCATCTGATCAACGGAAGAGCTTTTGACCGCCAGTTTCTTGCGCTCAATTTCCGCTAGTCTGCGATCATCGCGTCTGTTGACCACCGCACCCATTCCACCCAGCGGCGCATCCTTCACGCGCTTGGAAATGATGATATTTTCCAAAATAGTGAAATTCTGAAAAAAGCCGGTTTTCCTGCGGTTTTCAGTGATGAGTGCCATCCCGTTCTTCAAAGCTTGGGACGGCGAACCGGGAGTAATATCACGGCCGTTCAGTTCGATTTTGCCAGATGAGCGCTTGTCTACGCCAAACAGACATTCCATCAATTCCGTACGGCCCGAACCAATAAGCCCAGCAAATCCGAACACCTCGCCATGGCGCACTTCAAAGCTGACATCGCGCACACGATCATTGGTGGCGGAGCTGACATTGCTGACTTTGAGCACCACCGGCGATTCAGCATCGAGCGCCGGATTCGTATAGTTGTGAATGAGCGCACGGCCGACCATCATCTGCACCAACTCATCATTGGTGTAATCCACAATCATGCCAGTACCGTTGGAACTGCCGTCTTTGAGCACCGTAAAGCGGTCGCCAATCTGGCGCACTTCGTCGAACTTATGCGAAATGAACAAAATGGCCATTCCCTCCTGTCGAAGCTGGTTCACCAGTTGCAGAAGGCTCTGAATTTCAACGCGCGTCAGCGACGACGTCGGCTCATCCATAACCAGAACTTTGACATTTCCCATCAGTGCTTTGGCGATTTCAAGAATTTGCTTATGAGCAATCGGCAGATCACCTGCCCGCCGATCCAGATTGATATTGATCTTGAGCTTGGCAAGAATGGCCTGCGCGCGTTCGCGCATTTGCGTCCAGTCGATCTTGGTCACAAGCAGCGTTCGCTTGACCGGCAAATTGCCGACAAACAGATTTTCGAGCGCGGAAAGCTCATCAATAATGCTGAGTTCCTGATAGATGATCGAAATACCGGCCTGTGCCGCCTGCCCCGGCGTGAGGCGCGTATGCGTTTCATCACCGATGATGATTTCACCGCTTGTCGGCGCAAAAACACCCGACAGAACTTTCATCAGGGTGGATTTGCCCGCGCCATTTTCACCGAGAAGCACGTGAACTTCACCGGCATGAATATTGAGATCAACGCCTTTCAATGCCTGAATGCCGCCAAACGACTTCGCAATGTTGCGCATCTCAATAAGAGGACGTGACAATTCGTGGCCAGAATCCGGCATGAGACTCTCCCCGATTTAAGCTGTGTTGGGAATTGGGGTACGGCGATCAAATGATTTCCACCGCACCCCGCATTCTTATTCCTTGGTCACAAGCACCGATTCAATATTGACCTGTGGTGCTTCAGCATCCGGTGCAATCAGCTTGCCGAATTTGACAGCTTCCACAGCGGCAACCAGCGCATCTGCACCAATTGTAGCAGGGTTTTGGGCAACCGTCGCATCAAGACGTCCGGCCTTGACCGATTCACGTGCTTCAGGTGCACCATCCGTGCCAACAACAATCACTTCGCCGGTTTTGCCTGCATTCTGCACGGCCTGAACAACGCCGAGCGCCATTGTATCATTTGCGCAGTAGAAGGCTTTGAGATCAGGCGAAGATTGCAGAATATTGGCTGCAACATCGAGCGCTTTCAGACGATCCCAATCCGCAGGCTGACTTGCGACAAGCTTGATATTGGACGCTTTGCTGAAAGCATCAGTGGCACCGGCCTTGCGGTCTTCACCGGATGCAACGCCTGCCTTGCCTTCAATGATTGCAACTTCACCGCCATCTGCACCAAGCCTTTCAATGATGAAATTGGCACCATTGGCACCAACGGCCTTGTTGTCAGTGGTAATGAAAGCCTGAATATTCGCACCTGCCTGCTTGAGCGCAGCCAGGTCGACCTTTTCATCGATATTGATCAGCGGAATGTTCTTTTTATAGGCTTGGGCTGCGGGCTGCACCAGATTGACCGGAGAAATCGGTGCAAACATGATGGCCTTATAATCGCGGTTCAGCACGTCCTCAAACAATTGAAGCTGTGCCTGCGTGTCGTCTTCGGTGGGCGAAGCAAAAATATCGACTTCGACGTTAAGTTCTTTAGCCTTCTCCTCGATCCCCTGCTTCATTGACTGCCAAAACGGGTTGGAAAGGGTTTTCAGAATAACAGCATAATCAGCGGCCTGAACAACCGACGCATTCATGAATGCAGCAACTGCAAAGGCGGCAGACAACAAGAGTGTTTTACCGGATTTCATGTTCATTATCCTCCATAGAACGTGAAAATATTGGTAGGCTTGTTTTATGTTATGAAATAGAGACCGGCTTGGACCGGAGTTTCGCAGCCGTTGCCGGATCAGCCCGGCGACACAATTGCGGCGGCAAACCTTTCATGATCAGTTCAGCGTCTGCGACAGTCATTGAACCTATTTCATAAAAGGCATCGCGGGTTCCGCCTGTACGATGCGCCGAAAGCAGCAGTCCATCAATAGAGCGCACCGGATCATTGGCAGCAACGGGTTCATCGGGAAATACATCGGTTGCAGCCTGTATGTGACCTGATCGGACTGCTTCAAGCATGGCCGGGAAATCCACAACGGCAGCACGGCTCATCAGCAAAAACTTTGCGCCCTTTTGCATCATTGCAAATTCACGCGCACCGATCAGCCCCTGATTTTCGCTGGTGACACTGGCGAAAACCAGAATGAACTGGCTTTCCTTCACAACCTCATCAAGCGATGCAGGGATACAGTCTGCCCGTTCGATAATTTCAGTCGGCAACCAAGGATCATAAACCAGCGTCTTGTTGCGAAACGGACGGATCAGATCGCGGAACTGTCGCCCAAGGTCACCAAAGCCGATAATGCCGACGGTTGCGCCCATAAAGCGAATGGTGTCGATATTGCCCTCAAGACCATATTGCTCTGTGCCTGCGCGCATTTCGCGATCAGCACTGGTGATCCCACGCGCCAGATCAAGCGCCATGGCAAGGGCTGACTCAGCCACCGGACCTGCAAAAGCTGACGCCGGTGTGAGCACCCATATGCCGCGCTCGACACAAGCCTGATAATCAATATTGGGCAGGAAATTCGTTTCAACGTTGAAGATGCCCTTGAGCTTCGGCGCACGATCAAGACGCTCTTTAGGCATGGAAGTCTGACCGATCAGAAGAACCGTATCGGCCAGATGTCGCTCAACGAGTTCATCATCCATTGGCTTGTCTTCGCTGATGACAAGTTCACCCAGCGCTTCAAGTCGCGCCCTCACATCCGGACGCATAATAAGGTCCAGAGTCCGCGGCAACGGATCCACGAGAATTATATTCCTAGTCATAGCTCCTCCCACAAAGCCTGATCAGCTTGGTGGAAAAATCGATTTTCTGCAACAGGAATCTTAAGAACTAACTATAATATTTTAACTATTTTTATTTTGGCGAGATCGGGAAATAGCTGCAGGGTGCCCGAACAGCTTGTTATCTGACCAACCGCGTCAGAAAAGAAACCTTTTTAGGACACGCAACAGGAGAGGTAATCCTGCCGTATTTCGTCAGATGCGCGACGAACACACGTCCATCCGATGGATCGCCCAGCACATAATGGCCTTCTCTGGGTCGGATAAGTCCTTCGGCCAGACGATAATCGCCATCCCGCCAGATAACATCTGCGTGCCATGCCCGGCCCAGACACTGCTGCGCCAGACGCACATCTCCTGCAATCAACGCCTCGCGAACACGGGTGGACGAAAATTCTTTCTGTAGCGGGATAATATCGACACCAATGCCAACACTGCCTGCAAGTTCAACAAGTGCTGTGCAATCGCCTTTACGGGCTGCGCCGAAGCGAAAATTTTCACCAACAATGATATGCGAAACATCAAGCTTGCCATGCAGAATATCGATGACGAAGGCCTGCGGTGTGAGCGATGCAAAACTGCGGTCAAATGCTGGCTCGAATATATAATCGAGGCCTAACATCTGAGCGGTTTGATATTTTTGTGTCGGAAGAGCAAGTCTTTCAAGCAGAGTATCAGGATTAAAGAACTGGCGCGGATGCGGTTCAACCGACATGATGGCGACGGGACAATTCCCGCTCGCAATCTGATGCGCCTTTTTGATCAGGAACTGATGGCCCAAGTGAAAGCCATCAAAATTACCCAACGCAATCACCGCCCCCGCAAGACCTGTATCTGTCAGAATACCAGTCCGTACGATCTCAACAGGTTTAACAACTGCGGGAGATAAAGCAGAAACACGTTCGATAATCATGCTCTCTCCCTTTTGACTATCGTGCGCCACGCACAAAGCTTTCGCCCAATGCCTGTGGCAGGCTGGCTTTTCGGCCTGCGATCAGAAGGACCA
>Ga0213829_1001304_pt1 | contig 18088 bp, 22 predicted proteins | sample MC6MC0896MG_FD_180665 | JGI IMG/M metagenome (GOLD analysis project Ga0213829, IMG submission 180665) | Enriched soil aggregate microbial communities from Iowa State University, Ames, United States - MC6-MC0896-MG | ecosystem: Environmental > Terrestrial > Soil > Unclassified | place: USA: Iowa...
AACTTTCTCAAACAGTTCTGAAACCGAAGTCCAAAGGTCGGCAATTTCGATAAATGCTTCGTGCCTAATTTTTAGTTTGTCAAGTTGAACCAAGACATAAATGTGTTTTAAAAAATCATGGTGTGTGATAAGTTTTTTGTCACACACTCTATTTAAGCATTTTTTTTCCAATAAAGGTACTTTTTCCTAACAAATAATTAATTGCTCTCTCAATTATTCGATCTCTACTTTCCTCTGTTTTTAATAAGGTAATGTAGCGCACCATTTCTTTTTTTGCCGAAGGAGATAAACGCTCAAATGTTGACTTTGCTATTTCATTATTGTTTAGAGCTTCAATTAATTTAGGATGTGGCTTTATTGTCCTGTCGGACGGATCATATTCAATGGTGACTTCAATGGTTTCTCCAATGCGTTTTGGTGAATCTTTAAGCATGGATAAATTAATGTAAAGTCGCCAAATGCCCTTGTATTTAACTAAAGTTTGTAAGTAAAGTAATCCATTTACTGTTCCTTTTATTGGGATATACACCTTATCTTTACCAGCTTGAATAAAAATTTCCGTAAGAATGATCTCTGGTATTTGAACGTAAGGATTAATTCCAATTATTTCTATAACCGCATTAAAAGAATAACTTTTCATTTTTTTAATTATTCATTAATAATATTGTTTGTAATAGTGGTTTTGGCAGATAATTACTTCTGCATTGCCATTATTTAAAACTAATGTAATTATAAAAGTACTCAATAAGTTCTGCTTTTACACAGTTCATGTTAACGATTCGTTGTTCTCGATTTTAATTTAGCGTGGCTGTTGTTGTATATTTTTCCTTTCTTCGGATGTGTAAATTTTAATGCCGACCAAGTGTCATTAACGCTTAAACAGGTACTTTCTACCAAACCGAATTCGTAACCTATCTGAATAACTTTCGGTAAAGTGAGGTCGGTGCCCAACTGTCCACCTTTGGGCCATGATATCCAAAGCATTCCATCTAGCTTTAGATGCTCTTTTAGTTTCGGAAAAATCTTTGTCTGTTCTGCCTGTGTTTTTGCAAAAAAGTGAATGTAATCAAATTCGCCTTTTAAGATTTGTGATATTTCTATTTCAGGAAAGCGGATGTCTTCCAAAGCTTCTTTGGGAGCGTTTTCAAAGTAGGCGGATGATTTTTCCTTGATACCCATTTTTTGAGCTACGGTTCTCATCGGTTCATAGATTTTAAGATCTCTAAATAGTGTGGATTGTACATAATACCCAATACGTTGCCAAAGGGGTCAACAACTGAAGCGGTAATAAATCCGTCTTGTATTCTGTGGCCCATTTTTACTAACTTTTCAAATGTTTTTTTTATATCGTCCACATGCCAAAACACAACGGCACCACCTATTTTGTCAGAAGCCAACTTAGATTGGTATTTCTTATCAATAATACCCAACTCGTGTTCAAAATCTCCAATACGAAACTCGATATAAGCGGGATTTTCCTTATCGGGAAAAATGTAATACGGATCGATTCCTAAGAATTCGGTATACCATTTTTAGCTTCCTGCAAATTGTCGGCAAAAAAACTAACGGTTGCTAATCCTCTCAATGTTGTTTTTTTCGTTTCCATAGTTTGATGTTAAGTATTGTTGGTTGAAATGACGGCTAACTTTTCGAGAATTTGCGATGTTGAGCACTTTTAAATCGAAACTTTTAACTAAAATACAAATTTCTATCCAAACGCAAAACGTGAACTTTGTACATTCTGCCTGCTATTAACATCTTAACATTCAATTCTATGTGTGCATTTCTGATCTCAGTAATCAGGAACATCACAGATTTTGATTAGATCCAATGTCGAATATTTAATTGCCATATTACAGATTTAACAGACCAGGTATGCCTCCGAACCAAAATATTTTAAACTTTGCTGCTGTCCACGTTCGGTATAATACCATATAAAAATAGTTATAGGTTTATCAATACCAAAGCCTTCGTAAATACTGTTTCCATTTATAGAATAGCTTTCAAAATTATAGCAGTGCGCTTTCATCCAGTTTTCCAGCTCAGTTACTGTTTTTGGTATAGTATCATCCATATATCTAAATTGCAAATTGATGTTCTGTATGTATTTAAAGTAGTTCTATTTCATTTTGTATGTTTTGTCTGGCCTGATCCTCAAATTTTTCGTAAAAAAAATCAGTTTTGAAAATTCGGTCCATTAATAAAAAATGTTGCAATACTTTTTTACGTCCGGCATTATAAATCAGGTCTGTGTAAATCGAATATTCCTTTCTTACGTTTTTGCAGTACAGCGAATATGCCTCCCACAGCTGCCCTAATATCTAAAGATCGGCATCTGTAAAATAATTTGTATCACTGTCTTTCGAGTTATTGTGGGATTTGGTTGCTAAAATCTGATTTTTACAGAGTTCGATTATTTCTGTGGAAACCAAAATTTGTTTCATGTGTTTCTCGGCAAATTCAGCGCTTTTTTCTTCGTTTTCAAATTGTGTTGCATTGTAAACAATGTCATGATAATAAAGGGTGAATAAAACGGTATTCCAGTTTTGTATCTGGTTTTTTACCGTTGTCAGCTGTTGCAATAGGTGCTCCAAATGTTGTAAAGAATGGTAATGCCTTTTTATATCAGAATAGTTCTGCTCTATTTCAAACCATAGCTCATTTATCAGATCATTATTATCTGTGTAGTCCGTCAAAAGATTAATAAATGTTTCCTTTAGCATAGTTTTCTGTAATTTATCAAAAGTTTCCACAATACTTTCATACGGTATTTTTAGAGGTTATCATAAGCCTATGTTTATTGTATCGAATTTAAAAAGATTTTCATTACATGCAGGTAAAACATTTAAAACTTTCTCCAGTTCTCTTCTAAAAGCTTGTCGAGCTATGATCAGTGAGCTACAATTACTGAACTTCGGTTGCTGAGCTTGTGGTCACTGAACAAAGTCCAAGTGCCGAACTGTAAAAAAAGACTTTTGGCACTTTTTGTCTAAAATCTTGTGATTCATTGCTTCCAAACTGTAAAATAAAGCTTGGACATAAAAGTATAGAAAAATCGAAATCTAACTGTTAATGAGATAGAGATCTCGAAGTCGATTTACTATTACTCACTTACACCTTCTCAAACATAACAACCAATTTAACCTCTCATCACTGGTTCCAAACCGCAGAATAGGGTAGTGGTATTTATCAAGAATTGTCTCTTAGATTATATCCCACTAACTTTGAACACTCTTTTCTTTGTGAAACTCAAACCCATCCAGTTCAATATCCAAAACCAGTACTTTTCTCAATCATTGTAAATAATTAAGTCTAAATACGTCAAAGAAATATGTTTAAGTTTATCTTAAATATAGCAAAATGTTGCTATTGATTAAGAGTAATTGTTTGATAAATTTACTTTATAACAACTGTTTACATTTTTTTATGAAAACACTCCTTTAGTTTCTTTTATAAAATGTCTACTTTTTGCTGACGATTTACACTGCAGTTGTAGGACAAAATGACTGGTATGTTTTTGAATTATCTTATAATATTAATAATCCAAACTTTAATGTTGAAATTAAACCCGAACCTAATAGAGGGAAAATATTAATGTTAAAAAACATACCTAAACAACCACTCAATCTATCTAGGACAATAGCTTACAGAAAGGAATCAACAGCTGATTTATTGTGGAGTCAACGAACGAACGGAAATAACATTCTAAAGTTAGAATACGATGTTTTCTTTGGTCCAAATTTAAGCTCAGCACCTATTACTTCTTTTATAGGTCTACATCATTATACAGATATGTATTCAAATTATTTTTACAAAAGCTTTGTACTTACAGCTGGATCTATTGAATTTTCTGGTCATTTTTCCTTCTACTTGGAAAATGAATTCTGTACAAATTAAAGAAAACACATGGTTAAGTATAATTATATATATTGATTACAATACAAACTTTGCGTATTACAAAATACCTTCAACAGGTTATGCAATAAAAACTCATGGTGTCTGGTATGATGACGTACCGAGTCTTAACACAAATGCAATATTTATAGATTTATTTTGTGATAATACCAGCGTAAATGACAGAACTGCATACTTTGTTAAATATTATAATTTAGTATTGTCTGCTATTAACACGCTTCCTAAACTAAATATTGAATATAACGATTCAAAATTTAATCTACATCCAAATCCTTCAACAAACCTTGTAAATATTACTAATAGTGAGAATCTATCTATAAAAAAAAATTGAAATTTATGATTTAGCAGGAAAATTAGTAAATACAGGAACCTTTAATAGCGAATCTGATATACAATTAAATGTAGAAAGTTTAGCAATTGGTACATATATGCTGCATATTCAATCAGATTCAGCTATGGCAGTTAAGAAATTAATTAAAAAGTAACCTTATAATAATTACACAAAAAATCCAAAAGCAATTCCTATAATTATTGCTAATAGTTTAGCTAAATTAAATTTGTGTCCTTCGCTGCTTTCAAAGATTATGGTTGATGATATATGGAATAAAATACCTATTACAAATGCAGAAATCGGTACATAATAATCAATCAGGAATGATAAGTTTGCAGATAAATAAGTTCCAAGCGGAGTCATTAAAGCGAAGACGATCATAAACATAAAAACGAATTTTTTGTTTAATTCTGCCTGTAAAAAGAACAAGGTTAATATAATCGCGATTGGGAAATGATGTATGGCAATTGCCCATGCTAAATGCGTGTGCTGACTAACAGGCATTCCTTCGAACAACGCGTGCAGACACAAACTTGCAAACAAAAGCCAAGGCATCGATGTCATTTTTTCGTGAACATGAACATGACCGTGTTCTGCACCTTTAGAGAAATATTCTAAAATAATCTGAAAAACAATACCCAACATTATAAATAACCCAATTTGTTTCATAGCATCGTGGTCGTGATTGTGCTGATTTGAATTATCTGTTTCGGTATGATTGTGATCATCGTGACTTGCGTGATCATGACTATGATCGTGATGCTCATGTGTGTGATTATGCGAACTATTATTGTTTTCAACAATTGATGTTGTTTCTACGTGATTTCCTTCAATAACATAAGCATAAACTTCTGGCAACAAATGCGAAACCGTCATTGTTAACAAAAAAGAACCGCTGAAAGCCAACAACAGTTTTATGGTTTTCTTTTTGGCTGGTTTTACAATTATCGCTAAAAAATATCCTAATACAACAGCTAAAAAAGGTAATAAATATGTTTCCATTATTTAAAGATCATTATTAAACGGTCTGATTCTTTTTTGTAAAACTTATGTAATTTGTAATCGCCAAAAGTATCCAACAAATAAATTCCGGCTTCCTCCATTAACCTTTCAAAATCTTCTAAAGTTAAGGCTTTTACTTTTTCGGTAAAATCAAAATGTTCACCTTCAAAATCAAAAACAATATTTTTTAAAATGTAACCGTTTTCAATCCACCTTTTAATAGTAAAAACAATACCGTCGACTTCTTTTGTTTCTTCTGATTTTAAATTTTCGGTAACTTTTTCAACATTCATAAAATCAAGAACAGCGAAACCAAAATCGTTCAAACTGTTTTTAATCGCTTTTAAGGCAGTTAAATTGTCTTCATTGTTTTCAAAATATCCAAAACTTGTAAACAGATTAAAAATAGCATCGAATTTTTCATTAAAAGGTTCGCGCATATCTTTTACTTGAAAATGCAGTGTATCATTTTCAGATTTTTTCGCAAAAGCAATACTGTTTTCAGACAAATCGGCACCTACAACATTGTATCCCAACTTATTCAAATAAATAGAATGTCTGCCTCGACCGCAAGCCAAATCAAGCACTTTTGCGTTTTCGGGCAAATTCAGATATTCAGTAATATTATCAATGAATAATTGAGCTTCGGCATAATCACGATCTTTATATAAAATGTGATAAAAAGGAGTGTCAAACCAATTATTGCTATATGTTTTTTTAGATTCTTGCATTTTAGAAATTTTGTGAACGCAAAAATACGCTATTTTTGTAGAATTAAATAAATTTATCGTTCCCGACGGAAAGGAATTGAATATGGAAAACTTTAAAATGGTAGCTAAAACCTTCTTTGGCTTTGAAGAGATTTTAGCAAACGAATTGATTAGATTAGGTGCACAACGTATAGAACAAGGTACCAGAATGGTTAGTTTTTATGGCGATCAGGGTTTTATGTATAAGGCAAATTTGGCTTTACGTACCGCTTTAAAAGTTTTAAAACCTATAAAACAGTTTAAGGTTTTTAACGAAACCAGCTTATATAATGGTGTGCAAAGTATTGATTGGACCGAGTTTTTAAGCGTTAATAAATCGTTTTTGATTGATGCTACCATATTTTCTGAAAATTTTAATCATTCGCAGTTTGTTGCTTTAAAAAGTAAAGATGCCATTGTAGATCAGTTTAAAAAGAAGTTTGACGATAGACCAAATGTAGATAAAGATCATCCTGATTTACGTATTAACATTCATATTCAGAACGAAATTTGTACGGTTTCGTTAGATACATCGGGTGTATCATTGCATCATCGTGGTTATCGTATTGCAACAAACATTGCGCCGATTAACGAGGTTTTGGCTGCCGGAATTTTAATTTTGAGCGGTTGGACAGGACAATCGAACTTTTTGGATCCAATGTGTGGATCTGGAACTTTTTTGGTTGAAGCAGCTATGATTGCGTGTAATATTCCGCCAAATATCAACAGAAAAGAATTCGCTTTTGAGAAATGGAAAGATTGGGATGCCAATTTGTTTGAAAAAGTAGAAGAATCGTTACTTAAAAAAATTACCGATTTTCATTTTGATATTTTTGGTTATGATAAAGCTCCGTCTGCAGTTGCAAAAGCAAAAGACAATGCTAAAAATGCCAATTTAGACGAATACATAAAAATTGAACAAAAAAACTTCTTTGAGACTGAAAAAGAAGTACAAGGTTCGTTACACATGGTTTTTAATCCACCGTACGGCGAGCGTTTAGATATTGATTTAGAACGTTTTTACCGTGAAATTGGCGATACTTTAAAACAGAGTTACCCAGGTACAAATTCATGGTTTATTACGGGAAATGTTGAAGCTTTAAAATTTGTAGGCTTAAAACCATCAAGAAAAATTAAACTTTTTAACGGTAAGTTAGAATCACGCTTGGTAAAATACGAAATGTACGAAGGCAGCAAACGAACCAAATTTCAAAACAGAACAGACAATGACTAAAGCAACCAAAATATTAATCATTCAGTTTTTGTGCTTTGCAGGTATATTTTTAGGAGCACGATTTTTAATTGTTCACTTTGCATTACTTACAGGTTTATGGATACCGGTTGTAAGCGGAATTGCAGCAATTGTACTAGCTCCGCAATTTAAAGTTTTTAAGGTTGACGGTGTTGATACTGTTTTTATTGCATGGCTTTTCAGTAAAAAAGGCAAACCTGTAAATTGGTTGTAAAACGCATATAAAGTAGTTTAATTACCTCCTTTCTTGTTCGCTTAATGAAGATTAAATTTCATTAAATGACTTATTTTTCTTATTTTAGCAAAAATCGATATAATTTAAGATATAGAGAAAGGACTAAACTACACATTTTATGCTTTTACCGATCATTGTAACCTTTTTGTTAGCCTTTTTGATGTTGTTTTTAAAGCCGCAAAAGTTTTTAAGGTTTTTTAAATTTATATGTGTTGTTCCACTTCTATTATTCCTTTACTTACTAACATATTTACCATCTGTTTATCAGGGAACTAAATCAATATTATTTAAAAATGAATGGATTCCGTCTTTAGGAATTTCGTTAGATTTTAAAATTGATGGTCTTTCCATGCTTTTCGGGCTAATGATTACCGGTATTGGTACATTAATTTACTTGTATGCAGCGGAATATCTTAAGAGAGACGAAAACATTCACCGCTTTTATTGTTACTTAACCTTGTTTATGGGTGCCATGCTCGGCGTGGTATTGTCAGATAATTTAATTACGCTGTTTGTTTTTTGGGAACTTACAAGTATCAGTTCGTTTTTCTTGATTGGATACAACACCGATCAGGAAGCATCGCGAAAAAGTGCTATGTGGGCATTGGGTTTAACCGGTTTGGGCGGTTTTTTTATGTTGGCATCGTTTGCTTTAATTGGTATTGTTGCAGGAACGTATTCTTTAAACGAACTTCTTGCATATCCCGATGTATTGCTAAACAACCAGTATTACTACATTATAATTTTCCTTCTTTTTGCGGGTGCGTTCACAAAATCGGCACAATTTCCCTTTCATTTCTGGCTTCCGGGCGCAATGAAAGCACCAACTCCGGTTTCTGCTTATCTGCATTCTGCAACCATGGTTAAAGCAGGAATTTACATTTTAGCACGTTTTTCTCCAATTTTGGGTGGCGATACTGTTTGGAATAATACCTTAATGATTGTTGGCGGAATTACAATGGTAATGGGAGCGGTATTGAGTGTTTTTCATAAAGATATGAAAGGTTTGCTGGCATATTCTACCATTTCGGCGTTAGGAATTATCGTTTTTTTGATCGGAATTGGAACCGAAACAGCTTTGTACGCAGCTTGCACATTTATTTTGGTTCATGCGCTTTACAAAGCAACGTTATTCTTAATTACGGGAATTGTAGATCACGCAACACACACCAGAGATTTATCGGTTTTAAGAGGACTTCGTAAAGTTATGCCCATAATTGCAATTGCAGGTTTTATTGCCGCATTATCAAGTGCAGGAATTCCTTTTACTTTTGGTTTTTTAAGTAAAGAACTGATTTACGGCGTATCTACTGATGGAATCTGGACACAGGAAACTGTTTTTGTTTTGACAGGAATTGCTTTACTGACAAATATCTTTCTAACATCATCAGGATTTTTAGCTGGAATTCGACCGTTTTTTGGAAAACTTCCGAAAGAGTTTGAAAAGATCAAAAAGCCGAATTTCTATTTATGGTTTCCACCGGTTTTGTTGAGTGCGTTAACGCTGCTTTTTGGTATCGTTCCATCAATAATAGATCAATCCATATTAAAATCGGCAACAATTTCGGTTTTAGGAACATCAACCCAAATGTATTTATCGTTATGGCACGGTTTTAACCTGGTATTATTGTTAAGTGCTATCACGATTGTATTGGGAATTTTACTCTATTTCGTAATAAAACCATCAAGCAGAAACGAAAGTCGATTAAAAGGCTTGGACGATTTTTCGCCACAAACAATTCTTACAAGTATTGCATTAGGCATTCGTTGGTTTGCATTTAGATATACACGTTTTTTCCATAACGGATATTTAAGGGTGTACATCATGTTTATCGTGATCTTTTTTACGGGAATTGTAGGTTACAAACTGTTTGCCGATGTTCCGTTGCGTGTAAATACCGAAGATTTATCTGCTTTTAGAATTTATGAATTCACGGTTTTTGTAATCACGATTATCGCGATTTATTTTATTACAAGCACCACATCCAGACTAACTTCAATCGCTGCTTTGGGTGTAATTGGATATTCAATCTGTTTGATTTTCGTTTTTTATGGCGCACCCGATTTGGCAATGACGCAGTTTGCAATTGATACCTTAACTGTTGTCTTATTTGTATTGGTTTTATTCAAATTACCGCCATTTTTAAAGTTTACAAATAAAAAAATTCAGTTCAGAGATGGAGTGATTTCGGTATGTTTCGGAATATTGATTTCGTTGATTACCTTACAGGCATTGGTTTCTCCGGCAGATAAAAGTGTAAGTAAATTTTATGCCGATAACGCTTATATTTTGGCGAAAGGTAAAAATGTGGTAAATGTTATTTTGGTCGATTTTCGTGGGTTTGATACTATGATTGAAACAATTGTGCTATCGATTGCTGCAGTGGGAGTTTACAGTATTTTAAAATATAAGACGCAAGATGGAGAAAAATCGGAATAATGAAAGATTAGACAAAACAATCTTACGAACATCAACAAATTACTTATTACCGTTGTTGATTTTGTTCTCGATTTTTTTGTTGATACGCGGACATTACCTTCCTGGCGGCGGTTTTGTCGGTGGCTTGGTAGCATCTATCGCTTTTGTACTGCATTCATTTGCTTACAGTCCCACACAAACTGTAAAAATGTTCAGCATAAAGCCGTTTTTCGTGATACCTACAGGATTAATGCTTTGTTTTTTTAGCGGAATGTTGCCTGCATTATTGGGATATCCGTTTATGAGTGGCGTATGGTTTGCCGATAATGTAGTGGCAATTGGTGCATTTGGATCGGCATTGATATTCGATATAGGCGTTTACATGGTCGTGATAGGTGTGGTTTTAACAATTTTATTTACAATTTCAGAAAATACATAAATGGAATTATTATTAGTGATTTTAGTCGGCGCCTTTTATTCTGCCGGTATATATATGATGTTTCGCCGAAGCATGGTAAAACTGCTTATGGGCTTACTGTTATTAGGAAATGGAGCAAATATTCTGATCTTTTTAATGGGCGGATTAACTAAAGGTAAAGCCCCGATTATCAGACCCGAAAACAGTAAGTTTTTAGAAGTTTATGCAGATCCGGTTCCACAGGCATTAATACTAACCGCAATTGTAATAAGTTTTGCATTAACGGCATTTGCAATTGTACTGTTAAAAAGAGTGTACACAACAACAGGATCAGATGATTTGGATTCTTTAAATATTCAAGATTTAGATATATGACAACAAACTTTATACTGGCACCAATTTTAATGCACATGTTTACCGCAATTGTGTTGTTATTTTTCTGGCAGAAAGTTCTGATCCAGAAAATAATAAGCATTGTTGGTAACAGCGTTGCATTTCTGCTGTGTTTGCGTTTGTTCGAAATGACTTTGTCTCAAGGATATTTAACCTTACAGTTGGGCGGTTGGCAGGCACCATTTGGTATTACGTTTATATCAGATACATTAAGTGCCATCATGGTTCTTTTAACGGCGTTGGTTTCATTGGCTGTTGGAATTTACTCAACTGCAAGTTTAAACGTCAGCAGAATTAAATACGGCTACTTTTTTATTTTCCATTTTTTAATAATGGGACTTTTAGGCGCATTTCTTACCGGGGATATCTTTAACATGTACGTTTGGTTTGAAGTAGTAATTATTTCGTCTTTTATTCTTATGACAGTTGGTGGAAAAAAAATGCAGATGGAAGGCGCGATAAAATACGTAACCATGAACATGCTGGCATCGGTAATATTTCTTACTGCAATCGCGGTTTTGTACGGAATTACAGGAACATTGAACATTGCAGATATAGCCAATAAAATTACCTTGGTTGAAAATAAAGGCTTGGTTACAGTAACTTCGCTGTTGTTTTTTGTCGGTTTTGGAATTAAATCAGCGGTATTTCCATTGTATTTTTGGTTGCCATCGGCTTATCATACACCGCCATCGGCAATTGCAGCAATATTTGGCGGATTGCTTACAAAAATGGGAATTTACGCTATGTTGCGCGTATTCACTGTAATTTTTCAACCCGATTATTTTACACTGACATTATTTTCAATAATCGCTGTTCTAACATTGATTACAGGTGCTTTAGGAACAATTAACAAACGAAGTATACGCAGAATTTTATCGTATTTGATTATTTGTCATATCGGATATTTGATTGCAGGATTAGGCTTAAATACCGAATTAGCTTTTGTGGCACTTGTTTTTTATCTGATTCACGATGTAATTGTAAAAAGTAACGTGTTTATGATATCAGGTGTGATTCTAAAAATGCGTGAAACGGTTGATATTACTCGTTTAGGAAGCTTACTGAAAGATTATCCGAAATTTTCATTCGTAGTAGCTTTGGTATTCTTTTCTTTGATTGGAATTCCGCCTTTATCAGGTTTCTGGCCAAAAATTCTATTGTTTCAGGAATCGTTCAAACAAGAAAACTATGTATTGCTGGCTGGATTAATCGTAGCGAGTTTCGTAACCCTTTTTGTTATTGTCCGTATTTGGTCTGAAGCTTTCTGGAAAATATCCCCAAAACCAATCACAGAAGAAATCGATCATTTTGCACCATTTTCATTATCAGGAAAAATTGCATTAATAGCACCAATAGTCGGCTTGGCAGCTGTATCTTTATTCATAGGATTAAACGCTAATAGTTTTATAAAACTATCAGAAAAAGCCGCTTACGAAATGAAACGTCCCGAAATTTATATCAATAACGTATTAGGTTCAAAAGAATAATTATGTTACAAAATTTCTTATTAAACATATTACTTACATTTGTTTGGGTGGCACTTACCGGACAGCTCGACTATGCAAATTTTGTTTTTGGATACACCTTGGGTTTCTTTATCTTATGGATGGTAAATCGATCGATAAGAGCCAATACGGAGTATTTTTACCGAGTTCCTAAAATTTTTGCCTTTATATTTTTGTTTTTTTACGACTTGCTAAAAGCCAATTTCGAAGTTATGAAAGATGTTGTCACGCCAAATTACAACATGAAACCCGGAATTGTTAAATATGAAATGGATGCAAAAACAGATTTCGAAATTACCATGTTGGCAAATATGATTGCATTAACGCCTGGAACTGTTGTGGTGGATCTTTCTAAAGACAAGAAATTCATGTACATTCACGTAATGTATCTTACAAATAAAGAAGAGTTCAAAAGCACGTTAAGTAACAGAATTGAAAGAAAATTATTAGAAATACTTCGATAATATGACGGTTGAAGATTATATAGCTTATGTTGTAATGCCCATTATTTGTCTGGCAGTTTTTTTTATAATTCTCCGATTTATAAAGGGTCCGCAGGTGGTTGATAGGGTAGTGGCTCTAGATTTACTTATTACCGTAGGTGTTGCATTTATAACGCTTTTTAGTATTGTTGTAAACAATCCTATGTTTTTAGAAGAAGCCATGATTATGGCGCTGATTGCCTTTTTAAGTACCGTAGCATTTTCGTATTACATATTTAAACGAAAAAGAGATGAATGATATTTTAATAATGATTTTAAGCACTTTAGGAGCTATTTTTATTCTGATTGCTTCGTTTGGTGTATTTAAAATGCCCGATTTTTACTCACGGTTATCCGTAACAATAAAAGCTGCAACTTTAGGAATCGGTTGTATTTTAATTGCAGCGGTTCTGTATTTTTCAGATTTTTCGGTGACAACCAAGGCAATTGCAATTATGTTTTTTCTGTTGATTACTTCACCCGTTGCTGGTTTTTTAATTAGCAAAGTAGCGTATATGACAGGTACAAAACTTTGGAAACATTCGCTTATGGATGAACTAAAAGATGATTTGGAAAAAGAATCGAGTAAGCAATCGAAAACAGAAAAAGATAGTTAATTTTTCAGCTGTATGAAAAATAAAATCATTGCACATCGTGGCGCTTGGAAAGAATTTAATCTGCCACAAAATTCCGTAGCTTCATTAAAAAAGGCGATCGAACTGAAATGTTTCGGAACAGAGTTCGATGTTCATTTAACGAAAGATCTTATTGTGGTTGTGAATCATGATGCTGATTTTTTTGGTTTGAATATTGAAACTACTAATTACAATGATTTATTAATTAAAGAACTTTCAAATGGAGAGAAGCTTCCTACTTTGAATGATTTCTATTCTGAAGGATTGAATCAAACAGAAACCAAACTAATTCTTGAAGTTAAAACTTCTGAAATCGGTGGAACAAATCGAACTAAACTATTGATTGATGTTATTATAAATGAACTTCCAACCAACGCAAATCCTGAAAATTTAGAATTTATTTTGTTTGATTTTGATTCGGCTGTGTATCTTAAAAACAAACTTCCTGCTTTTTTTGTTCATTATTTAGAAGGAGATAAAACTGCCAGTGAAATTTTAAAAAGCGGCTTAAGCGGAATGGATTATAACTACAATTTGCTTTTAGCTGATAAAAACATCATCAAAGAATTTAAAGATTTAAACTTAAAAACAAACTCGTGGACGGTTAATAATTTAGAAATTGCAAAAGATTTTCTTTTACAAGAAATTGATTGCATTACAACCGATTATCCGCAACTATTTTTACAAAACGGTTTATAAATCTTTAAGTAATTTCTGTAACTCAATCATTCCTTCTGATGCTTTTTTAGGAATCACTTTTATCTTCTTTCTAAAATAACTGGTCTCAGCAGGTTTCAAATCAATATAAAAAAAGTGTTGTGCTTTGTCAGCATAATCTATCAAACCTGCTGCAGGATATACTTGCAAAGATGTTCCTACAATAACAATAATATCAGCTTTTTCAATGATTTTTACAGCGTTTTCAATTTCCGGAACTGCTTCACCAAACCACACAATATGCGGACGTAATTGCTGGTTTTTATCGTTTATTGTTCCCTCTAAAATATCGGTTTTCCAATCGTAAATCAAATCTTCATTAACAACACTGCGTGCTTTTAAAAGTTCACCATGTAAATGAATAATCTTATCACTGCCTGCGCGTTCATGCAGATCATCTACATTTTGAGTGATAACGGTTACGTTGAAATGTTGCTGTAAATCGGCAATTATTTCATGAGCTTTGTTGGGTTGAACTTCCAATAACTGCTTTCTTCTTTGATTGTAAAAATCTAAAACCAATGCCGGGTTTTTCTCAAAACCATCAAAACTGGCAACTTCCATAATATCATGTCCTTCCCACAAACCATCGGTATCTCTAAAGGTTTTTATGCCGCTTTCTGCCGAAATTCCTGCACCTGTTAAAAAAACTAAATTTTTCATTGTATATGCAAATAGTATCTTTGCTACTAAATTAAATAAAAGCAATGAATTTATCAGAATTATATAAAAGTGAAGATTACAGAAAATATTTGGAAGATTTTATTACCGAAAACAGAAAATTAAAGTTTGATGAAGTTTTAGAAAATAGAACCAAGCATTTTTGTATTGCCGTGGAAGATGTATATCAGCTGCATAATACAAGTGCGGTAGTGAGAAGTTGCGAGGTTTTTGGTATTCATGATTTGCACATGATTGAGCAAAAATTCAGCAAAACAATTGATAAGGAAATTGCGTTGGGAGCTGAAAAGTGGGTTGATATTTACCGACATTCATCTACACAGAATTGTTTGGACAGCTTGAAAAATCAAGGTTACCAGATTGTAGCAACAACTCCGCATGCCGATGCTCATACGTTAGATGATTTTGATATTAGCAAACCGTCTGCGATATTTTTTGGAACAGAAAAAAATGGATTATCTCAAGAAATTATGGATCAGGCAGATGCTTATATTAAAATTCCGATGTATGGTTTTACAGAAAGTTTGAATATTTCGGTTTCGGCTGCCATTGTGATTAACAGCATTACCAATAAATTGCGTAATTCAACATTAAACTGGAAACTTTCAGAAGAAGAACTTTTAGCAAAAAAAATAGATTGGATGCGTAAATCAATCAAAGATATCGATTTTATTACCGAACGTTATCTGGCTGAAAATAGCAAATAAAAAAAGTGGGTTTACCGAGATAAACCCACTTTAATAACCAAAAAAAACACTTATGAAAAACTCAAAAATTCTAAAACATTCTAATTACTTGTCCTGTAGTAGATGAGTTATAGTACAAATGTACAACGTTTTTTTTATTCTGCAAGTGTATTTAATTTTTTTTTATGTTTATCGGTTAATTACATTTTTTTGTCGGTTAAAAGCTGTAAAACACTGGTTTTGTAAGTATCGCCCACAGGAAATTCTTGTTCATTTATAAAGATAAATTTACTTTGAACCGATGTAATTCTTTGCACAGGAATAATAAACGAACGATGAATGCGGATAAAATCTGATAGCGGTAATTGTTCCATAATATTTTTCATAGACATGCGAGCAACAATTTTACTTTTACCTTCGATATGAATCTTAATATAATCATCTAAACCCTCAATAAACAAGATATTTTTCAGATAGATTTTGTTCAATTTATAATCGGCACGTATCAATATAAAAGGATCTTCCACACCAGAAACAGGCAATTGTTTTAGTCTTTTTACTTTTTCAACAGCAGTTTCAAATCGTTCGTAAGCAATTGGTTTTAGCAGATAATCAACGGCGTTTACGTTAAAACCTTCTACGGCATAACTGTCAAAAGCGGTTGTAAATATTACCAATGGTTTGTTTTGTAGCGATTTATAAAAAGATACTCCGTCATTTTCAGGCATCTGAATATCCAAAAAAATCAAATCAACCGGAAATTTCTCCAAATAATTCAATGCTTCTTGTTGCGATGTAAACGTTTTATCTAAAATAACATCGGTATTCTTGCTGCATAAATGCTCCAAAATTGTTAAAGCCAGCGGTTCATCGTCAATTGCAATTGCTTTTATCATTTTAAATTTATTTTTAGTTGCACTTTGTAATCAGTATCGGTGTTTTCAATGTTCAATTTGTACTTGTTAAGATACAGAATATCCAAGCGTTTTTGAGTATTAATAATTCCTGTTTCGGTTTTTTCTAATTCGCTGATATTTTTTGCCACTTTTTTATTGAAAGTTTTCAACAAAATCTCATTATTATCTACCGAAATATGAATTTTAATAACCACATTTTCTGTTTGATTCACACCATATTTAAAACAATTTTCAATAATTGGAATAAAAAGTAGTGGAGCAATTGTTTGATTTTCAACAGATCCGAAAATTTTATAATCGATTTGTGTATTCATTGTTAAACGCAATTTTTGCAAATCGATATAATCAGAAATATAATCTAATTCACTTTTTAATGATACTTTTTCTTTTGAGCTTTCGGTTACCACATAACGCATAATCGACGATAATTTTAAAATCGCATTCGGTGCATCGTCTGATTTTACCAAAGATAGAGCGTACAAAGAATTCAACGTATTGAATAAAAAATGAGGATTAATCTGTGCTTTTAAATACGAAACTTCGCTTTTAAGCATATCCTGTTGCATGCCGTTTATGTATTGATTGGTCTTCAACAGAATACCGATTGATAACGCCAGATAAAATTGATACGCATTTTTATCGATTAAAAATTCCATAAAAAAAGGCATTTCCGGTCGTGGACCTCTTCCTTTATAATCAGGATTTTGAGCGGTTAATGCACAATGAATTTGTTCGTTTGTAATGATTAAATCGGGAAGTTTAACCGCAATTAGCAAGAAAAAAACAGACACTACAATAAATAGAATATATTTTTTTTTATGATAGAAGTAAGGAACAAACAGGAAATAGTTCAGGTAAAAATAAACTACAATTATTAGAGTTTCTATACAGCGTTTGTAGAAAATAAGCGAACTAAAAAACGAAGGGTTATTTTGTAAATCGGGCGATGTTATAAATGGTATTCCAAAAAATAAAATGGAAACTACTAAAACTATTGCGGTTTGTTGATGCTTTTTAAACATGGTAATAAATTAAACATCAAATATAAATTAAATTAATATGCGTGCTAATTTATTGAGGTTAAGCGGTATTTTTTAAAAGAGAACAGGCTGACATTCGTCAGCCTGTTTTTTTATTTCTTTATCAAACCTAATTCAATTAAACGTTCGGTTAAAAATTCACCTGCCGTTATATCGTCATAAAGTTTAGGATTTTCTTCCGTAACACAATTATCTAAACAGTTTAAAGGCATTTCGCTTATCGGATGCATAAAAAACGGAATAGAAAAACGTGATGTTCCCCATAATTCTCTTGGTGGATTTACAACTTGATGTATAGTAGATTTCAGTTTATTGTTTGTGTGTCGTGATAGCATATCGCCCACATTAATAACCAATTCGTCATCGGCTGCAATAGCATCAATCCATTCGCCTTTGTTATTTTGTACCTGTAAACCTTTACCTTGCGCACCCATTAAAAGCGTAATCAGGTTAATATCGCCATGTGCAGCCGCTCGAACAGCATCTTTAGGTTCATTAAGAATAGGAGGGTAGTGAATTGGGCGTAATATTGAATTTCCGTTTTTAACCAAATCGTCAAAATAAAATTCGTTCAAACCTAAATACAAAGCCAAAGCTCGTAAAACATAAACGCCTGTTTTTTCGAGCATTTTGTAGGTTTCTTTTCCTGTTGAATTAAATTCAGGAAGTTCGTTAACCGTTACGTTTTCAGGATATTCGTTTGCCAGT
>Ga0213829_1001305_pt1 | contig 18087 bp, 17 predicted proteins | sample MC6MC0896MG_FD_180665 | JGI IMG/M metagenome (GOLD analysis project Ga0213829, IMG submission 180665) | Enriched soil aggregate microbial communities from Iowa State University, Ames, United States - MC6-MC0896-MG | ecosystem: Environmental > Terrestrial > Soil > Unclassified | place: USA: Iowa...
ACAGTCGATCCATGATGCTCGAGGGAATACCGCTGCCTTCGTCTTCGACGATCAAATCGACCGTGTGTTCGCCGGCTTCGCTCTTGACCCGCACTGCGCTGCCGGGAGGCGAGGCATCACGGGCGTTCGAGAGCAGGTTGATCAATACTTGCGCCAGGCGCTGAGGGTCGCCTTCAACCCAGTGGTCGGGATCGCACAGGTTGTAGAACTGCACTTCGAAATTGCGTCGGTTCAGCGCCAGCAGGCCGATGGCATCCTGGGCCACTTCGGCCAGACAGACGGGCTCGTCGCTGTGCTGGTGACTGCCGGCGTGGGCAAAGCTCATCAGCGACTGAACGATACGTGACACGCGTTTGGTCTGTTCGAGGATCTGCACGCTGATTTCCTTCAGTTCGCTGTCTTCTTCGCGCTCTTCGCGCAGATTCTGCGCCAGGCAGGCGATGCCGGTAATCGGGTTGCCGATTTCATGGGCAACGCCGGCGGCCAGGCGGCCGATGCTGGCCAGGCGCTCGGAGTGCACCAGTTTGTCTTCGAGCATCTGGGTTTCGGTCAGGTCTTCCACCAGCAATACCAGGCCACTGTTACCCGGCGCCAGGGGTTCGTCGATCGCCGCTTTGTGCAGATTCAGCCAGCGGGTCTGGCCATCGAGCGCCAGGTGCTGCTTGTGCAAGTGCTCGTCGGGCAGATCGATGAAGCCTTGCAACAGCGCTTTCCACGGGTCGGCGATGGTGCTCAGGCGCGAGCCGACCACGCGTTGGGCGGCAATCCCGGTCAATTCCTCCATGGCTTTGTTCCACATGAGGATTTCCTGATCCTTGGCCAGGGAGCAGACGCCCATGGGTAATTCCTGCAAGGTCTGGCGGTGATAGCGGCGCAGGGCATCGAGTTCGGCGGCAAGGCCGGTGAGGCGCGAATGGTAATCCTCGAGCCGGCTTTCGATGAAGTGGATGTCTTCAGTCACGTAGTTTTCGCCGCCCGCCTTATAAGGCAGGAAGGTTTCGACCATGTCCTGGGCCACGCTCGGCCCCATCAGGCCGGACAGGTTGGCTTCGATTCGGTCACGCAAACGGCGCAAGGCGTAAGGCCGGCGCTCGTCGAATGGCAGATAAAGGTCGCGCAGGGCTTGCTCGACTTCTTTTTGTGCAGCCTTGGCGCCCAAGGGTTTGGCCAGCTGCGTGGCGAACTCCTGGGGCGAGGCGGCGTGCAGTTCCCGGCGTTGCGGACGACGCACGTTGTCCACGGCGCAGGCTTCGGCGGCGCTGGCCTCTTCGGCGCTGGCATTGGTGAACAGTGAAATCAGGGTGAACATCAGCACGTTGGCTGCCAGCGAGGCAATGGCTGCCATGTGCCAGCTGGTGTCGTCCAGCACGTAAATCATGTTCAGCAGCGGAATATAGAAACCCTGCAGGTTGCCGACCAACGGCAACAGCATGGTGACCAGCCACACCAGGATCCCGGCGAGCAGGCCGGCGATGAAGCCGCGGCGGTTGGCGGTCGGCCAGTACAGGACGGACAGCACGCCCGGCAGGAATTGCAGGGTGGCGACAAAGGCGACGATGCCCAGGTTGGCGAGGTCCTGCTCGGCGCCCAGCATCAGGTAGAAACCGTAGCCTGCCATGATGATTGCGACGATCAGCGCCCGGCGGGTCCACTTCAGCCAGCGGTAGATATTGCCTTCGGCCGGTGGCTGGTAGAGCGGCAGCACCAGGTGGTTCAGCGCCATTCCGGACAGCGCCAGGGTGGTGACGATGATCAGCCCGCTGGCCGCCGACAAGCCACCGATGTACGCCAGCAGCGCCAGGGCTTTGCTGTTGGCGGCGATACCGATGCCCAGGGTGAAGTATTCCGGGTTGGTGGTGGCGCCGAGTTTCAAGCCAGCCCAGAGAATCAAGGGCACGGCCAGGCTCATCAGCAGCAGGAACAGCGGCAGGCCCCAGCTGGCGCTCACCAGGGAGCGCGGGTTGAGGTTTTCGGTAAAGGTCATGTGATACATGTGCGGCATCACGATCGCCGAGGCAAAGAACACCAGCAGCAACGTGCGCCATGGCCCTTCCTGTAGCGGCGTATGCAGGGCGGCAAGGGCGGTCTGGTTTTGCAGCAGCCAAAGCTCTAGCTGTTGCGGGCCGTCGAACACGCCATACAGCGCATACAGGCCGACGCCGCCAATGGCGATCAGCTTGATCACCGATTCGAAGGCAATCGCGAATACCAGGCCTTCATGCTTCTCGCGGGTGGCGATATGACGCGAACCGAAGAAAATCGTGAATAAGGTAATCAGCGCACAGAAGCTCAAGGCCACGCGATGCTGGACCGGTTCGCGGGTGAGGATGCCGATGGAGTCGGCCACCGCCTGGATTTGCAAGGCCAGCAACGGCAGCACGCCGATCAGCATGAAGATGGTCGTCAGGGCCCCGGCCCAGGTGCTGCGGAAGCGGAACGCGAATAAATCGGCCAGGGACGACAGCTGATAGGTACGGGTGATCTTCAAAATCGGATACAGCAACACCGGCGCCAGCAAAAACGCCCCGGAGACCCCGAGGTAGCTGGACAGAAAACCATAGCCGTACTGGTAGGCCAGGCCCACCGTGCCGTAAAACGCCCAGGCACTGGCGTAGACGCCCAGCGACAGGGTGTAGGTCAGCGGGTGGCGAATGATCGCCCGGGGGATCATGCCCCGTTCGCTGACCCAGGCGACGCCGAACAGCACCGCCAGGTAGGCGGCGCTGATCAGGATCATCTGGGTCAGGCTAAAGCTCATCGGCATCTTTTTGGCTCTGCAGGATGAAGGTCACGACGATCAGGATCAGCCAGAGCAGATAGGGGCGATACCAGGCGCCAGTAGCGTCGATCCACCAATCCATGATGGCCGGGGAGAACAGATAAATCCCCACTACCAGGAGCAGGACCAAGCGATAGATGTACATCCCGGCCTCTCTTCTTTATGCGCGTGCCCGAAAACGTGCGGCGATGGTAACGGATGGGCGCGCTACTGCAAGTGTGATCACTGTAGTTGCGCTTCGGGAAGGTGGAGTGTGCGCGGGATCTTCAATGCATCCCAGTGGACGATGCCCCAATCCAGCACTTCCCGTGGTGTGGCGTAAGCCAGTTCGGGGCCCGGGTTTTGTCCAAGTGCGCGCAACGCTCGCAGCAGCAAAGGCGTCGCCTGATCCTCGGTCAACGGTGGCGAACGGTAGGACTTGCCGAGCTTGTTGCCATCAGGCTGGGTAATCAGCGGGATATGCAGGTAACGCGGTTGTGGCAGGCCGAGCAATTCTTGCAGGTAGAGCTGGCGCGGGGTGGAGTCCAGCAGGTCGGCCCCCCGGACAATATCGGTGACGCCTTGCCAGGCATCGTCCAGAACTACCGCCAGTTGATAGGCGTAGAGCCCGTCACGGCGGCGGATCACGAAATCGCCGACTTCCCGGCCCAGGTGCTGGCGGAATTCGCCCTGGACCCGGTCGATGAAGTGGTATTCCAGTTCTGGAACACGCAGGCGAATCGCGGCATCTTCGGTGCCGTGACCGGCGTTGCGGCACAGGCCTGGATAGATGCCGTGGTAGCGCTCCAGTTGCTTGCGCGAACAGGTGCAGGCGTAGGCCAGGCCATGATTGAACAGGCGATTGAGCACTTCGGCGTAGGCAGCGTGCCGATCGCTCTGTCGGACCATCTCGCCGTCCCATTCGAAACCGTAGCTTTCCAGGGCCTTGAGGATGGCCGCCTGGGCGCCGGGTTCTTCCCGAGGTGGATCGAGATCTTCCATGCGCATCAGCCAACGACCACCCACCGCGCGCGCGTCGAGGTATGAAGCCAGCGCGGCGACCAGCGAGCCGAAATGCAGATGGCCGCTGGGCGTGGGGGCGAAGCGTCCGATGTAGGTGGGGGAGGCGATGGCAGTCATGGGGGCAATGTTACTTTTTTTCGGGCTGGCGCCAAACAACCTGTAGGAGCGAGCTTGCTCGCGAAGGTCGTCAACGATAACGCTGTGAGCCTGATACCCCGTGGCGTTCTCGGGTTTATCGCGAGCGAGCTCGCTCCTACAGTGATGGCGATTTTTGTCTCAACGAATATCAGAAACAAAAACGGAGCGTTCGCACGCTCCGTTCTTCATTCAACTCGACATTACTTGCCGACTTGCTTTTCCTTGATTTCCGCCAGGGTCTTGCAATCGACACACATGTCGGCGGTAGGACGGGCTTCCAGTCGCTTGACGCCGATTTCGACGCCGCAGGACTCGCACCAGCCATACTCTTCGTCTTCGATCAATTGCAGAGTCTTGTCAATTTTCTTGATCAGCTTGCGCTCGCGATCACGGGCGCGCAATTCGAGGCTGAATTCTTCTTCCTGGCTGGCACGGTCTGCCGGATCTGGAAAGTTGGCCGCTTCGTCTTTCATGTGATCAACCGTACGGTCGACTTCCTGCATCAAGTCCTGTTTCCACTTGTTCAGGATCTTGGTGAAGTGAGCGCGCATGGGCTTGCCCATGTATTCCTCGCCCTTCACTTCTTTGTAGGGTTCGAAACCGCTGATCGACTGGTTTTGCTGCTTTGCTTGGGTGGGCATGAAATGGACCGCCTCTACTCTTGTAATCCATTGCGCAGGATTGCTCCATCACCGACACCTGCCGGCCCTGCGGCTGCAAGCGGGCGAACTTACCAGATCAAATCGGGCCGCGCTACTCCCGGATGTCGAGGTAGTGGCCTTCAGTGCTTGCAAATGTATGCAAAGCCTTGTCTGGTGGTGTTGGAGGCCTGATCAAATATTGATTTTAGCCAAACCTGGGACACACGCTTAAGTCGTTTGAGACCAGAGTCATATGGCTCTGACCGCTTTAGGTTCTCGCTCGTTCCTGCGCTTGGGTAGAATCGGTTTTTTTCCCTGTTGAAGGAAGGCTAATGGCTCAGCCCTACAGTGCCCGCAGTCGCGCGATCGAACCTTTCCATGTCATGGCGCTGCTGGCGCGGGCCAACGAACTGCAAGCCGCCGGCCACGACGTGATCCATCTGGAAATCGGCGAGCCGGACTTCACCACCGCCGAGCCGATCATCCAGGCCGGCCAGGCGGCACTGACGGCGGGCAAGACCCGTTACACCGCAGCGCGCGGCATCCCTGAATTGCGCGAGGCCATTTCAGGCTTTTATCAGCAGCGTTACGGGCTGAATATCGATCCGCGACGTATTCTCATCACCCCCGGCGGCTCCGGCGCGCTGTTGCTGGCCAGCGCCCTGCTGGTGGACCCGGGCAAGCACTGGCTGCTGGCGGACCCGGGTTACCCGTGCAACCGGCATTTCCTGCGGCTGGTGGAAGGCGCGGCACAGCTTGTTCCTGTCGGCCCTGACGTGCGCTATCAGCTGACGCCGGACCTGGTGGCCCGTCATTGGGATCACGACAGCGTCGGTGCGCTGGTGGCGTCGCCGGCCAATCCAACCGGGACCATCCTGACGCGGGACGAGTTGGCGGGCCTGTCCGCCGCCATCAAAGTGCGCCACGGCCATCTGGTGGTGGACGAGATCTACCACGGCCTGACCTATGGAACCGACGCGGCCAGTGTGCTGGAAGTGGATAACGACGCCTTCGTCCTGAATAGTTTTTCAAAATATTTCGGCATGACCGGTTGGCGACTCGGCTGGCTGGTCGCACCCGAAGCAGCGGTCGGTGAGCTGGAAAAACTGGCCCAGAATCTTTATATCAGTGCCCCGAGCATGGCCCAGCACGCCGCACTGGCCTGCTTTGAGCCGGCCACCATCAGCATCCTGGAAGAGCGTCGCGCCGAATTTGGCCGGCGTCGGGATTTCCTGCTGCCGGCCTTGCGGGAATTGGGCTTCGGCATCGCCGTGGAACCGGAAGGGGCTTTTTACTTGTACGCCGATATCAGCAAGTTCGGCGGTGATGCCTTCGCGTTCTGCCGACATTTCCTCGAAACCGAGCATGTGGCGATCACCCCAGGACTGGACTTCGGCCGATATCAGGCCGGGCATCACGTGCGGTTTGCCTACACCCAGAGCCTGGTGCGCTTGCAGGAAGCGGTCGAGCGGATTGCTCGCGGTTTGCGGAGCTGGCAAGGCTGATGCGCTTTCATCCGCCACTCGAAGAAGGCCGCCTGATCCGCCGGTACAAGCGTTTTCTCGCGGATATCGAGACCGTTGACGGCGAATTGCTGACCATTCACTGCCCGAATACCGGTTCCATGCTCAATTGCCAGGTCGAGGGCGGGCAGGTCTGGTTCAGTCGTTCCAATGATCCGAAACGCAAACTGCCCGGCACCTGGGAGGTCGGCGAAACCCCGCAGGGGCGGCTGTTTTGCGTGAACACTGGGCGAGCCAACGGCTTGATCGAGGAGGCATTACGGGCCGGCGTCATCACCGAGCTGAACGGCTTTACCGGGCTGAAGCGTGAAGTGGCCTATGGCCAGGAAAGCAGCCGCATCGATTTCCGCCTCGACTACCCAAGTGGGCCGGCCTATGTGGAAGTTAAAAGTGTAACCTTGGGTTACGACGGCTCGTTGGTAGCAGCGTTTCCTGATGCGGTGACGCAGCGCGGGGCCAAGCATTTGCGGGAGTTGGCCCATCTGGCGCGGGACGGAATTCGCGCGGTGCAGTTGTACTGCGTGAACCTCACCGGAATCGATGCGGTGCGACCTGCTGAAGAAATCGATTCAGCCTACGCCGCTGCGCTACGTGAGGCGGTGGCCTGTGGGGTCGAGGTATTGGCCTACGGCGTTCGGTTGACCCACGAAGAGATGGTGGTCGATCGACGTCTGGAGGTATTGCTCAACGGCTAAAGACTGACCCAGATCCCTTGATCGTCCTCGCGGCAGTCGACGCTGACCAAGGATTGCCCGGCGCACGGGCCGGCGACGCATTCGCCGTCTTCGATCAGAAACAGTGCGCCATGGGTGGCGCACTGGATCAGGCTGTTGCTGGGGTCGAGAAACTGGTTGGGAGTCCATTCCAGCCCGACGCCACGGTGCGGACAGCGATTGATATAGACGTAAGCCTGACCGCCCCGGCGCACGGCAAAGAGTTTCTGGCCGTCGATCTCGAAACCGCGGCTGCTGTTATCGGCCAGTTCGACGCCGGTACAAAGAAACTTCATGTCTATCCTCAAGTGCCGCCGCTAGTGACCGGATATGTCCGAGCTTGACGTTCAAATGCAAACAATTATCAAATGGCCGCTTTGCCCATCGGCTGGGCAGGTGCCGGATGCCGAGGATACTTGGCCTGTCATCTCGATGCCTGGGAAAAACTTTCAAGGAAGCTGTTTATGCGCCTGAGTACCCACGTTGCTGCGCTCTGTGCCGGACTTCTCGTCAGCTATCACGCCGTAGCGGCCGAGTTGCCACAGCGTTGGGTCAGTGCCGGAGGCGCTCTGTCGGAGTGGGTCTGTGCGCTGGGTGGCGAGTCGAAACTGGTGGGGGTCGATACCACGAGCCAGCACCCGCAAACCCTTAAGGCACTGCCCAGTATCGGTTATCAGCGGCAATTGTCGGCGGAGGGTATTTTGAGTTTGCGTCCGCAGATTCTGATCGGCACCGAAGAAATGGGGCCGCCGCCAGTGCTATCACAGGTTCGCAGTGCCGGCGTGCAAGTCGAGCTGTTCTCCGCCCAGCCGGATCTGCCGACCTTGCAGGCTAATTTGCAGCACCTGGGCAAGTTGCTTGGCGCGCAAGACCGGGCGTCGCAATTGCTTCAGGGGTATCAACAGCAACTCGAGCAGCAAAAGGTCCGGGTTACCCGGGCGCAATTGCAGGAAAAGTCGCCGGGCGTCCTGATGCTACTCGGCCATGCCGGTGGCAAGCCGCTGATTGCCGGCAAGGACACCGCCGCCGACTGGTTGCTGCAAAAGGCCGGTGGGCACAATCTGGCAGCACATTCCGGCTACAAACCTTTTTCCGTCGAATCGCTGGTCAGCCTGGACCCTGACGTGCTGGTGTTTGCCGATCGTGCGCTCACCGGCGATGCCGCGCGGGCAGCGCTGTTCAAGGAAAATCCGATCCTGTCCTCGACCCGCGCGGCCAGGGACGGGCGAGTCATAGAACTCGATCCAACCTTGCTGGTGGGCGGCCTCGGGCCGCGGTTGCCCGACGCGTTGAAATCACTGTCTGAGGGCTTCTTCCCCGGTTCCGCCGGCCAATGACCATCCTGGTTAAACCGCGTGCTTTGTTCATTGGCTTGAGCCTGCTGTGTTTGCTGGCGGTCTGGTTGTCGTTGGCGCTGGGCCCGGTCAGCTTGCCACTGTTCGATACCTTGCGCGCGGCGTTGCGGCTGATCGGCTTGCCCATTGCGGCCGACGGGCTGGAGCAGGCCGAGCTGATCCTCGGACAGATTCGCCTGCCGCGCACGCTGTTGGGTTTGGCGGTGGGAGGCGTCTTGGCATTGTCCGGCGTGGCGATGCAGGGACTGTTTCGTAACCCGCTGGCAGATCCGGGGTTGGTCGGGGTTTCCAGCGGCGCGGCGCTGGGCGCGGCGATCGCGATTGTCGGTGGTTCGATATTTGGCGGCCTGCCGGAAGCCTTCGGGCCTTATCTGTTATCGCTGTGCGCATTCATAGGCGGGCTCGGCGTCACGGCGTTGGTGTATCGGCTGGGCCGGCGCAACGGGCAGACCCATGTCGCGACCATGCTGCTGGCGGGTATCGCCTTGACCGCGCTGGCAGGTTCCGCGGTGGGGCTGTTTACCTATCTGGCCGACGACGCGACCCTGCGGACGCTGACATTCTGGAACCTGGGCAGTTTGAACGGCGCCAGCTATGCGCGACTCTGGCCGTTGTTGCTGATCACGGCGGGCGTTGCGCTGTGGCTGCCGCGCCGGGCCAAGGCGCTGAATGCGTTGCTGCTGGGGGAGTCGGAGGCCGGGCACCTGGGCATCGATGTCGAAAGGCTCAAGCGCGAGTTGGTGTTCTGCACGGCACTGGGTGTCGGCGCGGCGGTCGCGGCGGCAGGGATGATCGGCTTTGTCGGGCTGGTGGTGCCGCACCTGGTGCGACTGCTGGCGGGGCCGGACCATCGCGTGCTGCTGCCGGCCTCGGTACTGGCCGGTGGCAGTCTCCTGCTGTTTGCCGATCTGGTCGCACGATTGGCGCTGGCGCCGGCCGAGTTGCCCATCGGGATCGTCACAGCCTTCATTGGTGCGCCGTTCTTTCTGTATTTACTGCTCCGGGGGCGTGCCTGATGTTGCGAGCGCAAAATCTGCAAATCCGTCGGGGTCGAAAGATCGTATTGACCCACATCACGCTCGAGGTCAAACCGGGCGAAGTCCTTGGTGTGCTGGGGCCGAACGGTGCCGGGAAAAGCACCTTGCTCGGCGCTTTGTGCGGCGAATTGCAGACTGATCAGGGCAATGTCTGGCTCGACGAGCGCGAGTTGCGCCACTGGACCGGGGCGCTGCGAGCCCAGCGCCTGGCCGTGTTGCCGCAGGTATCGACCCTGGACTTCGCCTTTCGCGTCGAAGAAGTGGTCGGCATGGGCCGCTTGCCCCATCAGAGCGGCCGGGTGCGGGATGATGAAATCGTCGCCGCCGCATTGCAGGCTGCCGATGCCGGTCATCTGACGGGCCGCAGCTACCTGGCCTTGTCCGGCGGCGAACGCCAGCGGGTGCATCTGGCGCGGGTGCTGGCACAACTCTGGCCGGGTGAGGCGGGGCAGACCCTGCTGCTCGATGAGCCGACCTCGATGCTCGACCCGCTGCATCAGCACACCACCCTGCAAGCGGTGCGCGCGTTTGCCGATCGCGGCGGGGCGGTATTGGTGATCCTGCATGATCTGAACCTGGCGGCGCGCTATTGTGATCGCTTGCTGCTGCTCGAAGGCGGGCGCCCGGTGGCACTCGATACGCCGGAGCAGGTATTGCGTCCGGAACCGCTCAAGGCGGTCTTCGGCCTGGAAGTGCTGGTGCAACAGCATCCGGAGCGTGGGCATCCGCTGATCATCGCCCGCTGAGTGTCTGATAGGGATGAGTCCATGCGAGTAATGTTGATTCTGGCAGTCCTGGTGCTGAGTGCGTGCCAGCATGTTTCGACACCGCCCCCGGTCGTCGGTGAGATCCGCGACTTGCGCAGCGGCCGGAGCATGACGCCGCAGGAACTCGTTGCGCAATTGGCCAAGCCTTCGCGGCTGATCGTCGGCGAGCAGCATGACAATCGCGATCACCATGCACTGCAACTGTGGTTGTTGCAGTCCCTGGGTGATCAGCGACCTCAGGGCAGTCTTTTACTGGAGATGCTCACGCCGGACCAGCAGCCACGCGTCGACGAGGTGCGCCACGCTTCGGCACCGCCGGCGGATTTGCCCGGTGCGTTGGCCTGGCAGGAAGGTTGGGATTGGGATTTGTATGGACCGATCGTCCGTTTCGCCCTGAGCCAACCGTATCCGCTGCTGTCTGCGAATCTGACCACAGCGCAAATCCGGACGATCTATACCAACCCTCCCACCTTGAGTGGCTCGCGCTCCAACACGTCTTCGGTAAAGGACGAACTGCTGCAGCAAGTCAGCGATTCCCATTGCGGCCTGCTGCCCAAAGCACAGATGCCGGCGATGCTTGCGGTTCAGCAGCAGCGTGACCGGCGCATGGCTGAGCGGCTGCTCGTCGCGCCTGAGCCTTCAATGCTGTTTGCCGGCGCGTTCCATGCACGCAAGGACGTTGGGGTGCCGATTCACCTGCTGGATCTGGGAGCACCCGAGGCGCCGACGGTGCTGATGCTGGCCGAACAGGGCAGTGAGGTCACGGCGGATATGGCTGATTACGTCTGGTACACGCCTGTCATGCCGACGCCGGATTATTGTGAGCAGATGCGCAAGCAGTTTGGTAAATAGCCTCAGCTGAACAGCCACAACAGCGCATGGGCCGGGGTAAACCTGCGTAATCGCAGGTGCACCCCGGCCCATGTAGGAGCTGGCTTGCCAGCGAAGGCGGCCTCGAGCCGTGCACCGCCCATGAAGACGCCTTCGCCGGCAAGCCGGGTCCTACAGTTAGCTCGGCCGAAAAACATACAAACCTTTCGCCCAAAAAAAGACCCGGCAAGAGCCGGGTCAAATAACCGTGATTAGCCTGATGAGGAGATATCTGAGAGTCCGAACCAAGGGCTTTTCAAATATCGACCAGTCTCGCGACCAGTTGTGATAATCATAGCGATTCTCATTACCATGTCAACAGCTGATTTTTCATTTGCTTGAAACCGGCCTTCAGCGCATTGGAAAGCCCCACATTCATTGGGGCCTGGCGATTGTCAGTTTTTGTGACGCGAAGAAATGGCTTCCAATTGTTTATTCAGGGCTTCCTTGCGTTCGGCCGGAATGTCGTTCCAGTGCACGTCCATCAAGGCGCCTTCGATTGCATACAACAACACCTTGGACGCCCGGAACCCGCGGGTGCGCACCGCCCGGTAAGCGTCCACCGCCCCCAGACGACGCAAGTCCGACGCGCTGTGGATGCCCACGGCATGCAGCCACTGCGCTGACGTCTTGCCAAGATTCTTCAGGTGCTGCAGTTCATCATTCATCAAGCCTCCTTGCGACGGCCGAACGGTGCGTGGGCGAGCCTCTCAGCAGTGTAGCCATCAGTAGGAAAAGCGTGATTGTTTGCTTGGTTTCGGTGCAAATGCTTCTAAGAGTTGGACTAGGCGGTGAAAGGATGTCTGCGAAAGCAGTAGAGGAGGGGCATGCAAAATACTGTGGGAGCGAGCTTGCTCGCGATGAGGGCGTGTCAGTCGACATCTAGGTGTCTGACACACGGCCTTCGCGAGCAAGCTCGCTCCCACAGAGAATTGCGTCGTGTCAGGGAGGTGAGGTGGTGCTAGCGAGTGCGGTAACGCAGACGCGTCCCGAAATTCATCGACATCAGTATTTCATCCGCACTCAGTTCTGGCGGGAAGTAGGCCCCGGAGATCTGTGCATGGGCCAGGCTTGCGCCTTCCAGGTTCGAGTGGCTGAAGTCGATGCCGCGCAGGTCGGCGGAGCGGAAATAGGCATTGCTGAAATCAATGCCGTCGGCATTCAACTCACGCAGGTCGAGCCCCCGGAAATCGCCACCGACCATGTCGATGATTCCTTCCTGGGGTCGTTCGTTGTTAAAACCTGTGATGTCGTCTTTGTGTAGCAAGGCATAAAGCGGTGTGTCGAGAAGTCTGGGCTGGCTCATGTCACATCACCTCTTGGTTTATGAGGCCAGTGTAGTGCCACTATTCGACAACCGTGAAGCCGGCGAGGGCTTCACGGTTGAAACGCGATCTTACAGGCCTGGCAGGCGTTGGCGGATTTGCGCGACGACGGTGTCGAGGGTGCCGCTTTCGTTGGTCTGCACGCGTTTGCTGCAGAGGATTTCTGCTGGCGTCAATGGCTCGCGACTGGCTTGCTGCGCTTCGATAACGGCCAGGTTGGCGTCGGACGGATCTTTCTTGTCTGCCTGACGCAGCGCCAGCCAGCTCTCGATCACCGCTTGCGGTGCATTGCAATCCAGGATCAGGAAGGGTGCACCGGTGCCCTCGGCAATCTTCGCTGCGCCGTCGCGCTGTTCGCGCTTGAGGTAAGTGGCATCGACCACCACCGGGAAGCCGGCATGCAGGATCACCGCGGCAATTTCATGCAGGCGGCTGTAGGTCGCGACGCTGGCGTCGGCACTATAGATGCCGGCCTGCGGGTCGTTGGCGACGGTTTGTTCGCCGAACAGGCGTTTGCGTTCCACGTCCGAGCGCAATCGAATGGCGCCCAGTGCTTCCACCAGGCGCATGGCTACCTGGCTCTTGCCGACCGCGGACACCCCGTGGGTAATCGCCATGAAGCGCGAAGGGATGGTGCTGTAGCTTTCCGCCAGGTTCGCGTAGTTACGGTATTGGCGCAGGGTGGTGGCGCGATGCACCGGGTCGGCGTCGGCCGGCATGCTGAACAGGCTGACCTTGGCGCGTACCAGTGCGCGATAGGCTTTATAGAAGTTCAGCAACTCAAGGCCCTGGTAATCGCCGGTCAGCTCCAGGTATTGGCTGATGAAACGACGAGCCAGGCATTTCAGACCGCGGTCTTCGAGGTCCATCGCCAGGAAACCGGTGTCGGCATAGACGTCGGTGAAGCGGAACGGTTCGTTGAACTCGATGCAGTCGAAGATCACGACCTTGCCGTCGATTTCCGTGGCGTTGCCCAGGTGGATGTCACCGTGGCATTCGCGGATGAAGCCATTCGCCTTGCGCTGGGCGAACAGGGGCTTGAGGCGTTCGAAGCTGCTTTCGGCCCAGGCTTGCAGGGCATCGAGTTGCAGCAGGTCGGCCTTGTCGCTGAGGAATGGACGGATCTGTTCGAAGTTCTGACGCACCGGCGCCATGACGCTGTCCGGCGTGCCGGCGTCATGTTCGGCAGGCACTTTCGGTGCGCTGAGGTGGAATTGCGCGATCTGTGCGGCCATCTCGTCGATGTGCTTGGTGGTCAACTCGCCATTGGCCTGCAGCGTGCTGAGTAATCCACTCTGTGGAAACTGACGCATTTTCAGCGCGTAATCGACGACCGGGCCATCGCCGCCCAGCTGGGGTGCTTCGGCACTGCCGGTGATTGGCAACACTTCGAGATACAAATCCCGGGTCAGGCGCTGGTTCAGACGCAGCTCTTCACCGCAGAAACGCTCGCGGGCATCGAGGCTGGTGAAGTCGAGGAAGCCGAAATTGACCGGTTTCTTCAATTTATAAGCAAAGGGGCCTGTGAGAATGACCCAGGATATATGCGTCTCGATGACCTGGAACCCATCCACGGGATGCGGGTAGAGGGCGGGGTTTTGCAGGGCAGCGATCAGGGACTGGCTCACAGGCATTCCTTCAAAGTCTGGGGAAAATTCACGGCCGCCATTATGGCCGCAAGTCCGCCGGACGCAAACCTCGGAGGGCTTCTATCGAGTATCGATAAAGTGCGTATAATCCGCCGCCATGACTCGTACTCGATCCCCCCGCACCCCCAAAAAGCCACCTTCCAGAGGCCTGAGCCCCTGGCTGGGGTGGGCCCTTAAACTCAGTCTGGTCGGCCTCGTGGTGCTCGCCGGATTCGCGGTTTACCTCGACGCCGTGGTTCAGGAGAAGTTTTCCGGCAAACGCTGGACCATCCCGGCCAAGGTGTACGCGCGCCCGCTCGAGCTGTTCGTCGGACAAAAGCTCAGCAAGGCTGACTTCCTGACCGAGCTCGATGCCCTGGGCTATCGTCGCGAAGCCGTGAGCAACGGCCCCGGCGCGGCAGCGGTCAACGGCAACACGGTCGACTTGAATACCCGTGGCTTCCAGTTCTATGAAGGAATGGAAAGCGCCCAGCCCGTGCGTGTGCGTTTCTCCGGCGACTATGTGGCTGAGCTCTCGGGGGCCAAGGGCACGAAAGTTTCCGTGGTACGGCTGGAGCCGCTGCTGATCGGCGGGATTTACCCGAAGAATCTCGAAGACCGCATTCTGATCAAGATCGATCAGGTGCCGCCGTATCTGCTGGAAACCCTGGTGGCCGTGGAAGACCGGGACTTTTATAGCCATTGGGGCGTGTCGCCCAAGTCGATTGCCCGGGCCGTCTGGGTCAACACCTCTGGCGGCAAAATGACCCAGGGCGGCAGTACCCTGACACAACAGTTGGTGAAGAATTTCTACCTCACCAGCGAACGCAGCCTGACCCGCAAACTCACCGAAGCCATGATGGCGATGTTGCTTGAGTTGCATTACGACAAACGGGAAATTCTTGAGGCTTACCTCAATGAAGTGTTCGTCGGTCAGGATGGCCAGCGTGCGGTGCACGGTTTCGGTCTGGCCAGTCAGTTCTTCTTCGGGCAGCCATTGTCCGAGCTGAAACTGCATCAGGTCGCGATGCTGGTGGCCATGGTCAAGGGGCCTTCCTACTACAACCCGCGCCGCAACCCGGAGCGGGCGCTCGAGCGACGCAATCTGGTGCTCGATGTCCTTGAGCAGCAGGGTGTCGCCAGCGCCGAGCAAGTCGCGGCGGCGAAGAAAATGCCACTGGGCGTGACCACTCGCGGCAAGTTGGCCGACAGTTCGTTCCCCGGTTTCCTCGATCTGGTCAAGCGTCAGTTGCGCCAGGACTATCGCGACGAAGACTTGACCGAAGAAGGCCTGCGGATTTTCACCAGCTTTGATCCGATCCTGCAGATGAAAGCCGAAGCCTCGGTCAATGACACCTTCAAGCGCCTGGCCGGGCGCAAGGGCTCTGATGAAGTCGAAGCGGCCATGGTCGTGACCAACCCGGAAACCGGCGAAGTCCAGGCCATGATCGGCAGTCGGCAGGCGGGTTTTGCCGGTTTCAACCGGGCGCTGGATGCCGTGCGACCGATCGGTTCGTTGATCAAGCCGGCGGTTTATCTGACAGCCCTCGAGAAACCGAGCCAGTACACCTTGACCAGTTGGTTGTCGGACGATTCGTTCTCGGTCAAAGGTGCCGATGGTCAGGTGTGGAAGCCTCAGAACTATGATCGCCGTTCCCATGGCACCGTTTTCCTTTATCAAGGGCTGGCGCATTCCTACAACCTGTCAACCGCACGTCTCGGTCTGGCGGTGGGCGTACCCAATGTGCTCAAGACGCTGGCACGCCTGGGTGTGAGTCGCGAGTTCCCGGCCTTCCCCTCGATGTTGCTGGGCGCTGGTGGCCTGACGCCGATCGAAGTGGCGACCATGTACCAGACCCTGGCCAACGGCGGCTTCAATACGCCGATGCGCGGGATTCGCAGCGTGCTGACGGCCGAAGGCGAGCCGCTCAAGCGTTACCCGTTCCAGATTCAGCAGAGCTTCGACCCGGCGTCCATTTATCTGGTCCAGAATGCGATGCAGCGGGTCATGCGTGAAGGCACCGGCAGTTCGGTTTATAACGTGTTGCCCAAGACCCTGACGCTGGCCGGCAAGACCGGTACCAGTAACGATTCGCGAGACAGCTGGTTCGCCGGTTTCAGCCAGGACTTGCTGGCCGTGGTCTGGTTGGGACGTGATGACAACGGCAAGACGCCCTTCACCGGTGCCACCGGTGCGTTGCAGGTCTGGACCAGTTTCATGCGCAAGGCCGATCCGCTGCCGCTGGACATGCCGCAGCCGGACAATATCGTACAGGCGTGGGTCGATTCGCGTACGGGACAAGGCTCCGATGCGAACTGCCCAGGCGCGGTGCAGATGCCGTATATTCGCGGCAGTGAGCCACCTCCCGGTGCCCCCTGCGGTGGCGACAGCCCTGTTTCGGGTGAAACGGTGATGGATTGGGTCAAGGGCTGGATGAATTAAGCAAAGAGGGTTTCAAGTGAACAAGTGGTTGATTCCAGCGGTTACCGCCGTGGCTTTGCTCAGCGGTTGCTCCACCGTACAACGCGGGTCGATTCCGGTGGTGGATTCCGGCAGCGCCGTTTCCAATAGCGAACGGATTCAGGCGAATGGCGGTTACCGCCAAACGACGGTCCAGCGTCCCGCGCAAAACCAGACCCAGGCGATTCCGCAGGGTGATACCGGTGTGGTCGTGATGGTGCCGGGTGGCGGTGCAGTGGCATCGGCGCCGATCAGCACAACGCCGATCACGCCGGGGCCGATTACGCCTGGTCCGGTTTACACGGCACCGGTCCAATCCGCACCGATCAACCAGGGCAGCTACAGCATGCCGTCGACGCCAAGCGGGATCCCGTCGACCAGCTCGGGCGGCCTGTCCGCCGACGAGCAACTGGACGGCCCTGTACTGGCGTTGCTGACCACCGCTCAGCAGCAACAGGCAGGCGGCGATCTCAATGGGGCGTCCTCCAGTCTTGAACGCGCCCAGCGTGTCGCGCCCCGAGAGCCCCAGGTGCTTTATCGCCTGGCTCAGGTACGCATGGCCCAAGGCGATGCCGCGCAAGCCGAGCAATTCGCCCGACGAGGCCTGACCATGGCCAATGGTCGTCCGGCACTTCAGGCCAGCTTGTGGGAGTTGATCGCCCAGGCGCGGGAGAAGCAGGGCGATTCCGCCGGTGCGGCACTGGCCCGTCAAAAGGCCAAGGTTGCGTCGTGATGGATGCACGTTTTCCGAAGATCGCCGAGCAGTTGCTGCTGATCGAGCGTGAGCTGCGGGTTCAGGGGTGGTGGGACGATGTCGCGCCTTCCGTTGAAGCGCTGTCCAGTGTCGAGCCGTTCTCGGTCGACTCCCTGGATTTCGAGCAGTGGCTGCAATGGATCTTCTTGCCGCGGATGAAAACCATCCTCGAACAGGACCTGCCATTGCCCAATGCATCGGGGATTCAGGAGATGGCCGAAATGGTCTTCGCCGCCCGCAATGTCCAGGGCAAGGATCGGCAATTACAGGTGTTGCTCAAAGAGTTCGATCTGCTGATCACCGCGTCCCGCTGACGCCGAGCCCTGTAGGAGCTGGCTTGTCGGATCGCCGCATCGCAGCGAAGGCGGCGTAACAGTCAACATAGATGTTGAATGTGATGGCCTCTTCGCTGGCAAGCCAGCTCCTACAGGGGGGGTAGGTGCAGGTGATTATTGGCAGTTCTGCTCAATCTGTTTCTGCGCCTCGGAAATCCGCTCCTGACGTGTCTCATCGGTCAGGCGGCGCATTTCACCGTCTATCTCTTCCCGTAGTCGCGGATTGTTCTGCAGTTGAGCGAGGTTGGTCCGCGCCTGCTCGCAGAACACCTTGAGCTGGGCCTGCTGCTCGGCGACCTGCTTTTTCACTGTCTTGTCGATGGACTGCTGATCGCCGATCGCATCGCTGCGCGGCAGTGTGGATGGCTTGCCGGCAGGCACACTGGGGGTAACCACGCTGGTGGCTTCCTGGCCTTGGGGCGGCTGCGCGCCGAAATGGGTTACACCCTGGGCGTCGACCCATTTGTAGATCTGTCCAGCCATGCATAGAGGGCCCATGCCTAGCAGCAGGCCGATGGCCAGGAAAAACGTTCGCATGTCATTTCCTTGTCTTGGGTTGCGCAATTGAAGCTAACACAGTTGCTGTTTAGCGGTTTTTTCTTGCTTTCTCATGCACTTGGTTCAATAAAGCACATAGACGACTTGACTTGCAGAGGACGAAACAGAAGAATCCAAAGTCCGCTGTAGAGGGACTGCCAGAAGCAGACCCACTCGGTAGATCATGAGGCGCACATCCGCGCCGACCTGTTACACCCGCAA
>Ga0213829_1001308_pt1 | contig 18061 bp, 19 predicted proteins | sample MC6MC0896MG_FD_180665 | JGI IMG/M metagenome (GOLD analysis project Ga0213829, IMG submission 180665) | Enriched soil aggregate microbial communities from Iowa State University, Ames, United States - MC6-MC0896-MG | ecosystem: Environmental > Terrestrial > Soil > Unclassified | place: USA: Iowa...
GACGCTTGTTGACTTCGGTCTCGATGCGCTCGGCTGGAACGCCGATGGTCATGCGGCGCTCGAGAGCGGAAGTATTTTCAACAGAAACTTGCATGGATATTCCTCGTTGCACAGACGTTAGCCGGCCGTTTCCGACCCCAGAATCAAGGGCATGCATTCTAGTGGGTCAAACTCAAGAAGTCACCCTACTGAAAACGGGTAAAAAAGCAGCAGGCAATTTATAGGCGGGGACAAACGGTATGCCTCGCCCTGTTAGCAAATACAGTCAATCAGGCCAAGGCTCTGCAGCAGTCCTTCTATATATAGGAAGGAGCGGCCATGTGGCCCTGACAGCGGGCGAATCGGCATCATCGAGAAACAAAAATGCGACGAGTCGATCTGCCCTACCAACCCGAAATCTGCGGCTGGCTTGAAAATTCCGACTTCTAAAACAAAAACGGCGCAGCCCTTTTCAGGTGCTGCGCCGTTTTCTGCTATTAAATAGCGACTTGTATGGTGCGGACGGAGAGACTCGAACTCTCACACCTTGCGGCGCTGGAACCTAAATCCAGTGTGTCTACCAATTCCACCACATCCGCGTATCAAGCTTTTAAAGCAAAGGCGCCAGACTGTTAATCTGGCGCCTTTCTAAATATGGGGTGGACGAAGGGGATCGAACCCTCGACAACGGGAGTCACAATCCCGTGCTCTACCAACTGAGCTACGCCCACCATATTGCCATGTTGCGTTACTTGTGCCAAAGCTGCCTAATGGCGCACCCGGCAGGACTCGAACCTGCGACCATCCGCTTAGAAGGCGGATGCTCTATCCAGCTGAGCTACGGGCGCCTTGTTAATCTGTATTCTTGGACGATTACAAACTAAGTGCTTTCAGTCTCGCCGAATCAAACATCAACTCCGCTCAACCTTCTTAACCAGTGCTAGGCTGTGCCCGACAAGTGCGACGAATGTTATAGGTGACCCTGAAGGTCGTCAACTCTTTTTTAAAAAAAATTCATTTAATTAAAGGGGTTAGGGGAATTTGCAGACCAAGCGCCTTTGCCCTCACCTCATGACATGCGAGAATGCGCTCTCTTTTTTTCACCTCTCGATGGTTAATCACGCGCAATGACTGCACAACTAATCGACGGCAAATCGATCGCCGCTAGCCTGCGCCAGCAGATCGCCAAACGGGTCACCGAGCGTCGCCAGCAAGGCCTGCGCACGCCCGGCCTCGCGGTGATCCTGGTCGGCAGCGATCCTGCCTCTCAGGTTTATGTCTCGCACAAGCGTAAAGACTGTGAAGAGGTCGGCTTCGTATCCCAAGCCTATGACCTGCCTGCTCAAACCACTCAAGAAGCGCTGACCGATCTGATCGATCGCCTGAACGACGACCCGGCAATCGACGGCGTTCTGCTGCAGCTTCCTTTACCTGAACACCTGGACGCCTCCCGATTGCTGGAGCGCATTCGTCCAGACAAGGATGTCGACGGCTTCCACCCTTATAACGTCGGTCGCCTGGCCCAGCGTATTCCGCTGCTGCGCCCCTGCACCCCTAAAGGCATCATGACGTTGCTGGAAAGCACCGGCGCCGATCTTTACGGGATGGACGCGGTGATTGTCGGCGCCTCCAACATTGTCGGTCGCCCGATGGCGATGGAATTGTTGCTGGCCGGCTGCACCGTGACCGTCACTCACCGCTTCACCAAGGACCTGGCGGGCCACGTCGGTCGCGCCGATCTGGTCGTGGTCGCGGCCGGCAAGCCGGGGCTGGTGAAGGGTGAGTGGATCAAGGAAGGCGCGATCGTGATCGACGTCGGCATCAACCGTCAGGCAGACGGCAAGCTGGTGGGTGACGTGATCTACGACACCGCCCTGCCCCGCGCCGGCTGGATTACCCCGGTTCCGGGTGGCGTTGGCCCGATGACCCGTGCATGCCTGCTGGAAAATACGTTGTATGCCGCAGAAACGCTGCACGGCTGATTGTATTGCCCAGGCGGCCTGCGGGCCGACCTGGCTCTCTGGTCCGCATGCAATTCAAAATGTAGGAGCCGGCTTGCCGGCGAAGGCGCCCTGACAGCCGGCCCATTCATCTCGACCGTACTCGATCCCCCCTGATCCCCTGATCCCCTGATCCCCTGATCCCCTGTAGGAGCGAGCTCGCTCGCGATGGTCGCCAGGACAACGCGTTCATTCAGAATAAACGCGTCATCGTTGACGTCCATCGCGAGCAATCGAGCGTCGACCGGCTGCTCCTACAGGGGGGTTCGGCGGAAACCATAAATACCCCCTCCAAAAGAAATCCATCCGGCCGCCAGCCATCTCCTCAAGTGAACCGCCTTTACGCCCAACGGCAGGGTTCTTTCTGCCCGCAGAAAATCCTTCGACCACCCGCCGGAAATCAGCTTTTTTTTCACGTTTCCAAGGACTTTGAGCCCATCCTTGAACAACCATCGACAGTTATTCAGCCATACTCCAGAATACCGCGCTTTTTTACGAAACAGCCCGTTACATAACGGCTTATCAACACCTTATGAGTCTGCCAGCGTGAAAATCCGTCTTTCCATCCTGAGCCTTTTTTTTGCTGTTACAGGGGCTTTCATCACGCCAATAACCGACGCTGCCGAAACCACCTCGGCACCACGGGATACGAAACAACTGAAAATTGCTTCCGGCAGTGCCTTGCTGATGGATATGCAGACCAACAAGATCATCTATGCCAGCAATCCTGACGTCGTTGTGCCGATCGCTTCCGTCAGCAAACTGATGACTGGCCTGGTCGTGGTCGAAGCCCGGCAGAACATGGACGAATACCTGTCCATCAACATCAGCGACACGCCGGAAATGAAAGGCGTGTTTTCCCGGGTCAAGCTCAAGAGTGAACTGCCGCGCCGGGAAATGTTGCTGATCGCCCTGATGTCGTCGGAAAACCGTGCCGCCGCAAGCCTCGCCCATCATTACCCGGGCGGCTATGTCGCGTTTATTGCAGCCATGAACGCCAAGGCCCGGGCGCTGGGCATGACCAGCACCCATTTCGTCGAGCCGACCGGCCTGTCCCCACGCAACGTGTCCACCGCCCGCGATTTGAGCAAGCTGCTGGTGGCCGCACACAAGTACCCGTTACTGACCGAATTGAGCACCACCAAGGAAAAGACTGTCTCGTTCCGTAAACCCAATTACAGCCTGGGTTTTCGTAACACAGACCATTTGGTCAGGAAGCCGAATTGGGACATCAGGTTGACAAAAACCGGTTTCACCAATGAAGCGGGGCATTGCCTGGTGCTGGTGACCAGCATGGGTAACCGCCAGATGGCGTTGGTTATTCTCGATGCCTTTGGTAAATACACCCACTTCGCCGATGCCAGCCGTATTCGCAGTTGGGTCGAGACTGGCAGGGGCGCTGATGTACCGTCGGTGGCGCTGCAGTACAAGTCCGACAAGAACCTCAAGAGCCGGCAGAGTGGTGTGGTGGAGGCGTCGAAGTAGGACGCCCCCGTTAACGGCTAATCATTGGGCAGTGGCATCTGGTCGTCGTCCGGGATGCCATCGCCCGCGCTTGGGTCTCTGTGACCCTGATGCTCTTTGGGCGTCACCACAGGCCTGGCCAACGGATCGCGCAACGGGCTGTTCGGATCCATCACCGGATCGGTGTCCGCTTCAGGGGTGGTTGGAACGCTGTCCGGACGTTTATCGTTGAAACTCGAATCGGTAGACATATGCACCTCACTTCAGGTCAGGGTTTCAGGTCGGCGAGAGGGTCATAAGGCTTCGCCGGCGCCTTGTCGTCATCACCTGGTTTCACGTCCCTGGGGGCCTTCGCCGGTCCGATGGGATCGACCTGGGGATCGGCGAGGTCCGGCGAATCAGGGTCGAAGTCAAGCTCATCGCCGGATGAATGCTCGGACGAATGCGGGCCATCGGGGGTATTGGAATGGGCCATCGGCGCCTCCTTGGATGTGTCCTGAAGTAACGGACTGGCCCGGAAAAGTCCGGGCCCTGCTATCTCAGAGGCCAATGGCGGGCGACAGTGCCCTGCAGATGACGAACGGAAACCTACTGCGCGGACAGCGCCCTCTTCGCCCGGGAAGCCGCCTGCTCCTGGCCTGCCTGAGCCAGATCGCTGGCCGCCTTCAACCAACGCTGCTGATCGACGTTGGCCGGAAGCTGCTCCGGCTTCTGCAGTAGCACCGCCCACCCCCCGGCATCCTTGAATGCCGACTCGAATGAACTGAAGCCCATCAGCATCCGCCGGTTCATCCCGGCCCGCAGCAGCACGGTCTGTTTGTCACGGTTATAGCCAGCAAGAATGGCGTAACGTGGCCCCGCCCAGAACGCCGAGCCTTCGGTAAATCGCACCATTACCGGATAACCGGCCGCGACCTGGGCCAGCAGCGCGGGCAGGTTGGCATCCAGGGGATAGACCACCATGCCGTATTCGCGAGCGAGGTTCAGCATGTTCTGCTGCAGTTGGGCTTCGGCCCCCGGCAACTGGAGGGGCTTGTCGAGCAGCCCCGGCGTGATCACGATGCCCTGTTGGGACAACAGGCTGGCCAGGACCTGGGGCCCGCTCTGATTGTCCTGCCCGCGGTAGAAGGTACCGCTGAGTTCGACCCGCTCCGGCAGCCGTTTGATTTGCGGCGCAACGCTTCCCGCGCAACCCGCCAGACCTGCAACACTGCCTATCAGCACTGCCACAGAAAGAATCCGAGAAAATACCCGCACCATCATCACTCACTTGTTCAGGCGCCGGACATACGTGCTCCCGGCTTGGCCGACGATCATAGGACGCCAGACCGCAGCGGTATAGCCTTCACCGGCAGTTGATTGCCTTCGATAGAGCGAACTCGTTGATGCCAGCCGACCTTTGGTCAATAGTCTGAAACAAGGTAGCGGCTAAACTGTCATTTGCAGAGAGTGTACGCCCGCGACAGGGGCAAGGAGGAGGCACTGATGAGCCTGACAATGACCGTAATAATGCTGGTAGCCGGTTGGCTGGCGGTGGCTACTGCCATGTTGTGGGGCGTCCTGCGCATTACCCGCCGGCATCACCACGCTCCTGTGCAACCGACATCGCCGGCAGTAATCGATAAACCGGCCAACCATCACGCCAGCGCGCACTGACTGGCGCTTTTGCGTCGGACAAACAACAACGGCCGCCCGGATTCTTACGAGTCCGGGCGGCCGTTTCGTTCAGTGCAGGTTACGCTTGAGCGGCAACCTTCCTCTGCTTCGCCCGGCGGGACATCATGTTCAACCCCTCGATCGTGGCCGAGAACGCCATCGCCGCGTAGACGTAGCCTTTCGGTACGTGGGCGCCGAAGCCTTCGGCGATCAGGGTCATGCCGATCATGATCAGGAAGCCCAACGCCAGCATCACTACGGTCGGGTTGTCGTTGATAAACTTCGCCAACGGGTCAGCCGCCAGCAACATCACCAGTACCGACACCACCACCGCAATGATCATGATCGGCAAATGCTCGGTCATGCCGACAGCGGTGATGATGCTGTCGATGGAGAACACCATGTCCAGCATCAGGATCTGACCGATCGCGGCGGCGAAGCCCAGGGTCACGGTCGAGGTCGCCGACTTCGGATCCTCTGGTGCCGGGTCCATGCTGTGATGGATTTCGGTGGTCGCCTTCCACAACAGGAACAGGCCACCGGCGATCAGGATCATGTCTTTCCAGGAGAACGCGTGGCCGAGAATATCGATCACCGGCTCGGTCAACTGGACGATGAACGCGATGGTGCTCAACAGCCCCAGTCGCAGGATCAACGCCATGCCGATACCGATGCGTCGCGCCTTCTGCCGATGCTGCTCGGGCAGTTTGTTGGTCAGGATCGAGATGAAGATCAGGTTATCGATGCCGAGCACGATTTCCATCACGATCAACGTGGCCAGGGCGACCCAGGCGGTGGGGCTTGCAGCAAGTTCTAAAAGGTATTCCATGGGTCAGTCCTGACTCGTTTAAGGCGGTTTAGATTTCCTGGGACGAAGACTCGGTTCTGCGTTTGTCTTCGGCCGATGGTTCTTTCTTGCTGATCAGCCCGCCGGTGGCGTCGCTTATCGCTTGTTCGGCGGCTTTGTGGGTGTCGTCGATCGCTTGTTTCGCGCTTTCGGCAGCCTTGCCCATCAGTTGTTGAGCGCTTTTCTCGGCCTGGTCGCAACCGGCCAGTACCAGTAAAGACGTGATCAGCAACGCCGTGGTTTTAAGCTTCATGATGTTTCCTCGATAGAACAGACAGAGCCAAAAAGGCCTCCCGTCGATAGCGGGGCATTCTAGGGAGATCAACACTTCAGGAAAATTCGTATTTTCAGCTGCTATACTTCGGTTTTTACGAACTGTAGGGATGGCGGAAGGCAGACGGCAGGCGGCAGATGACCGGATGTGCAAGGGGAAACCAAGAGAGATTTAAACAACATGTTGAATTACCGACAGCTGCATTACTTCTGGGTCGTGGCCAAGACCGGCAGCATCGTGCGCGCCTGCGAGCAGTTGAACCTGACGCCGCAGACCATCAGCGGGCAGATCTCCCTGCTCGAGCAAACCTATGGCATCGAGTTGTTTCGCCGGGTTGGCCGCCAGCTGGAGCTGACGGAGGCCGGGCGCCAGACCCTGCCCTACGCCGAACAGATGTTCCAGCTGGGCGGTGAGCTGGAATTGATGCTGCGGGCGCAGCCCAACGAGCAGCAGATTCTGTTTCGGGTCGGCGTGGCGGACGTGGTGCCCAAATCCATCGTCTATCGACTGATCGCACCGACCATGGAGTTGAGCGAGCCGCTGCGCATCACCTGCCGCGAAGACAAACTCGAACGCTTGCTCGCCGACCTGGCGATCCAGCGCCTGGACCTGGTGATTTCCGACAGCCCGATGCCCTCGCACCTGGACATCAAGGGCTACAGCCAGAAGCTCGGCGAATGCGGAATCAGCTTCTTTGCCACCCCCGCACTGGCGGCGCAGTACGGCCAGGACTTTCCGCGCAGCCTGCACGGCGCACCACTGCTGATCCCCGGGCCGGAAACCGTAGTGCGCAGTCGCTTGCAGCGCTGGTTTGCCGAGCAGCAGATCCAGCCCCGCATTGTCGGCGAGTTCGACGACAGCGCCTTGATGCAGGCTTTCGGTCAATCCGGCAGCGGGATTTTCATCGGCCCGAGCGTGATCGCCGACGAGGTCAAACGCCAATACGGCGTGGAGTCGATTGGCCAGACCAACGCAGTCACCGAGTCGTTCTACGCCATCTCCGTGGAACGCAAGGTCAAGCACCCCGGCATTGTCGCCATTACCGAAGGTGCTCGACGCGAACTGTTCACCGCGCTGTGAAGCGTCAGGCGCAGACTTCCCGGGGTTTGAAGGTCATCAGCGCCATGGCCAGCAGGATCGAGACCAGGATGAACGCGGCCGCGACAAAACCCAGGCCTTGCAGGCCGACGCTGTCGATCACCCGGCCACCGACCATGGCGCCCAGGCCGATCCCGAGGTTGGCCCCGGCAATGTTCAACGACGCGGCAAAGGCCGGTGCCTCGGGTGCCGCCTTCATCAAGCGCACATGGCTGACCAGGAACAAGGCCGCCTGGGTCACGCCCCAGATCCCCATCGCCGCCGCCAGGCCAAGCGGCGAATGAATGTTCGGCACCAGCGCCACCATGCCGGCGATCATGAACGCGCAAAAGGTCACGGAAGCGATCAGCGGGTGACGATCCACCGCGCGACCACCCAGTGAGTTGCCGATCAGCCCCACCGCGCCGAAGCCCATCAGGCACCAGCCGACCACCGTGCCGTTGAAACCGGCCAGGCGCTCAAGGATGTCCGCCAGGTAGGTGTAGGCGGTGAACATGCCGCTGAACACCAGGATCGACAGCAGCACATGGCCGATCATCAGCGGGCTGCGCAGGATCTTGAACTGCGAGCGAAAGCTCACCTGGTGCTGATGCAGGTTGGTTGACGGCAGGTAGATGAACAGCAGCAGCGCCTTGGCAAAGGCGATCACCGCCAGGATGCCGAAGGCACTGCGCCAACCGAACGCGTCGGAAATCAGCGTGCCCACTGGAATGCCGAACACCGTGGCGCAGACAATGCCGAAACCGATCTTGGAGATGGCGCGACCGGCGAAATCCGGGCCGACGATGTCCACCGCTGTCTCGCTGGCCAGGGCCCAGAACACCGGCAGCCCGAGCGCGGGAATCAGGCGGGCGACGGCCATCACCCAGATGTTCGGGGCGAACGCCGCCAGGGTGTTCGCCAGGCCGAACATGATCAGCACCGAAATGAACAGCTTGCGTCGCTCGAACCTGGCGAAGTACGCGGTCAGGAAGGGGCCGAAGGCGGCGACGGTAAAGGCGAACAGAGTCACCAGCAAACCCGCCTGGGGGATGCTGACTTCAAGGTCGCGGGCGATGGCCGGCAACAGGCCGACGATGACGAATTCCGTGGTCAGCACCGTGAAACCGGCGGCGGACAACAGAAGGATGGGCAACAGCATGCAGAACTCCAGGAAAACGACGACACCAGCGACAGCCCGAAGGCCCGCTGGCAGAACATGAAAATGAGGATGGGCCATCTTAACAGAGTGATTCCGCGGGCGGTTGCACGAACCTGCCTTTCTCGTTTAACACGCGGTGGCAGATCGTCACTGGTCTGAAGGATCGGGACGACGCTGTGATAAAGTCCGCGCCCTGCGATACCTGTTCATCAGCCCTCGAGTGGCATTGATGCCGCGCTACCCAGCACCTAATAAAATCAGAGATGTCGTTTTATGACCGCTTCATCCCCTTCGCTATTGCACCGTTTGACACGCTTGAGCCTGGTCTCGCAAATCATCATCGGCCTGATTGCCGGGATTGTCCTGGCGCTGGTCGCGCCCGACGTGGCGAAGTCCACCGCGTTCATCGGCAAAGTCTTCGTCTCGGCCTTGAAAGCCGTCGCACCGATCCTGGTGTTCGTGCTGGTCATGGCGTCGATCGCCAACCATAAACACGGCCAGGAAACCCACATCCGGCCGATTCTGTTCCTGTATCTGCTGGGCACCTTCGCCGCCGCGGTGGTCGCGGTCGTTGCCAGCATGATGTTCCCTTCAAGCCTGGTGCTCGCCACTCACGACGTCGCGGTGACTGCTCCGGGCGGCATCAGCGAAGTGCTGCAAAGCCTGATGCTGAGCGTGGTCGATAACCCGGTCAGCGCCCTGATGAACGCCAACTTCATCGGCATCCTGGCCTGGGCGATCGGCATGGGCGTTGCCATTCGCCATGCCGGTGACACCACCCGCGAGGTACTCGGCGATTTGTCCAACGGCGTGACCCTGATCGTGCGCCTGGTGATTCGTTTTGCACCGCTGGGGATTTTTGGCCTGGTGGCGTCGACCCTCGCCACGTCCGGTTTCGGCGCCCTGCTCGGCTACATGCATCTGCTGGCCGTGCTGCTGGGCTGCATGCTGTTCGTGGCGCTGGTGATGAACCCGTTGATCGTGTTCTGGAAACTGCGCCGCAACCCTTATCCGCTGGTGCTGACGTGCCTGCGGGAAAGCGGCATCACCGCGTTTTTCACGCGCAGTTCGGCGGCGAACATTCCGGTCAACCTGGAGTTGAGCAAGCGCCTGGGCCTGCATGAAGACACCTACTCGGTGTCGATTCCGCTGGGCGCCACCATCAACATGGCTGGGGCAGCGATCACCATTACCGTGCTGACCCTGGCGGCCGTGCATACCCTGGGCATTGCGGTGGATATTCCGACGGCCATCCTGCTGAGCGTGGTCGCGGCGATCTGTGCCTGTGGCGCTTCGGGCGTGGCCGGGGGGTCGTTGCTGCTGATTCCACTGGCGTGCAGTTTGTTCGGCATCCCGAGTGAAATCGCGATGCAGGTGGTGGCGGTCGGTTTCATCATCGGGGTGTTGCAGGATTCGGCGGAAACCGCGCTGAATTCGTCTACGGATGTGCTGTTTACCGCAGCGGCGTGCCTGGGTGAAGAAGAGAAGGCCCAGCGATTGGCCTGACACCCCAATCCCCCTGTGGGAGCGAGCTTGCTCGCGATAGCGGAGTGTCAATCTTCATTTATCTTGAATGTAACGCCGCCATCGCGAGCAAGCTCGCTCCCACAGGATCGGTGGTGAAGCTGAATAATGCGCACCTATTAAAAAGCCCCCGCAGCTTAAGGCTGCGGGGGCTTTTTTGTATTCGGGGGGGTTAGAACGCGCCCATGTAGTCGCGTTTGCCCACTTCCACACCGTTGTGACGCAACAAGGCGTAGGTGGTGGTGACGTGGAAGAAGAATTGCGGCAGGCCGTAGCTCAGCAGGTAAGCCTGGCCGGTGAAGCGCTTCTCTTTAGGCGTGCCTGGACGGGTGACGATCTCGATGCCTTCCTTGCCGGCGATCTGCTCGGGCTTGATCTCGCCGATGTAGGCCAGGACCTTGGCGATCAGCGCTTGCAGTTCGGCGAAGGTGGTTTCGGTATCGTCGTACTTCGGCACTTCGATCTCGGCCAGGCGCGAGGAAACACCCTTGGCGAAATCAACGGCGATCTGCACCTGGCGTACCAGCGGGAACATGTCCGGGTACAGGCGGGCTTGCAGCAACGCGTTCGGATCGATGTTTTTCGCGGTGGCGTGGGCTTCGGCCTTGTTCAGCACATCGCTCAGGGCGTTGAGCATTTGCGTGAATACCGGAACGGAAGCGTCGTACAGGGAAATGGTCATGGCAGTCTCGTGTTGTGACAGGAGGTAAATGTGGGCCGATTATAGCCATGCGCGACGCTCCTGCGACTTGTCTTTTATCCAGCAAGGATTACGCTAGGCGCCTTCGACTGCATGCTTCGACTGCATAGGGAAAGCGCGATGAGCACTGAGCAAGAAACCACTATCGACGAGCCGCGCCTCAACAGCACGGAAATCCGCATTCTGGGTTCGCTGATCGAGAAACAGGCCACCAGCCCGGAAACCTATCCGCTGACCCTCAATGCCCTGGTGATCGCCTGCAACCAGAAAACCAGCCGCGAACCGGTGATGAACCTTACCCAGGGCCAGGTCGGCCAGAGCCTGCGCGCCCTTGAAGGCCGCGGTTTTACCCGGCTGGTGATGGGCAGCCGGGCCGACCGCTGGGAGCACCGGGTCGACAAGGCGCTGGAACTGGTGCCGGCCCAGGTCATCCTGAGCGGCTTGCTGTTTTTGCGCGGCCCGCAAACGGTCAATGAACTGCTGACCCGCAGCGGCCGCATGCATGAATTCGAAGACACCGAGCAGGTGGTGCATCAGCTGGAACGGTTGATTGCACGCGGTCTGGCGCTGTTGATTCCGCGCCAGGCGGGGCAGCGTGAGGATCGCTACATGCACGCGCTGGGGGATCCGGCGGATATCGAGGTGATTCTGGCGGCGCGCAGCAATCCGGTGGAGCGAAGTGCCGGTGGCGGCGTGTCTGTCGAGCGAATCGAAGAGCTGGAAGCACGGATCGCCGCACTCGAAGAGCGTCTGGCACGCCTCGAGTAGTCCGACAATAAAGATCAGATTGTAGAAGCCGGCTTGCTGGCGAAGGCGACGTGTCAGGCGTCATTAATGTTGCAAGTGATGGCCTCTTCGCTGGCAAGCCAGCTCCTACAGGGGATCGGCGTCGCACACAAATTGTGTAATTGGCACAGAATCCTGTGGGAGCGGGCTTGCCCGCGATGAGGCCGGTACAGCCAACGAGATGAATTGAAGGCTCAGCTTCGGGCAAACTCCACCGCTTTCTGAAACTGCTCAACCGTCGGCCGCACACCGGTATAAAGCACAAACTGCTCCAGCGCCTGGATCGCAATCACCTCCAGCCCGGTAATCACCCGCTTGCCTTCAGCGCGAGCGCGCACGATCAGCGGTGTTTCCGAGGGAATCGCCACCACATCGAAGACCGTCTCCGCCGCGATAATGGCGTCAGGGTCGAACGCCAGTTGATCGGCTTCCGGCCCGCCGGTCATGCCGATCGGCGTGACATTGATCAGCATCTGCGGACGCCGCGCGCCGAGTTCAACCTGCCATTCAAAGCCCAGCGAATCGGCCAGCGTACGCCCGGCGCGTTCGTTACGGGCGACGATCAGGCCATTCGTGTAGCCGCCATCACGCAAGGCACTGGCCACGGCCTTGGCCATGCCTCCGCTGCCGCGCAGGGCGAAGGTCGACGCCGGGGGCACCTGGTGGGTTTCCAGTAACTGGGCGATGGCGATGTAGTCAGTGTTGTAGGCCTTGAGGTGGCCCTTAGTGTTGACGATGGTGTTGATCGATTGAATGGCCGCGGCCGATGCGTCCAGTTCGTCGACCAGCTCAATGCAGGCCTCCTTGAACGGCATCGACACGCCGCAGCCGCGAATTCCCAAGGCGCGGATGCCCGCGATGGCACCGGGCAGGTCCTGGCTGCTGAAGGCCTTGTAATAGAAATTCAGGCCCAATTGCTCGTACAGATGATTGTGAAATCGCAAGCCAAAGTTTCCAGGGCGCCCGGAAAGGGACATGCACAGCTGGGTGTCTTTGTTGGGGTTCATCTGCATGTGAATCTCCTTCGATGGCACTATCGGATGGACGGGATTAGCCAGTCCAGCCGGTCTGATCGATCATAGTCGCGTACCTGCCGGTATCAGCGTACGACGCTAAGAAAACCGGTACAGACCTTACACAAAATTTACCCAACGGCTGTGCTGATTTACAAAAAAACGCTGTCTTAGAAGTATCCCCGCGACAATCCCTGGGTCTATTGCAGAGCCGGGCGCCGGGTCGAAGAGCCGAGGAATTATCATGATCCGTAAAATCCCCATAGTGGCCTTGCTGATCGGAGCTTTTGCCATCACAGGGCAGGCAGAGGCAGGCGGCGGTCACGGCCACGGTTGGCAGGGTCCGGCGGTATTCGGTGCGATCGTCGGCTCGGCGATCGTCGGTTCGGCCCTCATCAACAGCAACCGGCCGGTTTATGTGCAGCAGCCGGTTTACGTTCAGCCACAGCCGGTTTACATACAGCAACCGCCGCCGGTTTATTACCAGCCGGCACCGGTCTATGTGCAGCAACCGGTGTACTACGGCCCGCCACCGGTTTATTACGGCCCGCCCCGTGGCTACTACCCGCCGCGCGGCTATTACGGCCCTCCCCACGGTTATCGCCGTTGGTAAGACTCCACCTGTAGGAGCGAGCTCGCTCGCGATGGGCGCAAGAGCGACGCGTTTATCCAGTAAGCGCGCGTTATCGTTAGCGACCATCGCGAGCAAGCTTGCTCCTACAGGGCAACGGTTAGCCAGAAAGCGCGCGTTATCGTTAACGACCGTCGCGATGATGTCGCCGACGGCGGGGACTTTTTCGCGGCCGTTTGTCGGTACAGGTCTGAATAAATCGCCTCAAGGTCGCTGTCGGAACAGTCTTTGCGGTGCAAGTTGGCAAGATTGACTTGCCACCCTTCCCCCCGCTTGGGAAAAACGGTCATATTCATGTCATGTCAGGTCCCGAAGCTGGACCTGTCCGAAAACTACAGGTTGAATAACAACAAGGACGACCTCATGCCCACGCAAAACCCGCACCGCATCGTCGGCTTGTGCACTTCCAGCAAGGTGTACAACGCACTGACCGAACTCAAGCACCTGGAAGGCCATCGCAGCGCCAAGTTTCTCTCGCTGCTGGCGGAAAACCTGGTGCGCAAAGGCCTGCTCAACGAGCAGGAAGTGGTCCATATGCTTGATCTGGTGGTCGACTGAACCCAAGACTCATTGGCGTCAATGACCACTATCGAAAGCGTTGATTGTCCGTTTCAGCGTCGTGTCCGTAAGGTAGCTCCATAGATTGATGGAGGTACTTATGTCACAGGTTCAGATCATGTCCGTTATCGGCAGCGCCGTTCCCGCACCGCTCAGAGCGCTCGGATTGCTTGCCTGTTGGTATCTGGTGCTGGACGGCGAACCGATCAGCGGCCCGCTGACTTCGTTGCCGGACGCCCAGGCACTGTCGCAACAGATCGGCCAGGGTCAGCTCAGCGCTTAAGGCAGCTGCACCCGCGGCTTGGTTTCGATGAAAATGCCCCAGCTCGACATGAACAGCGCGGCGATCAGCGGCCCGATGACAAACCCGTTGAGCCCGAAGATCGCCAGGCCACCCAGGGTTGAAATCAGGATCATGTAGTCCGGCATCTTGGTGTCCTTGCCGACCATGATCGGTCGCATCACATTATCCACCAGGCCGATCACGAAAACCCCGAACAACGCCAGCACCGTGCCCTGCCAGATCGCCCCGCTGAGCAGGAAGTACAGGGCCACCGGCGCCCAGACGATGCCGGCGCCCACTGCCGGCAACAGCGACAGGAACCCCATCAGCACTGCCCAGAGCAACGCGCTCGGGATGTCCAGAAACCAGAAAATCGCCCCGCCCAGCGCGCCTTGGGTGATCGCCACCAGCAGGTTGCCCTTGATCGTGGCCCGTACCACGCGGTTGAACTTGAGCTGCAAACGGCGCTTCTGGCTGTCTTCCAGCGGTACGGCGGTGCGGACCCTGCGTGCCAGCTCGGAGCCGTCACGCAGGAAGAAGAACAACAGATACAGCATGATGAAAAAGCTGACGATGAATTCAAACGTACCCTGGCCGAAACTGAATGCCTGGCTGGCCAGCACTTGCCCGCCCTGCATCGAGCTCTTGACGATTTTATCGCGCAATCCGTTCAACTCACCCAGGCCGAAACGATCGAGCAGGTTCTGGAAATACGGCGGCAGGCTGTGTTTGAACTGCACCAGGTACTTGCCGATGTCCAGTTCGCCGCTCTCGATGGTTTTATAGAACGTCGCGCCTTCCTGGACCAGCAAGGTGCTGACGATGATCACCGGCAGAATCGCAATCACCAGGCAGATGCTCAAGGTGCATAGGGACGTCAGGTTGCGTTGCCAGCCAAACTTCAGCTGCAGTCGATGTTGCAGAGGGGCAAAGACAATGCCCAGGATCACTGCCCAGAACACCGCCCCGTAGAACGGCAGCAGGATCCAGATGAAAGCGATGGTCACCAGTACCAGCAAGACCGCCAGTGACTTGTTTTGCAGTTTCTCTTCGTTCATGTCCGATCCATGTCAGTCCGCAGGGTGCCCGCTCTTGCACTCAAGAGCCGTCCTGATGCTTAGTCCGCCACGGTTCGCGCGAGTGCCATCCGTTTGTTCATCAAGCATAGATCCAGATCAATGAAACCCGCGGGCAAGCCGATTACCCTCGTCGGCTTTTGCGATCGACTCGTCAATGAACCTGATCCCACCAGAACTGCTCGCCCCCGCCGGCACCCTGAAAAACATGCGGTATGCCTTCGCCTACGGCGCCGACGCGGTGTACGCCGGCCAGCCGCGCTATAGCCTGCGGGTGCGCAACAATGAATTCGACCATGCCAACCTGGCTCTTGGCATTCGCGAGGCCCAGGCCCAGGGCAAGCGCTTTTATGTGGTGGTGAATATCGCCCCGCACAACGCCAAGCTGAAAACCTTTCTCACGGATCTGCAACCGGTGATTGCCATGGCGCCGGACGCGCTGATCATGTCCGACCCGGGCCTGATCATGCTGGTGCGCCGGCACTACCCGCAGATGCCGATCCACCTGTCGGTGCAGGCCAATACGGTGAACTGGGCGAGTGTCGAGTTCTGGCAGCAACAAGGCGTGAGCCGGATCATCCTGTCGCGGGAGCTGTCCCTGGAAGAAATCGCCGAAATTCGCGGGCAGGTCCCGGCCATGGAGCTGGAGGTGTTTGTCCATGGCGCGCTGTGCATGGCCTACTCCGGCCGTTGCCTGCTGTCCGGCTACATGAACCGGCGCGATGCCAATCAGGGCAGCTGCACCAATGCCTGTCGCTGGAAATATTCGGCACAGCCGGCCACGGAAAATCCACTTGGCGAGATCGTCCAGCGCTTCCAGCCGGAGCCGACCCTGGGCATCGGCGCGCCGACCGATCAGGTGTTCCTGCTGCAGGAAGCCAATCGACCGGACGAACTGATGCCGGCTTTCGAGGACGAGCACGGCACCTACATCATGAACGCCAAGGACTTGCGCGCCGTGCAGCATGTCGAGCGCCTGACCCGGATGGGCGTGCATTCATTGAAAATCGAAGGCCGGACCAAATCCCACTTCTATTGCGCGCGGACCACCCAGGTGTACCGCCGGGCCATCGACGATGCGGTGGCCGGTCGCGCATTCGACCGCAGCCTGATGACGGATCTGGAATCCCTCGCGCAACGCGGCTACACCGAAGGTTTTTTGCGACGGCATGTGCACGACGAATATCAGAACTACCAGCACGGCAGTTCGGTGTCGGAGCGGCAACAGTTTGTTGGCGAATTGACCGGCGAGCGGCGCGACCGGCTGGCCGAAGTCAAGGTGAAGAACCGGTTCGGCCTGGGTGATCACATGGAACTGATGACGCCCAAGGGCAACTTCCACTTCGATCTGCATCAATTGCAGAACATCAGGGGCGAGCCGATCGACGTGGCGCCGGGGGATGGGCATACGGTGTATCTGCCGATTCCGGATGCGGTGGAGTTGAATTTTGGGTTGTTGATGCGGGATATCAGCGAGCGCTGAACCTCATGTGGGAGCGGCGTGCAACGATTCGGCTTGCTCGAGAAGGCGGTGTGTCAGTCGACATCAACTCTGCCTGATATAACGCCTTCGCGAGCAAGCCCGCTCCCACAGGGGGGTCAAGCGAACTCCTCGCGCAACATCGCCACAAATGCCTCTCGCGCCGGATGAACCCCGGCGTTTTCATGCCAGTAGAACAGGTTATCGATGGCCGTCAGGTCGGGGAATTCATAGCCCGCGCAGCCGGCCCCCTTGGCGAATTGGTCGAAAACCCCTTTCGGCACCAGGGCCACACCGGCCCCGGCGCTGACGCAGCCGACGATCGCGCCGTAACTGGCCAGGCTGACAATCGGCAACGCCTGCCCCTGGCGCAACAACCAATGTTCCAGGGCCGCCCGATAGGGGCAGCCCTGTGGCCACATGAACACCGTCTTGTCCTGCAAATCGGCGATATCTCGCACGGGACCCAAGGACGTCGAAGCAATCAACAACAGCTCCTCGCGGTACATCGGCGTGCGCTTGAGTTGCGAGCGTTCGACATCTACCGCGACTATCGCGCCGTCGAGCCGGTGGTTGAAAGTGTCATCGAGCAGCTGGCTCCAGGGGCCCGTGGTCAGTTCCAGCGCCACCTTGGGGAACCGCTTGTGGAACTTGGCCAGCAAGCGCGGCAAGCGCCCCGTGGCCGAAGACTCGATGGCGCCGATGCGCAAGGGACCGGACGGCTCCGAGGCAGGATCGAGCGCCCGCTTGGCCTCAGCCGCGAGCGCGAGCATCTTTGCGGCATAAGTGAGGAAGGTCTGCCCCGACGGGCTGATTCGCAACCCACGGCCTTCGCGCAGAAACAGTGCGACCCCCAGCTCCGCCTCCAGCGCCTTGATCCGTGCCGTGATATTCGACGGCACGCAATGCAGCAACTCGGCGGCGCGGGCAATGCTGCCGACGTCGGCGACGGTCTTGAACATACGAATCTGCGCCAGCTCCATACATCATCCAAAGTGAACAGTTAGCGCAGTATAAGTCAGTTGTGGTGAATGGTTCGAATTCCGATACTCGGTGCACAGGCCCACAGGTATCCGACCATGCAAACGCTCACCGCCGTCTCCCCCTCCCCCGTCAAGATCGTGCTGGCGATGGCGTTCGTCGTCGCCTGCTGGGGCTATTCCCCGACTGGCATTCACCTTGGCTTGCAAGCTTATGATCCGGGCCACCTGGCGCTACTACGGTTCCTGCTGGCCTCGGCATTCATGGGCGTCGTCGCGCTGATCCGCGGTATCCGCCTGCCGAGCCTTGGCGATCTGCCGCTGCTGCTGGCCCTGGGTTTCTTTGCGGTCAGCCTGCACCACGTGGCGTTGAATATCGGCCAGCAGGGCGTCAGCGCCGGAGCGTCCAGTGTGCTGGCGCAATCGACGCCCCTGTTCAGCACGCTGCTGGCGCGCTTCGTGTTCAAGGACCGGGTGACGGCCTGGCGCTGGGGCTGTGTTGTCCTGGGGTTGCTCGGCGTGGTGACAGTGGTGGCAGGCGATCACGGACTGGGCAGCATAAACGGCCACG
>Ga0213829_1001309_pt1 | contig 18014 bp, 8 predicted proteins | sample MC6MC0896MG_FD_180665 | JGI IMG/M metagenome (GOLD analysis project Ga0213829, IMG submission 180665) | Enriched soil aggregate microbial communities from Iowa State University, Ames, United States - MC6-MC0896-MG | ecosystem: Environmental > Terrestrial > Soil > Unclassified | place: USA: Iowa...
GATGACGATTGGCCCCAACCATATAAAGATGTTCGCCATTAATAAAAAAACCACCATCTTTGGTATACCGAATCTGGCGGATACCAATCTGCTCGGTACGGCGATCCACTTCGACACCATCGGCAAGATACACCCGATTTTCCAAGTTATAGCAGATCGGATGATAGGGATGCCACAATTGAGGATTTTTGACTTCTATCTGTTGGTCTATCCGTCGACGTTCTTGCGGTTTCAGCTCAAATGATACGCGTTGCTGCCCCACAACTTTTCCTTTGGTATCTTTCAGTAGGGTTAAGAGATATCCCTTCCTAGCCACTTTATCATCATTTTTCAACTCCGTATTTACAGCGACCGTGGCATTGCTTTTATCTACCTTCGGGTAATGCACAAAAACACCCGAATTCTGGGTCGCATCTGGTTCCAATTCATCGGTAATGCGCAAGGGATCGGAAATGATCAATTTGGCATCCCGATAGATTCCGCTATAATAATAGAAATCAAGTCTATCCTGTGGCTTACCCGGAGGTGTCAATGGATCGTACTCAGCCGACACCCGAACTGCAATCACGTTATTTGTCTGATCAAAATGGAGCTGATCCGTGATATCCAACGTAAAGCCAACATATCCACCACGGTGCTTACCAACGCTTTTACCATTGACAAACACCTCACAGCTGTTCATCACACCTTCAAACTGCACAAAGACCTTCTTACCACGATACTGATCAGAGAGTTTGAAATAGCGTCGATACCAACCTATCCCATCGTATATAGCATCACCACCGTTATACTTCTTCTCAAGCTGCATCACGTGTGGCAATACTGCCGGGATCCATTTGGAGTCATCCAAACCAATACCTTCCCCACCCTTAAGATCGCCACGATAAAAGGCCCAATTCGTGTTTAATTGATACTCAATACGGCTCGTTGGCTTTTTCCCAAAACTCTGGAGACAGGATCCCCATACCAATAAAAGCAGGATTGTTAATGGTCTTAAAAACTTATTCATTCTTCATAAGTATTGATTATTTATTTTTTCTTACCTCAGCAGTATTAGGATAAGGTACGATCTCCAATGCGTGTAAAAGTGCTCCGTTTTCTGTCTGCCTCAGCCCAAAAGTGAGTACATTTTTCTTCGCCCCAAAATTCAGCCAACATTCCGGAAGAAAAAATTCACGTTGAGGTCCTGCCTCCCAATGACGTCCAATATTGTGTCCATTGAGCCACATATAACCGTTGCCCGAAGCATTGACCTTAGCCATCCAGGGCACCCATAGGTCTTTCGGGAGTTTGTCCAGATTAAATTCAACACGGTACCAGGTAACGAGACCGTCCTGTTTACCCTTGGGTTGTACTTGATTACCTTTGCGTGGAATTTCATTCTTTGTTTCCAGAGAAACTGTAGCCCAGCTTGTATCATCAAAATCGGGTAAGTTCCAGCCTTGCTGCACACCGGCAAGATCTGTCGAAAACTCCCATTCCAAAGGATGCGTAAGTGCTGTTTCACTTAACGAGAGTCCCGCCTGATGAATACCTACCAACTCTTCCATCGGTACATAACCATGTGCGTGGCCCAGGTTTTCGTAAGCCACAACAATCTCATTTTCTCCAGCTTTCAATAAGCCGGCAACATCAAAGCGGTTGTCGTATTCGTCCGCGCGAATACGCTCAAAGGCGTTGCGCGTTGTCCAGCTTTGCGCATCGGCACGGTCTGGAAAAAGTCGCTTGGCGGGCTTTCCATTAACGATTACCGATACAATATCCCGGGTATACATATTGAACAGTAAATAATGTTCACGTTCCGCTTGTTTGGCCGTCAGGACCACATGACTGCGATAGCTGCTGTATCTAAAATCGTTGATGTCCATATCAGAAAGACTGACCAACTGTGGCATCGTGTTCCAATCGGCCTGCCCTATAGCGTCTTCAGCCTTACGGGCTGTACTGACACGGATTCCCGCCGGTACTTTGGAAGGTCGTTCAATAGCAGCAGCCTTCTTAGGCCACCAATCGCCCTTATTTGCCGATTGCCCTTTTTCCACCACCAATATTTTTGATTCCAAACCCGCAAGATCATAATCTACTTCAATTTTCTCCATTTGCTGAACCTGATTGATCAGCTGATCATCGGTTTTGATCAGTACTTTCTCCCCATTTTGATTGACATTATAGATCGGATCTTTAACAAGATTGACACTGTTTGGCAATAGGGTTACTTTTCCCTTGATTGCTTGTTTAGGGTCCGTATTGTGCAGGAATATAAACTTTGTACCATCACTGGCCACTCTCACTCCTCCAAATAATGATTTTGGCGCGCCTTGCAGTTCACAAGGACCACCCTGCGTGCGGACCAATTTGGATTCAAACTGTTGAATGAACGCTCCTATTTCTTTTGCAGCGAGGAATTTAGGGCCAATGGCCCCATTTTCATGGATAGCGGCATTATAGTCATAACTCGTGGTCATACCCCGCGCTCCCCAGCCATCAAAATGTGTACCGCCAAAAAACATATAGTAATTGATACCCGTTCCGCCTCCAAGCATAGTCATTAAACCAATAGCCTTGAAATGTCGGTCGTCGGAATAATGTTCTTCACTCAATCTCCCCGTGACCAGCGAAAACCATCCACCTTGCAACTCGGTTACAAACCCGGGAGCATCAGGTTGTTTTTTGCGTAGATCCATCATCCTATAAGCACAGCTTGGTGCGTCCGATGGCCCGCTTACATAGTAATTATCACAATCGAAAACCTGCGATAATTCAGGATCTTTGCTCCCTCTTGTTTCATTCGTCAAGCAGGTAAACACCGGAATATCCATTCCACTTTTCTTTACCGATTCATTGAGGGCCTTCAGCACTTTATCTTTTCCGGGGCTCCAATGTGCATCATATTCATTTTCAATCTGGATCATGATAATCCCCTTTTTACCCTTTTCCTTACGTGTGATCTGCTCAGGGACCAACTCTTTGCATACTGCGTTAAACCAATGCTGCGACCAGGCAATATGCTGTTCGTCATTCCCTCGCAACCAAAAACCTTCCAGATTGTCGGGGCGGTATTTGGCTAGCCATCTTGGGTAACCACCGCCAGAAAATTCAGCACAAATAAAAGGGCCGGGACGAACAATAGTATAGAAACCAAACTCTTCCTGCGCCATTTTTAGCCATCTTTTTAGGTCGGAAAAATCAAATTTGGATTGGTCCTGCATATCTCTTGGAATATGGCGTTCATGCCAATTCCAGGGTACATAAGTTTCTACCGTATTGAAACCCGCTTCCTTTATTTTTTGAAAACGATCACGCCACAATTCCTCTGGACAACGAAAGTAATGGAAAGCCGCGCTATAGATATAAACGTCTTTTCCCTCAATGGTCATACAGGATCCATCGTAACGAATCCGCTCTGGCTGGGCAAATTTTTTGATCGGTCTTGCCTTGTCATCACTTTGTGCGAGTACTGCGGAAGAACAAAAAATGATACAGCAGAAAGTCAAACGCAACACCAAAAAGAGCGTCTCCTTTCTACTAAAAGTTAATTTGAAAATATTCATATTTGATTTAATACTAAGGGCTTGTTACGGCTTATTTTTACTTTTTTGATCTGATCCTTATACCGAAGTGTAATCGCGACATCTTGATCTGCCGCCAATGTGACGGAGGTCAAAGCCCCCTTACTCCACTTCAGATCAACGGTTAAACCCTGACGGGCACGCAAACCTTTAATTTCACCATCGGACCAAAATGACGGTAGTGCAGGCAGTATTTGTACCTCTTTATTATGGCTTTGGATTAGCATCTCCGCAATTCCGGCCGTACCGCCAAAATTTCCGTCAATCTGAAAAGGTGGATGTGTATTGAATAGGTTGTTTAATGTTGTCTTGGCGAGCAATGCCTGTACATTTTTACCAGCTTCTTCGCCGTCGAGCAGTCGCGCATAAAAGTTAATCATCCAAGCCCTGCTCCATCCTGTATAGGAACCATTACGGTTACTTTCGTTTTCATTATAGAACCGACGGCGGGCAATCGTTTTTCGTGCGGCTTCAAACAGTTCCTTTTTATCTGAAGTAATCGACTTCCCCGGGTAAAGTCCAAAAAGATGGGACATATGACGGTGCCCCGGTTCGACCTCTTCGTAATCTTCAATCCACTCCTGGATTGTTTGATATCGCGGGCTGATTCGGATAGGGGGCAATTTAGCTAACACATGTTTCAGTTTTTTAGTAAAATCAGTTTCCTCTCCGACCATTGTGCCCGCTGTTAGACACGCCTCAAATAATTCACGAATAATCTCGATATCCATGGTAGCACCATATGTCAGTTGAAATTCTTTTCCATCGGCCATACGATACCTATTCTCAGGAGAATTGGACGGAGCAGTAACAAGGTAGCCCTTATGATCTTCCACGAGATAACCCAAAATAAATTCAGCAGCTTCTCTCATGGAGGGATAAGCCTCCTGTTTCAGGTAGCTCTTATTGTTGGTAAATAAATAATGATCCCATTGATGGAGAACCAGCCATGCTGCTGCAATAGGAAATGTTCCCCAGCCGACGCCATCTGCAATTGCTGTACGTCCAAAAGGGTCCGTTAGGTGGTTCATCGTCCAACCCGAGGAGTTGTAGGTTTTGCGGGCTGTTACTCGGCCCGGTTCGCGTAAGGCACTTATCAAATTGGAGAAAGGAACTACTGTCTCCGAGAGGTTACAGACTTCGGCCGGCCAATAGTTCATTTGGATATTGATATTCGTATGAAAATCGGAATTCCAGGCGGCATTCATGTCCTTATTCCATATTCCTTGTAAATTGGCCGGGAGCACACCTGGACTACGCGAAGACCCCATCAACAAATAGCGTCCATACTGAAAATAAAGACTGATCAAAGAAAGATCCTGACCGCCCTCTTTTACTTTTTTCAGACGTTGGTCTGTTGGTAAATCCGAAGGCTGTCCCATATTGAAGACCACACGGTCAAAAAGTTGACGATGATCGGCAATATGCCTGGAAAGAATCTGTTCATAATGCTGTTTTTGAGCCTGATCCAATAGTGCCCGACAGCGAGCCAACGGATCAATACGATGGTCAAAGTTTAATTTTGACACATCATAATCTGTGGCTGCCGTAAAGTAAAAAAGGACTTCATCGGCATCCTTGACAAAAAAAGAATTTGCATTGGTTATCATGCTTCCGCCTTTGTGACTCCCCTGGACTAGTCCTGCAAATTTCATATGTGCACCTATCTCACCACCATCTTCCATTGGTAGATCCACCACCTGTCCCTGAATTTTCAGCTCATGGTCAGATAAAGGTGTCGCAACTGCATCCTGTTCACGCGAATAGGAAAACCGGAAGGTTAACTTTCCAGGTTTGTCTGCCGATAGACGAATCACAATCATATTGTCGGGTGCCGACGCAAAAACTTCCCGGGTATATTTTACGCCATCGATACGATAGCTCGTTGTTGCTAATCCGGTCTGTAAATCAAGATCACGACGATAGTCTGTGACCTGTTCCCGCCAAAAGCCTTCGGTTCCAAAATCGATGCGAAAATTTCCGAACGATTGGTAGGACCGTATACGCAGGGGATTACTTTTAAGCTCTTTTTCAGACAAAGCAGCAGCCTTTTCGATCTCTCCGGCGACAAGTAAGCGTTGAATTTCAGGTATCTTGCTAGCTGCATCCGCATTGGCATCCACCTTTGAACCACCCCATAGGCTCTCTTCATTGACTTGAATGTTCTCCTTATTCCAGTCGCCATATACCATAGCTCCCAAACGTCCATTCCCAACAGGAAGAGCTTCTTCCCAAACCTTCGCCGGTTCACGGTACCATAAAACGTGATCCTGATGCTGTGCTTTTAGCTGCATGCCAGAGAGCATCAATATGCAGCCCCATAAATATACTTTCATTTAAAATCTATTCTATGAGCATATGCTGCTCGTTTTATACGTTATCTGTCTGTTTAAACTTTCCCAATAGAACATCAAGCACAGTGGGAAAATTCGTTTCTATTGCAGCTATTTTAAGTCTTAGCGTTGTCCATACACCAATGTACGTTGTCCGTCCCATGCTACAGCTTCAATGCGCGTTGCGCCCGTAGGATACCGCACCAAAGTCGTACTTCGGTCTTCAGAATCTGTCCCCACCATGGCAACTTTGATCAGTTCTTGCCCTTGATAGGTTTCAAAAACCGTTACATTCTTCCATGCGCTATGGCTAATTTTCCCAGTCCCTTTCAAGGGATCGACCGAAACGCCCTGATTATAGCTACCAGCTACAGGCAAACGTTTTTGAAAAGCATCCAAGCTATTGACAGTCATATAATAAATAATGGGACTTGCCGGTTTCTTATAGCGCTTGGCATATTGTTTCAATTGATCACAGTCCGCTTGCGAGATGGTTAATTGCGCTCGAGCATAGTCATCCATATCCTTATCGATCGGTTTTAACATCCCAACCTTCACAAAAAAATCACTGAGGTCTTCTTTAACGATATCGCAGACATTCTTCATAAAATTAAGCTGCAATTGCCCATCACTCATCCCCGATTCATTTGTATTTCGAACAATTTCAGCGATATCAGCATACCAGTCGGGCTTACGCCAAGGTGTACCCTCTGCCACGCGGTAGTAGAGCAACAATTGCCAGAGTGGACAAAGCTTTACAAAATGATCTCCACCGTTTTCATACCCTTCCATCTTATCCTGGCCACGCTGACAAAGCCATTGTTCCCCTTTAACAACACCATAATTCAAAAAGGAATTAAAACGACCGCCTAATACATTATTATTGTCACCATCATTGACACGTTCATGCTCCAGAGGCATATTATTAGGTGTAAAATGATAGCGTACCAAAGCGGAATAAATATTGTTGGTAACCTCTGTTGTGCTTACCCATTTCAATCCTGGCCGTATTTGATTAACGTGGCCCAGCTCATGTGCAATGGCCCAGGATCCACCTGTTTTTGCCTTCTCAGGATTGGCTAATTCATTCATAAAATCACGTGCAAATCCAGCGCCCCAACCATCTGCAAACAACCCCGATTCAACAGTTCTCGCAAACATGTGGTTTTTAGGAATTCTATTGTACTTGGTCAGTCCCATAATATCATATTCCATTTTGGTTATTTCGTCGTAGACATTGATCAGTTCAAGTCCATCAGTACAATACTGTTTTAGTTCAGCCGTTGCATACGCCAAATTAATGTAATTTCCTTTGATATCGAAAAAGCCCGAAATTGACGCGTTTAGCAATCTATTCCAATCTGCAGCAGTATGCTTTGTTTTATCAAAATAACCATTCACCTTCGCACTCGGAATATGAATTTTAACGGATTGGACACTTTTATAGTTATCTGTAAAAAAATTGATATATCCCAATCCGCTATTGGTTAGTTTAATCTTATTCAATCCGGTTTGTAAAGGATAATACCCGTCTCTATTTCCATTAAAATCGTGTACACGAAGAGAGATCGGTTCACCTTTCGTATCATCCACAAGGATCACAGCATCCGATCCTGAGGCAAAGTAAATTCCTGTTGGATTTTCAAATGGATTGTAACCACTGGTTTTCAATGCCCGCGCTGTCGTTTCAATGGTCGGATAAGCCTGATATTCCTGAACACGAAATTCTCTTGGATACTTATCACGCAGCATGCTCTGCGCTATGGTCCTAAAAAAAGAATTCTGCATCGCATTAATCTGCTCTGCTGTTACTCCATTCTTTAATTCAGAACAGATTTTGTCAGCAAAAATATTGGCAAGTTCTTGCAGATCCTCCCCCTTTCGATAGAATTCCATTTCAGAGCAGCTAACAAAATTATTTTTGCCAGACTTAACCACAAACTTAAATGCGACAACATCTTTCAGCTGTTTCTTAAATACAATTGTAGAAAGCTTATTTTCCTCTTTAAAATCATACTCAGCTATTTTTTGATACACGCTGCTGCCCTTCTGAAGATACCAAAGTTCAAACTGGCCGAACAGACCATTATCCCCGCTGGGTCTGGGTTTGTAGACCAAATAATCTACATTTTGTGCCTCAGCGAATTGGTAAGTTAAGTTCACAGGAAACTCGGTATTATTCCATGGCGAATGGTAGATCGTTGAATGATCGCCATCAAACGAATTCTCTATACCCTCGCCAGGCTGTCCTGCAGATGCTTCCCCTTTAACCACCTTTAACTGTGTATCGCCCGCAATATCATCTGGATTTCCAGGATCATAATTTGATGGAATAGGATCTTCGGTTAACGGTAATTTACTCTTGCACTGCAACATAACAGTAGACAATAATAAAAGCAAGAGTACTATCTTTTTGTTCATACTATCCAAAATTTAAAGTTTACAGTAATCATTGGGCACCCTAATCTTAACTAGAGTGCCCAACTATAAATTTACTTGCTTTCGGGGTCCTCTACTACAAACCATGCTTTATACAGCTCGATTTCAGCCATATTAAACCAAGTATTACCGCCTCTACCACGAACAGCATTATATCGGATTTTCGTAAAGGTCTTACCCTCCTTGGAAAAGATAGGCGATTCAAATTTGGCCCCACTTGCACTTGGCAATTTATCGGGAAGGACGCGTCCAAGCTCAACCCATTCCTTTCCATCGTTGCTTCCGGTTATGGATACCTCGTCGGCATTTCCTCCACTTCCTCCATTTCGATTCCAGGAAATATACTTGACCCCATCAACGGGCTCCTTAAGATTAAATTGAATCCATTGGGGGAAAGGAATATCTTCATGCCAATTGGTATGATAGAATGTTTTAAGGTTTCCATCAATAAGATTCGCCAATTTCCCCTCTTCTGGATCAGAAGCATTGGCCGAAAGATCACCGACTTCAAGCTCAATTTTTTCGGAATATTCTGTTACAACTGGAGGTTTTCGCAATGCCGTGCAACTGACTTGAAGTTCACTTGCGTTAACCATACCTCCGTCGGCCACAGTATTTAATGTAAAAGCATATTCACCATCTTTTGCCAATAGGTTTTCAATAAGTAGGGAGTCTGCGAAATGGCTTACATTCGTTTTTATTAGTTTCCCTGTTTTTGGTGATTTATAGCTAATGGCTACGTATAGAAAATTTCCATCCTGAGGATTTTCCCAGCGCAACATGATACTGCCAACTCGAGCTTCTGCTTTAAGATTTTTTGCATCCGAAGGAAGAGCTATGTCTCTTTTTTTACTACAAAAAGCCAATGTTAACAGTATCAATCCTGCTAATATTATCGTATGTATCGTTTTCATTTATTGATCGTTATTTATTAAACTATCTACCTAGTATCCTGGATTTTGAACAAGCTTCGGATTGATATTCATTTCCTTATCTTGTATGGGCAAAAGGTAGTTTTTAGGTCCAACGAACTTCCATGCCAATTCAATTTCCGTTTCTTTAAAAAAGGCTTCATCTGTAGCTCCATTTAGATTCATGCCTTTCGGATTCTTACCCATATATTGTTCTGCAGCTTTCCAACGTTTAATATCCCAGCCAAACTGCCCTTCCATAAACAATTCGATACTTCTTTCTTGATGGACGATTTGACGGAGCTTATCCCTAGTCAAGGTTGCTACATTCGCCCAGGACTCATCTACCGCTGGAATACCCGCTCTTTTACGGATTTTATTTAAATACTCCTTTCCAATATCCAGTTTATTACTCTCAATAGCTGCTTCTGCAAGGTTTAGATAAAGTTCGCCAAGACGAATTAAGGGCCATGGATAATTTGTAAATCCATTTCTGGTATCATAAGAAAGTCCCACTCCTTTTTTAATCAGATAACCAGACATACTGTAGTTACGCGAACGATTTACTTTGCCGTGCGGATCTTCATTTCTATATTTCGTTACGATTCTTTTTTCGCCATCACGTGACATTTCATACCAACCGTTATGGAAAGAAATCCATGAATAGAATCGAGGTTCACGCTTCAAATGCAAATTGGCCGTTGCTCTTCCATCATAAAGCCCTGTAGAATAATATTGTTTCGCCGTAAAATATTGTGGATCCTCATCAATTGGCAGCCCATTCTCCGAATAAAACATTTTCACTGAAGCTAATGTTGGCGCGAGATTATTCCATGACGCGCCATCATCTGTCGGATGACGTGGCGTGGCATTGTTTTGATAATCATAAAAACCCTCGGCCCGCGTATCAGCCCAGATGATCTCATTTGAATTACGGTCAATAAAGGTCATCCGTAAGCTCCATTGTGTTGCGTCTGACGGATAAGGAAATTCTTCTGTAGGCGTTCCTTTGTAAAGCGTATAACCATTCTTTTCCGCATAATTAACAGCATCCAAGCAAGCAGCGTACGCTCTTTCCCATTTGGCAGGATCCTTTTTCAGATTCATCAATGATTCATTGCTTTCGGGATCCTTAAGACTATTGCCATAAAACTCCTCGTTTCCATTGAAAAGTGGAGATGCAGCATACAGCAGTAAGCGGCCTTTCAATGCTTTAGCCGCAGTTTTTGTTGCACGCCCATAGTAAGTCGTGGCCTGCTTTTCCAAGAGATCATTAAATGCTTCATCATAAAGCGCGGCAATCCAATTGACACATTCATCAAAAGAGCTGCGCTTCGGATACTCACCTTCACGAATGTCTAGCGCATATTCATTTTTGGCCAAAATAATAGGGCCGTATGCTTTCAGTAGGATAAAGTGGTAATAGGCGATCAAAAATTTCGCTTCCGCTTTATAGATTACTTTAAGCTCTTCATCCATATGAGCGACTTTATCCACATTGTTGATCAATGTATAACAGCGTCTTATCCCACCGTACATTCTGCTCCAGAAAGTAAAATTCCCTAAATTCGAAGCAGAATAGGTCCCTAAGAGATATTCCAGATCATTGGTCGTGGCAATCTCCGAAGTCTGATAGATGTTGGCACCCTGCCGCTCTTTTGGCATAAAAGAATAACAGGAATATAAATAACGTTCGGCTGCATTTTTATCTTTAAATGCATCTGCCTCAGTCGGACGTTCATCGGGCACTACATCCAAATAATTACAACCCGAAAAGCCCAAAACCAATAGCAACAATAGTATAATTTTATAGTTCATTTCAATCAAAATTTAGAAGGTATCATTTATTAAAATTCACCTGTATGCCTACATTGGCTACGCGCTGCGTTGGATAGCCCAACCCATTGCCACCACCCTGCTCTGGATCCCAATATTTAAATTTGGAAAACGTCAATAGATTCGATCCACGAAGGTAGATGCGGAACATCCGGTGGTTGTATCCGATCTCGGCATTTTTTAGCTTGATAAAAGCGCCATCACGCAACCAGTAAGTAGAAGCTACGGTATTGTTGCGGTTATCCATTTTGCTTAGACGCGGATATTTCGCATAAATATTGGGATTAGCACCTTCACTCCAGTAATCATCAGCAATAAACTGTAGCACATTTCTCGTACCGTCTGTACCAAAGGGATGGAATCCGCTCATCACGATAGAAGCGTTCGCGACTCCCTGAAAGAAAAAGGAAAAATCAAATTTCTTATACCGGAAAGACGGACCAAAACCGTAAACAATCTCTGGAATTTCCGGACTTCCTACATATTGACGGTCATTCGCATCGATCACATTATCAAATGCTCCATTGACATCAGCGACATTATGATATTTGATATCCCCACCACGAATGAATCCGCCGATATTCTGTGTTGGACTATTTTTAACTTCCGTGTCATCAATGAATAGACGGTCGGCAAGGTATAATAATGGTGTCGAAGTGGAATGGCCTACGCGCGATAAATTAGGGTATTTGGCAAACGACGGCTCATCATATTCAAGAATTACGTTTTTAGCATAGGTGAACGTACCTTTGATGCTGGCCGAAAAATCACTTGAAATTTGCTTTGCATAGTCAATCGAAAGATCAAATCCCTTGTTTTTGACACGCCCCAGGTTACCATATACCTTTGTTGTCAGATCTATCCATTTATCTTTGGGACTAATTCCCACAAATTCTGGAATACTCCGTCTTTCCATAAAGATATTTCGACGAATTTCACGGAAAAAGTCAACCGTAACGTTCAGGCTATTTTTGATACTTAAATCCATCCCTAAATTGATCTTTTCGCCTATTTCCCATGTGATATTGGGATTTGCAAAACGAAAATATTTAGGCCCATTTTTAGTGATATTCTGGTCTCTTCCTGTTGTATACCCCAGGTCTTCATTTTCCAAAGCGATGTCGGACAGGTACAAATAACGATCACCGCTGATCTGATCATTCCCAACCAAGCCCCAAGATCCTCTGATTTTCAAATTGGTCACTGTCTCGGCCCATCGCTTGAAATAATCTTCCTTGCTAATGACATACCCCAGTCCGACCGATGGAAAAAATCCAAAACGGTGACCTTTGGCAAAATTCTCCGTTCCATTGTAACCAAAGTTTATTTCCCCTAAATATTTGTTATCGTAACCATAGGTCATTCTTCCCGCAATTCCTTGCTTACGTTTTGGCAGGGATTGAATAAGACCCGAAGGACTATTTACATTGTACTCTTCTTGATTATAGAGAAGCATACCGGTCACATTGTGGTATGTACCAAAAGTGCGGTCATAGTTCAACATCCCTTGGATATAGATTTGGCGATCTCCAGTTGAACTATTGGCTGTATTCAGTGTGGTGACCTGCTCGGCCCCTACGCGACGTAATTCATATTGTGCAATCGCTGACCGATCAGGATTCCAGCTATATTTAGCAAGTTCAAATTGATTGTATCCTCCGGAACGTGACGTATTTGTCGAACTCCAGTTTTTGAACGAAAATAATGCACTAGCCGAGAGTCCTTCCGTAAAAAAGTTAAGCTTTTGATTCAGTTCGACTTGTCCGGTCACTGTACTTTGGAAATTGTCACTGTACCCACGTACCATTTCTGCATAGGGATTACGGTAACCGTTATTAAAGGCACCTCCGCTTTTCCCGCCCCATTTAATGTAACTATATTCAGGATCATTGGGATAGCGAATCGGAAAATCAACGGGATTGGCTTCCATGACCAAACCAAACACATCGCTTGCGCCCATGTGCGGACCATGATAGTCGCGTAATTGCGCATTCAATTTTACAGTAGCTTTCGTCGTTGGCGTGAGATAGACATTGATATTGTTCTGTAGAACATAACGGCTTATTTTAAGATTATTATCATAAGAAAAGTCTTTCACATCCCGCAACATTCCTGTCTCTCTATTATAAGATACGTTGCTAAAATAGTCCATTTTCTTACCGCCACCGCGCACGCTGAAATTTACGTTTTGATTTATTGCTCCTTTTCTAAATAATTCATCATACCAGTTGACATCGGGAAAAACATAAGGATCTATTTTCCGTGCTGTACCATCAATTTTATCTTCTGGATATAAAATTTCGCCTGTTTTTCTTGTTGTAACGGCTTCATTAAACATTTCCATGTATTTGACTCCATTCACAAACTGGGGTACCGTCGTCGGAGAGGTAAACGACGTTTCAAATCGACCATTGATAATTGGCTTATCAAGATCCCGACCTGATTTAGTCGTTACGATCATCACCCCATTAGCCCCACGAGTTCCATATAATGCGGTAGCCGTTGCGTCCTTTAAAATGGAGAAACTTTCAATGACTTCTGGATCTAATACGTTTAAATCTGTCGCAGATGCCTGTACACCATCAATAACGATTAGTGGCGAAGTCATTCCACTAAAGGTAGAGATTCCTCTGATCCAAAAATCGGCACCATCAGCCCCCGGTTCACCAGAACGTTGCACAGCGACAACACCAGCCAATCGTCCGGCAAATCCCGTAGAAAGATTTGAACTCGGAACGCGTAGATCATCTACTTTGACTGTTTGCACTGCACCGACAATACTCGCTTTCTTCTGCGTTCCGTAACCAACAACGACCACTTCGCCGAGGTCCCCTACCTTTTCATTAAGCGTAATGGTATAATTGTTGTTTTTTCCTACCATCAATACATATTGAGCATAACCGATAAGATCAAACTGAATCTGGTCTCCTTCCTTAGCCTGAATTTCAAATTCCCCTTTTCCATTTGTGGCTGTGGCGGACCCATTGCGTACTTTAACCGTAACTCCAATGAGCTTATTACCTTTTGTATCAACCACATTACCCGTTACCTTCCGCTGCTGCTCTTCCCGCATTTCGATAATGGGGTGAACAGGGATGATATTATCACCTTTTTCAACAATAACCCGATTTCCGCGAATGACGTAACGTAAACCATTTGCAGCCAACACCCGCTCTAGCGCCTGCTCCAGTGAAGCATTCTCCAACTGAATAGTAACCCGATCGTTTGGCTTAAGGTCTTTTTCTAAATACAAAAAATGATAGCCCGACTGCTTGCTGATCTTGGCAATAATCTCTTTCAAGGTAGATGTCTTTGAATTAATGCTGATCCGTTGCCCAAACACATTGGCATTCACCTGACTACTCATTAAAAGAATAATAAGAAAGGTAAATTTGGTCATAATGAAATACTTAATTAGGGCATAATCATACCAATAGAAATATGCCGTATATTTTTTATACATTTGATTTAGATTTAAATAGTAATTAATTGGTATTTAATGCATTTAGATCGATGCTTAGGCATTCCGACCAGAAGTGCTTCCAACACTTCTGGTTTACCTGATTTGATCGATCTGAGGTCTAGGGTTTAGTTTTTATATCAATTGATAATCTGTACCTCCTTCCCGTTTATTTTGAACTTAACACCGCTCAGTATTGTCAGATCTTTCAAAAAATCACTTAGAGGGACATTATTAGGGAATGTGCCGCCTATCTTTTTGTTCCTAACTGGCGAATTCGATACCACAGATATATTGTACCAGCGAGATACTGTCTTCATCACATCAACAAGTTCCATGTTATCAAATACGAAATATCCTTCCTTCCAAGCCAGCAAATTGTCCCTATCAAAAGCTTGCGATCTTACTTCTTTTCCTTTGGTATCAGCTATGACTTCAAGCCCAGGAGCCAATTTATATGCATTATGATCCATATAAAAAGTCACGATTCCTTCCATCAGGGAGGTTTTTATCAGATGTTCTTCAGCAAAAGCCTGTACATTGAATTTTGTTCCCGTAACTTTAACTTCCGTACCAGCTGCGATCACACGAAATGGGTGCTTTTTATCCGAAGTAACTTCAAAGTATCCCTCTCCATCCAGGGACACCGTCCTTGTAGTTTGCTTCGTAAAGGTTGTTGGAAATTTAAAGGTCGCTCCAGCGTTCAGCCATACTTTTGTACCATCTTCGAGGGTTAAGTCAAACTGCTTTTGACTTGGCACTTTAATAATCACACTATCTTCTGCAACCGAAGTTGTACTATTTGGTAATGCTAATTTTTCCTTTAAATCCGCAAAAGAAGCTGAAGCGCCTAATTGTAATTGCTTACCATGGGGGCCAATCAGTAAAACCTCATCACTGACATAGTGTTTTGCTTGAGCAATAGGATAATAGGTTACAGACTGAATTTGGCTTAAATAAAGGTAAAGGAAAACAAAGAAACAAAGCAAAGCCGCCGCGATGGCTGCTGCAGCACGGATACTCATCCATCTTATTTTAGTTTTTTTGGCAACTTGGGCTTCAATCCCCGCTTTGATTCGGTCTTTCATTGCTTCCCGATAGACATTGTCCTTCCAGTCCCAGGAATCTCCAGCAGGATATTTCAAGATCAAGTGTTCCAGCTTTTTTGTTTCATTCACAGACAGACGCTCGGAAGCGTAGTCGGATAGAACTTTTTTAAGTTGTTCATCTTTACTCATAATCTCTTTTCTCAGATTTTTTAGGTCTATATAGAAAAGAGCCTTAAGTGGCGGTTAGGTAGTAGAAAAAAAATTAAAAAAGTAAATCAGTAAGCAAGATTGCCAAAAGTAGGGGCTGGTATTCTTTATCTACCTTAAGGCGAATAAGCTTCAACGCGTTACTAATCTGCTTCTTAACTGTTTTATCAGATATATTTAATTTTTTTGCAATTTCTGAATAAGACATTTCGGCATGGCGGCTAAGAATGAAAATCTCCTTCATTTTATGAGGCAACTTATCGATTTCCTTCTCGATCAGATCATCCAGTTCCTTAAACACGATCCATTCCTCAATTAAGGAAGACGCTTCTTTGTATTGGTTTGCGTAAAAGTCACGATAATTATCGCTGACAAGTCTTCGTCTGAGCTTTTTGAAAGCCAAGTTCCTGCCCATGATAAAAAGAAAAGATTTGACCGATTTGATTTCGGGAATCTTCTCTTTCATTTCAAGGAGGTCCAAGAATGTTTGTTGCACCACGTCCGCAGCTTCATCTTCATCCAAAAGAATGCGCATCATCTGTTTGAATAGGCTCTCCCAATACTCCTCATAGAGTACCGCAACATCAAATTCAACGGTTGATTCGGCTTTATCAAGGATGGTAGATCGGCGCATACTGCGAATGAAATTTTTATCGGTTACAGCACAATCTTAACAAACAAAATTTTCATTTCAAAATCAATTTTCATATTCCTTATTTAGAATTCCCAATACTCTAACGTTATTCTCACTCAAAGCCCTACTTCCGTACTAAATTCAATGGTTCTCCAGTCATGCGAGTATTGTACCTTACAATGACCTCCGGTTTTTCCTCGCTGTTTGTATCACAAGAAAATGCTACTGCGGAACCGCCTTTTGGCAGGATGGCCGTCCCTTGTACAGTCAGATCAGCAATAAAACCATAATTCTTGTCCGTCAATAGTGCTTTTCCTTGATGATCCAACAGGATATATTGGTCCTTTTCTAATTTTCCTAAGATTTTGACAATCCCCTTATCCGTTTTAAAAGATGGATTTTCGATGATACCGTCACCTTCTACTTTTATCCGTAAGGCAAATGAACTCTCTTCCGGAGATTCCCATGACCAGTCTGCTCCCCCAGGTTGTCCCGGCTGCATCGAAGAGAGGTCACAATGGTATCTTTTGGAGACAAATAATGGATAAAGCATAAATTTAGTGTCATCAATCTTTTCCAGATGCCATTCGGTCTTTGGATCCTTCAACCTGAGTTTCTGTTCGGCCGTAAAAACATCGGCAAGCCGCAATTGATCCCAATTTTTCATGCTTTCCAATAATAAGTCAATCTGTCCATGCTGCTGTAAAGTCTTCATATCAATACTCATGGCATATCCCGAGTCAAAACCTGCAGATTCGGAGAGTGCCCATTCGAGATCTTCGAGGGAAGTAGCCTCAAATTTACGATCCGCTAAACGTACCAAAAACCAGCCAAGCATGCGCGGAAATAGATTCCGCTGAAAGTAAGCCTGATTCTTGATTCGATTTTCAACCTGTCCAGCACGCATCTCCTCGCCCCAGGGTTCCCCCCAGTTCATCCGCGTATGAATATGCCAGAGGTAATGATCGAGACGACTGGCATCGTTGATCAGATCAGTCTTATTCGTAAGACCTTGATAGAAATCAGAAACGAATTTGCCCGTTGCATAGTAATCCTGCCCCGTATACATACAACCCTCAAGACCATCAAATGAAATCTGTTTCACCCCGGTTTTATTAAAAATATCCGTCAATCTTTTGGCATATTCGTCCTGAAGTGTTAAATCTGGAAATAAAGTCTTATAGGGATAGTCCCACAATTTGTAAACGACTTTTTCTACCCCATGACTGGCCTTATGCGTACCAAAAGCACCACGTACGCAGTTTGTCAACACCCATTGTTCGCCGCTCTTCTCGGCCTTACCATACGTGATCAGCTCGTCTTCTATCTGAAGTGTATTGAGTGTCAAAGGCAGCGAAAATAACTCGCTATTCTCTACTATAATCTGCTGTTGGCTATCGTCCAGTGCGGAAGTAAGTTTCAATTCACCTTGTTTTAACAAATGCTTACTTGGGACTGGTGTCACAAAAGGATCGTTTGTTGTCGTAAAATTTGACAAAGTATGGATACCTATTTTTATTCCCTGCTGCGCAGCCCTATCGACTAACTTCTTCATACCCGCATCGGATTCTGTACT
>Ga0213829_1001317_pt1 | contig 17923 bp, 19 predicted proteins | sample MC6MC0896MG_FD_180665 | JGI IMG/M metagenome (GOLD analysis project Ga0213829, IMG submission 180665) | Enriched soil aggregate microbial communities from Iowa State University, Ames, United States - MC6-MC0896-MG | ecosystem: Environmental > Terrestrial > Soil > Unclassified | place: USA: Iowa...
GCTAATTACCCGCACTTGGCCTACCCTTTGCAACCCCGGCCAGCGTCGGGCAGGCCAAGTGCTAATCCGTAATCAGGGGGTTAATATTGGATAAGTAAAAGGGGTGAATATTCCGTTCCGATTGACATCCGACCTTGTTTACGGCGATGAGTATTCGTATCACGCAGGGAATAGACACAGCCACAATATTCCTGCTGATAAAACTCTTCCCGCTTTGAAATTTCTATCATACGGCTTGAGCCACCACCTTTGCGCCAGTTATAGTCCCAATAGGACAGGCCCTCGTAGGGTGCTGCGGCGCGCTTGCCGCAATCGTTGATCTGCGCCATGTTTTTCCAGCGCGAGATGCCCAGCGAAGAAGTCATTACCGGAAAACCGTTCTCATGGGCATAAAGTGCGGTCCGTTCGAAGCGCATGTCAAAACACATGGTACAGCGAATGCCGCGTTCCGGTTCCCATTCCATGCCCTTTGCTCGGGCGAACCAGTTGCCCTTGTCATAATCGGCATCAATGAACGCAACACCGTGTTTTTCGGCAAAGCGGATGTTTTCGTCCTTCCGCAGGAGGTATTCTCGTTCGGGATGGATATTGGGATTGTAAAAGAAAATCGTATAGTCGATGCCAGAGGCGAGCATGGCTTCCATCACTTCACCCGAGCAAGGCGCACAACATGAGTGCAAGAGCACTCTCTTTTTCCCACCGGGCGGGCCCAATTCAGGTCTTTGTACTTCCAACATCGCGACACACCTTCGAGCCGACCGCGAATACGCGGTCGGGTAAACGAAACACGCTCCGCACAAATGAATGTACGAAGCGACGGTATCACCCTTACGGAAAAGCCGCTCCCGACACGCCGCCCGCGGTCAGAACAGGTGAACGATCCGGGCAGGTTTCCTGACTTGCGGTTCTTCGCTCTTCCCGGCCTTCCCAGCGCGTTGTACGCGCCAGTGGCGTTTCGGGTTGGCTCACCGCTTACAGTTGCGGGGGCAGTTCCGGATTTGGACATGAGCCCTACCGGATTCCCTTTTACCCGAAGTTTCCTTCGGCACCTGAATCGCCATTAGGAACACCACAAGCGCCAGCCTCTGTCAATTTCAATCATTTCGGTCAGCCTATTTCTGGATACGCAACACTCTAGTGCTGAATTTCGAATTAAACATATAAACATTTCTTTATGTCTCTTGACATTTGCTGCTCGATACATGAAGAGTGAAGATGCTTAGGTTCTCCGGCTGTCGTTTTTGATATGCCGGGGCTAAGAGGGAAGTCGGTGCCCCGTCTCATTCGGGAAAGCCGGCGCTGCCCCCGCAACTGTAAGCGGTGAGCTGATGTCCAGAATGTCACTGAGGGTAACCTTGGGAAGACGGATGAAAGCTATGACCCGCGAGCCAGGAGACCTGCCTTAGCAAAATAACGTCCACGGGCGGGGTGTCCCGGTGTGCCGTAGCGAAGGCCGCGTAGCGGTCTCTATTGCTATGCGTTCGCTGACCCATGCCCCCAACTTTTTGGGGTGAGTCATGTCTCAAACCGCAATTTCAGCCGTCGCAAAAGGCGGGTCACCTGTCGATCACCAGGACATCATGGGGCCTAGCGACTTTACGTTTAGCCTCAAGTCCCTTCGTTTTGACGAAAATTACCACCCCTCAGACACCACGCGTATTACGACTAATTTCGCTAATTTGGCCCGAGGTGAGAACCGCCGAGAGAACCTCCGTAATGCTTTGAGAATGATTGACAATCGTTTCAACGCTTTGGCGCATTGGGATAACACCAATGGCAACCGCTACAAGGTCGAACTCGAAATCATTTCGGTCGAGATGAATATTGATGCGGAAGGCAATAAAGATGCTTTCCCTCTGATCGAGATTTTGAAAACGAATATCGTTGATCAAAAGACAGGCGAAAGCATCGAGGGTATCGTTGGGAACAACTTCTCTTCTTATGTTCGAGATTACGACTTCAGCGTCGTTCTGCCCGAATATAACAAGGGGCGTTCCACGTTCAGCATTCCAGATGACTTCGGTGATCTTCATGGAAAGCTATTCAAGTGTTTCCTCAATTCGAATGCCTACAGCGCGCATTTCCGGAAACCACCAGTCATCTGCTTAAGCGCTTCAAGCAGTAAGACGTATCACCGGACTGGTAATTACCACCCGGTGCTGGGTGCAGAATATCAACAAAATGAATTGTCTTTGACGGATCAATATTTTCAAAAAATGGGGTTGCAGGTCCGCTTCTTCATGCCGCCCGATAGTGTTGCGCCTTTCGCTTTCTATTTTGTTGGCAATCTCCTCGATGACTACACCAATCTTGAGCTTATCGGCACAATCAGCACGATGGAGACTTTTCAGAAGATCTATCGGCCAGAAATTTACAATGCAAATTCTGTAGCTGGAGCCTGCTTTCAGCCAAGCCTGAAGCATGAAGACTATTCACTGACACGCATTGTCTATGATCGCGAAGAGCGAAGCCGACTGGCGGTTGAGCAGGGCAAATTCGCTCAGGAGCAATTCATGACACCGTATAAGAGCGTTCTTGAGCAATGGTCTGCTAATTACACCCTTTGACGAGCCAAAACACAAGGTTGCCTAAAATGAAAAAACTATTGCCCACGTCGACCGCTGGGAGTTTGCCAAAGCCATCCTGGCTTGCAGAACCTGAGAAGCTTTGGTCTCCATGGAAGCTGCAGGATGAGGAGTTGATCGAGGGCAAACGGGATGCCTTGCGTTTGGCACTCTATGATCAGCAGCAGGCAGGCATTGATATCGTTAGTGACGGCGAACAGACGCGTCAGCATTTTGTCACGACGTTTATCGAGCATCTCGAAGGTGTTGACTTTCAAAAGCGTGAAACGGTCAGAATCCGCAATCGTTACGATGCGAGCGTTCCAACAGTGGTTGGTAGCGTATCGCGTCCGAAATCGGTTTTTGTAGAAGACGCTAAGTTTTTACGCCAGCAGACCAGTCAGCCAATCAAGTGGGCTCTTCCTGGCCCAATGACCATGATCGATACGCTTTATGATGCGCACTATAAGAGCCGTGAGAAGTTGGCGTGGGAGTTCGCGAAGATACTCAATGAAGAAGCTAAAGAGCTGGAGGCCGTTGGCGTCGATATTATCCAGTTCGATGAGCCTGCGTTCAACGTGTTCTTTGATGATGTGAATGATTGGGGAATTGCTACCTTGGAAAGGGCAATCGAAGGTCTCAAATGCGAGACTGCCGTTCATATTTGCTATGGATACGGAATTAAGGCCAACACTGATTGGAAAAAGACACTTGGTTCTGAGTGGCGCCAGTATGAGGAATCCTTCCCCAAACTACAGAAGTCCAACATCGATCTGATCTCGCTGGAATGTCAAAACTCACATGTTCCGATAGGTTTGATTGAACTCCTTCGAGGCAAGAAGGTGATGGTCGGGGCTATTGATGTTGCGACCCAAACCGTTGAGACGCCTGAGGAAGTTGCCAACACTCTGCGAAAAGCACTTCAGTTTGTTGATGCTGACAAGCTTTATCCATGCACCAATTGCGGAATGGCTCCGCTGCCACGACAAGTAGCTCGCGGCAAATTGAGTGCATTGAGCGCAGGTGCTGAAATCATCAGAAGAGAACTTTCGGCATAAGCCTGATTGAAAGATGTGAGGCCGACATGAACGTTATGAACCACCGCTTCGATAATGTAGACAAAGCTGCGTTTCGCAATGGCATGTCGCGCCTCGGCTCTGCCGTCAGCGTTGTTACAACGATATATGAAGGTAAGAGGTACGGCTTTACAGCTTCTGCAGTCTGTAGCGTTAGCGATACACCAGCAACACTTCTCGTCTGCCTTAATCGCGGGAGCTCTTGCTTTGAAGCGTTTGAACGTGCTCGCCACTTTTGCGTCAACACGCTTATGCCAGGGCAAGAGGTCATCTCAGACCATTTTGGCGGAAGGCTTCCAACGAAAGACCGTTTTGCGATAGGGAATTGGCGGGAAGGTCTGACGGGTATTCCGGTCTTGGAAAACGCGTCTGTCAGCTTTGAGTGCGAACTGACCAATACGGTTGATGAGGCAACGCATCGCATCTTCTTCGGGCGCGTGATCGATATTCGTGAACACGACGAACAGGCAACTTTGATCTATTGCATGCGTCGCTATCTTAATGGCTAGGCAGCCAATACGAGGGCTATCTTAATCCCAGAGTTTCTGAATGCATATGATAAAGTCCTATCCTGTTTGTCCTCTGCCTGCTTCAATTGAAATTCTGCCCAGGCAAATACCGACGAGCGATCAGCTCAGAGCGTTGCTGCCCTCAGGCACATTTGTCTATTTGGCCGATGTTGGAGCGCCAAGAACGAATGCTGAAATGCTGTTCGCCGCTCAGCGCCTCCGAGAGGCAGGCTGCATTCCGGTGCCTCATCTTGCAGCACGGCGGATCAAAAGTCGCGAAGCTTTGGAAAAGCGTATCAAGGAATTTGCGGAACTGGCCGGGGTGAACAATGTTCTAGTGGTTGGCGGTGGTATCGCCACGCCTTTAGGTCCGTATAAAAGCACAATGGATATTCTTGAGACCGGGTTTCTCGACCGATTTGGTATAAAAGATATCGCTGTTGCCGGACATCCTGAGGGAAGCTCTGATTTTACCGAGGCAATAGCAATTGAAGCTTTTAAGCAAAAGCAAGCATTTGCCGAGCGAACCGACGCGCGACTGCGCATAGTTACGCAATTCAGTTTTGATCCGGCACGTGTTTTAGAATGGGCAGAAAGCCTTGCAAAAACTGGTATTAATCTCCCTGTGCATATCGGCGTGGCGGGTCCGTCGAGGTTTGCCACGCTGATCAGATATGCAACGGCTTGCGGTGTTGGAAACTCGCTGTCTATGCTGGTAAAAAGTGCTGGAAATATCATGTCGCTCGCGACCGGTTACTCGCCTGAAACCTTTGTTTTGCCGATCGAGAAAGAGCTTGAAACCCTTGCCCGACCGACTATAGCGCAGATGCATGTATTTCCGTTTGGTGGTCTCGAAAATGCGTCAAGCTGGCTGCGCATGCGAGGGTCCTGGTAAGTCGGCGTCGGCATCCATCAGCACAAGAAATATCGTTCTGTTGGCTCTCCAAATTATTGAGTGGATCAATACCTCATGGCCTCCTGCATATCTGCTGGAAGTCATGAGGGCCGTCAGACAGATGCGGATTCCGGCACAATCGTTTTCACGATGGAGGCGTCGAGGGCTTCATAATCTCCAAGACCAATTGTGTCATAGAGTTCTGCACGCGTTTGCATGTCTGAGAGAGTAGACTTTGTCGATCCTTCTGCTTTGAGCGTTTTGTAGAGCCGTTCTTGCGCTTTGTTTGCGACACGAAGCGAGGAAACTGGCCAGATAATCATCCGATATCCCATTTCTTCGAATTCTGATGCTGTAAAGAATGGTGTTCTTCCAAACTCGGTCATATTGGCAAGAAGAGGCACGCCGGACATTCGGCTGGCAAACTCACGAAACATGTCCGCATCGGTCAGCGCTTCCGGGAAGATGGCGTCTGCACCCGCTTCTAAATAGAGCTTGGCGCGCGCCACAGCGCCGTCGATACCCTCGCTTGCCGCCGCATCAGTGCGTGCTATCAGGTAAAGGTGGCGACGCGCCTTCGCGGCGGCTGCCACTTTTGCCGCCATATCGCGTGCATCTGCAAGTTTCTTGTCGTTGAGATGGCCGCATTTCTTGGGAAGCAATTGGTCTTCTATATGAACTGCACCGGCACCCGCATCCTCGAATGTGCGAACCATATGCATGACATTGAGCGCTTCACCGTAGCCAGTGTCACCATCGACCAGCAAAGGGAGACCACTTGCCCGTGCGATCTGGCGGATGAAGAAGGAAACCTCATCCACTGTAATCATGCCGAGGTCCGGCATTCCCATGGAGGCTGTCATGGCAGCTCCGGAGAGGTAAAGCCCGCCAAAGCCCGCCTTTTTAGCCTGAAGGGCCGCCATTCCGTTATGCGCGCCAGGTAGCTGGAGAATAGATCTCTGATCCAGGAGTTTTCTGAAACGTGTGCCAGCGGGTTCTGAAGCGAGATCAGATGCAACAAGATAAGTCATGAGAATTCCTTAGGCGGCATGTGGTTGAGGAACACGGGAAGTGCCGCGACGCTCGATAGGAATGAAGGCTTTGTTCTCGGGGCCGACATAGTTTGCCGAGGGGCGAATAATCTTGTTGTCGACACGTTGTTCGATGACATGGGCGGCCCAGCCCGAGGTTCGCGCAATGACGAACAGGGGGGTGAACATAGCGGTTGGAACACCAAGCAGATGATAGGAGACCGCGCTGAACCAATCGAGATTGGCGAACATGTTCTTGGTGTCCGCCATTGTCTTTTCGATGCGGTCGGCAATGTCGTACATGCGCGTTGAGCCTGCTTCATTTGAAAGGCTAAGCGCTATCTTCTTAATGACTTCATTGCGCGGATCGGCAACCGTATAGACAGGGTGACCGAAGCCGATAATGACTTCCTTGGCTTCTACCCGACGGCGAATGTCTGCCTCTGCTTCCTCTGGGTGGGTGTATCGCTTCTGGATTTCGAAGGCCACTTCATTGGCCCCGCCATGTTTCGGGCCGCGTAGAGCACCGATAGCGCCAGCGATTGCGGAATACATATCCGAGCCTGTCCCGGCGATGGAGCGTGCCGTGAAGGTCGAGGCGTTGAATTCGTGTTCCGCATACAGGATCAACGAGGCATGCATGGCTTGTACATGAGAGGCATTAGGTACCGTCCCATGTAGGAGGTGTAGGAAATGCCCACCAATCGAGTCATCATCCGTCTCGACATCGATACGACGACCATTATGCGCAAAATGATGCCAGTAGAGTAACATTGAACCGAGTGATGCCAGAAGGCGGTCCGCAATGTCGCGTGCGCCCGAATGATTATGGTCCGAGGCTTCAGGAAGAACACAGCCAAGAGCTGACACACCTGATCGCAGAACATCCATTGGATGGGTGGCGGCAGGCAATAATTCAAGCGTGCGTTTGACAACATCGGGCAATCCACGAAGGGATTTGAGCTTCGCCTTGTAAGCGAGAAGCTCGGTGCGGGTAGGGAGATCGACGTGAATGAGGAGATAAGCAATCTCTTCAAATTCGCAGGTTTCGGCCATGTCGAGGATGTCATAGCCTCGATAATGCAGATCATTGCCTGTCCGCCCGACTGTGCAAAGTGCCGTGTTTCCGGCGACAACGCCGGAAAGTGCCACAGACTTCTTGGGTTTTGGTGCAGTCATGTTCCATTCCTCCCGTGATGTTCAGACTTTCCAGTCGAAGATTCCGCTTGCGGCGGGTGCGCCCAATCGATTTGGCGAAACGCTGAAATTCAGGCCCCAAAGTTCATTGGGCTCTAGCGAGGTCAGCCGTTCGACGGCTGCGATGAAACGATCCTGCTCAGAAACATCGACTATTCCGTCTGCCAGAGTCCGGAACTTGTTAATGTAGTCAGGACGTTTGAAGGGGCGCGCGCCCAACGGGTGGGCGTCGGCAATAGCCAGCTCGTCCTCTATGACCGATCCATCTTTTAGGGTTACGACAACACGGCCACCGAAAGCCTTCTCCACAGGGTCAGAGCTGTGATAGCGCTTTGTCCATGCAGGATCTTCAACCGTCGTAATTTTGTGCCACAGAGCGACGGTTTCAGGCCGTTGTGCGCGCTCAGGAGCATAGGATCGCTCGTGGTGCCAGCCGCCATCTTCAAGCGCGACGGCAAAGATATACATGATTGAATGGTCAAGCGTTTCGCGGCTGGCATGTGGGTCCATTTTCTGTGGATCGTTCGCGCCCGTGCCGATCACATAATGGGTATGATGGCTGGTATGAATGACTATGTTTTTCACATTGGAAAGATCGTCGATCCTTGGTCCCATGCGGCGTGCAAGGTCGATCAGGGCCTGGCTTTGGTATTCTGCGGAATGTTCCTTCGTGTAGGTGTCCAGAATGGCGCGCTTGGGCTGGCCCTTGGCGGGCAGGGGGACAGCATACTGTGTCTGCGGCCCGCCAAGCAACCATGCAATAAACCCGTCTTCGCCTTCCCATGCAGGCGACGGCGCGCCTTCTCCGCGCATAACGCGGTCGACCGCTTCGATAGCCATCTTTCCCGCAAATGCGGGCGCAAAAGCTTTCCAGCTAGAAATTTCGCCCTTGCGTGATTGCCGTGTGGTTGTGGTTACATGAAGCGCCTGTTGAACCGCCTGGTAGATTGTCTCAGTGGGCAATCCAAGCGCTGTTCCTATGCCTGCAGCAGCGGATGGTCCAAGATGGGCAATATGGTCGATCTTGTGCTCATGCAGGCATATGCCTTTTACGAGGTCGACCTGAATTTCATATCCGGTGGCAATGCCGCGAGCCAGATCATTACCGGAAAGGCCGCAATGTTGCGCCACTGCCAGAATGGCCGGGATATTATCTCCAGGGTGCGAATAGTCTGCCGCCAGAAATGTATCGTGGAAATCAAGTTCACGGACCGCGACACCATTTGCCCAGGCCGCCCACTCCGGTGACACGCGCTTGTCGCCCGACAGTCCGAATATCGTGGCACCTTGGGCATAGGGATGGGCGATGGCCTGGGCGCGCGCACTTGCGACTGGACGGCGCGTAAGAGATGCAGCAGCCACGGACGCATTGTCTATGATGCGGTTGCCAATCATCTCGACGACATCATCGTCAAGTGGCACGTTATCGGCGGCAACAGATGCGATTTTCCATGCAAGTTGGTGTTCCCGATCAAGATGTTCTACTGACTTATAGGTGCGGACGGTATGAGTATTCACGAATGCATCTCCTCAGGTACACGGCGCGCCAGTTCGAGATTGGCGCTTGCGAATTTCGCAATAATTCGCAATATCCACTTATGAGAGGTGCGGTAAATGACTGAAATAGCGTAGTTTTGCGAAGCTAAATCAGTAAAGTTGCAAAGTTTGCGAAGTTATTTGCAAGCAATTGGAGGAGCCATGAAGAAGCCGTTTGTCGGACCGCGTCTGAAAAGATTGCGCGAGGAGCGTCAACTTACCCAGCAAGCGTTGGCAAATGCACTCGGAATATCTCTGAGCTATCTCAACCAGATCGAAAACAATCAGCGGCCCATTACTGTCCAGGTACTGTTACGTATGAACGCAGCCTTCGGGGTCGACGTTCAGTTTTTCTCCGAAAAAGATGATGGTCAGCTGATCGGAGAACTGAAGCAGGTCTTTTCAAATCCACTTTTTGGCGAGACCGTCAGCAATAGTGAAATCAAGGAGATTGCCAGCAATATGCCAGCCGTAGGGCGTAATGTCCTCCAGCTTTACAAACAGATGCGACAAGCAATCGAGCAGTCAGAGGCGCTCGCGATGCGTCTGGGCGACCCAAGGCAATCATCAGTGGAGCCTTTTCCTTCTATGCCTTATGAGGAGGTCCGCGATTATTTCTATGGGAAAAGCAATCACATTGCCGAGCTTGATCTATCTGCAGAGAAGCTGGCCGAAGAACTTGGAATGCAGATTGGGAGATTCGAACAGGCCCTCGCAGAACGTCTCAAAACCCGGCATTCCATCACCGTAGAATACGATTACTCCTTTGATTACCAGAGTTCATTGCGGCGTTTTGATCCGGCGTCCCGAACCCTTACGCTTTCCAATATGCTTTCTCCAGGGCAATGTGCCTTTCAGATGGCGACGCAACTATGTTTTCTGGAGCACGACGAGTTGCTCCATACTCTGACGAGGAAGGCGGCGTTCTCCAGTTCCGAAACCGATGCTCTTGCCCGCATTGGCCTTGCCAATTATTTCGCTGGCGCAGTAATACTGCCTTATAAAGCCTTCCTGCAATCGGCCGAACAACTGCACTACGATATTGATCTGCTCGGCCAGCGATTTGGGGTAGGTTTCGAAACCATTTGCCATCGGCTGAGCACCTTGCAACGCACCGGGGAAAATGGGGTGCCATTCTTCTTCGTTCGTGTTGACAGGGCTGGCAATATCTCCAAGCGTCAGTCTGCAACAGATTTCCATTTCTCCAGAATTGGCGGCAGTTGTCCTCTTTGGACGGTTTACGACGCCTTTTCTTCGCCGGGCCGAATTTGCACCCAGATTGCTGAAATGCCGGATGGTCGGGCTTATCTGTGGGTTGCGAGAACCGCAACACATCATCATGGCGGTTATGGCAGGCCGGATAAGACTTTTGCTATTGGATTGGGTTGTGATCTCAGGGATGCGGAGCGTCTGGTTTATTCAAAGGGCCTGGTTCTGAACGATCTGAGTGCGCGAACCATGATTGGTGTGGGATGCAAGCTGTGCGAGCGTCGCGAATGCAGCCAACGTGCTTTTCCCCCGATAAGCCATGAAATGCAAGTTAACGATAATGTTGCAGCGGTCTCGCCCTATGCTGCTCGCTGATACGAAGGCGCCCTTTAGCCTTATCGCAAATACAATAGTAGGAACTATACAAGCAGCTTGTTCAATAAAAATGGGAAAAGTTAATGGATCTGGCAGACATAATCGAACTACTGGAAATTCTGGAAAAACGTGGTTCACTCAACGTCACTTATTGACCCATTGATTTGGTTTTGTTCAATAGGCAACAATCGTTGATGGAGAAAAAATACCAGGTGTTTTTCAAAGGGAGTTTTGTATCAGGCCAAACCACAAAATTAGGAATTGAAATCTCCCTAGATGATAGTATCTTTTCCTTTGAAGTATTTAAAAAGCGAAAAACACCAGCTCGACGCAGCTTCGATAGGGCGATCAACCTATTACAAGACACGTTTAGGGTGGATACAAAGAACAAGTTTTTGTTCTATCCCACCCAGGATAAAATAGAGATTTTCATAGCAAAGATTCGTAAAATTGATCGACGGGTTGGTGCGATTGTAAACGCACCTTTGTCAGCTCGTTCAGTTCAAGATTTACTAAATATTTCTGCCGAAGAGTGTCGGCTGTGGACAAAATCCGGCAAACTCCTCAGCTCAACAAAGGTCGCATCGGCCAGAACAAAACGAACTTTCACCGTGACGCTTTATGCACCTTCCTTGATCCACGATCTTACTCTTTGTCCCGATACAATAGAGAGCTGGCGTCGCGAATAACTAAATAAAAACAGCACAGCCTTCATTGATTACTGTTGTCCATAAGATGGCTCTACCCCCCTGAAAACGGAGGGAAGATGGTTTTCGGGTCACCTCCGATGTTCATAACGACATTGGCTTCTGCGCTGCGATCTTCCTGTACATGGACGATTATGAGGGGTAATAATTCGAGCTGCCTCAGCGACTGACCGCAACCAGCAAGAGGGGCTGCGATAATCAGTACGGCGACGTTTGAAAAGATAACGGTCAGTCCAATCCCAGTAATTGACAGCAATGTTGCTGTTTTAGCTGTTTCAAAGGCAATGCAGAGCCAATTGCCCCCTGAATAGCCCCGAGTTTCGTAGACACCCTCGGGTTAGGTTTTCTGCCGCTTCTCGAACTCTACCGGCGACAGCATCCCGTTTCTGACATGCTTGCGTTTCGGGTTGTAGAACATTTCGATGTAGTCGAACACGTCCTGACGGGCTTCGTCGCGTGAACGATAGACCCTGCGGCGTATCCGCTCCCGCTTCAGGAGATTGAAGAAGCTTTCGGCGACTGCGTTGTCATGGCAGTTGCCGCGTCGGCTCATCGAGTGAACCAGATTGTGGTGCTTCAGGAAGGAGGCCCAGTCCATGCTGGTGAATTGCGAGCCCTGATCCGAGTGCACCAGAACCTTGTCCTTTGGCTTTCGCCGCCAGACAGCCATCAGCAACGCCTGCAGCACGACATCAGTCGTCTGGCGGCTCTGCATCGACCAGCCGATGACACGGCGGGAATAGAGATCGATGACGACAGCGAGATAGGCGAAGCCTTGGTTGGTTCGGATGTAGGTGATGTCGGTGACCCATGCCTTGTCCGGAGCAGCAACGTCGAATTGACGGTCCAGAGTGTTGTCGATGACAATGGATGGCCTGCCGCCGTAGATGCCGGGACGGCGCTTGTAACCGATCTGCGCCTTGATCCCCGCAAGGCGGGTCAGACGTGCGACGCGGTTCGGGCTGCACATCTCTCCCTGATCGAGCAGATCGTCATGAAGCTTGCGATAGCCATAGACCTTGCCGCTCTCTTCCCAAGCCTGAAGCAGGAGATCGGTCTGTCGTTTGTCCTCGCTGGCCCGTTTGCTCAACGGGTTCTTCAGCCAGGCGTAGAACCCGCTCGGGTGAACATGGAGAAGCCGACACATCGTCCGCACCGAGAACCGCAGGCGATGCAGGGATATGAACGCGTACTTCACTTTGCATCCCTGGCGAAGTACGCGGTCGCTTTTTTTAGGATGTCGCGCTCCTCGGTGACGCGAGCCAGTTCCTTCTTCAGCCGCCTGACCTCGTCGGCCTCGTCGCTGGCTTTGCCGTTCGACGTGCCGAACTTCTTCTTCCACTCGTAGAGCGAATGCTGGCTGACCCCCAGCCGCTGAGAGACCTCCGCTACCGGATAGCCCCGCTCGGTGATCTGACGCACCGCGTCGCGCTTGAACTCTTCAGTGAAATTGGCTTTGCCCATGTAGGCCTCCTGCCTCAAATTTAGGGGAGAAGGTGTCTACAAATCTAGGGGCTATTCAGTCGATGTTGAGCTCATAAAGTGCCCGACCAAACTGTGTCAGGCCGCTTGTTCGGTCTTGCTTCGACGGATGAAGCGAACGAAAAACGCCGTGTTTGTCGCTATAGAAAGCTAGTGGTTTGCCCCATTGCTGGAGATATGCCTTCGTCGCCTGATAATAATCAAACGTGTTCTCTGAGTCCGCAAAGCGCAAATGCAGGAGCTTGCCAGTGGCATCGTCGATATAAACGAGGAGGGCGCATTTTGGACCCCGCTCTTCGAGCCACCAATGATGCGAACCGTCGATCTGTATCAGTTCACCAAAGCAATCACGCCGGCCGCGCGGTTGATGCAGTTGCCGCTTGCGTTCGCGACGTGATGTCCACAATCCCGCTGCTGTCATCCATTGCCGCAGCGTCTCCTTGCTGACTGAAAGCTGATGGCGTTCAATCAGCTTCTCACAGGCCAGTGTCGGCCCAAAGTCCCGATAATACGTGCGTACAATATCCAGAACATCATTCCGGAAATCCTCGCCATAACGGCGATTGCTCGGGCGACCGCGCTTGCCCGAAACAAGGCTCGCTGCACCAAGCCGATCAAATGCCTGTAACATCCGATGAACCTGACTACGACTGAGGCCAAGCAGCGCCACTGCCTCCACCACACGAAGCTGATTATCTCTGATTTGCTGAACGGTCTTCAGCCGGTTGAGTTCTTTCTGCGACATCGTGATCAAACAAGACATGACGGCTCCCATCCGCTGTTTGCAGCTGAAAGCCCAGTCTTCCTTTCCGCGTTCGATTTGAAAAGACCAAGAGATGCAAAAAATGTCGCATCTCTAAATTGCCCATGTGTCGCATCTGTATATTGCCGTTGTGAGGTCAGGCTGAAGCGCGACTTTTCGGTTTGAGTTTACGCAAAACGATGTCTGTTTGCGAAGAGTTTCTGCCGAAAGACTTCTGCAGGTGTTTTGTACCCCAAACATTTGCGCGGTGTATTGTTGAGGCGATGACAGATGAATGCGAGGTCGCGATCACTGAGGGTGAGCGGATCAAAGTCTCGGGGAAGCCAGCGTCTTGTGCGCCTATTGGAGTTCTCAACAGTGCCTTTCTGCCAGGGTGACTGCGGATCACAGAACCATGTTTGAGACCCTATCCCATTCTGCAGATAGGACCATTCTGTAAACTCGGTACCACGATCAAAAGTTATCGATCGGCGGGCCATTTGGGGCAGGGGCTGGAGTACCCTAATCACCCCATCCATAACCGGCCTTGACTGACGATCATTGTTGCGTAGCAACACCGTAAAGCGGCTCACCCGCTCAACCAGAGACGTCACATTGGCCTTGCCAAACCTCTTGCGAAACTGGATTAGGTCGCATTCCCAGTGTCCGAACTGCTTGCGTCTGGCGACCATGTCTGGACGATAAAGAATGCTCAATTCCGGTGGAAAGCGGCGTCCTTGATGACGTCGGGCATGACGTGGGCGTCGTTTGGCACGGCGTTCGGGCAGATATTTCCAAAGCTCTTTTTTTCGACCGTCGGTGGAATACACAAACTGATAGATCGTTTCATGACTGACAGAAACGGGATGCCGCTCCAACCGCATTCTCCCGGCAATCTGTTGCGGTGACCACCCATCGCTGATGTGCTGGATCACGGACTGCCGGAGCTGATCATAACGAATAAGTTTTCGTTGCTTCGAGCGACGCTCACGGCATTTCTGGTCAGCAATCGTAGAATAATAGCCGTTTAAATCCTTGATCTCATCATCGTTAAACTGATTGCGTTTCAGTTCACGACAAATGGTCGAGCGGTGCCTTCCAAGCTTCTCAGCAATAACGTCAACGGAGAGCTTTGCGGTGCGCCAGCGTGCTATTCTGCGGCGTTCATCCAGATCAATATGCGCGTAGGTGCGTTCCATGACAGGTTCCTTGCATTGGATAACTCATTGTTATCATTTGCAAGTCGCACTTCAAACTAGAACCCACCCCTGTTATAACCCTAGATTGCATAATTGTTATTATGGAACCGACATCACTGCGGAACTGCAAAACAGCTTACGCGAGCCACTGCTGATTGTTGAACCATTCTTCGAGCTGAAGACGAGCATGCTTTTCTTCAAACCATAACAATCTTCGAATTCCAGCAGGTAAAAATGAACTTCAAAGTTAATCGCCGCACAAAACGGCTATTGAACATTTTAACTGCCATCACGAAGCCTGTCTGCCAATCGGATCATAAGATCCATCCGCTCATGAAAAATCGCAATGATAAGCGATGGTTCGTTTTTCCGGGGCAGACAAAAAACATAATGGTGTTCGCACTTTTTCATCCGCAAATTTGGATACAGATCACCCATATCTCGAGACGCACTTTTACCATCAGTGAGACTCATGATCCCCTGCTCGAGTTTGTCTATGTAGCGACGGGTTTGCCTATCTCCCCACTCTTTACGCGTATACCGAATAATACTTCTCAAATCGGCTTCGGCTTTCGCGGTCAGAAGATAGTTTTTCAAGAGCGACCTTCGATCAGTTCTTCATCGAGAATCTCAAGAATAGTCTTATTCGATACTTTTCCCGAAAGTCCTTCTTCGACCCGGGTTTCCACTATGGCTCTTAATTCCTGCCAGGCTTTGTCGGCATCGTTGTCACCCGGAAACAACCGCTCTAAAGCATATTGTTTAATGGTTTTTCCTTGCAAGGCAGCAAGGGCCTTCAGGCTCTGATGCTGCTTATCGGAAATATCAATCGTCAGGCGGCTCATGGGCGATCTCCGTACAATTTTACAAACCCACATTAGCACACTTGTAGCGATGGCGCCATGCCGGGAATGTTCTGTCACCCGATCTAACTCGTCGAGGTAATTCGGTAATTAAAAATTTGAAGTGTTCGCAGCAGTGTCAGGCCAACACGAATTAGGCACAGGATTATCGCATATCAAAGAACGCTTGATCAGACTGGCGTATAGCCCCGTTTTATTTTTTGACGATGTAAGCGATCTAACGCAGCATAGGCATCTTGCGAGCTATCAAATGATTGGCATTTTGACTGGCCGAAGCTTCCTATTCGCCCCCAGTTACGAGTAAATACCCAGACACCAAACAGATCAGGCTCAACAGACAAGCCATAAAAACGCGCCATGTTTTATGACGGATTTCTGCGTAGCAGATCGACGTGTAGATAATTTGAATTATTCATACACGGGAGTCTGATTCATCGCTCAGACAATATCCAATGAATGTTTTGAACCAGTCCGCGTCGAATGATTCAAAACTTTGTTGAATTTCACTACCTGGAGACTATGGGAACAAAAAAGTTTCGCCTAGCATCGCATTCAAACGATATACTCATTCCGATCTAAGATTCAGGCCTTCATCTTAATTTCAGCTTGATTGCAATAGAACCCAACTTTCAACACCAAACCCCAGTGCGACGCGGTATAAATTATCGATTGATATATTTTGCTCAGATCTTTCTACAGCACTCAAATACGTGCGATTGAGCCCACATTTATTTGCCAAAAACTCCTGTGACCAGCCACGCTCCGCACGCAGTTTGCGCATATTCAGCGCAACCACGTCTCGCAGTGGGCTTTTGGGCGTCGTTTTCATAGACAAAGCTATTGTGCTTCGACGGTTTTAACGCTACCTGTTTTAACATACATTCGACATTGGTCAGCTGTCATTTTTAAGATGACCGCTAACCATTTTGCGCAAAATTTGGCCTCATGGGACCTTGCAATGAGACATCAGCGTGTTGGTGAGATTGGCTGTTATCTGAAACTATCGCTGCTGCGGGCCTTGTCTGATGGCCATCGCCTTGGCATCGCTTGGTATTTGGTTCCTGACACGGCGAGACCAAGTGCTGGCCTGCAGACCGGGTATCTCGACTTACCCGATCGGTGGCGACAGCTAGATCCAGAAGTTTTTGATGCATTGCATTCACTTGTGCGTTCCGGCCGGCGTTCCGTGCCTGCATTGCAACGATCAGGGATCATCAGCGCCATTCACTCATCTCGGCCTCTTGAATATGAACGCGTGCACTGGACGCAACGCGTTAGTTATCGCCGAGCATGGTTTGAAGGCGTCCTTGCCGACTTACGTGACTGCAATCTGATCTTTGCGGATCCGGAAATGGGTTTGATCGAAAAGGGCAAGCCGATGCGTGCCGATCATTCCCTTCGCATAACTTTGGAAGAAGCAAAAGCGCTGGCTAAAGGCCGAACCGCCATCATTTATCATCTCAATTCGATGCGTGCCGGCGGCCACGATGAGGAAGTTCATCACTGGCTCGACCAGTTTGACGCTAACGCATTCGCTATTCGCGCCAACGCCTATAGTGCGCGAACATTTTTCATTATGAACCCGACCGCAGCAATTAAACGCCGAGCTTTGCGCTTTTGCGCACGGTGGCAGGATCTCAGTGTTAATCTGCAAGGTGCGCCACCTATGATGCTGACTGCCTGAGGCAGCAGTTTGGGGTGTTATAACCGCCGCTGACAGCTCGTCTCACTCCACTTCGCTCCAAGCCTTTTTAGACAGCTCTCGGAAATACCGATTGCCTGAATGGTTTCGTGCGTCTGCAAATCCGTTGTTCCATTCGCCCTCCTTCACAATCATGCTCATGAGGTTACAATGACCGTACAAATATTCGCCACCCGCATCCTGGTTATTCTAGCTATGCTCTTAAGCGGTGCTGTTGCCCCCAGCTTTGCGCAACACATCGATAATGTAAGGGGCGTGTTGAAAGAAGGTTTTGAACGGCAAACTCTGCCTCATAAAACCGACTGGGGATCAATCAACAGCGTTGTCCTGCCGGAAAGACGCAATATAATGGACTTGGGACTACCGGGCGATCGGCCCAGTCGAGCCAACAAAAGGTTGCCTGTTAGGGTGGATCCACTCGACCCGTTCGGCTTTAAAAATTACCTGATGAGTAAGAGTGACACGCAAGCCTGCCGGTTTTTGGTGGAGATGGACATGTTCTCGTCTTGCCCGCCGCTTGAGATCATCCTTGTTAATCCAGAAAACATCACGGAATTCATCACAATCTCCAAAGAGGTGAAAGCCGGATATCTTTCCAAATCCTTTGTCGAGAAGACGCTGCTGCCTGAACTCATCAAAAATCGACAGGAAATAATTGGCGACGAAACCATCGATGGAATGAACACCAAAATTGCGTTGATTGAACCGCCAGCTTTTACAACTTAGCACATATATTTCCTTCATCTCGAGCGCTCGGGGCGCTAGAGCCTTGCCAGCACCTTTAGACTACAAAATGTGGGAACGATACGACTACACGCTTGTTCTCTCTACACTCA
>Ga0213829_1001319_pt1 | contig 17921 bp, 17 predicted proteins | sample MC6MC0896MG_FD_180665 | JGI IMG/M metagenome (GOLD analysis project Ga0213829, IMG submission 180665) | Enriched soil aggregate microbial communities from Iowa State University, Ames, United States - MC6-MC0896-MG | ecosystem: Environmental > Terrestrial > Soil > Unclassified | place: USA: Iowa...
TATTTCTTACAGCGGTCAGATTTTCCTTTTCAGCCAGCTGATGAATGAATGCTTCACCAATTCCATTCAGTTCTCCAAATGGCCCCATCAGCCATAAATAGTTTGACGGACTAATTTTTCTTCCCCAAATAATAACCCATTGTTGAGTGAACCAATCTTGGAATTTTTGCATTGAAGATGCGAAATTCATAAAAGTTTGGTTTTAATAGGGATATAGTTTTGTTTATTATTCCATGCCCCATATTCATTCAACGGTTTAAATCTTAAGGTTGTAAATTCAAAGTGAAAGTCTTTTCTTTCACGTTCTTTCATCGCATGGAGATGTCTCTTAGGCCCTGGCATTTTGCTATGCCCCTGAACCATGTCTATCATTCCTTTTTGTGATTTCCAAATGGAAAATGTAGAAATCGTGTTGGGGTATCGAATTGATGCCAGGGACAGGGGAGAGTCATTATTATCCTGAACTTGTTTTTCAACAGGTCGTCCCCAACGAAGGAACCTTGGTATCTGTGTGTACCTCATTCGTGCAATTGTTATAGCAACAACCGGATTATTTTCGTTTGCGATTTCAGTATTGGTGGCTGGTATTTTAAAGCCGGAGATACTTCCCCATTGTCTTAAAAATTCTAATCGAATATGCCACCCAGTAGCTATTTGTCTTCCAATAGGGTTTGATCTTAAAAAATCATCTAAAACGTTTTCATTTTTCCATTGAGCGAAAACAACGATTTCTCTGTTAAAAATTCTAGACTTTGAAAATATTGGAGAACCTAAAATCATTGCTGACATTGTCTCTGCATGAATCAATCCATCAATCTGGTTTGGTTTAATTGGTGAACACATGATTTTGAGCGCAGTAATCAATGGTAATTTTACAAGGTGATAAGAAAATATACTCATGTCTATAATTTGTCGTTTTTTTTATTATCTGCAGCCCTTCGTGGCGATTTAATTTTGATTGGTGCAAAATAACAATAAATTTACAAATTTTAAGATGAGATCGAATGTCGAAAAATGGATTAAAAAGGGGGCTTTTTCGAGGAGGATGTTACTATTTCGAGAATTGTTCGATTGCAACATATGCTGGGATTCGTGGTAAGCCCGCCTCTGGAAAACCCAAGTTATTATTAATTTATAAAAGGAAAATATGTACGAAAAGCGATATTTATACCGTGCTAATAACTACGCTTCCAAAGCGAATCGTAAACGATGGTGCTCGAATATAAAATAAACGTTATTGATAATAAGAAATACCATAGATTTAAGCTGAAAATAGTCCATAATTGAGAATCTTAGTTTGAAAAAACATGAACAATAAATCATAATTTGCATGTATTTATATTGGAGAATGGCAACAGATGATTATCATTGACGCATTTGATTTATATGCCGCGACTCATTTCGATAAAATCGATAATTACGAAGCTTTATTTGAGGCACTTATACAGGTTATATCCATCAGAAATGGCGGAATTTCTTTAACGGCACCTTTCCTCAATCTAAATCTTAGATATAATCAAATAGATTTGATGTGTTATACTTTGATATTGGCATTGTGTCTTGATAAGGAAACCATAAAAATTGAACTATATATCGATTAAACTTTGAAATATACGAATGGAGATGTTGCGAATCAATTGGGACAAAAGATTCAAAAAATATATGCGTTTGATCTCACATATGGCCTGAAAAACACCTTGAAATAAATGATTAATTATAATATAAAAATGATCTCAACAAAAAAAATATATTTATTACCTGACAGAAGAAAGTTGCAGACAATTTGTAAATCTATTTCTGTTTTGGACGCGATTCTTTCACAGGATTGGGGATATCGCTATTATTCTTACAACGCTAAATGGGCGGAGAATGAAGAATTTTTCGAAATGAGAGATGGTTCAGGCAACCAAATCCTGATTTTATTCAGGCCAGACGGTTGCGTTATCAACGGATTTGCCCATGAATCTCAACAGCAGGAAAAGGGACTACTCACACAAGATCTGCCTTCAATTTTCGACGAATTTATTTTTGACGAACCGGTAAAAACAATTGGAACAACATTTTGCATTTGGACAACTGAGGAAAAAAAATGGCAGGTTGGACAAATCGAAAATTATGAAGATAATTCAGCTAAAATGTTGTGGATTTTTGACGGAAATCCCCAAACTTATTTGGATTGGGCAACAGATTATTTTGAAGAAAGTTTTAAAGAGACCGGAATTCCATTAGAAACTGTATCGAAAATTTATGCGGGACAAACGCTTACAGAAGAAATGGTTCTAAGAATAGTGGAGGATATTGAAGACTGGGAGCAACTTAAAAGCGACCTAATTGAAATAGGTTATCCACATGATTTTCATTGAGTAAAATTTCTATGAAAATCTAGGTTTAATATTTTCGCTTTATTTGCTATCACTTTAATCAAAAAGTTATCCTGTGCTTGTGTTGTACATAGCTACTATTTCAAAACCTGTACTTATTCTGTAGATTGCAAAGAAAACTGATAGAAATCCAATACAATGAATTTAAGAGAAGCTAAAGTGGACGACATTCCACAAATACAAGTTGTAAGAAATGCTGTTAAGGAAAATCCACTTTCAGACCCCAATCTGGTTACCGACCAGGACTGCGATGATTTCATGACAAAAAGAGGTAAAGGCTGGGTATATGAAGTTGAAGGTTGTATTGTCGGCTTTTCAATTGTTGATCTGGTTGACAATAATGTCTGGGCTTTGTTTGTGCACCCTGACCATGACAAGAAAGGAATAGGGAAGCAACTTCACGATATTATGCTCAATTGGTACTTTGCACAAAAAGAAGAAACAGTGTGGTTGGGAACTGCACCCGGTACAAGAGCAGAGTCATTCTATAGAAAAGCTGGATGGACGGAAATCGGTACTCATGGTAAAGGTGAGACCAAGTTTGAGATGCCCTATGAAAAGTGGCGGGCTCTTGTTTCATAAAAACGGTAGTATATACCTGATACCCCTACAGTGTCAGGTATTTTTGCTGTTTTGCAAGCAATAAAATCATGAAATGTTAGGACTCAATATAAGGGATTACAATAATATCTCCGTTACCATTTTTATACACGGTGATTTTTGAAAGAGCCAAGTCTTCGATATCATGTCCCCATATACCATACTTTCCGTTTGTTTCATTTCTGTTATAGATTGTTGTCCGTTTATCTGGCGGAATAGTTTTGATAGTGGCACTGTCTTCTTCCTCTTTGTACATAAGTTGATACTGCTTACATATTTCGTGTAGCAATTGAGATCGCGTGAATCCTTTGGTCGACTTTAAAATAAACACATACTCGTTGCTAACAGGATAATCGATTATGACATTTATCTGTGGATAGTTGACAATGACCTCGTCTTTATTCTCTAATTTTGGCATATAGGCTTCAGGGTCTTTTATATCAGCCCAAGGAATGTATCCATCCTCATAATTTTCTAAGTCATCTGTTTTAACTCTAAAATCAAATTCTCCTACCACTTCGCCCAGCTGGGAATACTCTTTATCAGCAGATTCCTGCTCGCGCTGCTTTATCAGTAGTTCTTCTGCTGTTTCGGAGGGCTTGAAAGTAATTGATTTAATGGCCTGATTAAACACCTCACCATAATCATCCAAAGCCGATTGACTTAACGCTATTTGATAAGCCTCAGTACTCGTTGGAATAATAATGAGTGTGGAAATGAATGGTCTTTTCTCGTTTTCTATTGTACTAATTGTACCCCGATATCTTGCGATCAGCGCCTGTCTATCAGCAATCAGGGTGTCCTTAATTGGGGTTAAGACGCTGAAATCATCTATCAGAGATGTCATGAATTGCTGCGATTGTATCATATTTGTACGAAATGACTCAAAATCAGGGAATGGATTAGTGGTTAGTGCAAGTTTGATGCTCGCACCATATTGCCCCTTCTTAGTATCAGGTTTGTATCCGACCAATTGAACAACAGGTTTTTGTATATTATCAACGTTCTCTTTAAAAAAATCTCTCATTTTATAACCTTCAGCAGCCTTTTTAAAGAGGTTAGTTGCGTCAAATTCATACCAGCCAGCGGGCGGATCAATGGAGATGATTTCCTGTGCTTTACTATCATTTAATGACATTACAAGAATGGCAAATATATAGGTGCATATTTTTTGAATTGATCGATGCCTTTTCATTTTTGATTAGTTATATTTCCCTCCAAACCTTGTTTTCTTAGTTATGAAATAATGCATAAGTCTTAAACATTTTTATTATTGTTCAATTTCGTCGTTCATTGATGTCGGTTTTTAAGGCATTAAAAAAACAGTTCCTTAAAAATCCGTTCCTAATATGAACCAATATAAAAAGTTCGCAATAGAATTTCTTGGAGTATGATGTATATTATAAAACAGCGTCATCAGGAAATGGCTTTTCAAAAAACATCAAGTAGGCGCTTTCAGTCTCGTCGACAATTTTGAAGCCTACATTTATATATAGATTTTTAGCTTTATTGGTTTTTAAAACACTCAAGGTGATCGTTCTTTCAGATGTAATGGCTTCCTTTATCAATTCATTCAGTATTCTCTTTCCGATTCCTTTGCCTTGATAGGAGGGGGCTATCTGAATTTGTATCAGGTCGATGTTATCTTGTTGTCTCCGTATCTTTAATAGTCCTATAGCATGCTTATTTGATTCAATTATTAAAGCATTTTCAAATTGATAATCAATTCTTTCTAAATGAGTTTCATTGGTGATCGGTAATGAGCTCGCAATTAAATGCGGATTCATCGTGAGTTTCCTAAGTTCCAACAGAAACTTTAAATCACTTTGTAATGCACGTCTATACGTTATATCCAAAGTAGGTACAAGCGAAGTTCTATAGTCACTCATAGACTAAAAATAATGAATAATTGGTGAAATGCTCTAATGATTTCTTATAAATTTTTCACGAAATAGCTGAGATATTTGACGAACTAAATCAAGATAAAATAATCGCTTTACATAAAGCCGGTTACACAAAACAAGATGGGTACGCTGATGTACGTGAAGTTGTTGATTTGTTAAGTGCTCAAAACATAGTTCCCCTTGGCTATTGTTTTTATCACATGCAAGATTTAGAAAGGGCGATTTCACCCTCAAGTAAAAATCTATTTTTAGCCTTTGACGATATCCATCAAAATACTGAAAATGCAATTTTAATTGGGCAAAAAATTGTAAAAAAGCTTCTAGAAAAAGGTTTTACTGTGGAATGGAACGAAACAATTGAACAAAGGATTGAAATCAAAAATATAAACTGGCAAAAAGTACCCAATAATCAATCATGGGGCATAACGAGAGCCATGGAATACCTACAAAAGAGCAAAAGATAATTTTTAAAAGTGTATCGCGGGGACTTGGAACATTCTAAGCTAATTAGTGCACTATAACGAAACCCAAAATAATAAAATTACAGGAAAAAGTTGTTGCTTATTATCAGCGGCTATGGAATGTATTGAATGAGGGAGATGGTTACAAATGGACAGAATTAACAGATCATAGAAGATAGGAAACGTTAATATTCCATTATTATCGAAAATATGCAATAGACATCTTTCGATCTTTTGTCGACTGATTTATTTACGGATAATCGTAAAGTTATGGCGGATAATAAATACAGCTTAACGAATTATTAATCATACTTAAATATCTAAAAAAGCAGCAGTATCTTTATATAATGAAAAAACATATTAGTTTATGCTACGTATTAGCGTTATTTAGTTTTCCTCTATTAGGACAGAACAAAACTGACCTTGAAAAAAATAAATTGTCCGGACAAATAAAAAGTATCCAGTCATATAAAGTGAGTTATGATGATAAAACTGATACGATTTTTTTCAGTAAAGATTATTATGATGAATACGGGATGAATTTGAAGTTTATCGATCTCTCAGAATATTCAAGAATTGATAGTATTATTAATACGTACAACAAGAAAAATCAAATTATATCCAAAATAGAATGCCAAAGAATTTCTTCTCTAAGTTCAGACCAAGTCACTAAAAGTAAAGACACTACAATCTATGAGTATAACAACAGATGCAGTGAACCTACACTAATTAAGTCGCCAAATGGAAATTATCAGGTTAGTTATCTATTTGATGACAAGTGCAGAATTATATCTGAAACCGAAATCGGTAGAGGGAGAACCAACATAACTAAGGTGACTTACGATTCAAAGGAAAGAGTTGTTAAACGGAGTTTCACTTATGAGGGAGAAAAACCTGACAAAGTTGAAACTTACAAATACGATGATGAGAAAAATACCTTAACTTATTTGGAATATAGTCCAAGGTATGACGTTTATAGAGAAAAAACGATAACTCAATTCTCCAACACACACAAAATTATGCAGAAAACTTTTTTCAATATGCCAACTGCGGGTGGAAGCATAACGTTCACTAAAGGAAGTAAAAGTGAACCTGATCAAATATATCTGGTAAAACAATATAAGTTTGACAATGATGACAAACTGATAACCGAAACCCATCTTGACAGCAGCAATAATGAACTTTTGAAGGTTGAGGTTTTCTATGACGATAAAAAGGAATTGAAAGAACAGCGGTTTTTCAAAAATGGACATCTGGAATACAGGGAAGAATACAAATATGTCGATGGAAAAAGACTTGAGGAAAAACAATTTTTACCTGATCAGAAAAGGCCCCAATACATAAAAGTTCGAAAATATAATGTAAAAGGCCAACTGTTAGAATTCATCTTATTTGAAGATAACAATAAGTATTCTAATGAGTATGTATATGATCAATTTGATAACAAGATCGAAAAGAAAGAGTTTAAAAATGGAAAACTTTTAAATACCGAATTGACCAAAATTGAATACTATCAGTGAGAATCAAAGGCTAACGCATACTGCGGAAAACAAGATCGCGAAAAAGGGTGTATTTTAACAAAATGGTATAAGATGAAAAGTACGTTGTTAATTTGTAATAGTAAATAGTAATTTACGATTCAGAAAAAAACAGTTATGAAAAGGAATGGAATTTTTATTGGATTGTCACTATTATTGTGTCTCATTGCATTTTTAATTAGAGATTGGTTCTTGACCTTTTTTACAACTGAAATTACGGGTGAAAATCTCTTATTTAACGATAGTTGGCGTCTCCCTTATCAGGTTTTTCCAATGTTGATTTTTGTTTTCTCTTTTGGGATTATCCCTTTTCTGTACCTTTTTGTCAAAAATTATTGTAAAATATCTTCGATAAAAAATCGACTATTTTCATTACTAATTATCAGCGCCTCAGGACTTATATTCTGTGGTATGAGAGTGATTTATCTAAAATATAAAATTGCTCATATAAGAGACCTGTTAAGAAGAGCCGAATTTACTGTGGATGGCGATATACCTAGCGTTCGTTTTCAAGATATACAGCTAGAGTCTTGTTTCTTGGCAGGCTTGCTTGTTGGATCGCTGGTGAGTGTGATTATCTTTCGAAAATCTTCAAATCTCGAAAATGAAAAACCAAATGTAAAATTCTAATCAATTTAAAGTTATTATGAGGTAGGGCATAAAGCATTAAATCGGCGAACAACAACAAGAATGATTTTATCTACCAACAGAATTTATCTGATACTGCATATTCTATACATCTATCGACGGTACTTAGTTTGCCCCGAACAATTTTACTCTTATAAAGTTTTCTTTGGTGTCACTAACTCCTGTTATTAGATATTTTGCCGTTTTATCCCATCCGTAGAAAGCAACCTTATGGAAAAATTCTTTTAAATATGAAATTCCATTTTTACCTCCTTTGAACATAACATATACATTATTATCCCGCATGCCGTTTTGAAGATCGAGAAGTAACATATCATCATAATCTACATCTACGATATAAAAAAGACGAGCAGAAAAATCTCTAAAATAACTCCTCTTATACATAAAGATAGTATATCTGATCAAGGGAAATACAGCCAGAAGAATGATATAAATGTATTGGCCCCGAAAGTGCTAACTTATATTCAATAAGAGTGGGATCTTCTTGAAGAGATCAGCTATTAAGATATCATTTGACCTGTAATAGATCTCGAGTATCAGCTATAAAATGTTGGTGGGTTTATTCAAGGATAATTGTAAAGTCATAGCGGATAATAAATGCTTCTTAACGAATTATAAATCATCCGTACATACTGAAAAATCGGCAGTATATTTATATAAATTATGTGGACACTTATCATGTAGGAGTGTTCATGATAAGAACTGCAAAAAGCAAGGCCGTTGGCAGATGAATCTGCTTTTCATAGATTTCCTTTACTCTTCAGTAGCAAGATTTGAATAATGATACTGAAACCAACACGAAGATTAATGAAAAAACTACTATTTCTACTCGCTATTTTACACCTGTTTTTTTCTTGTAATGGACAATACAAGGAGCAAAAAACCTTCTTTGAGAACGGGCAGGTTAAGGAAATATATTATTTAGATGAAAATCGACAATTGACTGGTGAAGCAAAAATATATTTTGATAATGGAAAGTTGTCGACGGTTAACAAATATAAAAGTGGAAAAAAAATTGGTGAAAGCAAGTGGTATTGGAAAAATGGAAAACTAAGAGGTAGTGCATCGTTCGGTGAAAATGAAAAGATGTACGGAGAATGGAAAGAATACCATGAAAATGGACAATTGGGAAATAGTGGAAGTTATGAAAACGGTGAAAAAACAGGCGCCTGGAAATATTATTTTGAAAATGGTCAATTATCGGCTTTCGGAGCTATGAAAAATGGGAACCGTATTGATCAGTGGAAATTGTATCATCGGGACGGAACCACAAGAGGATTAGAACGATATGATGAAAACGGACGTCCAATAGGTGAATGGAAAGAATACTACGAAAATGGACAATTAGAAAGCATTGGCAGTTATGAAGATGGAATGAAAATTGGCGATTGGAATTATTATTATCAAAACGGAAGATTGGAACATGTAGAAATCTATAATCAATACAAAAGATATAATGGCGAATGGAAATTTTATAATGAACAAGGCACTCTGATAAAAACAGAAATCTATTCAGATGGAAAGGAGACTGGGGATTGGAAATTTTACGACGAAAAAAGGCAATTTAATTAAAATAGAAAAACACTAGCAGGCTCGCTCAATCGCATAATAGAAATTAGGTACTTACAAAATGATATCAAATGAGAAAAAAAGTAATAGCATTTACATTAGTGTTTTTACTGTGCACTTTTGCTTTTGGACAAAAAAAACAAAATGCTAAACCCCTGATAAAATCAGAAGAAATAACCTATCACGGAATAGATGGACGACATATTAACAGAGTAGACAAACAAGGTCTCAATGAATATAAAGAATATAATGCAGATGGTACCATTTCAAAAATATATATAGTAGAGTTCGACAAAAGGAAAAATAAAAATATCTACAATTTAAATGAAAGGTATTTTTATGAAGAAGGAAAACTCAACAAAATAGAAGAAATTGGCTCTATTACAGGTGAAAAACACAAAGAAATCTTGTTTTCCTATAATAAAGAAATGCAATTGATAAAAAAGATTGAAAACCAATTCGAAGACAATAAATTCGTGATGAATCAATGGAGTGCCTACACTGATTATTTTTATAATGAAAACGAAGAAACAGAAAAACGTTATGAATATCAGGAAACAAAAAAAGAATTTCTGTTAACTTCTATCATCACTAAAATATATGACCTTCATAAAAATATGATTCAGGAAAAAACAGCGAATTTTGATGGCAATATATCAGGGGTAATTAATATAAAGTATGATAATTCAAACAAGCCCATAGCGTTGGAGTCTTCTTATTTTAAAGAGAAAATAAATTATAAATACAATTCACACGGTGATTTGGAAGTAGAAGAAACCAGATCTGAAAAACGTCCTACAATTGAATCATCAAACTATTCATATATCTATGATAATTATGGAAATTGGATTGAACGAAAAGATATTATTAAAAGAAATCCTAAAGACGAATTTGAAGGTGGACTTTTAGTAAAGAGAAAAATTGAATATTATGAATAGAATTACCGCAAAAAAGGGTTTATCTCGTCATTTTTAATGGTTTCGGTGATTGCTTTGTTTTTACAATGATCAATATTGTGCATGTTGGTGTTCTTGAAATATTATGTGTGGAGAGGGCGTTGATAGTCAACAATGTTATGCTGTAATTATTTTGTATTTTAGTAACTGGCAATGATGTGGTTAATATTTCTAATCTGTGGACTTTTGATTTTCTGCCTGATCTTATTTATGAGATCAGTGAGAGGACTGATGTCAATTGATAAAGAAGATGCAGTCTATTGGAACGAGCCATGTACAACAGATAGTCAGCGCTGCGATCACATGGAGTTGACAAAAGACCACATAAGAAACTCTCCCAAGAGTACATCTGCTCCAAATGAACCAGAACTACAACAAGCTCTTTTAAATGACAAGAAACCTGATGAGGTTAATCAACAGGAGGCCGCCGGTCGCAGCTAGTTTAAAATCAAACCTTTTGCTTATCATAAAATCTATATGTGTATACATTTGGACTTATTTGTTTGGATATATAGTGGTTGATGTTTATATTAGTCTAAACTTAGATAAAAAACGTACTATTTCTTACTATAATTAGGCATTGGAGAGGTTTTATAACAATATTATTATATTATTCGATGGTTTGAATTACAGATTCAATACCTAAATAGTGTAACTTTTATATAGCTAGTTCTTAAAATTAAATCTTATAGTTTCCGATACACTACATTCACTGCCAGTAATAAAGAAAAGAAACACTACGAATTAGGGTAATGGAATATCCGATGTATATCATAATCCATTAAACTGATAATAACCATTATAATAGACAACAACTATTAGACATTATCCAAGCGGATGTTTGTTTTGTGTCTTAAGATTTAAACTAAAGTATGATGACTAGAAGATCTTTTTTTTCTAAAAACAATTCATGGGTAATCATCTCAGTTTTGGGTAGTTTAGCTATCTTAATTTCATTGTTAACGATGTGTCACCCGAATTCGGAATCTTCATCTTCAAGTTCTGGTTCCAATGTTTTACCAAAGTTTGTGGATTATAATTACCACATCAAGCCTATTCTTTCTGACAAATGTTTTGCCTGTCATGGTCCCGACAATAATACAAGGGAGGGAGGTTTGCGGCTAGATACTAAAGAAGGAGCGTATAAAGCATTATCGGAAAGCCCTGATAAGCATGCGATTGTCCCAGGTAAACCACAGATCAGCGAAGCTTTTCTTAGAATTACGACAAAAGACGAGTCTATTCGTATGCCTCCGATTGCTGCTAATCTTCCCTTAACGAATTTCGAAATAGAACTTATTGAACAATGGATTAAACAAGGGGCCGTATATAAACCACACTGGGCATTTACCGTTCCGGTAAAACCCGAAATCCCACAACCAAATGAGATAAAATGGGGGAATAGTGAAATTGATAGATTTGTTTTGGACAAGATGGTTCGCGTTGGTTTTACCCCTAATCCTGAGGCCGATAAAAACCGTTTATTGCGTCGAGTAAGCCTCGATTTAACAGGTTTGCCTCCTGAGGAGAAGGTGATGGAGCGATTTCTGAATGACCCATCAAATAAGGCTTATGATCGACTGATAGAGGATTTAATGGCGTCCAAGGCTTATGGTGAACAAATGGCGCTTCACTGGATGGATGTTGCGCGGTACGCAGATTCGTATGGATATCAGGATGATGATATCCGGACCCAATGGCCATGGCGGGATTGGGTTATTCATGCTTTCAATAAAAATATGCCTTATGACCAGTTTGTTACCTGGCAATTGGCGGGAGATTTATTGCCTAGTCCGTCTAAGGAGCAACTCTTAGCAACAGCATTTAATCGGAATCATAAGATCACTGAGGAAGGTGGTGTTGTCGATGAGGAATATCGAGTCGCTTATGGACTAGATAAAACAAACACCTATGCAAAAGGTATATTGGGAATTACAATGGAGTGCGCCCAATGTCATGATCATAAATATGATCCCTTTACCCAGAAAAACTATTATGGAATGTATGCCTTCTTTAATAATTCTTTGGAGAAAGGCTTAGAAGGACTTGTAAATTCTGGGCCTTCAAAAACACCAAGATTGACAGTCACAAAAGAAGACGTCAAGGGGATATTAAACTTTATAAACAAATTGGATGATGACGCAGAGGTGTCTGTCTCCGTAATGGGCGAGCGTGATAGTGTCAGACCAACTTATATTCTTGACAGAGGTGTCTACGATGCCCCACGAGAGCGGGTATATCCCCAGACACCAGAAGCTATTCTACCATTTGATAGTAAAAAATACATTTCAAACCGGTTAGGATTGGCACAATGGACATTTAGTGACAGAAATCCACTTACCTCGCGTGTGTTTGTCAATCAAATGTGGGCGATGATTTTTGGCCGTGGATTGGTCGCTTCCGTTGCTGATTTTGGTAATCAGGGAGATCTGCCCAGCCACCCCGAACTATTGGATTGGTTGGCTTTGGATTTCCAGAAAAACGGATGGAATGTAAAACGATTAATCAAACAATTGGTAAGTACGGCAACTTATAAGCAGTCATCTCAAATTACAGCCAAGCATTTGGAAAAAGATCCGGATAACATTTATCTGACACGATCTAAACGCTTACGATTACCTGCCCAGATGATTAGAGACCAAGTTTTAGCAACTAGTGGTCTATTAAACAAGACTATCGGTGGCCCAAGTATTAAACCTTATCAGCCCGATGGTATCTGGGAGGTTAGCAGCTCAGGACGGGGCACCTTGGCTCAATACGTGCAGGACCACGGCAAAGACCTATATAGAAGAGGATTGTATGTGTTTTTTAAGCTGACCTTACCGCCACCAAACATGTTGATCTTTGATGCTAGTAATCGGGATGCATGTCAGGTGCAACGAACAAGGACAAATACCCCTTTGCAAGCTTTGGTTATGATGAATGATCCCGCAGTATTGGAGGCTGCACGGGTGTATTCGACAAACTTAATTATTAGTGCCCCAAATAAAAAACAATCCGATTATATAAAAACAGCTTTTAAACGCGTGTTATGTCGGGATGCAACAGAAAATGAATTGAAGTTGCTGAACCAATATTACAGCGAGGAAATGGATCGCTTTAGCAAGAGAAAAGATGCTGCAAAAGCATTTCTCCGTGTTGGAGAGGCTCCGCTCGACGATCGGATTCCGAAAGAAAAATTAGCGGCATTAATGTCAGTGGTGCATGCCATATATAATCTGGAAGAAACATTGACTAAAGGGTAAATGAACAGGTAAGAAAGTCTTTAAATTGATTGTTATGAAAAAGAAACTAGATTCCAATTTTGAAAACGAAGTGCGAGAAGCACAGTTGTTTCAAAATCGTAGGCAATTTCTTTCTAGTTTAAGTATTGGTATTGGGAGCGTAGCATTGGGGGCGCTGTTGATTCCTGATCTTTTCTCTGGGAAACCCGGAAGTCAGGAAGAGTTTGAAAAGGCGCTGCCCCATTTTGCTCCCAAAGCAAAGCGTGTCATTTACCTTTTTCAGTCCGGTGGCGTCTCTCAGTTAGAATCATTCGATTATAAGCCAAGGTTGAGAGAAATGATGGGCCAGGATCTGCCCGCTTCCATTCGCGGGAATCAAAGGCTTACAGGGATGACCGCTGGTCAAGCCAAATTCCCGCTTGTCGGTTCTTATTTTGATTTTGCTCAATATGGACAAAGCAGGGCATGGGTAAGTAGTCTGTTTCCACATATGGCCAAGGTAGTAGATGATTTGTGTATTATCAGATCAATGCATACAGATGCCATTAACCACGATCCGGCGATCACTTTTTTTCAAACTGGTTCACAGCAAGGCAGTAGAGCTAGTATGGGAGCCTGGTTGAGTTATGGATTAGGAAGTGAAAATCAAAATCTACCGGGCTTTTGCGTGCTTGTCTCCAAAGGAAAAGGAAATGGTCAAGGCGTGTATTCCAAACTGTGGACGAATGGATTCCTAGATTCTGTTCATCAAGGTGTTCAGTTTATGGGAGGGCCAGACCCTGTTCTCTATTTGAATAATCCCGAAGGCACGGATAAAATGAGTAGAAGAAAACTATTGGATAAGCTTGCCGAACTTAACAGTATCCAATATGAAACCTTCGGTGATCCCGAAATTACGGCTAAAGTACAGCAATATGAAATGGCCTACCGGATGCAGACATCTGTTCCTGAGGTAACTGATCTTTCAAAAGAACCAGATCATATTATCAAAATGTATGGATCCGAATGTTTGGTTCCGGGCAGCTATGCAGCCAACTGTTTGCTCGCTCGTAAATTGTCTGAAAATGGCGTTCGATTTGTACAGTTATACCATCAGGGCTGGGACCAGCATGGTGGCCTGCCAAGCGAAATGGCACTACAGGCAAAAGATGTAGATCAAGCATCGGCGGCATTAATTACCGATTTAAAACAGCGAGGTCTGTTGGATGAAACGCTCGTGATTTGGGGAGGAGAGTTTGGAAGAACAAATTATTGTCAAGGAGGTCTTACCGTGGATAATTATGGGCGAGATCATCATCCACGCTGTTTCAGCATTTGGATGGCTGGAGGTGGGATCAAACCGGGAATGGTCTATGGAGAAACCGATGAATTAGGCTACAATATTGTGAAGAATCCTGTTCATGTGCATGATTTTCATGCTACTATTTTACATACATTGGGCATAGATCACGAAAAATTAACCTATAAACACCTTGGTCGACGATATCGTCTCACGGATGTTGCGGGGAACGTTGTCAAAGATATCCTTGCCTAAATAGAGAACTTAGATGACTATAAAAAATTTGCACTTCAATATTCTACTAGGCCTAAATAGCTTTATCGTTTTCTTCTTAATTTTTGAAAAAAAAATAGAAGTCCCCATTTTTCTTCAGGTGATCGGAAGGATGCATCCCCTGTTATTGCATTTTCCTATCGTATTGCTAATTATTTCCTGGATATTATTTTTGTTTAGAAATAGATTGGAAAAGGAAGTTCCAGCTATTCAATCTATTATTAATACGTTATTGTTCATCAGTTCTCTATTAACGGCAATTACCGTAATTATGGGGCTTATGCTTTCAAAAGAAGGTGGATTTGAAGGGAGTAGTTATGACTGGCATAAATATGGTGGGGTGCTTCTTTCAATACTTTCACTTGGACTTCTGGGATACCTGAGGTTCAGGAAAAATAAAGATTATCACCCCGTCTTTATCGTTGGAATTAATATGGCAGTGATTTTATTGTTAATGGTCGGACATTTTGGGGCAGCACTCACTCATGGCGAAGATTTTATTACCAGCCCCTTAATCAGCAAGGAATCGAAAGCACTTGATGTCGAAAATGCATTGGTTTTTGAAGATGTAGTCCTACCAATTTTCCAAGCCAAATGCATGGGCTGTCATAACCCCAATAAACCTAAAGGTGGTCTTATCTTATCTGATTCCAGCGCAATACTAAAGGGAGGGAAAAATGGTAAGCTATTTATTGCCGGAAACCCAATGAATAGTCTGATGATTGAACGTTTGTTGTTGGATATCGAAAATCAGCATCGTATGCCTCCCAAAGGTAAACCACAGCTGAGCATTGATGAAATAGCGCTATTAAGAGCATGGGTTAAAAGCGGAGGGAAATTCAATGCGCCATTAGCTGCTTTTAGCGAACAAGATACGTTATTTCAATCCGCGAAAGCCGTTTACGGATTTCGGGGGACTGAAAACTATGAATTTGCTGCAGCGGACGAAGACGAAATCAAAAAATTAATAACACCTTATCGAATTATTCATCCTTTAGATGCCGGCTCTCCTGCATTGGATGTTAATTTTTATGGAAAGGATTTTTTCAAAAGTCAATCCTTATCAGAAATTCTTCCGATTGCTGAACAAGTAGTCTCCCTTAATCTAAGTGGAATGCCTGTAAAGAAAGAGGATCTTCAAACGTTAAGGAAATTTAAAAACCTGAACACCTTGAATCTGAATAATACCAAATTGTCAAATGAGGATGTTCAGTTATTAAGTACTATTGTAAGTTTAAAGAATATCAGCTTAATTGGTACTCAGGTAAATAAAAGCGGTTTGGAGGAACTGGCAAAAATGCCAAACCTTCGAAAAGTCTATGTTTGGAATACCCTGATCAAACTGGATGAGCTGGATGCAATCCGAAAAGCCTTTCCAAAGTTGAAAGTTGATGCGGGAATTAAATTTGATGAGCATCAGAAATTAGCCTTAACAGTCCCCAAAATTAGTCCTGCAAGAAGTTTCTTTCAAAAAGAAATGGAGCTTTCTCTAAGTCACCCTGTGAGTGGCGTACAGTTGCGGTATACGTTGGATGGGAGTAACCCTGATAGCGCTACAGCATCAATTTACAAATCGCCCATCCGAATTCAGAAAGATGCTAGATTACGTGTCAAAGCAATTAAAGATGGCTGGTTACCTAGCAATGAAGTTAGCCAGGATTTTTATGCGGCTTTTATCATACCCCAAAAAGTAAATTTAGAGAGTAAACCAAACCGACTGTATAAAGCTAGAAAGGAACAAAGTTTTTTCGATCTTGAGAGCGGAGGGAATAATCATGCTGATGGCAAATGGCTCGGGTTTCAGGGAAATGATCTTTCAGCCAGTATATTCTTTGATACTCCAATAAAATTGAATTTTCTGACATTAAGTATTAAACAGGAGTATAACCAACATATCTACCCGCCTCAGTACCTAGAAGTTTGGGGTGGAGCGGACACTTCAAATATGAAGTTGTTAAATAAGGTGACTGTGGATTTAGAAAAAGCAGATAAAATGGAAAAAAAGAGAATGGTTACTTGTAATCTGCCGGATCTCAAAGTAAGCGTCATCCGACTAAAAACTAAACATTATGCAAAAATTCCTGAAGGATTCGCCGGAACAGGAAATCCACCTTGGCTTTTTGTTGATGAAATAATATTAAAGTAATTTATAGCCTAATTTAAACATGAATAGAAAAACATTTATCCAGAGATCCAGTTTGCTGGCGGGCAGTCTTATCATCATGAAAGATCTCTTTGCAAGACCCAAAGAACAGCAGTACGGCCACAATAATATGAAATATACCTTGGATAAAAGCTGGGCAACAAAACATTCACCCAATCTAACTGTAAAGGACTGTCATGAAATGGTGCAGGATAAAAAAGGACGGTTGTTTTTATTGACTAATGAAACCAAAAACAATATCATCATTTTTAATAAGGATGGTCGGGTTCTCGAAAGCTGGGGTCATGAATTTCCGGGAGGCCATGGCCTGACCATCCATGATGAAAATGGGACGGAATTCCTATATATTACGGACAATGAGAAACATCAGGTTTACAAGGTTGACCTTAACGGTAAAATACTTTTGACCATCGATGCACCGTTAGGCATTGGATTATACAGTAAAAAAGAAGAATTTATACCAACAGAAACTGCAATTGACAGTAACGGAGATATCTTTATTGCAGACGGATATGGTGCGCAACATATTTTGCACTATAATAGCGAAGGTAAATTAAAAAATCATTTTGGGGGTAGAGGTGAAGGAGATTCTTTTTTGGATAATGCACACGGAATTTGTTTTGATCAACGAGATGGTAAGAAATCGCTATTAGTCACAGATAGAACCCGAAATTGCTTTAAGCGGTTCGATACCATGGGTAAGCTGATAGAGATTATAAGTTTACCAGGTGCTGGCGTTTGTAGACCTGTCATAAAAGGGAATAATCTTTATGCAGCTGTTTTACGTTCTCCAAGCATGAATGTTGAGAACTCCGGTTTTGTAACGATCCTGAACAAAGAAAATAAGGTAATTAGTAATATAGGAGGAACCGAACCTATTTATAAAGAACGCAAACTTCAGCTAATTCAACAGCAAGAGAAAAT
>Ga0213829_1001322_pt1 | contig 17884 bp, 12 predicted proteins | sample MC6MC0896MG_FD_180665 | JGI IMG/M metagenome (GOLD analysis project Ga0213829, IMG submission 180665) | Enriched soil aggregate microbial communities from Iowa State University, Ames, United States - MC6-MC0896-MG | ecosystem: Environmental > Terrestrial > Soil > Unclassified | place: USA: Iowa...
GGAAAGCGATTTCAGCGGACGCTTGTTAGCACCCGTGATGACGCGGCCACGACGACCGTTATCGAACAGCGCGTCAACAGCTTCCTGCAACATACGCTTTTCGTTACGGATAATGATGCCCGGTGCGCGCAGTTCGATCAGACGCTTCAAACGGTTGTTACGGTTGATCACACGACGATAAAGATCGTTCAGATCGGAAGTCGCAAAACGACCGCCATCCAGTGGAACAAGAGGACGCAGATCCGGTGGAATAACCGGAACGATCTTCATGATCATCCACTCAGGACGATTGCCGGATTCCATGAAGTTCTCAACGATCTTGAGACGCTTCATAAGCTTCTTCGTCTTCAGTTCCGACGTGGTTTCTGCCAGATCAACGCGCAGGCTTGCAGCGATGTTTGGGAGATCCATCGAAGCCAGAAGCTCAAAGATAGCTTCCGCACCGATAAGGGCCGTGAACTGATCTTCGCCGAATTCATCAACGGCGATCATATATTCTTCTTCCGAAAGAAGCTGATGCTCTTTCAGCGAAGTCAGACCTGGTTCGGTAACAATGTAGTTTTCGAAATACAGAACACGCTCAATATCCTTGAGCGTCATGTCCAAAAGCGTGCCGATACGGCTTGGCAGCGACTTGAGGAACCAGATATGTGCAACTGGTGCTGCCAGTTCAATATGGCCCATGCGCTCACGACGAACGCGCGACAGCGTAACTTCAACGCCGCACTTTTCGCAGATGATGCCTTTGTATTTCATACGCTTGTACTTACCGCACAAGCATTCATAATCCTTGATCGGGCCAAAGATGCGCGCACAGAAGAGACCATCGCGTTCAGGCTTGAACGTACGATAGTTGATGGTCTCCGGCTTCTTGATCTCGCCGTATGACCAGGACAGAATCTTCTCAGGGCTGGCAATCGAGATTCTGATGGAATCGAACGTCTGCGCCGGAGCCTGAGGATTGAAAAGATTCATGACCTCTTGGTTCATGCCGTTCTCCTTGAGGGCGATCCGCCGCCCTGTGTGTCGTCGATGACAGGCTGAAAATCCCTGACATCTTGAAAAGAATTCGCGGTATTCAGCAGCTTTAAAATGCACATTCCGTTTGGCATTTCGTTAGCGCAAACAGCTTTATGCGTTTGCTGGAAACACCTTACGGGCGCGCCACGGCAATACCATGGCGCGCCTTGATGTCTTTTATTCCGCCGCGTCCGGAAGTGCCGGCTGCTCGTCACGTGTATCGTCCAGCTCAACATTGAGACCGAGCGAACGCATTTCCTTGACAAGAACATTGAAGCTTTCCGGAATACCGGCTTCAAACGTATCATCGCCACGAACAATCGCTTCGTAGACCTTCGTACGACCTGCAACGTCATCCGACTTGACGGTGAGCATTTCCTGCAGCGTGTAAGCCGCACCATATGCTTCCAGAGCCCAGACTTCCATTTCACCGAAGCGCTGACCACCGAACTGCGCCTTACCACCAAGCGGCTGCTGGGTGACGAGCGAGTAAGGTCCGATCGAACGAGCGTGGATCTTGTCATCGACCAAGTGGTGAAGCTTGAGCATATAAATGTAGCCCATGGTCACCTGACGGTCGAACGGTTCGCCCGTACGTCCATCATATAGTGTCGACTGACCAGAGGTCGCAAGACCCGCATCCGTCAGCATCGCGTTGATGTCAGCTTCAACCGCACCGTCAAAGACCGGCGTTGCGATCGATACGCCGCGCTTCACCTGATTGGCCAGCATGAGGACGGAATCGTCATCATAAGAGCGAACCGGCTCATTGCGGTCGTTGTCTGGATAGATGTGCTCCAGCGTATCGCGCAGCGGCTGAATATTTGCCGTCTTGCGATAAACGTCGATCAGCTCACCGATCTTCTTGCCCATTCCGGCACATGCCCAGCCAAGATGTGTTTCCAGAATCTGGCCCACATTCATGCGGCTTGGCACGCCAAGCGGGTTCAACACGATATCAGCATGCGTACCGTCTTCGAGGAAAGGCATGTCTTCGACAGGCAGAATGCGGGAAACCACACCCTTGTTGCCGTGACGGCCAGCCATCTTGTCGCCTGGCTGGATCTTGCGCTTAACAGCAACAAAGACCTTAACCATCTTCATGACGCCTGGAGGCATCTCGTCGCCGCGCTGTACCTTTTCGACCTTATCCATAAAGCGTGCTTCAAGCAGCTTCTTGGATTCGTCGTACTGGCCACGCAGAGCTTCGAGTTCACCCTGTTGCTTTTCGTCTTCAACAGCGAACTGCCACCATTGCGAACGCGGATACTCGGTGATGAGATCGCGTGTAATGGTTGTGCCCTTCTTGAAGCCCTTAGGGCCAGCGGCTGCAACCTTACCGTCGATCATGTCAACGAGACGGCCGTAAACGTTACGGTCGAGAATAGCCTGTTCGTCGTCGCGGTCCTTCGCAAGACGTTCGATCTCTTCGCGCTCAATCGCCATTGCGCGTTCGTCTTTTTCAACGCCGTGGCGATTGAAGACACGAACTTCAACAATAGTACCGTACGTTCCCGGAGGCATGCGCATCGAGGTATCACGGACGTCTGAAGCCTTTTCACCGAAGATGGCGCGCAGAAGCTTTTCTTCCGGCGTCATCGGGCTTTCGCCCTTCGGTGTGATCTTGCCGACAAGGATGTCGCCAGGATGCACTTCAGCACCGATGTAAACAATACCGGCTTCGTCGAGGTTCTTCAGCGCTTCTTCCGAAACATTCGGAATATCGCGGGTGATTTCCTCAGGTCCAAGCTTGGTATCACGGGCCGCAACTTCGAATTCCTCAATGTGAATCGAGGTGAAGACGTCTTCCGAAACGATCTTCTCGGAAAGAAGGATCGAATCTTCATAGTTGTAGCCGTTCCAAGGCATGAACGCGACGAGCACGTTGCGGCCAAGAGCCAGATCGCCCAGATCGGTTGACGGACCATCAGCGATGATGTCGCCCTTACCGATTGGATCACCAACGCGTACAAGCGGACGCTGGTTGATACAAGTGCTCTGGTTCGAACGCTGGAACTTCTGCAGACGATAGATATCAACGCCAGACTTCGAAGGGTCGAGGTCTTCAGTAGCGCGAATAACGATACGTGTTGCGTCAACCTGATCGACGATACCACCGCGACGAGCGGCAATAGCTGCACCGGAGTCACGCGCAACAACTGCTTCCATACCAGTTCCGACGAACGGCGCTTCCGCACGAACAAGCGGAACGGCCTGACGCTGCATGTTCGAGCCCATCAGAGCGCGGTTCGCATCGTCGTTTTCAAGGAACGGAATAAGCGCTGCAGCAACCGAAACCAGCTGCTTTGGCGAAACGTCCATCAGATCCACGTTTTCACGTGGTGTCATCATCACTTCGCCAGCATGACGGCAAATGACGAATTCGTCGACGAAACCGCCCTGGGCGTCCAGCTCTACGTTTGCCTGAGCAACCGAGTGCTTCGCTTCTTCCATGGCCGAAAGATAAACAACGTCGTTCGTAACCTTGCCGTCGACAATTTTGCGATACGGGCTTTCGATAAAGCCGTATTTGTTGACGCGGGCAAAAGTTGCAAGTGAGTTGATCAGACCGATATTCGGGCCTTCCGGCGTTTCAATCGGGCAAATACGACCGTAATGCGTTGGATGCACGTCGCGGACTTCAAAGCCAGCGCGCTCACGGGTCAGACCACCAGGTCCAAGAGCCGAAAGACGGCGCTTGTGGGTGATTTCCGAAAGCGGGTTGGTCTGATCCATGAACTGCGACAGCTGCGAAGAGCCGAAGAATTCACGAACAGCCGCAGCAGCAGGTTTCGCATTGATCAGATCCTGCGGCATGACCGTGTCGATTTCGATCGAGGACATACGTTCCTTGATCGCACGTTCCATTCGCAGAAGACCGACACGATACTGATTTTCCATCAGCTCGCCGACCGAACGCACACGACGATTGCCGAGATTGTCGATATCGTCGATTTCACCACGGCCATCGCGCAGTTCAACCAGCATCTTGACCACAGCAAGGATGTCTTCCTTGCGCAGAACACGCACAGTGTCTTCTGCATCGAGGTCGAGACGCATGTTCATCTTGACGCGACCAACAGCGGAAAGGTCATAGCGTTCAGCATCGAAGAACAGCGAATTGAACATGGCCTCAGCCGAGTCCATTGTCGGCGGTTCACCCGGACGCATAACGCGGTAGATGTCGAACAGTGCTTCCTGACGGCTTTCGTTCTTATCGACAGCCAGCGTGTTGCGGATATACGCACCGATATTGATATGATCGATATCGAGAACATTGACCTCTTCAACACCCGTGTCGAGGATCGTCTTAAGAACCTTCTCGTCAATTTCGTCACCAGCTTCGAGATAAATCTCGCCGGTTGCATAATTGACTGTGTCTTCAGCAAGATACGAACCAAAGAGATCGTCTTCGGTTGCCTTGATGAACTTAAGGCCCTTTTCAGCAAGCTGCTTTGCGGAACGTGCAGTCAGCTTCTTGCCAGCTTCCAGAACGACTTCACCGGTATCAGCATCAACCAGTTCGGAGATGATCTTCATACCCTTGAAGCGTTCGGCCGAATAAGGAATGCGCCAATTATCGCCATCACGCGAATAGGTGACAGTCTTGTAGAATGTCGACAGAATCTCTTCACCGTCCATGCCGAGCGCCATGAGCAGCGTCGTTGCAGGAAGCTTGCGGCGACGATCGATACGCGCATAGACAACGTCCTTGGCATCGAATTCGATGTCAAGCCACGAACCGCGATAAGGAATGACGCGCGAAGCAAACAGAAGCTTGCCCGAGGAGTGCGTCTTGCCCTTGTCGTGATCGAAGAACACGCCCGGCGAACGGTGCATCTGCGAAACGATAACGCGTTCAGTACCATTGACAATAAAGGTGCCGTTATCTGTCATGAGCGGCATATCGCCCATGTACACATCCTGCTCCTTGATGTCCTTGATGGACTTCGCGCCGGTATCTTCATCAATATCGAATACGATCAGACGCAGCGTCACCTTGAGCGGTGCCGAATATGTCAAATCGCGCTGACGACATTCATCAACGTCGAATTTCGGTGCATCGAATTCGTAGCGAACGAATTCGAGCATTGAAGAGCCGGAGAAGTCCTGAATTGGGAAAACAGACTTAAAAACCGCCTGCAAACCCTCGTCAGAACGCCCGCCAGCTGGCTCCTCAACCATGAGAAACTGGTCGTATGATGCCTTTTGAACCTCAATGAGGTTTGGCATTTCCGCGACCTCGGGAATCTTGCCGAAAAATTTGCGTACGCGCTTACGACCATTGAAAGAATGGGTCTGAGCCATCGTCGCTCCTCGTTCTATAGCCTTGCGGCTTGCTCACGCCTTGCGGCCTTTATCGTGCGCCGCCTCGCGGCGGTCCTTCTAACGGGCTAAACCCGTTTTCTGAAAGCCTGGTCGAGACCATCAGAAAAAGGGTTTAAAAGGATCAGAACGTTGTTGATATAATCGCTCTGACTATAATCTGCATAAAGAGAACCTAATTCCGCGCTTTTCGTTTCTTTTCATGCATTTACTCTGGATGCAAGCCCAGAGTTAAAATCGGCGGACGAAAACCGTCCGCCGGAATTAGTACGAACTTACTTAAGTTCAACCTTAGCGCCAGCTGCTTCGAGCTGTGCCTTGATCTTTTCAGCTTCGTCCTTAGTAGCGGCTTCCTTGACTGCCTTAGGAGCAGCTTCAACAAGGTCCTTAGCTTCCTTGAGGCCGAGACCGGTGATTGCGCGAACTTCCTTGATCACGTTGATCTTGTTAGCTCCGCCTTCAACGAGAACGACGTCAAATTCAGTCTTTTCTTCAACAGCAGCAGCTGGAGCACCAGCAGCAGCAGCAGCAGCTACAGGAGCAGCAGCCGAAACGCCCCACTTTTCTTCGAGAAGCTTCGAAAGCTCAGCAGCTTCCAGAACTGTCAGAGCCGAAAGGTCGTCAACGATCTTTGCGAGATCAGCCATTTTGGTATTTCCTTAGTTTAAGGTTTGAACTGTTTGTATTGAGAAACGGCCTTAAGCCGCCTCGTTCTTCCGGGCGTGCGCACCAATAACGCGAGCGATCTGGCCCGCTGGAGCGCTGGTAAGTACTGCAAGACGCTGAGCAGGGGTTTGGATCATTCCAACCAGCTTTGCGCGCAGTTCGTCGAGCGATGGGAGCGATGCAAGCGACTTTACGCCATCGGCGTCAAGTGTTGTTGCGCCCATTGAACCACCAAGAATAACGAGCTTGTCGTTAGTCTTAGCGAACTCGACGGCTACTTTCGGAGCAGTAATCGGGTCGTTAGCATATGCAACGACCGTCTGACCCAAGAACAGGTCTGCGATACCTTCCGATTCCGTGCCCTGAAGAGCGATTTTGGCAAGGCGGTTTTTCGCGACTTTAACGGTGCCACCAGCATCACGCATCTTGGAACGAAGATCGCTCATCTGCGCAACGGTGAGACCGGTATAGTGGGCCACGACGACCGAACCGGACTCTTTGAAAGCGCCGTTCAGCCACGCGACAAATTCGCGCTTTTCCGCTCTATCCACTGTGTCTCTCCAGTAGACAGGACCAACTTGGTCCTGCCGGGTTGCCTTTGCCAGACAAACCTTACGGTCAGCCTGACGTTCGAGGATCCTGTCCCCTTCAGCTTCGCCCGAAAAACGGACTTCACTCAAAGGCAACTACGGTTCAAACCTCGCATGCACATTCGTGCGAAACAGGGTTATTCCACGTCTCATGCAGGCCGTATGTTTAAGGACAATCATCCGAAGATGAACGTCCGCCTGCAATCTCGGACAGGATAACCGGACTTTCGTCCGGCTATCCGGATCTTGCGATCCGGAATTCTTGCACTTTCAACCGCTTTCGCGATCAGGTGTGCCACCATCTGCCTCTCCTCAAAGGAGAGACTTAGGCTCCGGCGAACCGGAGCCCATAAATTAAGCGACGACCTTAACGGTTGCCGGATCGACCTTAACGCCTACGCCCATGCTCGAAGAGATGGAAACGCGCTTGACGTATTCGCCCTTAGCAGCCGAAGGCTTTGCCTTGATAACCGCATCAGCAAAAGCTTTGATGTTTTCTTCGAGCTTCTGGCTATCGAAGGAAACCTTGCCGATGCCGGCATGGATGATACCAGCCTTTTCAACGCGGAACTCAACTGCGCCGCCCTTAGAGGCGGTAACAGCAGCAGCAACGTCAACAGTCACAGTGCCAACCTTAGGGTTTGGCATCATGCCGCGTGGGCCGAGCACCTTACCAAGACGACCAACGAGTGGCATCATGTCAGGGGTTGCAATGCAACGATCGAATTCGATCTTACCGCCATTAACGATTTCAAACAGGTCTTCTGCACCAACGATGTCTGCGCCAGCCTTCTTAGCTTCTTCAGCCTTGTCGCCGCGAGCAAAAACTGCAACGCGAACAGTACGGCCGGTGCCGTTTGGAAGGTTAACAACGCCACGAACCATCTGGTCAGCATGACGCGGATCAACGCCGAGGTTCATTGCGATTTCGATGGTTTCATCGAACTTTGCAATGGCGCGTTCTTTAACCATGCCGATAGCGTCGGACAGGTCGTAGAGCTTGTTAACGTCAACGCCTTCGCGGATTTTGGCTACACGCTTGGAAATCTTTGCCATCGTCTTAGCCCACCACTTCCAGGCCCATCGAACGGGCAGAACCTTCAATCATACGCATTGCTGCTTCGACATCAGACGCGTTCAGATCTTTCATCTTCACTTCAGCAATTTCACGGACCTTGTCACGTGCAATCGTGCCAGCCTTTTCCTTGCCAGGCGCTTTCGAGCCAGACTTGAGGTTAGCGGCCTTCTTCAGGAAGTAGGTTACCGGAGGGGTCTTCATCACAAAAGTGAAAGACTTATCCTGGTAGTATGTGATCACGACTGGAATCGGCGAACCTTTTTCCAGTTCCTGTGTAGCAGCGTTAAATGCCTTACAGAATTCCATGATGTTGATGCCGCGCTGACCCAGAGCTGGACCAATCGGAGGCGATGGGTTGGCCGCACCTGCTGCTACCTGCAGCTTAAGCTGGCCTGCAATTTTCTTAGCCATTGCATTCTGCCTTCATAAAAATGCCGAATATCGGCGTTCTCGATTAATGCCGGAAACCCGGCTCTCGACTGACGTCAGTTAAACTGACTGGCAGTTTGGTGGTTCGAAATCAGCAACCGGCTAAGCCACCTATTCTTCCACCTTTTCCACCCTTAGGCGGAAACCCTTGCGGGCAAACGGTCAGACCTTATCGACCTGACTGAATTCAAGATCCACAGGCGTCGCACGCCCGAAGATAGAAACTTCAACCTTGAGACGCGCACGTTCGTCATCAACTTCCTGAACGATACCGTTGAACGAAGCAAACGGACCATCAGAAACGCGAACATTTTCGCCGATCTCAAAGGTAATCGACGACTTAGGCCGATCCACACCATCCTGAACCTGGCTCAGAATCTGATCGACTTCTTTCTGCGAAACAGGAACAGGCTTTGAATCACCAAGGAAACCAGTAACGCGTGGCGTATTCTTGATCAGCGAAAAAACAGCATCCGTTAGCGTCGCCTGAACAAGAACGTATCCCGGGAAGAACTTGCGCTCAGCATCAACCTTACGGCCGCGGCGAACTTCAACAACCTTCTCGGTAGGCACAACAATCTGCTCAATAAGGCCAGAAAGACCCTTTTGAGCAGCTTTCGCCTGAATATCCTCAGCCACCTTCTTCTCGAAGTTGGAATAGGCGTGAACGATGTACCAGCGCGCTGTCATCTCAAAACTCCCCAATCTAGCTTAGCGGCCAAGGCCAAGAATAAATTCTACACCATAGGCCATAAGCTGATCGGCAAGAAAAAAGAATGTTGCAGCCAGAAACGCCATGATCACCACCATAATCGTGGAGATAATCGTTTCACGCCGTGTCGGCCAAGTTACCTTCGCCGTTTCGGCGCGGACCTGCTGGAAAAAGGTGATCGGATTCGTCTTGGATGCCATCTGCCACTCTGTTTGCTTGGTGAAGCACTATTTCCGATCCAAAAGCGAATCAAAAACAGGAACCCACGCGTATACGGTACGCAAAGCTGAAGATTCAGCCCCACGCACCGCGTGTCTGTTGACCTTACATAGAATCGATTCTCAAAAAAAACAAGCCCATTGGTTAAAAGAATACCAAACAGGCTTATCGGAGATGACCGATCCTTACCAAATTCGCTCAAGACACACTTCAATAGTCTATCACCATTGAAAGATGTATCAGCGACCTCTCCTGCCCGGCACATTCCGGCGGAAAGTTATTCAATATCAGAATACAGAAAACGAGCGCCCATAGTCAAGCTATGAGCACTCGTTTTGAAATGGCAGGGGCAGCAGGGCTCGAACCCGCGACCTACGGTTTTGGAGACCGTCGCTCTACCAACTGAGCTATACCCCTATTTGGCATTTAAAATGCCAGACTGGCGGCGTTACCGCCAGTCAAATTCATTACTCGATGATCGAAGCGACGATGCCTGCACCAACGGTACGGCCACCTTCACGGATAGCGAAGCGGAGCTTCTCTTCCATTGCGATCGGCACGATCAGCGTAACGTCAACGGTAACGTTGTCGCCAGGCATAACCATTTCCGTGCCTTCTGGCAGGGTAACAACACCGGTCACGTCAGTTGTACGGAAGTAGAACTGTGGACGGTAGTTGGTGAAGAATGGCGTATGACGGCCACCTTCGTCCTTGGTCAGAATATATGCTTCTGCCTTGAACTTGGTGTGTGGCTTAACCGAACCTGGCTTGCAGAGGACCTGACCACGTTCAACGTCGTCACGGCCTACACCGCGAACCAGTGCGCCGATGTTGTCGCCAGCCTGGCCCTGATCGAGCAGCTTGCGGAACATTTCAACGCCGGTAACAGTCGTCTTGCCGGTAGCCTTGATGCCAACGATTTCGACTTCTTCGCCAACCTTAACGATACCGCGCTCAACACGACCGGTAACAACAGTACCACGACCCGAAATCGAGAACACGTCTTCGATTGGCATCAGGAATGGCTGGTCAATCGGACGTTCTGGCGTTGGGATATAATCGTCAACAGCCGACATCAGGTTGCGGATTGCGTCTTCGCCGAGTTCCTTCGAAGAATCTTCAAGAGCAGCAAGAGCCGAACCCTTGATGATTGGCACTTCGTCGCCTGGGAAGTCGTACTTCGAGAGAAGTTCACGAACTTCGAGCTCTACGAGTTCGAGAAGTTCAGCATCGTCAACCTGATCGCACTTGTTCAGGAACACAACGATCGCAGGAACACCAACCTGACGAGCGAGCAGGATGTGCTCACGGGTCTGTGGCATTGGACCGTCAGCTGCCGAAACAACCAGGATCGCGCCGTCCATCTGTGCCGCACCGGTGATCATGTTCTTGACATAGTCAGCGTGGCCTGGGCAGTCGACGTGTGCATAGTGACGAGCTTCGGTTTCATATTCAACGTGTGCCGTCGAAATGGTGATACCGCGAGCGCGTTCTTCTGGGGCAGCATCGATCTGGTCGTATGCCTTGAACTCACCAAAGTACTTGGTGATTGCTGCTGTCAGCGACGTTTTGCCATGGTCAACGTGACCGATGGTGCCGATGTTTACGTGTGGCTTATTACGTTCAAACTTGCTCTTTGCCATCTGAGCTCTCCTAAAATCTAGCCTGCTCAGGCTTTTACTGTTTGGCGAAACCTAAATGGTTACGCGAACTTCTTCTGAATTTCCTGTGCGACCGCGGTCGGAACCGGCTCATAATGGTCGAACTGCATAGTGTACTGCGCACGGCCCTGAGACATCGAACGCAGGTTGTTCACGTAACCAAACATGTTGGCGAGTGGAACATTTGCGTTGACGACCGTAGCAATGCCACGAGCTTCCGTACCGGAAATCTGACCACGACGTGAATTCAGATCGCCAATTACGTCACCGACGTAATCTTCCGGTGTTACGACTTCGACCTTCATGATCGGCTCGAGGAGCTGAGCACCGGTCTTCTGCGCGCCTTCACGGAATGCAGCGCGAGCAGCGATTTCGAAGGCGAGAACAGACGAGTCAACGTCATGATATGCGCCGTCGATGAGGGTTGCCTTCACGCCGAGCATTGGGAAGCCAGCAAGTGGACCCGCACCCATAACGCTTTCGATACCCTTTTGAACGCCTGGGATATATTCCTTAGGAACAGAGCCACCAACGATCTTGGATTCGAAGATGAAGTCATCGCCTTCATGTGGTTCGAAGATGATCTTCACGCGAGCGAACTGACCCGAACCACCCGACTGCTTCTTGTGGGTGTAGTCGATTTCAGCAGCGCGTGTGATCGTTTCACGGTAGGCAACCTGTGGTGCACCCACATTCGCTTCTACCTTGAATTCACGCTTCATACGATCAACGAGAATGTCGAGATGAAGTTCGCCCATACCAGCGATAATCGTCTGGCCGGATTCTTCATCGGACTTCACGCGGAACGAAGGATCTTCAGCAGCCAGACGGTTGAGCGCGAGGCCCATCTTTTCCTGGTCAGCCTTGGTCTTTGGTTCAATCGCGATTTCGATAACCGGATCAGGGAATTCCATGCGCTCAAGAATAACCGGCTTCAGTGGATCGCAGAGCGTATCACCTGTTGTGGTTTCCTTGAGACCAGCCAGAGCAACGATGTCGCCTGCAAAGGCTTCTTCGATGTCTTCACGGCTGTTGGAGTGCATCTGCAACATACGGCCGATGCGCTCGCGCTTGCCCTTAACGGTGTTTTCGAGCGAAATGCCCTTGGTCATCTTGCCCGAGTAAATACGAGCGAAAGTAAGAGAACCAACGAACGGATCGTTCATGATCTTGAATGCAAGCATCGAAAGCGGTGCTTCATCAGAAGATTCACGGGTTGTTTCAGCTTCTGTCTTAACGTCGATGCCCTTAATTGCAGGAACTTCAACTGGCGACGGAAGGAAATCAACAACTGCATCGAGAAGTGGCTGAATGCCACGGTTCTTAAATGCAGTACCGCAAAGCACTGGATGGAACTGAACAGCAATCGTACCCTTGCGGATAAGTGCACGAAGAGCTTCTTCAGAAGGCATGGTGCCTTCGAGATAGGCTTCCATTGCAGCTTCGTCGAGTTCGACAGCAGCTTCAATGAGCTTCTCGCGGTATTCTTCTGCCTTATCCTGAAGGTCTGCAGGAATTTCACCAACGGTCGCTGCTGCGCCGATTGTGCCATCCCAGGTATGAGCCTTCATGGTGATCAGGTCGATGACGCCCTGAAACTCGTTTTCGGCACCGATTGGCAGCTGAACAACGAGAGCCTGTGCACCAAGACGCGAAGCGATCATTTCTACGCAACGGTAGAAATCTGCACCAATCTTGTCCATCTTGTTGACGAATACCATGCGCGGAACATGATACTTTTCAGCCTGACGCCAAACAGTTTCAGTCTGCGGCTCTACACCGGCATTCGCATCAAGCAGAGCGATTGCACCGTCGAGAACGCGGAGCGAACGCTCAACTTCAATGGTGAAGTCAACGTGGCCCGGAGTGTCGATGATGTTGAAGCGACGCTTCTTGCCATCACGGCCTTCCCAGAACGTGGTCGTTGCAGCAGAGGTGATCGTGATGCCACGCTCCTGCTCCTGCTCCATCCAGTCCATGGTGGACGCGCCATCATGGGTTTCACCGATCTTATGGTTTTTTCCTGTGTAGAACAGGATACGCTCGGTCATCGTCGTCTTACCGGCGTCGATGTGAGCCATAATACCAAAATTGCGGTAGTCTTCGATTTTATATTCGCGGGCCATGTTTTTGCTCTTTGAATAGGGTTCGACGATTACCAGCGGTAATGCGAGAATGCGCGGTTGGCTTCAGCCATGCGGTGCGTGTCTTCACGCTTCTTCACGGCAGAACCACGGTTGTTTGCAGCATCAAGCAGTTCACCCGACAGGCGATCAATCATCGTGGTTTCATTGCGGCCACGAGCGGCGTTAATCAACCAACGAATGGCAAGTGCCTGGCGGCGTTCTGTACGCACATCGACCGGAACCTGATAGGTTGCACCACCAACGCGGCGCGAACGGACTTCAACGTGCGGAGCAACATTGTCGAGCGCCTGATGAAACAGCGCGACTGGCTCTGACTTTGCCTTGGCTTCGATTGCTGAGAGCGCACCGTAAACAATGCTTTCTGCAACCGACTTCTTGCCATGAAGCATGACTGCATTCATGAACTTGGTGATTACGAGATCGCCGAACTTTGGATCCGGATTAATCTCACGCTTTTCTGCTTTATGGCGTCTGGACATTTCGTCTCATTCTTTCAATTACATCGGGCCAACTCACCGCTCTGGTGGCCGGTATCCCCGGAAAATTCTTACTTAGGACGCTTCGCACCGTACTTCGAACGGCGCTGCTTACGGTTCTTAACACCCTGGGTATCAAGTACACCGCGGATGATGTGGTAACGCACACCCGGCAAATCCTTGACGCGGCCGCCGCGGATCATAACCACGGAGTGCTCCTGAAGGTTGTGACCTTCACCTGGGATGTAACCGATGACTTCAAAGCCATTGGTCAAACGAACCTTGGCAACCTTACGGAGAGCCGAGTTCGGCTTCTTAGGGGTTGTCGTATAAACGCGGGTGCAAACGCCGCGCTTCTGTGGGTTTGCCTGCAGAGCAGGAACCTTATTACGCTTCACCGGCGCAGTGCGCGGCTTGCGGATCAGCTGGTTTACGGTAGGCATTGAACCTTCCCCTATAAAAAATCTCGCATCAGAGCCCCATAAGGGCCGTTTCACCGAAATACTCATGCACAAATTCGGGACCAGCCACACTGTATGTGGCCACCCCGAACTAAAGCAGAGGAAGCATAAGCTTCATGCGAACGGCAAGTTGCATTTCGATCGTAAAACGAACCCTGTTTGAGACGAACTTCAGAGCGTGTCGCTCCGAACGAACCAGCCTCACATCGGTTCAGATGGGCTGCTGATACGTGTTTGGGGAGGTTTCGTCAAGGGTAGGACGTTAAGTTTCTTCACCAAAAGGCCGCAAAGCCGCGTTTTGGTGGCTACCGGACAGGTTATTGCGCAGTATCTGGCATCACATCGCGATTATTTCGCGGGCAAAACTGTCATTTTCATGTGTCAGCATAGCATCAGACTTCAACAGCAGTTATTGAAACACATCCGAGTCGAAAAACAACACAATATTAAGGGATTCTCAATGTCATCCACTACCACATCCACCGAGAACGATTCGCCCATCGTTCATCTGGTCATTGCCGACGTCTGGAACGAAGGCGAAGAGGAATCTATTGAGGTTCACATTCTTCTGAAATCCGACGAAGATGAAGACCTTGTTCAGACTGCGCTCGCGATCCTTGCGGAAGAAGGTTATCATGAAGCCGAGCTGGTTGAGATGGGCACCATCACCGAAGAACCAGAAGAAGAGCCTCATAAGAGTGCATGGCATACCGCACTCACCGGCGAAGTTGCACTTATCGAGTTTGATGGCGACGACGAAGAAGAGTAAATCTCTTTTCTAAATGGAAATGACAAAGGGCGGTTTCAAACCGCCCTCTTCTTTTTGACTGCTTATGCAAAAAGGCCGCCCCGAAAGGCGGCCTTTTCTATTTTTAAATTGCAAGCCTTATTCGGCTGCGTTGTTTGTCATATCCGTCAGCATGGCATTCGCATCATCCGAACGTGTCGACTTGCGGCGTTCGTCGATGATCAGTTCGTCGCGTGCTGTCGCAATACGGCGAATCTGACTTGTCATGCCGCCAGTACCAGCCGGGATGAGACGTCCAACAATGACGTTTTCCTTGAGACCCTGCAGCGTGTCCATCTTGCCAGCAACCGCTGCTTCGGTAAGAACGCGAGTGGTTTCCTGGAACGACGCTGCCGAGATGAACGAAGGAGTCTGCAAGGAAGCCTTGGTAATACCAAGCAGAACCGGATTACCCGAACCTGGCTTCTTGCCTTCTTCGATCAGACGATCGTTGACTTCATCAAGCTCGATGCGGTCGACGTGATCGCCCGGAATGTAACCGGTATCACCGGATTCCGTGATCTCGATCTTCTGGAGCATCTGACGGACAATCACTTCGATGTGCTTGTCGTTGATCAGAACGCCCTGAAGACGATAGACTTCCTGGATTTCATTGACGAGGTAGGAAGCGAGAGCTTCCACGCCCTTGATGGCCAGAATGTCATGCGGCGCTGGATTACCGTCGAGGATGTATTCACCCTTTTCGATAACGTCACCGTCCTGAAGATGGAACGGCTTGCCCTTCGGAATAAGGTATTCGACAGGCTCGATCGTATCGTCGTTTGGCTCGATGATGATGCGACGCTTGTTCTTGTAATCGCGGCCGAAGCGAACAGTACCATCAATCTCAGCGATGACGGCGTGGTCCTTCGGACGACGAGCTTCGAACAGTTCCGCAACGCGTGGCAGACCACCGGTAATATCCTTGGTCTTCGCGCTTTCCATCGGCAGACGCGCAATAACGTCACCAGCATTCACATGAGCACCCGGTTCGAACGAAAGGATCGTTTCCACAGAAAGCAGGAAGCGTGCTTCGCCACCCTTCGACAGTTTCAGGATCTTACCGCTCTTGTCTTTGATGACCATAGCTGGCTTGAGATCGGCACCGCGAGGTGTCGAACGCCAGTCAATGACGACACGCTTGGTGATGCCGGTCGACTCGTCCGCTGTTTCCGAAACCGAAAGACCATCCACGAGATCTTCGAACTCGACATAGCCTTCCACTTCCGTGAGGATTGGACGGGTGTATGGATCCCACTCAGCAATACGCTGACCGCGCTTGACTGCATCGCCTTCGTCCACGAACAGACGCGAACCATAGGTTACGCGGTGAACGGCACGTTCCTTGCCCGTCGCATCGACGATCAGAACCGCCATGTTACGGCCCATGACCACGAGGTTACCATCGGAGTTGCGAACCACATTGCGGTTGCGCAGCTTGACAGTGCCTTCATACGAAGCTTCGAGATACGAGCTGTCAACAACCTGAGCCGTACCACCCAAGTGGAACGTACGCATGGTTAGCTGTGTGCCCGGTTCACCAATCGACTGCGCAGCGATAACGCCAACAGCTTCACCCTGGTTAACCGGCGTACCGCGTGCAAGGTCACGACCATAGCACTTGGCGCAAACGCCGTTACGGGTTTGACATGTCAGAGCCGAACGAATGCGGATCGACTGAATGCCAGCCTTCTCGATGATCTCCACGTCTTTTTCATCGATCATGCGGCCAGCTTCAACGATAACATCGCCGGTTGCTGGATTGATGATCGGGTCAAGTGCCGTACGACCCAGAACGCGCTGTCCGATTGGAGCAACGATCTGACCAGCATCGACGATTGGCTGCATGGTGAGACCGATTTCAGCGCCGCAATCGACTTCTGAAATAATCGCATCCTGTGCAACGTCAACGAGACGACGTGTCAGGTAACCCGAGTTAGCGGTCTTCAAGGCGGTGTCGGCAAGACCCTTACGGGCACCGTGTGTCGAGTTGAAGTACTCGTTAACGGTCAAGCCTTCCTTGAAGTTCGAGATGATCGGGGTTTCGATGATTTCACCCGACGGCTTGGCCATAAGACCACGCATACCGCCGAGCTGACGCATCTGGTTGACCGAACCACGGGCACCCGAATGCGACATCATGTAAACCGAGTTCATCTGCTTCTGACGTCCGGTCACCGGATCGAATTCAACAGCCTTAATACGGGCCATCATTTCTTCGGTGATTTTGTCAGTTGCCTTACCCCAGGCATCAACAACCTTGTTGTACTTTTCGCCCTGAGTGATCAGGCCGTCATTGTACTGCTGTTCGTATTCGGTCGTCAGAGCTTCGGTTTCTGCCACGATCTTTACCTTGGCATCAGGAATGACCATGTCATCCTTACCAAAGGAAATACCGGCGCGACATGCATGGGCAAAGCCGAGCTGCATGATGCGATCGCAGAAGATAACCGTCTCTTTCTGACCGCAATGGCGGTAGACATGGTCGATCATCTTGGAGATGTTCTTTTTCGTCATCTCCTGATTGCAGATGTCAAACGACACGTTGGCGTGCTTCGGCAGAAGTTCACCAGTGATCAAGCGACCTGGCGTGGTGTCGTAAACTTTGGAAACGACATTGCCTTCCGCATCAACTGTCTTGAAACGGCCTTTGATCTTAGTGTGCAGCGTGACGACCTTGTTTTCCAACGCATGCTGCAGTTCGCCCATATCGGCAAACATCATGCCTTCGCCCGGCTCTTTGTCTGCCACGATAGACAGATAATAGAGGCCCAGAACCATGTCCTGCGAAGGAACGATGATCGGTGCGCCGTTTGCAGGGTGCAGGATGTTGTTGGTCGACATCATCAGCACGCGTGCTTCGAGCTGAGCTTCGAGCGACAGCGGAACGTGAACAGCCATCTGATCGCCGTCAAAGTCAGCGTTGAACGCTGTACAGACGAGCGGATGCAGCTGAATGGCCTTGCCTTCGATCAGCGTGGGTTCGAATGCCTGAATACCAAGACGGTGAAGCGTCGGCGCGCGGTTCAGAAGAACCGGGTGCTCACGGATCACTTCGTCAAGAATATCCCAGACTTCCGGACGTTCCTTTTCAACCAGCTTCTTCGCCTGCTTGACGGTCGAGGAGTATCCCTTGGCGTCAAGGCGTGCGTAGATGAATGGCTTGAAGAGTTCGAGCGCCATCTTCTTAGGCAGGCCGCACTGGTGCAGCTTCAGTTCAGGACCGGTCACGATAACCGAACGACCCGAATAGTCGACGCGCTTACCAAGAAGGTTCTGACGGAAACGACCCTGCTTACCCTTGAGCATGTC
>Ga0213829_1001325_pt1 | contig 17845 bp, 18 predicted proteins | sample MC6MC0896MG_FD_180665 | JGI IMG/M metagenome (GOLD analysis project Ga0213829, IMG submission 180665) | Enriched soil aggregate microbial communities from Iowa State University, Ames, United States - MC6-MC0896-MG | ecosystem: Environmental > Terrestrial > Soil > Unclassified | place: USA: Iowa...
GAGCCGGTGACGGTCGCACTGGATCCGGTGTCCGCCCCTGCCCCGAGCGTCTTCCCCCAGTCGCCGGCCACGGCCAGTCTTCCGACGGTGCTGATCGGCGGGTGAGCGTGCGGCCGGCGACGGCGGGAGACCGCCGTCGCCGGCCGCCAGGCGCGGATGCCGGTTCCGGCAGCCCTCGCACGTGTTTTCTCCGTCACGTTCGGTCCGTCATCCAGGGAATGTTACTGAAATCCCCGCGCTCGGGCAGCCTCCGCACGGTACCGTTTTGAGCAGGCAATCATCGTTGAGAAGGAGCACCAGCATGCCGGAGATCATCGTCGTCGGAGTGGACGGAACCGAGACCGCAGCACGGGCCGCCGAGCAGGCTCTGCGGCTCGCCAAGGGCTTCGGCGCCGCCCTGCACGTGGTCACCGCGTACGAGGGGAACAAGGCTTCCCTGCACGGCGCCAACTACGAACGCGCCGTCCTCTTCGGCGACCGCCAGGAGAAGGCCGCCGAGACCGCCCGCACGGTCGCGGAGAGCCTCCCGGCCGACGGCGTGCAGATCGAGTCCTTCTCGGTGGTCGGCACCCCGGCGCAGGCGCTCATCGCCCATGCCGAGGAGCACGAAGCCAGCGTGATCGTGGTGGGCAACCGCCGCATGAAGGGCCTGGCCCGGGTTCTCGGCAGCGTCGCCAACTCGGTGGCTCACGAGGCCCAGTGCAACGTCTACATCGCGGACACCACCGAGTAGTCCGCGCATTCGATCACGGCGGGGCGGCGCCGAGGTCGGGGGTCAGGTCTGAAGACGCGGATTGCAGACCGTGTGTTCGGCGGGTTCCCCCGAACTCGGCAGCAGGACCCCGCGCGCCGGCCCGGATCCCCATAGGATCGAGCCATGGAAGCAGCGTCATCCTCCGGCTCGGCCTCGCAGGAATCAGCCCGCGCCGGCCTCTCCGCCAAGCAGGTCCGTCTCCGGCTGGCCTTCCTGTCCGCGCTGGGCCACGGGCTCCTGGAATCCGGTCAGAACACGCGCCAGACTGAAAGCGCGCTGGAGCGCTACGGACGCGGCCTCGGGCTGGACGGGCTGGTCCTCAACTCCTTCGGCCGGATGCTCCTGCTGGAAGCGGTGACCCACGACGGCGCCACGGTCTCACTGTCCGGCGCGGCCCGCTCGCTGGATGCCATCGACTGCACCCGGGCGCGCGATCTCGGCTGCCTCGCGGACAGCACCGTGGAGGACGCCCGGCACTGGCCGGATCCGTCGGCGGCGCGCGAGCACCTCACAGCGGCGCGGCAGGAGGTTGAGCGCCTCCGGGACACCGCCACGCCCTGGTGGGTGGTGACCCTCGGCCTGACACTGCTCGCGTTCTTCATCAGCATGCAGATCGGCGTCAGCTGGCAGGCCTGGGTGTCCGCCGCGCTCGTCCAGCTGATCACCTCCCTGACCGGTGTGGCGATCAGTGGCCTCCGCCTGCCGCGCTTGTTCGCCATCGCCGTGCAGAGCTGCGCCGCGGGGGCCTTCGCCACCGCGCTCGTCCAGCTCGGATTCGTGGACCCGGTGGGCGCCGCTGCCGCGATCGCGGTCAACTGGCTCCTGCTGCTCCCGCTGCCCCAGATCATCGGCGCCGTCACGGACGCCATCGAATCGGACCACCTGTCCGCGATGACCCGGGTGGCGAGTGTCGCCGTCGCGGCCGGGGGCATTGCGATCGGGGGCGGATTCACCTTCGCGCTGGGAGAGCTCCTGGGCATGGCCCATCCTCGGCTCGACGCGCTTCCCACGCTGCCGTGGTACCTGGTCCTGGTGTTCTCCGCCCTGGGCGCCGTGGCCAATGCCTTTGCGAACGGCGGGCGGCTCCCGCTCGTGCGGCCCGCGGCGCTCCTGGGGCTCGTCACCGGCGCCGTCAACCAGGTGCTCGTCCTGGCCGTCGGGCTGCCCGCCGTATGGGCCAGTTCGCTCTCCGCCGTGGTGCTGGGTGTCCTGAGCGCGGCCCTCGTGAAGCGGACCGGCTATCCCTCCCAGGTGCTCGCGCTGATGGGCATCACCGGAGCACTGCTGCCCGGGATCCCGGTGTTCTTCGGGATCCTCCAGGCCATGGGCGGCGGAAACGCCGCGGAGCATTTCGGCACTGCCGCGGTCATCAGCCTGGGCATCGGGACCGGCGTCGCTCTCGGCGTGCATCTGGCCGGACTGCGCCGCTCCGCGGGCTGAGCGGCGGAACCGGCAGGCGGGCGTACGATGACCGCATGACCGATGTCGCACTCATCACCGGCACTTCGTCAGGCATGGGCCTGCACGCCGCCGTCGACCTGGCCCGCCGCGGCCTCACCGTGGTCGCCACGCTGCGGGATCTCTCCCGCGCCACCGCTTTGAAGGCCGCCGCCCACGACGCCGGAGTGGAGCTGGATGTCCGGGAGCTCGACGTCGTCGATCATGAGGCGGCGGCCCGGGTGGTGGGCGACGTGCTCGCCGAACACGGGCGCATTGACGTCCTCGTCAACAACGCCGGTCGCGGCAGTGTGGCGACGGCGGAGCAGCTGACCATGGAACAGATCCAGGCCCAGCTGGACATCAACTACCTGGCTCCGGTGAACCTTGCCAAGCTGGTGCTGCCCGGCATGCGGGAGCGGGGGAGCGGCCGCATCCTCACCGTCACCAGTGTGGGCGGGGCCGTCGGACAGCCGTTCGCCGACGCGTACTGCGGAGCGAAGTTCGCGGTCGAGGGATTCATGCAGTCACTCGCCGTGGTGGCCGAGCGCTTCGGGGTGCAGGTGGGCGTGATCGAGCCGGCCGCGGTGGCCAGCGAGTTCGTGTCCAACGTCGAACGCCCCACCGCCACGGGCGCCTACGGGCCGTTGCTCGACGCCTACCTGAGCCGGACGGCGGGTGCGTTCTCGCAGGCTCAGTCCGCCGCAAGCGCGGGCGCCGTGATCGCCGATCTGGCCACCCGGACCGGCTTCGTCTTCAGGAACCAGACCTCCGACGCCGCACGGAACTTCGTGGGCGTCTCACTGGCCGACGGCGACGGTGAGCGGGTCCTGGGCTTCACCCGTCCCTGGATCGCCTGAGCACGGTTCGTCTGGAGAGAGCGGGGCGGGCACCCTCGCTTTCTGCTCAGCCCTGTGCTGCTCAGCTCAGTTTTGTTCTGCTCAGCTCAGTCAGCTCAGCGGGTCGTACATGAACTCCCGCAGCTCCTGTGGGCAGCGGCACGAGGCGGCGATCTTCGCGGCCCACGCCTCGGCGGACGCGCGGTCCGGCAGTTCGAGGATGGTGAAGCCGCCGCGGATGTCCAGGCCCGGATAGGGGCCGGGGCTGACGGAGCCGTCAGCCCCCACCCGGACCGTCTCCACTTCCTCGTTGATGCCGCCTCCGAAAACGTAGACCCCCGCGGCCTGCGCCTCCGCGATGACGGCATGGGATTCCGCGACGACGGTGGGGAAGTCCTCCTCCGACACCACCATCGCCTCGCTGGGAAACGAAATGAGGTATTTGGTCATACCGCGATCCTGACCCCTGGGGAGTGGGACGCGCAAGGGGTGGGATCGCGGTCCCCGCACAGTGTGACCGCTCCACTGCGCCGCGCCGGTTCTTAAGAGTTTCTGAGGGACGCCCTGCCACGATCGGAGCCACGCACGGTTCGAAAGGAACATCCGTGGCCCCGCAGCCTTTGCCCACCAGCTCCGCCCGGTCCCCGCGCCCCGGAGGATTCCCCGGCCTGAGCGTGCCCCGGCACTGGCTTCCGGCGTCGTCGGCCCTCGCCCTGGCCGCGCTCACCCTGGGTGTCTGCATCCGCCTGCTGCCCGCCCTGAATGGCGCCGAACTCGGGGTGGACCAGGACCTCAGCCGGCATCACGAGGCGATTCTGACGGCGGTGGCCATGGCTCTGAACGAGCAGTTCAGCCCGGTGGCGGGAGTGCTGATCATCGCGGTGGTCGCGGGGGTTCTCCTGCTCCGGCGGCAGGTCCTCCGGGCGTTGCTCTTCGCCTCCGCGGTGAGCTGGGGCTGGGGCATGTCCCAGGTGTTCAAGCTGATCGTGGCCCTTCCGGTCGTGTCGCGGATGACACGCCGCAGCGTCGGACGCGGCTGAGAAGTGCACCCGACGGCGGCCGGGTCGACGTCACCGTCGCGGAGGAACGCGGGCAGGTGACGCTCACTGTCGCGGACACCGGGAGCGGGATCTCCGACGTCGACCGGCAGCGGATCTTCGAGCGCTTCGTTCACAGCGGCAGCGACTCCGCGGGGACCGGGCGGCGCGGCTACGGCATCGGACTGGCCCTGGTCCGGGAGATCGCCTCCCAGGCCGGGGGACGGGCCGAAATCGCCCGGACCGGCGCCGAGGGAACCGTCATGAGGATCGTGCTGCCGAAGGCCCGCCGGAAGCGTGTTCAGGCCTGAGGCGAGCCCCAGGGGAAGGCGACGCCCTCACCGATGACGCGCAGGCACAGTTCCGTGCCGGGGCGCGTGATGGACGCGTTCCAGTGCCGGATGGTGATCGTCTCTCCGCCGCCCGGGATCTCCGGCCCGCCTGCCGCGGCGGCGCGGGGGCTGAGCCGGATCCGCACCGTGGTCTCGGGACCGAAGTAGTCCGTGTCCACGACGGTGCCGCGGATGGGCCCGTCCGGCGCGATCCGGATCTGTTCCGGGCGCAGCATCAGATGCACCTTGCCCTGTGCCGGAGGGCGGCGCACCGGGATCCCGCCCAGCGAGCACATGGCCAGTGAGCCTTCCAGCCAGGCGTCCAGCACCACGGCCTCGCCCAGGAATTCCGCCGTGGCGCGGTCGGCGGGGCGGGTGTAGACCACGAACGGGTTGCCCACCTGGGCCAGTGCGCCGTCGCGCATGACGGCCACCTGATCGGCGAAGGACAGCGCCTCCGCCTGGTCGTGGGTCACCAGCACCGTGGTGACGCCGGCGGTCCGGAGCACCTCGCCCACGGCGCGCCGCGTGGCGACCCGCAGGCCGGCGTCGAGCGCGGAGAACGGCTCATCCAGGAGCATCACCTCCGGTTCACGCGCCAGAGCACGGGCCAGCGCGACGCGCTGCTGCTGTCCACCGGAGAGCTCATGAGGGCGCCGTGCAGCGAGGGCGGGGTCCAGGGACACCATCTCGAGCAGTTCCCGGATCCGGGCCTTGGCTGCTGAGGAGCGGTGGCCGCCCAGTTCGCCCGCGAGCCCGAAGGCCACGTTCTGCGCGACGGTCAGGTGCGGGAACAGGGCGCCGTCCTGCGCCACGTAGCCGACGCTCCTCCGGTGGGCGGGAACCCACGACCCGCCGCTGGCCACCGCAGCGCCGCTCAGGCTGATGGAGCCGGCGTCGGGCCGTTCGAAACCGGCGATCAGGCGCAGCAGCGTGGTCTTGCCGGAGCCCGACGGGCCCACGATGGCCGTGGTCCCACCGCGCGCGACGGCGAGGTCGATCCCGCGCAGCACCTCCTGGCTGCCGAAGTTCTTCACCACGCCGTCGATCGCGAGGTGGGTGTCGGTGGTCCCGGCCACGGACGGTGCGACGCCGGGAGCCACGGAGTGTGCGGAGGAGGGGGAGGTCACTGTCCGGCTGCTTTCTTGGACTGGTGGAACAGGAGGTAGGTCATGGGGGCGGAGAGGACGATCATCAGGAGGGCGTACGGGGCGGCGCCGGCGTAGTCGATCTCGCTGCTCTTGCTCCAGAACTCGGTGGCCAGGGTGCGGGTGCCGTTGGGGGAGAGCAGGAGGGTCGCGGTGAGCTCGTTGACGATGGCGAGGAACACCAGGGCGGCGCCACCGGCCGCCGCGGGAGCGGTCAGCCGGAGGGTGACCCGCAGGAACGCGGTGAAGGGGGACTTGCCCAGCGCCTGGGCGGCTTCCTCCAGTTCCTTGGGCGCCTGGACCAGCCCGGAACGCAGGCTGACCAGGGCCCGGGGGAGGAACAGCAGGACATACGCGGCGATCAGCACGCCGGTGGTCTGATAGACGGCGGGCGCCAGGCGGATGGTGACCGTCACGAACGCCAGGCCCACCACGATGCCGGGCAGGGAACTCGTGACGTAATTGCACAGTTCGAGCGTCTTGCTGAACCAGGTGGGGTTGCGCACCGCCAGATAGGCCAGCGGGAACGCCACCACGATGGTCACGACCGCCCCCACGACCCCGTAGAAGAGGGTCTGGAGGAGCGCCGGGACGAACTCGTCCGCGGTCCAGACGGCGGCACCGCCCTGCACGGCCCAGCGGAGGACGAGCCCCAGGGGGAGACCGAAGGCGAGCACCACCAGGGCGAGGAGGGACAGCTGCGCCGGCAGCTGATAGCGGCCCAGGGGCAGGCGCAGCGCGGCGCCCTGACTTCCGGAGCCGACCCGCGAATAGCGGGCGGAACCACGGCCGCGCACCTCGGCCAGCAGCAGGAGGAGGCACAGGAACACCAGGACGCTGGCGAGCATGTTGCCGGCCGTGCCGTTGAAGGTCGACTGGAACTGGATCATGATCGCCGTGGTGAAGGTGTCGAAGCGGATCATGGCGAAAGCCCCGTACTCGGCCAGCAGATGCAGCGAGACCAGGAGCGCGCCCCCGGTCAGCGCCACACGGAGCTGCGGGAGGACCACCCGGAAGAAGGACGCCCACGGGCCCAGGCCCAGCGACGCCGCGGAGTGCTCCAGCGCGGGGTCCAGGCGGCTGAGGGCTGCTGCCGCGGGAATGTAGACGAGCGGGAAGTAGGACAGCGTGGAGATCAGCACGCCGGACCAGATGCCCTCAAGGGACGGGACGGCCGAAACCCAGGCGTAGCTGTTGACGAACGCGGGGATCGCCAGGGGCGCGGCCAGCGCCACCGCCCAGAACCGGTGGCCGGCGAGGGTGGTCCGCTCCACCAGCCAGGCCCCGCCCACGCCCAGGATCAGGCACAGCGGGACCGTGAGCACCACCAGGAGCACGGTGTTGAGCAGGAGCTCGCCCACCCGGGGACGGAAGATCAGGGAGACCGCGGTGTCCCAGCCGGTGGCCGCCGTCATGTAGACGACATAGCCCAGCGGGATGAGGGACAGCAGGGCGATCAGCATCGCGATCAGGGAGATCACGGAGACGCCGAAAGGCGGGCGAGGGCGGTTGCCCTTGCCCGCCTGCGGCGTCGAGACGGTGGCTTCTGCCGAGGCGGAAACCGTTGAATCAGCGGTCACGGAATCAGAGCAGTCCTGCCTGCGTCATCAGCTCGGTGACCTTGGTGGAGTTCAGCTTGGCCGGGTCCACCGTGGGGGCCTGCAGGTCCTTGATCGGAACGAGCTTGGGGTTCGACTCGACGCCGGACGCGATCGCGTACTCGAAGGAGGTGCCGTTCTTGAGGACCTCCTGGCCCTTCTTGCCGGTGATGAACTTCAGGAACGCCTGGGCCGCGGCCGGGTTCTTGGCGGACTTGAGGACGCCGCCGCCGGACACGGACAGGAACGCGCCCGGATCCTGGTGCTTGAAGAAGTACGGGGTGACGTTCTTGGAGTTCTCACCCGTCTTGGCCTGATCGCCGTAGTAGTAATAGTGGTAGATCAGAGCGGAATCCACTTCACCGGCGTTGACGGCCTTCATGGCCGTACTGTTGCCCTTGTAGGCCTTGAAGTTCTCCTTCATGCCCTTCAGCCACTCGGTGGTGGCGGCTTCGCCCTTCAGCTCCAGCAGCGCGGCGACGATCGCCTGGAAGTCGGCGCCCGACGGCGAGGCGGCCCACTTGCCCTTCCACTCCGGCTTGGCGAGATCCAGCATGGACTTCGGCAGCTTGTCCTCGGAGATCTTCTTCTTGTCGTACACGAGCACGGTGGAGCGGGCGGCGATGCCCGTCCACTTGTTGGTCGAGGGGCGGTACGCGGCGGGGACCTGGTCCACGGTGGCCTTGTCGACGTCCGCGAACAGTCCCACGTTCTCCACCTGGGCCATGGCCGGGGAGTTCTCGGTGAGGAACACGTCGGCCGGGGAGGCCGCGCCTTCCTGGACGATCTGGTTGGACATCTCCGAGTCGTCACCCTGACGGACGGTGACCTTGACCCCGGTCTCCTGGGTGAAGGCGTCCACCCACTCCTTGGTCAGGGACTCGTGCTGGGCGTTGTAGACGGTGATCTCGCCGGAGACCTTGGAATCTCCGGAGCCGCCCGCGGAGGGTGCGGAGCTGCCGGAACCGCAGGCGGCCAGGCCGAGTGCGGCGGTCGCGGCGAGGGCGATGCCCGCCAGAGCGTTCTTACGCAACTTCATGGGAACTGCTTTCTACGTGCAAAGGAGTGGGAATCCTGGGGAGGGTCCTGAGCAAGCTTAGGTTAGCTATGCCTAAAGGTCCCAATGCGAAGGTCGCGGGACGTCTCTGGCGCGACACCGGGTGCCGGCCGACGGCGAACGCGGACCCGCTGCGGCGCTCCGGGCCGGTTCCGGGCCTGCTTTCCGCGGGCCGTCCCCGAGGTGGAGCCCCTTGGTAAACTGGCCCGGAACCGGAGGCCGGCCAGATCCGCCGTCCCGGGATGACCACCAGGGAAGGACACAGGTGCCGATCACCCGGACCGTGCTCGACGTCGCGGAACACCACCCGGAGCGGCTCGCCCTCGCCGGGGCCGACGGGCGGCTGAGCTACCGCGATCTCGTGGAGGATTCCCGGCGGGTGTTCGCCGCGGTGGAGTCCCTGCACTCCGCGCAGCCCGCTCCGCCGAGCCCCGCCCCGGAGACGTCCGGAATCCCGATCACCGCCGTCAGCGTGGGGTCCGCCTTCCACACCGCCCGGATCATGGCCGGCCTGGCCGGATACCGCGCGGTGTCCGCCACGATCGATCCCCGCTGGCCACTGAGCCACCGTGTGGGCGTGATCCTTTCCACCGGGATCGGCCTGGTCATCAGTGACTCCGCGGACCTCGCCTCGGCGCTGGACGAACGCGGCTGGCCCGGTACCCTCCTCAGCCTGGAGGACTTCCGGACGCTGGAGCAGAGCCTGCAGCCGGCCCCGGCCCCGACGGTCCGTGACGGCGACGAGGCGTTCCTGCTGCTCTTCTCCTCCGGGACCACCAGCAACCCCAAGGCGTTCCTGAAGACCCGGCGGCAGTACCGCGAGAACGTCGCCGTCTCCAGTGCCCATCTGGAACCGCTGCCCGGGGTGAGCACCCTGGCCCCGGGCCCGGTGTCGTACAGCCTCACGCTCTACGCCGTCATCGAATGCCTGGCCACGGGCGGGAGTGTCCAGGTCGCCGACGCGTTCGATCCGATCGGCCTCGGCCGCCTCATCGAGGACGGCGCGGTCACCCGCGTGGTGGCCGTCCCCGCCGTGGTCCGGGCGATCACCGACGCGGCCCGGAGGGATCCCGGCCGGTTCGCCTCCCTGGACCTGGTGGTCACGGGCGGGGCCAATCTGTCATCGGCCCTCCGCGCGGGTCTCGCGGACGTCCTTCCGGACGTTCGCCTCGTCAGCTACTACGGAGCCGCCGAGATCGGTTTCATCGGGGACAGCCGGGACGGCGACGGGACCGCGATCTCCGTGTATCCCGGCATCGAGGTCAGCGTCCGGGACGTGGCGGGAGCCGAACTGCCGGACGGCGAGCCGGGCACCCTCTGGGTCCGTGCCGCCGCCTGCTCGGACGGCTACCTGGCCGGCACCACGGATGCGGTCCTCCGGCAGGAGGACGGCTGGGCCACGGTCCACGACCAGGCCCGGCGGGTGGGGGACCGGACTCACGGGGAACGCATCGAGCTGCTGGGCCGGGACGGCGACATCGTGGTCAGCGGCGGTCACAAGATCGCCCTGCCCGACGTGGAGCGGGCGTTCGACGGCATGCCGGGCCTCGGCGCCGTCTGCGCGGTGGCTCAGCCTGACACTCGTCTGGGCAGTGTGGTGGCCCTGGTCCTGGAGGGGCAGGAGGCGCCCTCCAAGGATGCTCTTCAGGCCTGGGCCCGTGATCGTCTGGCACCCCAGTTCGTGCCGCGCCGCTGGTATCTGGTGCCGCGGTTGCCGCGCACGGTGGGCGGCAAGATCCGCCGCCCGGCCACGGCTGAGCTGCTCGACGGCGACGGGGCGGTCCGGCTGTGAGCGCGCCACGCGACGTCGTCGTCACCGGCCTCGGGGCCGTCACGCCGAGCGGACTCAGCGCGGAGCAGCTGTGGGATTCCGTCTCGCACGGCAGGAGTGCCATCGCCCGCCTGGAGGGGGAGCAGTTCGACGGGCTCCCGGTGCGGATCGGGGGACAGGTCCGGGGCTTCAACCCGGAGACCGTGCTGGAGCGGAGCCTGATCCGGCGGCTGAGCCCGGTGCAGCAGTGGGCCATCGCCGCGGCGGACCAGGCGCTCGCGCAGGCGGGCGCCCTCGGAGGGGAGCCGCCCTGGGATCCCGCGCGCGTCAGCGTCATCGCGGCCACGGGGTCGGGGCCGGTGGACGCGATGCAGGACGCCACCCGGATCCTCGATGCGCGGGGCCCGCGCGCCGTTCCGCTGACGCTCTCGATGCACGGCGCACCCGACGCGGCCGCGGCCCTGCTCAGCCAGCGTCATGGGCTGCGCGGCCCGGCACAGGGTCTCTCGGCCACGTGCGCCAGTGGGACCATCGCCCTCGGTGAGGCGATGCGCCGGATCCGCCACGGCTACGCCGACGCCGTCCTGGTGGTCGGCATGGAGGACTGCCTCAACGGGGTGAACCTCTCCTCGAATGCGAATCTGCGCGCCCTGGCCACCGGCCACGACGACGCACCCGAAGCTGCCAGCCGGCCGTTCGACCGGGCACGCAACGGTTTCGTCATGTCCGCCGGTGCGGCGGCCGTCCTGGTGGAGTCGGCGGAGCATGCCGCGACCCGGGGTGTGACGGCGCTGGCGCGCCTGGCCGGTTTCGGGGCGTCCAGCGACGCGCACCACCCCACCGCGCCGCATCCGCAGGGCCTCGGCGCGGCGCAGGCGATCCGCGACTGCCTGGCCGATGCGGGCGCCGGGCCCTCCGACGTCGGGCACCTCAACGCCCACGGGACGGGCACGCCGGCCGGGGACGCCGCGGAACTCCTCGCGTTCGAGGCGGCACTGGGCCCCGCGGCGCGCACCATTCCGATCAGCGCCACCAAGTCCCTCACCGGGCACCTGCTGGGCGCCTCGGGCGTGGTGGAGGCGGTCCTCTCGGTCCTCACCCTGCGTGACGGACTGCTGCCGCCCACTCTGAACCTTGACGATCCCGAGTTCCCCGACTGGGACGTTGTCACCGGAACCGCCCGTTCCGTGCGCGTGGACAGTGTGCTGTCCACGTCGTTCGGGTTCGGCGGGCACAATGGCGCGGTGCTGCTGGCCCGCGCGGATGATGGAGGAACACCGTGACGGATCGGGAGACACGGCAGGCACAACTGGCCGAGCGGTACCTGCCCCAGGACCTTCTGGAGCGTTTCCGCGAACGGGCGGGCGTCTATGACCGGGAGAACCGGTTCTTCGACGAGGACTTCGCCGAGCTGAGGGATCGTGGCTATCTGACCCTGTTCGTGCCGGAGGAGTTCGGAGGCCCCGGCCTGAATCTGCAGGAGGTGTCCCGCCTGCAGCAGCGCCTGGCGAGTGCGGCTCCCGCCACGGCACTGGCCATCAACATGCATCTCATGTGCACCGGGGTGGCCCGGGCACTCTGGGCCCGCGGGGATGACTCCCTCACCCGGGTCTTCGAGGAGGCTCAGGCCGGTGAGGTCTTCGCCTTCGGGATCAGCGAACCGTCCAACGACTGGGTGCTGCAGGGCTCCACCACGGTGGCCGCACCGCAGGAGGACGGCGGCTATCTGTTCAGCGGCGTCAAGATCTTCACGTCCCTCTCGCCGGTGTGGACGCGCCTGCTGGCTCACGGCCTGGACTCCTCGGATCCGGAGAACCCCCGGCTCATCTACGGTTTCATCGAACGCGACGCCCCGGGGATCCAGGTCTCCGATCAGTGGGACGTGCTCGGGATGCGGGCCTCGCAGAGCCGGGCCACGATCCTGAAGGGCGCGCCGATGGGGGCCGGGAACGTGGTGCGGAAGCTCCCGCCCGGGCGCGTCCCGGATCTGCTGACCTTCGCCATCACGAGCCACTTCCAGCTCATGATCGGCGCCGTGTACGCAGGGGTGGCGTGGCGCGCGCTGGAACTCGGCGCCGCGGGCCTGAAGCGCCGCAGCTCGGCGAAGAGCGGGACGCCGTTCTCCGAGGTGCCGGAATACCGGGCGCGGCTGGCGGATGCCCACCTGGAGTACCTGGCGGTTCCGGCGCAGCTCGACACGTACGCCCGCGACGTCGACGAGCTGGTCGATCACGGAGCCGGCTGGCCGCTGCGCCTCGTGAGCGCGCGGCTCAACGCGGCCACCGCGGCACGCCGCTCGGCGGAGACGGCGCTCCTGTGCGCCGGAGGGAGCGGCTTCGACAACGGACACGAACTGAGCCGGTTGTGGCGGGACTCCACTGCGGGTCTGTTCCATCCGCCGGCGGCCGATGCGGCGCGGCCGATGTTCGCGTCGGCGTTGCTGGACGACTGAGGTTCCAGGGCTTCCCGAAGGAGAGTGAGGGGACACGATGGACAAGGTCGATGTCAAGAAATCCCTGGATTCGTACCAGGCGCCGAAAGGCCGATTCCGGATCCTCGAGGTTCCGGAGCGGCGGTATCTCATGATCGACGGCCACGGCGACCCGAACTCCTCCCCGGACTTCACGGAGGCCGTCCAGGCGCTCTACCCCGTGGCGTACAAGCTCAAGTTCGCCAGCCGGGCGCAGACCGGGCGTGACCATGTGGTCCCGCCGCTCGAAGGGCTGTGGTGGGCCGATGACCTGGACGCCTTCACCACGGCACGGGACAAGTCCCAGTGGGACTGGACCATGATGCTGCTGGTGCCGGAGTGGATCGGCGAGGACCTGGTGCTGGTGGCCAAGGAACAGGCCGGGTCGAAGAACCGCCCGGCCCGCCTGGACGACGTCCGGTTCGAGGCGCTCGCGGAAGGGCTCTGCGTGCAGACGCTGCACCTCGGCTCGTTCGACGACGAAGGCCCCGTCCTGGACCGCTTGCACCACGAGTTCGCCCCGGCGGAGGGGCTGGCCCTGCGCGGAAAGCATCACGAGATCTATCTCAGTGACTTCCGGAGGACCGCTCCCGAGAAGCAGCGCACGATCCTCCGGCAGCCTGTCGAGAGGATCCGGTCCTGAGCGGCTTCCCGCCTGAACAGACGAGCCCTCAGGCGGGGCCGTCGTCCTCGGCCACCTCGATGCTCTCCACGCCGTGGTCGGCGCCCAGCGTGCAATAGACGGTGGACTCGCCGGCCGGAGATTCTGCGGTGTACAGGAGCACGACGACGGCCCCCGGCTCGATGATCACCCCGTCCAGGCGGAGCGTGGGTGCGTCGGTCCCCGGCCCGGCGTCGAACGCGTCGAGGATCTCCCGTTCGGCCGTGCTGAACGTCCCGTGATCCAAGGGCCGCAGCGCGTACTCGGCGATCTCCGTGAGCTGCTCCAGGCTCAGCATCTCGTCGCCGGGCTCGCACAGCACCTCCACGTCCCGTTCACCGGGCAGGGTCGTGGAAGCGGTCAGGGCGCCGTCTTCGTCCAGGGCGGCATCGATCAATCCGGACACGTCATCTCCTTCGTCGGTGGTCCCATCATGTCATCCGGACCGGCCGCGGACCGGCCGCAGGAAGGCGCTGGGCGCGGGAAGGCGCTGGGCGCGGGAAGGCGCTGGGCGCGGGCCGGCGGAGCGTGCGGCCCCACCGGCGCGAGTCCGGCTCAGGCGCCGTCCGCCGTCGTCGTGCATTCGTAGAGGCCGGAGACGCCGTCGGCGCTGACCGCCGTGCAGTTCGCCTCCACCCAGGCCCTGATCTCCGAGGCCGTTCCCGTGGCCGAAGTGCCACCCGGGCCGCCGCCGAATCCGCCGCCGTTCCCCACGAGCACGTACTTCAGGGCACCCGAGGTGACCAGGGCCTGGAACCGTTCCGGGGTCGGCACGGGATCGTTGCCGCTGAACCCTCCGATCGGCAGGACCGCCTCGCCACCCGTCCCGGTGATGAGGCCCGCCGCCTCCTGGGCTCCGAAGGTCGCCACGAGGTACTTCGCATCGCCCCGGTGGGCCCGCAGATAGCTGAGCAGCGCGGCCGAGGCGGTGCCGTCGCGGCCGCCGGCGACGCCCTGCGGGGCACGGGATCCACCCGGGAAGGCGTTCGCGCCCTGGAAACCGGACGGCGGCGGCCCCGGGAAACCCTGGCCCTGGCCGAAGCCCTGCCGCGTGCCACCGAAGCGGGCCGCGTTCCCGCCCGGCGCGCCCATCCCGCCGCCCATGGCGCTCACCCCTCCGGCCACGGGATTGATGGAGCTGGGATGGGCGATCGTCACCGCGGACCACACGGCCGGGGTGAGGACCAGCCCGCACAGCAGGAGCAATGAGGTTCCGACCCGGAAGACCTCTCCACGCCGCTTTTCCAGGACGAGCCGTTTCTTCAGGACGATCAGTGCCATGGCGCCGAGGCCGAGCACCACCTGGACCGCGGCGACCGCCACCGAGTACCCGCCGTAGACGAGCGCGACCGAGACTGCGGTCACCATCGCCGTGGCGAGCAGCGCCAGCTGGGCCCAGACCACGTTCCGGCGCCGGGCGGCTCCGACGGCCAGGCCCACCGCCAGGCCCATCGGCACCGCGAGCGCCGCCGTGTAGAACTGATGCATTCCCGCCACGGCGGAGAACATGGCGGCGAACGTCAGGATCCAGACGCCCAGGAACACGGTCACCGCGAGCCGGAACCGCAGGATCAGCAGCACGACGACGGCGAGCACGGCCACCGGGATCAGCCAGCCGATCTGCCCGGCCAGCTGCTCGTTGAAGAGCCGGAAAGCGCCGGCCGAGCCGGAGAACGGCGGAGTGAACGAGTTGTACGACGCGGAGTCCGCCGTGCCGTCCCCGAAGCGGCCCAGCCCGTTGTAGCCGAACACCATCTCCCAGGGGTCGTTGTGGAGGGTGCTGCCCACATAGGGCCGGTCGGAGGCCGGGATGAGGGCCACCGCCACGATCCACACGAGCGACAGCGCCAGGCTCGTCACCCCGGCCACCGCCGTGTGCCACAGTTTCCGCCACCACGGCTGCCTGGTGCACAGGTAGGCGGCGGCGAGCGCGGGCCAGACGGCCCAGGCCTCCAGCATGTAGGTCTGGAAGGACACCGCCACGAACACCCCTGCGAGCAGCAGCCAGCCGAGGCTCCGCTGCTCGACCGCTCTGACGGCGGCCCAGGCGGTGAGGGCCAGCCCCAGGACGAAGAAGGTCTCCGGCTGATTCGAGCGGGAGACGGCCACCAGGATCGGAGTGGTCGCGACGACCGCTCCACCCACCAGCCCGGCGGTCGTCCCGGCCACGCGCCGGGCGGTCACCGCCACGAGGAGGACCGAGGCCACCGCGGCCAGTGCATTGGGCAGGATGACCGAGAGCGTGGAGAAGCCGAAGAACCGGACGAACAGTGCGGGGATCCAGAAGGAGCCCGGGATCTTGTCCAGGGTCACCGTGCCGGACGGGTCGAAGGCGCCGAAGAAGAAGTTCTGCCAGTTCTGGCTCATCGACAGGGCGATCGAGGCGTAGTACTCGGAACGGGACCCGGACCAGACGTCCCACACCGTGAGGACCGCGGCGCCGAGCCCGAGAAGGAACAGACCGATCGGCCACGGTCCCCACCGCGAGGTGCGCCGGGCGGTGCGGCCGAGGGAGGGTGAGAAACCGGAGGACAGGGAGGCTGGGCTGGAGGTCATGCACACCAGCAGACCCCGTCGGTTCGTGAGGCGACTGTGCCGTCCCTATGCGGTGGCTGTGCTCTCAGAGCCAGCGGCGCAGCCGCGACGCGGGCTGAGACCAGCCAGGGAGAGACCCGCTGGGAGGCCGGGAGGGGAGGCGTTCGCCCGGGCCGGCGCCCCGGCGTCGTACGCCGGCCAGCAGCAGCGAGGTGAGCGAGAACCGCGATGCGCTCAGCGGCCAGAGCACGACGCAGAGCGAGAGTAGGACCATCACCGGATACTGCCCGATCAGCTGATCCGCCATCCAGTAGGTCATGAGGGTGAAGACCGATCCCACGGCGGCGGGCAGTGTCAGGACTCCCAGGATCAGGGCGATCCCCAGCCCGGTCTCCAGCAGCGGCATGACCACGCCGAAGACCTCGGGCGCCCGGCCCAGGGTGTTCTCGGCGAACCACTGGAAGAATCCCGGCACCCGGCTGTTGCCCGACGCGCTGCCCGCCACCAGGAGGATGTCCGCCCGGCCGAAACCGGCCCGGTACTTGGTGATTCCTTCGTTCAGCCACAGGATCCCGAGGACCACCCTCACCGCGCCGGTCAGGACCGGGGCGGCGAGGGTGGCGAATCCGGCTCTGATCGAGCTCATCACGAGAGTTTGGCGGCGCCGAAGACGGCCTTCGCCTTGTCGCAGTGCACCACCACGTACTGGGAGGAGCCGGCTCCCGCGGGGAGGGTGAAGGTCTGGGACGCGGTGTTGAAGGACACCTTGCCGAGCTGGGTGCCGCCGCCGACCGCGGCCTCGTCCGTCCCGGACGCCAGGTACAGGTGCAGATCCGGGCCCTCATCCGAGGAGAAGCCGGACAGGGTGACCTTGCCGTCGGCGATCGAGACGGAGCCCTTGACGGACTTGCCGTTGAGGCCGGCGAATTCGCCCTTCTGCATCGCCATCGGCATGGCGGACTCGGAGGACATCGACGACGGCGTGCCCCCGGCCGCCGCGGACATGCTGGACGAGGGGGAAGGGGAGGACGCCGTGCCCGCCGCGCCGCCGCACGCGGAGAGCGAGAGGGCGAGAGCGAGGAGTCCTGCACCGACGAGAGCCTTGGTACGCATGATGTTCTTCCTTCTGAGAGGTTCGGATGGTCCGGTCACGGAGCGGACGCCGTCAAGTGGCGGCCACTCGCTGTCCTTGAGTCAAGCAGCCGCCGGGACCGTGCGGGCCGGTCCTTTCACGGCCGTAAGAGAGCTTTCAGAACGGTAAGAATCGCCACGGCCCGGAGCCGGCAGGGCGAGGCTAAGCTTCGACTATGAACCCTGGAACAGCCCGCGTGATGGTCGTGGAGGACGACTCGACCGTCCGCATGATCGTCAGCGACTATCTGCGCGCGGCCGGTTATGCGGTGGCCCAGCATGCGGATGGTGTGAGCGCCCGCGACGCCTTGCGGGAACAGGTGCCGGACGTGCTGATCGTGGACCGCATGATGCCCGGACTCAGTGGCGACGAGCTGTGCCGTGAAGTGCGCACCTTCTCCGATGTGCCCATCATGATGCTCACGGCGATGGGCGCCGTGGAGGACCGGATCGAAGGCCTGGAACACGGTGCTGATGACTACCTCAGCAAGCCTTTCGCCCTGCGGGAGCTGCAATTGCGGGTGGCCGCCCTGGTACGGCGACGGGTGGCGTCGAGCGCGCCCGCGGCGTTCACCGCAGGCCGTTTCCGGATCGACCCCGCGCACCGGCGGGTCTGGGCCGACCAGCGGGAGATCGCTCTCACCACGCGCGAGTACGAGCTGTTCCTCTACCTCGTCCAGCATCCCGAACAGGTGGTGAGCCGGGACGAGATCCTGCGGGAGGTGTGGGGCTGGGGCTTCGGCGACCCGTCCACCGTCACCGTTCACGTCCGGCGGCTGCGCGAGAAGATCGAACCCGACCCGAGATACCCCTGCTACCTGCGCACCGAATGGGGTGCGGGGTACCGCTTCACCATCGAGCCGTCATGCTGAGCCCGGCGGATCTGCTGCTCATCGTCGCCACCACCGCGGTGTGCACCGGTGCCGTGAGCCTGCTGGCCTGGCTGGCTCTGCGGTGGAACAGGCGCGGTTCCATCGCCTCCCAGTTCGCGATCGTGATCGTCTCGGTGGTCCTCTCGATCGCCTGCTCCACGCTCGCGGTGCTGGTGGAGATGTTCTTCTCGCCTCACGACCTG
>Ga0213829_1001329_pt1 | contig 17813 bp, 24 predicted proteins | sample MC6MC0896MG_FD_180665 | JGI IMG/M metagenome (GOLD analysis project Ga0213829, IMG submission 180665) | Enriched soil aggregate microbial communities from Iowa State University, Ames, United States - MC6-MC0896-MG | ecosystem: Environmental > Terrestrial > Soil > Unclassified | place: USA: Iowa...
ATCGCAATCCTCAAACGGCGGAAAAAGCCGTGCTGTGCCCGTTATCAGCGCATTAGCGTGCGTGAATTTACGCGAGGGGAGATATGGCGATAGAAGCTGCCCGTGCAAGGGTTCCACTTAGCGTGGGGGCTCGTCTTAGCGGGCTTAACCACGTCGCTGAACTGCGCGCCCGATACGGGAGCGATAGCGGAAAAGAGCTGGCGCGGTTTATGGCCGAGCTGCGCGATAAGCGCGATCCCTGTTTTGAGGAGAACAGCAGGGCGCTGGCCGCCATCTTTTTCCTGGCGAGATTGCCCGTCGCCCGTCACGAGTGCGATATCAGCGAGCTGACGACCGAGGAGAAAAGGGCGCTGATTACCGCCATGAACCATTTTCGTGCTGTTGTGAGTCTATTTCCTGAACGGCTGACCATGCCGGTGTAACCCAACCAAAAAACGAATGGCGTAAACCCGCCGGGCATTCTATTGCCTGAAATTAAGGAGAACGCGTGATGCGAAACAGTGAAAACCGCCCTTATCCGATTGGAAGTGAAGAACTGAAACGCCTGCTGAGGGAGGCAAAAACAGAGGAACGATGCGCACGAGCCCGCGCGGTCTCCCTGCGCCTGGAGGCGCTGGCGAGCCATATCTTCAAAACCAGCATGAGCGGGGAAGACGTTGCCGAACTGCTGTGCCTCGAGGCGGCCCGCTACGAGCGCGAATCACAGGAGCTGCACTGATGGCTGATTTTATCGATCTTGCGCAGGCGCGCGAGCAGGAAGACAGAGAGCGGCACATAAATCACGCCCGCAGACGGCCCGCATCGCCTTCGCGTTTCCTCTGCGAGGACTGCGAGGCCCCGATACCCGAGGCGCGCCGCATGGCGGTGCCCGGCGTGGCCCTGTGCGTCACCTGCCAGGAGATCGCGGAGATGAAAAATAAACACGTCCGGGGAGGATGAGTTGGCTACGTCATTTGCTTATCCGTGGAACGCTCCGCGGTCGGCCATTGCCAGCCCCTACCTTACTCATGCCCAACTGCAGCGCCGCGATCGCCTTTTCGCGGCGCTGCAGCAGGCAAGAATTGCCCTCTCACAGCAGCCTGACTGCGTGCGCGTTGACGTCTGGCGCACGGTCGACGCCCTCGAACAGCGTCGGGGCAGCCCGCAGGCCAATGCCTTTTTGATCCGCTTCTGCAACAGGATGCTGCCCCGCCTGCGGCAGGTCTCTGAACGCTATGCCTGCGCGGGCCTGCACAGCGCGGTCTCCCGGGCCGTGTTTGACGGCCATTTCGACACCCGGCTTCTGCAATACCTTGCCTCGCGCATGGTCGAGTTGGTTGCCCGCTATAACCGACTTCCGGATATGTCCCGCGCGGATATCGACCTGCTGGCCGCCGATATCGCCAGCTTTATTCGCGGCGAGCTGGCGAATATTAACGATGCTGACATGGGTGAATACCAGACGCTGTTCGTCTGGTATCAGCGCGCCGGGCTGATCGCCCGTCAGTTCAACGTGTCGCCTCCGCACTGGGAGCGGGTGTCGAAGACGTTTTTTAACAAAGATGATGTTGCCGCGGCGGTGATCCGCCTGTTTTCCGAGGCGTGGTGGCGCGGGCGCCTGCGCCGGATCGCGGCTGCCTGGCGCGAGCATTTGCAGATTGCCCTCGGCAACGTCAGCAAAAAGAGAACGGCGTATGCGAGCAAGCGCTGCGTGACCGAGTGGCGCGAGCAGAAGCGCCGCACCCGCGAATTTCTCAAGGGCATGGAGCTGGAAGATGAAGAGGGCAACCGCATCAGCCTGATTGAAAAATACGATACCTCGGTGGCCAACCCGGCGATACGTCGCTGTGAACTGATGACCCGCATTCGCGGGTTTGAAAATATCTGCCAGGCGCTGGGCTATGTGGGCGAGTTCTATACCTTAACCGCCCCCGCGCGGTATCACGCGACCATGAAGTCGGGCTACCCCAACGCGAAGTGGAACGGGGCCAGCCCGGCGGAAACGCAAAGCTACTTCACCCGGCTGTGGGCACGCATCCGCGCAAAGCTGCACCGGGAGGGGCGCCGTATTTTTGGTATCCGCGTTGCGGAACCCCATCACGACGGTACGCCCCACTGGCACATGCTGATGTTTATGCGGCCGGAAGAGGTCGAATGCGTTCGCCGGATTATAGGGGACTACGCGCGGGAGGAGGATGCCGCCGAGCTTCAGAGCGAAAGCGCCAGACAGGCGCGCTTTCACGCGGACGCCATCGATCCGCAGAAAGGCAGCGCTACCGGCTACATCGCCAAATACATCTCCAAGAATATCGACGGCTATGCGCTGGATGGCGAGACCGATAGCGAAAGCGGCGGGCTGCTGAAGGAGACGGCGTCCGCCGTGTCGGCCTGGGCGGGGCGCTGGCACATTCGCCAGTTTCAGTTTATCGGCGGGGCGCCGGTAACGGTCTACCGCGAGCTGCGACGTCTGGCGGATACCGGGGCCGCGCGCGGTCTGAGCGTCGAGTTTGCCGCCGTCCATGATGCTGCCGACGCCGGGGACTGGGCGGGTTACGTCACCGCGCAGGGCGGGCCGTTTGTGCGTCGCGATGATTTACAGGTGCGCACGCTGTATGCCCCGCGCGCCGGGTTTAACCAGTACGGCGAGGAAACCGTCCGCATCCACGGCGTGTACGATTCCGCCGTCGGCGCGGGCAGCCCGATTTTAACCCGACTTACCCAGTGGAAAATTGTGCCGAAGCGGGCCGACACTAAGGACGCACCTGCGCCTCCTCGGAGTTCTGTCAATAACTGTACGGTGAGCGATCTCTCTCAACCTCTTAACCGGCGTGCGAGACGGGCGTTAACCGAACGCATCAAACGCATCCGGCCCGGCGCAGCGGCGCCCTTTGTCTACGAGCGGGATCCGCAGAACGGGGTTCCGGAGAGGGTGATTGACGAGATTCGGCTTGCCACCGGAATCGCCATCAGCCGGGGAGAGGCCCTGCATCTGATGGCGGGCGGCGTCAGCCGCTTTAACGACAAATGGTGCAGAGGCGCAGCTGACGGATCGCTCTTTCCGGCGGGGCGTTCTTATCAGGAAAAGGCGCGAAAAATCCTTGAACGTATTGGGCATTTAACGGAACTGCTCACCCAGCGGGTACGCTAATCTCCATCGATATCATGTACATACCGCGAAGGGTTCTGATTTTTCGCTTCACTCTTTTTATGAATACGTGCTACTGTATGTTTATACAGTATCTCGTGGTGGAGGTTGTGTGGACAGAGAGTTGAACGAGCAGGTCATGATTGAACGCGTCGAGATGATTGCGCGACTCACGACAGAAGGAACGTGTCAGGAAAGAGATCGTGAAATTGCCCTGAATTTGATTGCTGAGATTGCGCGGGGAAATTTAATCAAGAACAACGCGTTTACCGTTGTTTTCTCGGCATCGCCTGTTCCGGAACGCATTAAAAAAGAGGGTAACGTTCGGGTGAACATTACCCTCGATAAAGATCGGCAGATTGGCCATGCCGTCGTCGAGGCCTTCCAGTGCGAACTGACCCGCAGAATACGGTCCCTGTTTCCGTCATCCCGGGTGAACGTGAAGTTAGGCTCGGTGACGGGAGTCGAGCTCCAGGGGCTTGAAAGAGAGGCCGATCGCGAGGCGCTGGACGCTATTCTCCGGGAAGTCTGGGAAGACGAGAGCTGGCGCTAGCCCCGGCTCATTACCCGACCCCACGCCCTCATTCAGATTTTGCGCTTCCGGTGAACCACGCGTCGCTGCTCGCGGACGGTCTGTTGTGTCCGCGTTTGCCCATCTCTCAGCGATAGCGAAAAGACCGCCGGCCCGGGAAACTCTACGGTACCTGGAAAACCGGATGTTGGGAGCGTCTGATGAAAATCTATGCAATGCAGGGGGACACGCTTGATGCCGTTTGCGCTCGCTTTTATGGGCGCACGGCAGGCGTCGTTGAAGCCGTTCTGAAGGCCAATTCTGGCCTCGCGGAGTTAGGCGTTATCTTGCCTCACGGCACGCCGGTAGAGATGCCGGAGGTGGATAGCGCCCCCACAAAAGAATCCGTAAACCTATGGGACTGAGCCTGGAGAAGATCACCACGTTTATCGCCTACTGGCTGGCCGTGGCGCTGGCCTGGTTCGGGGCGATGTCTCCTGAAAAAGTCGCGCTGTACGTGGGAAGCCTTTGCGCCATTTTTACCGCGCTGACGAATTACTGGTTTAAGCGAAAAACCTGGCGCTATCTCCAGTCTCTGGGCCTCGACAAGAAGAGCATTCGTGAACTCAATCATTAAGCGTTGCAGCGTCGCCGGCGTGCTGGCCCTGGCGGTGCTGATGCCTGACTTTCGGCTGCTGAAAACGTCCCCGGAGGGGCTGGCGTTGATTGCCGATCTCGAAGGATGTCGCCTCTCGCCTTACCGGTGCAGCGCCGGGGTCTGGACGTCAGGCATTGGCCACACGGCAAACGTCGTGCCGACGCGGGACATTACCGAGCGTGAGGCCGCGGTAAACCTGGTCGCTGACGTGCTCAACGTTGAGCGGCGGCTGGCGGCCTGCGCGCCGGTGGAGATGCCGCCCCGGGTCTACGACGCGCTGGTGAGCTTTACCTTTAATGTCGGCACGGGCGCCGCCTGCCGTTCGACCCTGGTGTCGTTTATTAAGCGTAAACAGTGGCCGCAGGCATGCGGCGAGCTTACCCGCTGGGTGTACGTCAACGGCGTCAAAAATGCCGGGCTGGAAAACCGCCGCGTTCGCGAGAAAGCCTGGTGCACGAAGGGGCTGCCGTGAGGGTCCTCATGCTGATATTGGCCGGGCTGCTGGCCGTCACGCTGTGGCTTCGTCATGACAACCAGACCCTGTCCCGCTCCTTGGCCACCGCTAACCGGGTCGCCAGTGAGCAAAAAAACGCTCTCGCCGCGCTTAATCAACAGCTTTCCCTGGCACAGCGGATGGCCAGATCCAACGAAAACGCCCAGGTGAGGCTCCGTGAGGCGTTGCTCGTTGCCAATGAGGAGCAGGCAAAACGGGAAGCGACTATCGGGAGATTGCTCAATGAAAATGAAGCGTTACGCCGCTGGTATACCGCTCAGCTGCCTGATGCTGTCCGCAGGCTGCACACCCGCACCGCCTGCGCCTCCGCAGCACATTGTTTACAACGCCTGCCCGAAGGTGAGCCGCTGCCCGATGCCGGGAAGCGAACCCGCCACTAACGGCGATCTCAGCGCAGATATTCGCAGGCTTGAGTACGCCCTTATCGCCTGCGCGCTGCAGGTGGAAACCATTAAAGACTGTCAGGATAAACTCGATGCACAAACTCAAGAGCCTGCGTCAGGCATTAATTGACGCGATCCCCCAGCTGAATGCTCACCCGGAGCGCCTGCAGATGTCGGTCGGCAGCGGCAATATTGACGCCCGCCTGGCCTCCTCGCTCTCCTTTGAAAAGCGCTATGCGCTGAACGCGAAGGTCAGCGGTTTCACCGGCGACAGCGAGGGGTTTTTCGTCCCGGTGCTGGCCTGGCTTCGGGAAAACCAGCCGGACATGTTTACCCTCGATGAAGGACACAAAAACGGATACACCTTCGCGATCGTCCTGAACGATGACGATACGATGGACATCAGCATCAGCGTGCAGGTGACCGAGCGCATTCTCGTGTCCCAGGAGCAGGGCGCTCTGCACGCGACGTACTCCCCCGAACCGCCGCTGCCGGAGCCCGTCACGCGTCCGAAAGAGTTGTACATTAACGGCGAGCTCGTCAGCAAGTGGGAGGACTAACTCCCCCGCGCTGAAAGCCGCCTGCGGCCTGCTGTCTGGACAGCTTGTTGTTTCATCCCGCAGAAAACCCCGTCTCGTTGCTGCCGTTCTTCCTGAACGGCATTCTCTTCTCATGAATACATTAACTTCCATGAACGGCATCGCTCGCGCGATCCGCAATCTGATTCGTATCGGTGTTGTGACCGATGTTGACCTCAACAGAGGGCTTTGTCGCGTCCAGACCGGCGGGATGAAAACCACCTGGCTGAACTGGCTAACCTGCCGCGCGGGACGTTCGCGCGTGTGGTGGGCCCCTTCCGAGGGCGAGCAGGTGCTGCTGCTGGCCATCGGCGGGGAGCTTGATACCGCCTTCGTGCTGCCCGGCATTTTCTCGGACGACCATCCGGCGCCGTCCGGGTCGCCTGACGCGCTCCACGTCTCGTTTCCGGACGGCGCGGTCATTGAGTACGAACCCGGGCGCGGGGCGCTGACGGTTTCAGGCATTAAAACGGCCGACGTTACCGCCTCTGAATCGCTGACCGCCACCGTGCCGGAGGTGCGGGTGACGTCAACGTCACGCATTACGCTGGATACGCCTGAAGTGGTGTGCACTAACAAGTTAATTACCGCCTCTCTTGAAGTGCAGAAGGGCGGTGTGATGGCCGGAAATATCGAGCATTCCGGCGGCAAATTCACCTCCAACGGGGTGCAGGTAGACAACCACGCGCACGGCGGCGTGCAAAGCGGCGGAAGCTGGACTAAGGGGACACAATGACGGTGCGTTACAGGGGAATGAACAGGCAGACCGGGCTTAGCATTTCAGAGGCTGACCACATCCGGCAAAGCGTGCGCGACATTCTGGTCACGCCGATTGGCTCGCGGGTCATGCGCCGGGATTACGGCTCGCTGCTGGCGGCGATGATCGACAGGCCGCAGAGTCCGGCGCTGCGCCTGCAAATCATGGCTGCCTGTTATTCCGCCATCCAGAAATGGGAGCCGCGGATAAGCCTGACGGCCATCACCTTCGAGCGTTCGGAGAATGACGGGACGTTGTATGTCGATATCACCGGCACGCGCCCGACCTCCGGACAATCCTTTTCTATCACCATTTCACTGAGTTAAACGCTATGGCTATTGTTGATCTGAGCCAGCTCGCCGCGCCTGATGTCGTGGATGAGGTGGATTATGAAACGCTGTTGGCAGAACGAAAGGCCACCTTTGTGTCGCTCTATCCGGAAGAGGAGCGAGAGGCGATTGCACGGACGCTGACGCTGGAGTCAGAGCCGATTGTGAAGCTCCTGCAGGAGAACGCCTACCGGGAAGTTATCTGGCGCCAGCGCGTTAACGAGGCCGCGCGTGCGGTCATGCTGGCCTATGCCGCAGGCAGCGATCTGGACCAGATTGGGGCAAACGCTAATCTTGAGCGCCTGGTGATTACTCCTGCCGACGACACCACCTTCCCGCCCACGCCGGCCGTGATGGAGTCCGATACCGATTTTCGTCTGCGCATCCAGCAGGCGCCGGAAGGGCTGAGCGTGGCCGGCTCAACAGGGGCGTATCAGTTCCATGGCCGCAGCGCGGATGGCCGGGTGGCGGATATTTCTGTGATCAGCCCACAGCCGGCGAACGTCACGGTCTCCGTGCTCTCCCGGGAGAATAACGGCGTGGCGTCTGAGGAACTGCTCGCCGTTGTTCGCAATGCGCTGAACGATGAGGACGTCAGGCCCGTTGCCGACCGCGTGACCGTCCAGTCGGCCAGGATTGTCGACTACAGCATTGACGCCTCGCTATTTCTCTTCCCCGGCCCTGAAAGTGAACCCGTGCTTAGCGCGGCAAGGGCCCGGCTACAGGCCTACATCACGGCCCAGCATCGGCTTGGACGTGATATCCGCAAGTCAGCCATTTACGCCGCACTTCACGTGGAAGGGGTGCAGCGGGTGGAACTGGCCGCCCCCGCGGCGGATATCGTGCTTGATGAAACTCAAGCCTCATGGTGCAGCAACTACAGCGTAACCGTGGGGGGAAACGATGAGTAATACCCGCCTTTTACCGGTTGGCTCATCGGCGCTTGAGGTCGCGGCGGCGCGGGCCTGTGCGGACATCGAAAATACGCCTGTTCCGCTGCGCCAACTCTGGAATGCGGATACCTGCCCGGCGAATCTGCTGCCCTGGCTGGCGTGGGCGTTTTCGGTTGACCGTTGGGATGAGAACTGGCCGGAGGCCACCAAGCGGGAGGTGATCCGCGCCGCGTGGTTTATTCATGCCCACAAGGGAACGATTGGCGCCGTGCGTCGCGTGGTGGAGCCGCTTGGCTATCTGATTAACGTTACCGAGTGGTGGCAAACCAACGATCCGCCCGGCACCTTCCGCCTTGATATCGGCGTGTTAGACACGGGCATCACCGAGGAAATGTATTACGAAATGGAGAGGCTTATCGCCGATGCGAAGCCTGCCAGCCGCCACCTTATTGGCCTGAATATCATCCAGGACATACCGGGTTATCTCTATACCGGCGCCCTGAGCTATGACGGCGACATCATCACGGTTTATCCCGGATAAGTGAGAGCACAATGACAGTGAAATATAAAACGGTTATCACCAAAGCCGGTGCCGAAAAACTGGCTGCAGCAACCGTCCCGAACGGTAAGAAAGTCAATTTTACGGCGATGGCGGTTGGCGACGGTGGCGGCACGTTGCCAACGCCAAACGCAAACCAGACGAAACTCATCAATGAAGTCTGGCGCCATGCGCTGAATAAAATCAGCCAGGACAAAAAGAATAAAAACTATGTCGTGGCGGAGCTGCTGATCCCTCCAGAGGTTGGCGGTTTCTGGATGCGCGAGATGGGGCTGTATGACGATACCGGGACGCTGATTGCGGTCGGGAATATGGCTGAAAGCTATAAACCCACGCTGGTGGAGGGCTCGGGTCGCGCGCAGACATTGCGAATGGTCATCATGGTAAGCGATATCGCATCCGTCGAGCTGACGATTGACACCTCAACGGTGATGGCAACCCAGGATTATGTTGACGAGAAGCTGACGGAGCATGAGCAGTCGCGCCGCCATCCGGACGCGACCCTTGCTGCGAAGGGCTTTACGCAGCTCAGCAGCGCCATTGACAGTGCTTCAGAGGTGCTCGCTGCAACACCGAAAGCGGTGAAGGCGGCGTACGATCTGGCTAACGGGAAGTACACGGCAGCGGATGCGACGACGGCGCGCAAGGGCATCGTTCAGCTCAGTAGCGCTACTGACAGCGTGTCTGAATTGCTGGCGGCGACGCCGAAGGCGGTGAAGACTGCGTACGATCTGGCAAATGCCAAGTACACCGCGGTGGATGCCACTACGGCGCGCAAGGGGCTTGTCCAGCTCAGCAGCGCGATCGACAGCGTGTCCGAGGTGCTGGCAGCGACGCCGAAGGCGGTGAAGGTCGCGTATGATCTGGCTAATGGGAAGTATACGGCTGCGGATGCAACAACGACGCAAAAGGGCATCGTTCAGCTCAGTAACGCGACTGACAGTACGTCCGAGACACTTGCCGCGACGTCGAGAGCGGTTAAGGCCGCGAATGATAATGCCAGCGGGCGCGTGCCGTCAGGGCGAAAGATTAATGGTTATGCGCTAACAAATGATTTCAATATTACTGCCCAGGACATTTTTAACGGTCAAGCTGTAGGAATTGGCAATGCTGCTGACTTAAATGCTTACACGACACCAGGGCTGTATTACCAGCCAGCAAATGCGCAGGCCGCAACAGGGAAAAATTACCCTGAGGCAAATGCCGGTTCGCTGGAAGTCTATAAGCATGCTGGTTTCACGCAGATTTACCGGATTTATAACAGCTCTCGCACATACATTCGCACGCTTTACAGTGGAGTGTGGTCAGCCTGGACCAGGCAGTATGATGAGGCCAATAAACCAACGGCTGTGGATGTTAGTGCGATCCCCCTGGCGGGCAGCACCGCAGTCAGTGGGGTAGTAAGAAATTCAGCTGAATTTCAAAGCATTTCGGCAAATAGCTATCGTATGGTTTATGGCAACTACGGTGCATTTTGGCGTCAGGATGGTAGCAATTTGTATCTCATGCTGACTAATAGCGGCGACCAGTACGGCAGTTATAACAGCCTTCGTCCTTTAGCGGTTAGCTTGTCTTCTGGTGATGTCACCATGGGTAAGCTGAATTTAACAAATTTTCAGTATTTCGATGCTCGTTATTATACCAAAGCGCAATCGGATGCTGCCTACATGGCGAAAACGGGCGTATATACCAAAACAGAGAGCGACGGACGATTTCAGCCTAAAGGGAGTTATACCCCTGCAGGCCAGGCCTATACCAAAGCAGAATCGGATGCCCGATACGGCGTTGGGAAAACGACGACGGGTAATAACAACGCCTACTACACACACGGCAATGGAGCTGTTTTCATGCAGGCTGTAAGAGGGATCTCTATTGGTAATAACACCGCCGTCACCGTGACTCTGCCTACGTCATTCCCTAATGGCATTTTGGGGACGGGGGTCAGCTATTACGGTTCTGGAGGCAATAACTCGGACTCGTTTTATCTTTGCACTCCGGTTGGGAAAAATCAGGTGAAAATTGAAACCCATAACTGCACTGGAACATTTTCGTTAATTGTCTCGGGTTATTGATATGAATAAATATTTTAGTAATACAGAGAGTAGTTTTTACCTTGAGGAAACTGTTCAGGTATACGAAGAGCAAGGTATTTCTGTTCCCTCAGATCTGATGAAAATAACCGACTCAGAATATGAATCATTTATGGTGTCACCAGACAGAAAGACGCCACGATTCAATATCAATCGTAATTGCATGGAGTGGGTCGATATAGCTCCGCCCTCAAAAGAAGAAGCTATTCAACATGCCGATTCATTGAAAGCACAATTGATGTCTGTTGCTACTCAGGCCATCTTACCGTTACAGGATGCTGTTGATTTAGAGATGGCTACTGATAAAGAGACGATTTTACTGACGGAGTGGAAAAAGTACCGTGTACGTCTAAACCGTATTGACGTCAATGCAGCACCAGATATTGAATGGCCTGAATCACCGTTAAGCGAATAAATAAACTTCAACTTATAGTGCACCCTAATAGCTGGACATCCCGTTATTGAGGTGCACTTTTCTATAACAAAGAAAATACTCCCTCAAAAAATTCTTATACCAGTAACTCTGGAACAACCATTGCTGTTTAATTAGACAATAAAATTATCATCAGCGATCAAAGCTTCGGGTAAATCAATTCAACTGCTCATTGTATGTTGTGCTGCCCTACCGCCAACGGCATTACGTTTCATACCTCCTCCGCCCAAGAGAAAATAGCCTCACCACTAAACGAAGGAGTTAACCGGATGGGCGACTATCACCACGGCGTGGAAGTCATCGAAATCAACGATGGCACGCGCACCATTTCTACCGTCTCGACGGCAATCATCGGCATGGTCTGTACGGCCAGCGATGCTGACGACAAGACATTTCCGTTAAACGAGCCAGTGCTCATTACCAACGTGCAAAACGCGATTGCGAAAGCCGGCAAGGCGGGGACGCTGTCCTCTTCTCTGCAGGCGATCGCTGACCAGTGCAAACCGGTTGTCGTGGTTGTGCGCGTTGCCGAAGGTATCGACGACCCGGAAGATCCGGAAGCGGCACAGAAAGGGACTATCTCTAACATCATCGGTACCACCGACGAAAACGGCAAATACACTGGCCTGAAGGCGCTTCTGACCGCGAAAACGGTAACCGGCGTGAAGCCGCGCATTCTCGGCGTGCCGGGGCTGGATTCTCAGGAAGTGGCGACCGCACTGGCAGCGACGTGCCAGAGCCTGCGCGCGTTCGGCTACGTCAGCGCATGGGGCTGTAAAACGATTCCTGAGGCAATCAACTACCGCAAAAACTTTAGCCAGCGCGAGCTGATGGTTATCCACCCTGATTTTCTGGCATGGAATACCACCACGAACGCAACGACAACGGCCTGGGCTACCGCCCGTGCGCTTGGCCTGCGCGCCAAAATCGACCAGACCATGGGCTGGCATAAAACCCTGTCAAACGTTGGCGTCAACGGCGTCACGGGCGTAAGCGCCTCCGTCTCCTGGGATCTTCAGGAGCAGGCCACCGATGCGAACCTGCTTAACCAGGCTGGCGTCACCACGCTGATTCGCAACGACGGCTTCAAATTCTGGGGTAACCGCACCTGCTCAGACGACCCGTTATTCGTCTTTGAAAACTACACCCGTACCGCACAGGTGCTGGCCGATACCATGGCGGAAGCGCATGCGTGGGCGATGGATAAACCTATCACCCCAACGCTTATCCGCGACATCGTTTCCGGTATCAACGCCAAGTTCCGCGAGCTGAAAACCAACGGCTATATCGTCGACGGCACCTGCTGGTATGACCCTGAATCGAACGATGCATCCACCCTGAAAGCGGGGAAACTGTATATCGATTACGACTACACCCCTGTCCCGCCGCTGGAAAACCTGACCCTGCGCCAGCGCATCACCGATACCTATCTGGCAGATCTGTCAGATTCGGTTAATAGCTAAGGAGCTGAAGCATGGCGTTACCACGCAAACTTAAATACCTGAATATGTTCAACGATGGCCTGAGCTATATGGGCGTTGTTGAGTCTGTCACCTTACCGAAGCTCACCCGCAAGCTGGAGAAGTATCGCGGCGGCGGTATGCCTGGCTCGGTCTCTATCGACCTCGGCCTGGACGATGATGCCCTGGCGCTGGAGTGGACCATTGGTGGTCTGCCGGACGTGGCGCTGTGGGCGCAGTATGCCTCTCCGGGCGCGGACAGCGTGCCTCTGCGCTTTACCGGCTCTTTCCAGCGCGACGACACGGGCGAAATCTCCGCCGTCGAGATCGTGATGCGCGGCCGTCACAAAGAGTTTGATGGCGGTGAAAACAAGCAGGGCGAGAGCGGCACCACCAAGATGTCCACCGAGTGCGCTTACTACCAGCTGACCATCGATGGCAAAGAGATTGTCGAAATCGACATCATCAACATGGTGCTGAAAGTCGACGGCGTCGATCGTCTGGCTGAACACCGTAAGGCGATTGGCCTGTAACCCTTTAACCGGCCGGGACTGCCGGCCGGTAAGTTAACTTTCTGAAGAGTAACGAAATGGACAACATCAACGAGACTGCCATGAACGAAAGTGAAAACCTACATATCGTCACGCTGGATAGCCCCGTTCTGCGCGGCGAGCAAAAAATCGAAAAGGTGACCGTCGCCAAACCCAATGCGGGAACCCTGCGCGGGGTGTCGCTGGCGTCGCTGGCGCAATCTGACGTCGATGCGCTGATCAAGGTGCTGCCGCGAATGACCTCGCCGGCGCTGACCGAGCATGAGGTTGCGCGCCTGGATGCCTGCGATCTGCTCTCTTTTGCAGGTAAGGTGATCGGTTTTTTGTCACCGGCTTCGGCTCGCTGAAATTTCCCGAAAAACTGTCGGTCGACGATCTGATGGCGGATATCGCGGTGATCTTTCACTGGCCGCCGTCAGAGCTGTACTCCCTGAGCGTGACCGAACTCCTCTTATGGCGCGAAAAAGCGCTGCAGCGAAGCGGAAACCACCATGAGTAATAATGTCAGTCTTCAGGAACTGCTTAAGGCAGTCGACCGGGCAACCCGACCGCTTAACGCTCTCCATAACGCCAGCCTCACTCTCGCGAGCGATATCCGCAGTGCGCAGGCGACGCTGGGGGCGCTCGATGAGCAGGCAGGGCGTATTGACGGCTTCAGGAAAGCAAACGCCCGGCTCACCGTGACGGAGCAGTCGCTTGCCCTGGCGAAACAGCAGGCAGCGGCGCTGGCGGTGCAATTTAAGAACACGCAAAACCCCACCCAGGCCCAGGCCGATGCGTTGTCCGCAGCCCGAAAATCGGCAGCCGACCTTAAGCTTGAGTACAACAGCCTGCGCTACTCGGTGCAGCGCCAGCGCGCTGAACTCGCCCAGGCGGGAATAAACACGCGCACGCTCTCGTCGGATGAGCGTCGTTTACGCACCCACATCAGCGATAAAACGCTGCAGCTTAACCGACAGCGTGATGCGCTGGCCCGCGTCAACCAGCAGCAGGAGCGGCTGAGTACCGTTCAGAATCGCTATGAGTCAGGCAAACGCGTTGCCGCACGGGTGCATCAGCTGGCTAATGCGGGCGTGGGCATGGCCAAAGCGGGCTTTGACCAGACGTCCCGGTTCATGGCCCCCGGCATCAGTTTTGAAAAGCAGATGTCGGCCATACAGGCAAGCCTTGGCCTGGAGAAGGGCGACGCCCGGCTTGAGGCCATTCGCCAGCAGGCGCGGGAGGTAAGCGTCAGCGCCGGCGTACCTGCGGATACGGTCGTTCGGGCTCAGAACGCGCTGGCCCGTTCAGGCTATGACGCCGATGGGCTGCTTGCGGCCACCGCGCCAGCGGTCAACCTCAGCCTGGCGGGGAACGTCGACGCGGCTAAGGCGGCCGATACGATCGCCAGCACGCAGGCCGCGTATCGCCTGGCGAATACGGATGCGGGGCGCATCGCAGACGTGCTTACGCGCGGTTTTACCTCTTCAAATACCACCCTCGCTGAGATGGAGGCCGCCATCACCTCCGCCGCGCCCGCTGCGGATGCTTCCGGTCTGGGGCTTGAAGAGACCACCGCGCTGCTTGGCGTTCTGGCGGAAAAAGGGATGAAAGGTGCGGCTGCCGGGGACGCGCTCAGCGCGATGCTGCGCCATGTTCAGACTCCGGATGCCATAAAAGCCGCGGGGGTGCTGGCTTCCGCTTCGGGTGATGGATCGCTTGATGAAAAACGTCAGCAGCTGCAGGGGGCGAAGGGCAGTACCGCACTCGCGGCTTCCGTTCAGACCGATAATCTTGACGGCGACATCAGCCGGTTCCAGGCCGCGTTGAACGGGTTGAAGATTGATGTATTTGATAAATCGGATGGCGCTTTGCGCAATCTGACCACTACCGCAACGGGGTGGGTCGGCACGCTTTCGCTTTGGGTAAACGCTAACCCTGAGCTGACGCAAACCCTGGTCAGCGTGATTATCGGCGCACAGGCATTTGCCGGCGTACTGGGCACCTTAGGGATGGTCGTCGCGCCGGTGTTGTCTGGCCTGAATCTGGTCATGACCGCCGCAGGAATGTTGGGAACGGTATTCAGCGTGGTGGGTGGTGCCATCATGACGGTGCTGGGCGCCCTTAGCTGGCCGGTTATTGCCCTTGGCGCGGCGATTGCCGCCGGTGCTTTGCTGATTTTTAAATACTGGGAGCCCATCAGCGCCTTCTTTGGCGGAGTGATTGAGGGGCTTTCTGCGGCCTTCGCGCCGCTGGGCGAGCTGTTCGCTCCGCTGTTACAGGCCTTTGGTTTCATTTCAGAAAAGCTGGGCGGGATCTGGCAGTGGTTTACCGATCTGATTGCGCCGATTAAGGCAACGCAGGAAACGCTCGACAGCTGTAAAAATGTCGGCGTGGCGTTCGGTCAGGCGCTGGGCGATGCGCTAATGGCGCCGCTTAATCTCTTTAACAGCCTGAGCGGCAAGGCCAGTTGGCTGCTGGAGAAGCTCGGCGTCATAAAAAAAGAGTCGGGCAATATCGACTCGGCTGTGCCGAAAGAAGGCACATCCTCTGCTGACGCCGGCAGTGCCTGGGACCTGGAGCCACCTGTTTATAGCGGCTTCATGGGATACCAGCCGACGGCTGCCGCGGGAGGACGTTCTTACGTCGATCAGAGTAAAAGCGAATACAACATCACGCTGCAGGGGAGCACGGCCTCCGGAACGGATCTGACTCGTCAAATCCGGGAGGAAATAGAGAACAGTGAACGTGAAAAAGCGAGACAGCGGCAATCCAGCTTTTTTTATGGTTGAGGAGAGAGAAAATGTTAATGGTGCTGGGTCTGTTTGTCTTTGAACGACGAACCTTACCGTATCAGTCAATGCAATTTTCAAAGGACTACCGCTGGGTGTCCAACGATCGCATCGGAAAACCCAAAGCCTGGCAGTATCTTGGCGAAGGCGAGACTTCTCATTTGCTCACAGGGACGCTCTATCCGGAAATCACCGGCGGGCGCCTCTCCCTGAAGGCGATCGAGCTGATGGCGAATGAAGGGCGGGCGTGGCCGTTGATAGACGGCACCGGCATCATTCACGGCATGTTTGTCATTGAGAAAGTCACGCATACGCACACGGATTTTTACAGCGATGGTGCCGCCCGAAAAATTGAGTTTACCCTGTCGCTAAAACGCGTGGACGAATCGCTGATGACGATGTTTGGCGACCTGAGAACGCAGGCTTCAGAGCTGGTGGAAAGCGCACGCAATAGCATTGGAGGGCTGGCGGGATGATCGCTGAAATGAATATCCGGGCGGGTGGGAAAATCGCCCCTGATTTTATGCTTAAGCTTGACGATCGCGATATCACGCAAAATTTCAGCCATCGTCTTATCAGTTTGACCATGACCGACAAGCGCGGGCTGGAGGCCGATCAGCTGGATATTCAGCTGGATGATTCCGACGGGCTGTTAGACCTGCCTGCCCGGGGGGCAACGCTCTCCTTATGGCTGGGATGGGCGGGAACCCCGCTCGAGCAGAAAGGGAACTTTACGGTCGATACCATTGAGTTTCGGGGCGCGCCGGACACGCTGACCATTCGGGGATGCAGCGCGGATTTTCGCGGAAAGCTAAACGTGCGGCGCGAACAGTCGTGGCATGACACGACGATCGGCGCGATCGTGAATACCATTGCTCAGCGTAACCGGCTGACCGCCAGCGTCGCGGCGGATCTTTCATCCATTGCTATTTCTCATATCGATCAGTCTCAGGAGACAGACGCGGCGTTTCTCACCCGCCTGGCCGAACGCAACGGTGCCTTTGTTTCAATTAAAGCCGGCAAGGTTATTTTTATGAAAGCGGGCCAGGCCGTGACGGCTGGCGGCACCTCGATTCCCTTGATGATGATTGAACGTGGGGATGGCGATAAGCATCTTTTTTCCGTCGCGGACCGTGAAAATTACTCCGGCGTGACGGCCAAATGGCTGCAAACGCGCGACCCCAAAAAGCAAAATCCTCAATTGAGTATTAATCGTTTGCCTGAGGGGCAGGCGGCAGAGGGGCTGCAGCACCCGGATGCCGCTGCGCCGATTGCGGGAGCAGGGGGGAAGGAGCAGAAGCCGCAAGAGATGCTGGTGGGATCGGCGGAAAACGTATTTGAGCTCACCACGGTGTATGCCTCGGAAGAGCAGGCGTTGAGGGCTGCGGAGGCGAAGTGGCGCGCGCTTCAGCGCGGTACCGTGAATTTTTCCATCCAGCTGGCGCTGGGACGCGCCGATCTGTTCCCCGAAACGCCGGTGCTGGTAAACGGCTTTAAACGCGTCATTGACGAGCAGGCCTGGATCATCAGCGAGGTGGTTCATACCCTCAGCGGGAGTGGATATACCACGAAGCTGAACCTTGAGCGTAACGTCACCGACGAAAAATTCGCTGTCGACAGTGAGTAATTTATTTGCCTTTACGTTGTTTTTGAGTATTCTTGATTTACAGATTGTGAATTAAACGGAGGGGTACATGTTTCATTGTCCTAAGTGCAAGCATTCAGCGCATGCGCGTACCAGTCGCTACTTGAGTGAAAATACCAAAGAGCGGTATCACCAGTGCACCAATGTGGACTGCAGCTGTACGTTCGTGACGATGGAGTCCGTGGAGCGTCTGATTGCGACTCCCGGTGCCTCTGAACGTGTCCGAACGGCTTCGCTGAACCACGGTTAGCGACTGCGTTACCGGCTCAAAAAATCAATAAAAAAGCCACTCAATTGAGTGGCTTAATCATATGATTCTAAAAATAAAATTTGGTGGCCCCTGCTGAACTTGAACCAGCGACCTGCCGATTATGAGTTCCAATTTAAAGTCTTATAAAATAATAGGTTAGATTTAAAATGGGTTGTTGCATCGAATAATTTCAAATATGAAAGCATAGTGAATAGGTCTGCTGCCATTTTGCTGCCAATGATGCCTATAAAAAATGATAATCGCCATTCAAGAGGTAGAGGGCTAAACCAATCATAAAGGAGCCGAA